>Ga0073928_10010977_pt1 | contig 10651 bp, 7 predicted proteins | sample PaiPotPPA55metaG_FD_76969 | JGI IMG/M metagenome (GOLD analysis project Ga0073928, IMG submission 76969) | Iron sulfur acid spring bacterial and archeal communities from Banff, Canada, to study Microbial Dark Matter (Phase II) - Paint Pots PPA... ...
GTGGAGATCAAGAAGGATGGCTCGGTGATCGGCGACATTACGACGTCGCGGATCAGCATCGAGGATGGCGCGTACTTCAAGGGGCGAATCGAAATCGAGCGGCCGAAACATCAGACGGCGAGCGAGGCCGAGAGCATCGACGTTCCGGTGGGCGCGGAAGCGAATTAAAGTTCGCGCTGAAATTTTTTGTAGGCGGCATCACGTGCGGCGGCGGGAGTAAGTCCCGCCATGCGCTTTTCGGTCCACGTGGAGGCGCGCTGGGCCGCTTCGACCGCGGCGTAGACCAGGGATTCCGGTCCGATTGAATCCGTGTTCGCGAAGGCGATGCGGTCGAGGGGTTCGCGCGCGGCGGGAATTATTTTGGTGTAGATGCCGGGCGCGGACAGGAACAGGGGATGGCCGCGACGGAAGAGATGGATTTCGACGGGGTCCACCTGAAATTCCGGCAGAAGATTCTGAAAATCGTGAAGTACATCCATGGCGAGGCGGCGGCAACCGTCTATTTTTAGAAGGCGATTGCGCTGGAGCTCCGAGATCGGCGTGTAGAACGTGAGAATGTTTTTCTTCTGCTGGTACGCCGGCTGTTTTTGAACGACCCAATCCGACACGACGACATCTGAAAATGAGGTTCCCGGGCACCAGGTGTCATAGCCGCGATTGTAGATGGGCTTGTCGAAAATCATGTTGATCACGGCGTAGGGGCAGTAGCGGAACGAGCGCATCGCGTCGGTTTGGGCATCGGAAAGGCCTGAGATAAGGCGCACGGTGATGTGTTTTGGAGTGGCCATCACGACGAACTTGGCCGCGATGGTTTTTACGGCTGCGCCCTGCACGTAAGTGACGTGAACTTCTGTTTTCTGGGGCTCGACGGCGACGATTGTTGCGCCGGAGAGCATTTGGTTGGCGTGGTCGGCGTGAAGCAAGTCCGTAAGTTTTCGTGCGAGGATGGCGTTGCCACCGGGAAGAGTGACCCGGGAATCGTGTTCGGCTGCGTTCGCCATGTCGATTAGTTCGCTGAGCGCGACCATGGTTGAGGTGTCTTCCGCCATCGCGCCGTAATTGGACGGGCCATAACAATCCCACCACTGCTTCAGCTCGGGCGCATATTTCTTCAAATACTTTGTGAGTGGAATGGCATCGAATTGCTCTTGATTCTTGTCGGCGGCGAGGGCGAGCATGTCGGTGCGGAATTTCTTGAAACTTTCGCGCACGGAGGCGGGATAAGGCAGTTCGTCGAGACCAGCTCCCCAGGTATCGGCGACCCATTTGCCTTTGACGATCGTAGAGTCAGGGGAGTTGATGGGGAGGAGTTGCAAACCGAGTTCTCGAGCGAGTTTCTCGCTGGCGGTGCCCTTGTAGTCGTAAGCCGAACCGGTTGCGTAGATTTGCCCGTCGAACTCCTCGAGATTTGCGTTGCCGCCCCATTGCGGCTCCTTTTCGAGCAGCATGAAGTCGTGCTGGCGCAAATAATATGCCGCGCTAAGTCCGCTGATTCCGCCGCCAACGATCAGGACATCGCAACGCTGGGTAACGGGCGCATGCGGGAATGCATGGCCATCACGAACCTTGTGGCAGATCTCGAAATGTTCACCTTCGATTTCGGGATTGACGTCAGGAGCCGCGGCGAACAGCGAAAGATCTACAGGGCAGCCGGCGGCTACCGAACCTGCAACGACAAACTTGAGAAAATCGCGGCGGCTTGAACTCATGATGCGCCTCCTTCGGATGTGGAAAGCACCAGATCAGCAGCCGCTTCCTCGGCACGCGCGCCTCGGGTCCGCAGCCGGTACCAAATCACGATCGTGACGATGGAGAACAGAAGGATGAGCGTCGAGATGGCGTTGATTTCCGGAGTGATGCCGCGGCGCAGACGCGACCAGATTTCGAGCGGAAGAGTGTTGTCGCGGCCGATTAGGAAAAAGCTGACCGCGATCTCGTCGAGCGACAGCGTGAAGATGAGAAGAGCAGCGGCGATCATGGATACGCGAAGGTTTGGAAGCGTGATGCGCCAAAACGTTTTCCAGTGATTCGCGCCCAGATCGAGGGAGGCTTCTTCCTGGCGGCGATCGAGCTTCTGGAGGCCGGCAAAGATTTCGGTGGTCGCAACGGATATTAGTGCGGTTCCGTGGCCGAGGGTGATGGTCAGCAGGCTCAGATTCATGTGGATGCCAACGAAAAGTGTGAGTAGCGAGAGGCCGGTGATGATTCCCGGGAGAATCAACGGCAGAAGAACGATGCGGCGGAAAGCGGATTTTCCTGGGAATTCCGAGCGGTCCAAGGCGAGCGCGGCGGGAAGCCCGAGGCCGAGGGAAATCGCGACGGCGGCCACGGCGACTATAAGGCTGTTGAGGACTGAATCCCAAAGAGGGCCATCGGAACCGAGTTCGCGGTACCAGGACAGCGTCCAGCCGTGCGGCGGAAAACCTCCCACGCCGCTGCCGTTGAAGGAATAAACCACCAGAACGACGATCGGCAGATAAAGGAACGCGTAAACCAGGAAAGCGCAGGTTTTCAGAAACGGCGAACGTCCGCCTTGGGAGCTACGGGTCATCGGAACGAGAACCTTTTTTCGATGCGCTCGGTGATGAACAGAATCCCGACGACGATTAGAAGAATGCACAAGGATATGGCCGCGCCTTTGGGCCAGTCGTAGGCGGCGCCGAATAGCGTGACGACGATGTTGGAAATCATAATGCCGCTCGACCCTCCGACGAGCAGGGGAGCGAGAAAATCTCCCAACGACAAGACGAAAGCGAAAGTTGCACCGGCGAGCACCCCGGGAAGCGACAGCGGAAAAATCACGCGCAGGAATGTTTTCGCGGGCGAGGCTCCGAGGTCGTGCGACGCCTCGATCAAATTGCGCGGAACGTGTTCGAGTGACGCATAGATCGGAAGAAACGTGAACGGGGTGTAGATGTGCGTAAGCGTGAGCACGACCGCGAACGGGCTATAGAGGAAGAATTCGACGGGATGTTGTGTGATGTGCGCGTATTGAAGGAAGCCGTTCAATACGCCGTCCGTGCCGAGGATTGTTTTCCAGGCATATCCGCGGACCAGATAGCTTGCCCAAAGCGGAATGATTGCTAGCTGATAGAGAAGTTCCTTGCGTCCGCCGGCATGAAACGAGAGGTAATAGGCGAGCGGATATCCGAGGACGAGTGCGAGTAACGTTACGGCGCCAGCAATCCGCATCGAACGAAAAAGGACGGTGGGATACATCGAATTGCGAAACAAATCGAGATAGTTGTGCAGATTCCAGTTATGAACGATTTCTTTCGCCGGTGAGACCGACCAAAAGCTGTAACAGAGGAGAAGAGCGTAGGGCACGAGCAGGAACACGGTGACCCAGAGGACTGGAGGAATGGTGACGGCCGCTTTGTAGGAGCGCGAGTACATCGCTAAGCGCCACCCTGTTCATCGAGCCGGATCGCGTCGTCGGCAAAGAACTCAAACACTTGTTCTCCGCCAAGCGGACCGGGAGCGGCAATCCTTGCTCTCAAGGTTTGAGAATTCCCGCAATCGATTTCGAGCAGATCCATGGCTCCGCCAAACGTCTGGTTGCGGATACGGCCGCGGAAGCGCGCGATGGAAACGTCGGAGGAAGCGTGCGCGAGCACCGGGACGAGCCGGACGCACTCGGGGCGGAGTGAATACACCGCCTTTCCCGCTGCTTCAAACGTGCGCCAAACGATTGCTCCGGAACTGGCCAGCCCGTCGTGAACGTCGGCCGACAGCAAATTCGTTTGACCGATGAATTGGGCGGCGTAGGAAGTTCTGGGCCGGCCGTATATTTCGCGAGGCGGCCCAACTTGCTCGAGGATGCCGGCGCGAAGCAGCGCGATGCGATCGGAAAGCGCCATGGCTTCTTCCTGATCGTGCGTGACGAATATAAATGTGATTCCCACTTCGCGTTGGAGCGATTTGAGTTCGATCTGCATCTGGCGGCGGAGGTTGGCGTCCAGCGCTGAGAGTGGCTCGTCGAGCAAGAGCACGCGCGGACGATTGACGAGCGCTCGCGCGAGAGCCACGCGCTGCTGTTGGCCTCCGCTCAATCGCGAAGGCGGTGACGCGATGAACTCGCCCATCTTCACCATGTCGAGAGCTTGCTTGACGCGTGTGGGAATCTCGCCGTTCGTTGTTTTCGCGGCGCGCAGGCCGTAAGCGACGTTTTCAAAAACGCTCAGATGCGGGAAGAGGGCGTAGCTTTGAAAGACGGTGTTCACAGGGCGGCGGTACGGCGGCGCTTGGTCCAGGCGCTCGTCGGCCATCCATATCTCGCCGCTATCGAGTTCCTCGAAACCGGCGATGAGACGCAACAGAGTTGTTTTCCCCGATCCGCTCTCACCCAGAATTGTCAAAAACTCGCCCGCCGCCACGTCGAGAGAAATCCCTTTCAATATTTCGCGGTTGCCAAATCGCTTCACCGCCGAGCGGATTGAGAGCAACGTCTGGGAAGACGGCGCAGGCGGCGGAGAAGAAGTCACTGCGCGGCCTTTATTTCGTTCCAAATCTCGTTGTACTTGTCGCGCCGGGGATACTGCTGCCAGAAATAGATGTGAGTCATGTAGTCGTCGACGTTGTCGAGATGGAGCGATTTTCTCTGGTCGCCGGTCATGAACTGGGCTGCCTGGGAGTTCGCGGGGTCATAGCCAGTCACGTCGGCGATGAGCTTCTGGGTCTTCGCTTCGATCATGTATTCGAGGAAAGCCGTGGCCAGTTCTTTGTGCTCACTCGCCGCGGTGATCATTAGATGATCGATCCAGCCGGTGGTGTTTTCCTTGGGAATCGTTTCGCCGATAGGAAAGTTTGCCTTGCGAAGCTGGTTGGTCATTAGGGGCCAACCCATGGCGGCAACGATTTCGTGGTTTTCGAAGAGGTTGGTTAACTCGCCGCCGGTAGTCCAAATCTTGCGGATATTGGGTTTCAGCTCGAGCAGCTTCTTCTTTACGTTTTCAAGCTCCTGGTCGGTCAAGTTGTATAGATGATTCGGATCCGGCTTGTCGTAGCCGAGAAGCTGCGCGGCCATGCAAATCGTAGAAAGCTCGTCCCAGACGGATATCTTTCCGCGGAGCTTGGGATCCCACAAAATCGCCCAGCTTTCGGGAGTTTTCGGAAAGAAGGTGGTGTCGTAAAGAAGTGGATTCGGACCCCAGGTGAACGGGACACCGTAGATGTTGCCGTTCATGCGCACCAGGGGCATCGAACGAAGCCGCTCGGAGAGTTGGGAATAGGCGGGCAACTTTGAGAGATCGAGTGGCGCTGCAAGACCTGACGAAGCGATCATCGTGGCTACGTCGCTCGACGGCGAAATAACGTCGTAGTTGCTCGCGCTGCCGCCGCGCAGCTTTGCTACGAGCTCGTCGCTCGAACCCATGTAGGCGGCGCTGATTTTGCAGTGGTGCGATTCTTCGAACGCGTGGATGTACGAGGAATCCGCGTAACCCTCCCAGACCAGGAGGGTCAGCCCCGGAGTATTCTTGGCGCAGCCTCCTGCTATCAGGCCACAAAGAACCACCGCAATCAAAAACGTGATTACCGCCGCATATCGCCTCATTTAGACCCTGCGCTTGGCCGCGAAACCTCAGAACGTTGGCGGCGTGTTGATCCACAACACCCAGGCTTCCTTCTTGCCTGGATTGGTCCAACTGTGCTGCGAACTGCTTTCGAAATAGAAACTGTCGCCTTCTTCGAGAATATGCTGGTCGCCGCCATCGACGGTAATCGAAAGCGAGCCTTGCAGAATGTAAAGAAACTCCTCGCCTTCGTGGGCATACGATTCGCCGCTTCCCGCAGCCGGCGCGATGCGAAACAGGTGAGGCTCCATCACGGTCTGGCCCCAGGACAGCAGCTCCATGCGAACGCCGGGTCCCGCTTCGAGAACTTTTCGATCCCCGGGACGCACGCGGCCGGGATTGGACTCGGAGGGATCAAAGAGCGCGAGAATGTTCATGCGATAAAAGCGCGCCAGACGCCGAAGAGTTGCAACGGACGCGCTCATCTGGCCGCGCTCGAGCGCGCTGAGGAAGCCAACCGAGACGCCGACGGAGTGTGCAACCTTGGCAAGGGAGTATGCGTGCTTCAGGCGCAGTCGCCGCAGTCGGGGTCCGACGGCATTTACTTTCGCTCGTCCCGCAGTTGGCCGAAGCAGTCCCTGTGTTTTCAGGAGATGGACGATCGAGGGAGCATTCATGCCGCGCGCGCGACGCAAAAATTGAGCGCGTTTCAACAAGCGGACATCCGAATTTGTGTAGAGACGGTACCGACTCTGGGTGCGCGCGGGCGAGATGAGTCCGAGATGCTCCCAGGAGCGCAGGATCGAAGGAGAAACGCCCACAATTCTGGCGACATCGCTGATGCGCAAATAGCTGTGAGTCTTCGCACCCGTGACGTGGCGATGGCTGGCATGCGCCAAAACAGTTTCTCCTTGACAACCCCTGGGCCTTACTCTAACGTTCGCGAATTATAGTAAGGTTATTTCACATGCTGCAACCGAAAACTGGGGGAAGTCGTCAGGGGTGGGCGCCAGCCATTTCAAAGGAGCGGCTATGAGACCGATGGCGTGGGGACGGGTGTGGCTTCTCTTGCTGGGCAGCGTGCTGTGGTGCGCGACCGCGTTCGGGCAGACAGCGGGTGCGATTCGAGGAGGCGTGGTCGATCCTTCCGGCGCAATCATCCAAGGCGCGACTGTGACCATCGTGATGGTCGGCACGGGCGCGACGCGCGTGGCGACCTCTGATAAGGATGGCGGCTTTGAGGTTCCCGAACTGGCGGTGGGAACTTACTCGGTTACGACGGAAGCGCCGGGTTTCAAGAAGTTCGTGGCCAAGGATGTTGTGGTCACGATCGGCCACGTTGCGATTGTGAATGTGACGCTGCAAGTTGGCGGGTCGGCGGAAACGATTACGGTCGAAGCGAACGCCGTGCAGGTGGAGACGACCAGCACGCAGTTGGGCGCGGTGATGACGGACACGTCGATACGCGAATTGCCGATGAATACGCGCAACGCGTATTCATTGCTTCAGTTGCAGCCCGGGGTGCAGTCTCAGGTGGGCGCGGACCTTTTCTTTGGCAGCAGCAATCCCGGAGCAGTTTCGGTAAACGGGGGTCGCGGCCGCTCGAACAACTACATGGTGAACGGAGGCGACGGCAACGACATTTTCGTCAACGCACCGGCGATTCAGCCTTCACCCGATGCGATTGAGGAATTCCGCGTTCTGACGAATACGTTCGATGCGGAATACGGGCGGAACTCAGGCTCGGTAGTAAACGTCGTCACAAAGTCCGGTACGAACAGTATTCACGGGGACGTGTACGAATTCTTACGGAATCAGGCTTTGAACACGCGCGGCTATTTCGACCCTTTTCTTCTGGACTACAAACAGAATCAATTCGGGGCGACGCTAGGCGGTCCGATCAAAAAGGACCGGACTTTCATTTTCGGATCCTATGAAGGGAACCGTTTGATTCAAGGGATCTCCACTGGGAGTGTTACGCTTCCGACTGCGGCAGAAGCCACGGGCGACTTTTCCGGCGGGCAGACCTTTTTCGGAACCTTGACGGATGCAAATTTCGCCGCGATTCTTGCGAGCCGAACCTCCAGCAGCGGGCAAACCTGTCAGCAGGCAGTGACGGCACAGGGCGGCGCCACGATTCAGGCAGGCGCCTTATTCTCTGATATTTTTCCAAATAACAAGATCCCCACTGCTTGCTTCGATCCAACGGCGGCAGCTCTCTATCAGCAGTATGTAGCCGGATTTGGAACCGGGACGATTACCGCGGGCCCTGACAGGCGTGAGCGCGGCGATCAATTTACCGTCCGCTTCGACCACAACCTCAATACAAGTGGCAGCCAGAAACTCAACGCCTACTATTATTTTAATGACGACAATCGGAGTGATCCTTTTTCGACCTTTCAACTCTCGCAGCCGGGTGGCATCGTTCCAGGATTTCCTGCTCTCTTTGCGACACGCGTGCAGCAATGGAACCTCAGCCACACATGGACGATCGGGTCTACCTCGGTAAATGAATTTCGGTTCAACTACTTCCGTGAAGGCCAGAAGAAACTTGATCATCCTTTGAACACCCTCAACAGCGTACAAGACTCGTGCGTCCTTATTCCCGCCACCAACTGCTTCACCGATCCCGCCAATCCGCAAGCCGGCATCACGACGAACCTTCCTGGACACGTGGGGCTTCCGTACGTTGAGGTGCTGGGAGGCTTTACCATCGGGAATAATTTCGAGGGCGAGCTGCCACAGGTGGGGAACACGTTCCAGTGGACGGATAATTTCACAAAGACCTTCGGAAAGCACACCGTGAAATTTGGCGGTGACGTCCGCCGCCAGCGTTTCGACCAATTTCTGTTTTTCGATGTAAGCGGCCAGTTCACGTTCCTGAGTGTGGCCGACCTCTGCCATCCGCTGAATACGGACACCACAAACTGCACGACGCCCAGCACCAACGACGTGGGGTTTACAAGCGCGTACCCCGATTACTTTATCGGGACGCCGAGTTCCTACACCCAAGGTTCGGCGCAGGCCGAAAATGTGCGCAACTCAGCGCTCTATCTGTTTGCGCAAGACAGCTACAAGCTGAAGTCGAATCTCACTCTGAACTACGGCTTGCGGTGGGAATTGAACACGCCCTACTACGACCTCGGCAATCGCCTGCAGACCTTCCGTCCCGGTCAAGCCACGACGCAATATCCGTGTTTTCTTTCCTCGTCAAATGCGGCGCCTCTGAACCTCACCGCAGGAGACTGCGGACAAAACACCGGAAATAACGCAGTCTTTCCTTTAGGGCTGGTTTTCCCCGGCGATAAAGGCGTGCCGCGGGGACTCACTTCCACGTACTACAAGGCGTTCGCTCCCCGCATCGGCATCGCCTGGAGTCCGGGATGGACCGACGGTTGGCTCGCGAAGCTAACAGGAGGTCCGGGAAAGTCCAGCGTGCGGCTTGGTTTCGGCGTTTTTTACAATCCCATTGAGCAGCTTGTTCTCGAGCAGTTTAGCGCCGAACCTCCGTTCGGAGGCAGCGCGTTCATTTCGAACTCTCTCTTTAATCTGCCCTTTGAGTTTCAGAGCGGCGGAACGTCGCCCAACCCTTTCGGGGGAGTAATCAACCAGACGCCGCAAACGCCGTGCACCGTGAATGCCGGCGGTCCTACTGGTCCTAATGGCTGCGTGGATTGGTCCAATTTCCGGACGATGCTGCTTTTTGGTGAGTTCCAGCCGCACCTCAAGGCGCAGTACTCGGAGCAGTACAATCTTACGATCGAGCGTCAGCTTTCCAGGGACATCATGGTACGTGTCTCTTACGTGGGTACTCAGGCTCACCACTTGCTCGCATCGCACGATCTGAATGCCGGGAATTCTTCGACGTGCCTGGAACTCAACAACATTCTCGGCGCGGGAACTTGCGGAGGGTTCGGTTCGGACAGCTCTTACTTCATTCCAGGAGGAACCGTAATTCCACCTTTCACTCCACCCACACAGCCCTTTAAGACCCCTGCGGTCAATTGCAACGGTTTGGTATTGCCGTACAGCGGAACGCCCGGCGGGAATCCGACTTGCTTGCCCGCGGGAACCGTCGTAGGGCCTAATGGCATAACGTTTGTTGGGATTCGCCCCTTTTCTAGTCCGAACTGCAACCCCATGACCGGGAGTGGCTGTCCGGCCGATGGTGTGCCGATATTCAGCAACATTTTTGCCGAGGACACGATAGCGAATTCGAACTATAACGCGTTGCAGCTCTCCCTGGAAAAGAGCTACTCGCACGGGCTGCTGTTTCAGGCCTCGTACACATTCAGCAAGGCGATTGACCAGGGCGCTTCGTTCGAAAATGAGTTGAATCCGCTGAATTTCAACGCTACCCGCGGGCTTTCACTTCTTGACGCAGCCCATCGCTTTGTCTTTAGCCCCGTTTGGGATTTTCCGGTGCCGAAGTATGAAGGGTTTAAGGGCAAGGCTCTGGATGGTTGGGGATTATCGTCGATCATCACCTATCAGAGCGGCTTCCCGATTCGCGTCCAGACGCAGAATGACGCGGAGCTCCAAAGCAGTTTCTTCTTTGAGGATGCGAATACTCCCCAGGCCGCAGGGCCCGTCCAATTCCTGAATCCCAAGAGAAGCGGCAATTTCTTCTTCAATACCGCGAACATAACCGACCCGGCTGCGGGAACCTTCGGCAATCTTCCGCATGCGCTTTGTTGTGGGCCAGCGCTCAGCAACACAGATCTCGTAATTATGAAGAAGACGCCCATCAACGAGCGTTGGAACACGGAGTTTAGAGCCGAGTTCTACAACACGTGGAACCACACGCAGTTCAACAACCCGGACGGGAACTTTTCGGACTCGACATTCGGGCAGATATTGAAAGTTCGGGTCGATCCACGCGTGATGCAGTTTGGTTTGAAGTTCCTGTTCTGAGGGGCGGACCGAAGCAAACAAGGCGAGGGAGTCCGCATCGCGCGGACCCCTCGCTTTCGCGCGTAGGGCGCAATACAGCTACGGTGGAGTGAGATGAAGATTTTCGTGCTTGGTGCGGGGATGATGGGCCGGGCGGTGGTGCACGACCTCGGCGGTGCGCGCGAAGTGCGCAGAATTGTGATTGCGGATTTTGACCGCGCGCGAGCGCACGATGTGGCGCGCAA
>Ga0073928_10010978_pt1 | contig 10649 bp, 9 predicted proteins | sample PaiPotPPA55metaG_FD_76969 | JGI IMG/M metagenome (GOLD analysis project Ga0073928, IMG submission 76969) | Iron sulfur acid spring bacterial and archeal communities from Banff, Canada, to study Microbial Dark Matter (Phase II) - Paint Pots PPA... ...
ACGCTGGCCGAGGCCTTTTCGGGCTGGCGCGACTCGCCCCCGCACCGGGCGAATATGCTCAAAAATGGTGTCACAAAATTAGGCATCGCCGCGAGCTATGCTCCAAATACCAAGTACAAGGTGTTCTGGACGCTTATTCTGGCATCCTCGGACCCGCGATAAACTCGGCGTGATCCGCCTTGTCCGTCTCGCTGATTGACGCCATCGCTAACTGACGCCACGGTGCAATCGCTTTTTGTCATTTGATCGAGCGGTCATGATGGATATTTCCAGCCCAGAGCGAGCGACGACACCTGCGAAGGCGAAGCGCGTACTGGTCCTGCAGGGCGGCGGCGCGCTCGGTTCCTACCAGGCCGGGGCCTATCAGGCACTGTGTCGCTTCGATTTCCAGCCGGAATGGGTCGCGGGCATCTCGATCGGCGCCATCAACGCGGCGATCATCGCCGGCAACCCGCCGGAACAGCGGGTGGAGCGCCTCAAGGAATTCTGGCAGATGGTTTCAGCACCGGTGCCGTGGAATCCCGTGACCAAAAGTGACCGCGGGCGCGTGTTGTTCAACGAGACCAGCGCCGCGTTGATCGCGACCTTCGGCGTCCCCGGTTTCTTCACCCCGCGCATTCCGCCGGCGCCGCTGTGGCCGCCCGGCAGCCCGCAGTCGCAGAGCTATTACGACACCGCCCCGCTGCACAAGACGCTGGAGCGCCTGGTCGATTTCGACCGCATCAACGATCTGAAATGCCGCCTCAGCGTCGGCGCGGTCAGCGTGACCACGGGCAATTTCCGGTATTTCGACAATTTCGAATTCAGGAAACAAGGCAAGAAAATCGGTCCGGAACATATCATGGCCTCCGGCGCATTGCCGCCGGGTTTCCCTTCCATCGTGATCGAAGGCGAGCATTACTGGGATGGCGGCGTCGCCTCCAACACGCCGCTCGATTATGTGCTGGATATGGAAACCAGTAATGACCTGCTGATCTTCCAGGTCGATTTGTTCAGCGCGCGCGGCCCATTGCCGGTTTCGTTGCTCGAGGCCGCGGAGCGCGAGAAGGATATCCGCTATTCCAGCCGTACCCGCATGAACACCGACAAGAACAAACAGATCCACAATACCCGCAAGGCGCTGCGCGAGTTGTTGGAGAAGCTGCCCGATCATTTGAGGAACGATCCGTCGGTCGAAATCCTGTGCGAGGCGGCCAAGGAAAACACCGTCACGGTGGTGCACCTGATCTACAAGAGCAAGAACTATGAGTCCGGTTCCAAGGACTACGATTTTTCGCATGTCGGCATGGTCGAGCACTGGGAATCAGGCGTGCGCGACGTTCATCTGTCGATGCGCCACAAGGAATGGCTGGAGCGGCCGCAAAACGGCGAGACCATGGTGACCTACGATCTCACCGGGGATGGCACCGAAACCCTCGACGGCAAACAGGAGTAAGAAAAATGGGAACGTTGACAGGCAAGACTGCGGTGGTGACTGGCTCGACCAGCGGCATTGGCCTCGCATACGCGCGCGCGTTTGCGGGCGCCGGCGCCAACATCGTCCTCAACGGCATGGGCGCGCCCGCCGACATCGAGAAGGAACGCTCCGGCATCGAGACCGATTTCAAGGTCAAGGCGGTTCATTCGCCCGCCGACATGACCAAGCCCGCCGAGATCGCCGACATGATCGCGCTCGGCGAAAAGACCTTCGGCTCGGTCGATATTCTCGTCAACAATGCCGGCATCCAGTTCGTCTCGCCGATCGAGGAATTTCCGCCCGAGAAATGGGAGGCGATCATTTCGATCAACCTGTCGTCGGCGTTTTACGGCATCCGCGCCGCCGTGCCCGGCATGAAGAAGCGCGGCTGGGGCCGCATCATCAATACCGCATCGGCGCATTCGCTGGTGGCCTCGCCGTTCAAGTCGGCCTATGTGTCGGCCAAGCACGGCATCGCCGGCCTCACCAAGACGGTGGCGCTCGAGCTTGCGACCTTCAAGATCACCTGCAACTGCATCAGCCCGGGCTATGTCTGGACGCCCCTGGTCGAGCATCAGATTCCGGAGACCATGACGGCGCGCAACATGACCAAGGAGCAGGTCATCCGCGACGTGCTGCTGGCGGCGCAGCCGACCAAGGAGTTCGTCACCTCCGAGCAGGTCGCGGCACTTGCGCTGTTCCTGTGCGGCGACGACGCCGCCCAGATCACCGGCGCCAACCTCTCGATCGACGGCGGATGGACCGCGGAGTAGGCTCGTTCTGTCATGCCCCGCGAAGGCGGGGCATCCAGTACGCCGCGACCTATCGAATTGATCGCTGACAGCAATGTTTACTGGATCACCCGCTTTCGCGGGTTATGACAGGCAACTAGGCGGCACGCTTCCCGAACGCCAGCACGTGTAGCCCGAGCCGGCGGCGCACGATCCAGAACAGCAGCACGGTCTCGAACACCAGCGAGATCGAGGTCGCGGCGGCAGCACCATGGCCGCCGAAACGCGGCACCAATGCGACGCAGAGCGCGAGGTTCATCACGAAGGCCAGCGCATAGGCCAGCGCGCAGATATGCTGATGGCCGAGCATGTTCAAAAGCCGCTCGACCGGGCCGATGGCCGCGCGCACCACAAGGCCGATGGCGGCGACGAACATGATGTCGTAGCCGACAACGAATTGCGGCCCGAACAGCCACAACAGCGGCTTGCCCAACGCCAACAGCACGATGGTCGCGGCAAGCGAGGGCCAGAACGTCCAGTTGATCGCATGCGCGACATAGGCCGACAGCCGCGCTTTGTCGCCCTGCGCGTGATATTCGGCAAAGCGATGCGCGGTCGTTGCCGACATCGCGTAGTGAATGAACGACACCAGCGCCAGCGTCTTCACCACGGCGAAGTAGACGCCGACCTCTTCGGATGGGCGAAATTGCTGCAGCACCAATACGTCGGTGTAGGACAGCAGCAGATAGAATCCTTCGACCAGCAGGATCGGCAGCGAGATCGCAAGCCAGCCGCGGAAATCGTAAGCCTTCGGGCCGGGCTCGATATGGCCTTTGAGCCTGCGGTTGAGCACCACCATCTGTCCGATCATGGCGATCCACACCGCGGCCGCACTGGCGAGCATGGCTGCGGTGGCGCCGAGATGAAAGCCGAGCGCAAACGCGCCGGCGGTGAAACCGATGATCAGCGCCTGGCGGACGATGAATTGCGGCATCAGCCCAAGCCGCATCCAGTCATGCGAGCGCGCGATGCCGTCCTGGGTATTGGCGACCACGAATGGCGGCAGCGTCAGACAACCGACATAAAGCGGAACGATCTCGTTCGCACCCAGCCAGGGCGACAGCAATTTTATCACGCCCGCCAGCAGCAGCGAGACGGCGGACGACACCACAAACGTCATCCAGCGGCTGCCGGAGAGAAAGCCGCGCAATAGCGCGTGCTCTCCGCTGGTGCGGTATTCGGGGATGATCTTTTGCGCGGATGCCGAGATGCCAAAATCCATCATGCTGCCGAGCAGCAGCACCCAGGTCCAGACATAGACATAGACGCCGTAATCCGAGCCGCCCATCCAGCGCGCCAGCAGGATCTGCGAGAGATAGGCCAGCGCCGCGCTGATCACGCGGATGATGAAGATGGTGCCGGCGAGCCGCCGCGTCACCGACGCTTCGGTGGTGCCGCCGCCCACGATCGAACGCAGCCGCGCGATCGCGCCGGGCAAAACTGTTGCGGATTGAGTGTCCATCACGGCCACAGCCGGAGTTCCCCGAGGAACCGCACCGAGGCGGCGATGGGTGCGGACGTATCAACTATTCGTTAAGATTCGGTTGGGCGGGCGAGGCTCTCTCGCCGTCATTCCGGGGCGCGACGAAGTCGCGAGCCCGGAATCCATAACCACGATTGGGGGTTATGGATTCCGGGCCTGCGCCAAGCGGCGCATCCCGGAATGACGGAGGCTTCAATCCAGATTGATATTGAACTCGTAGGAGCGGTCGCCGCTGACCAGCGTCAGTTTGAGCGCGGCGCCGTCGGGATTCACTCCCGGCGGTACGCCGTCGAGCTCAAAGGCAAAACGCTTGACCCCGGGCGGACCATGTTCGAGCAATTTCGGAACCGGCAGGCCCCAGTCCGGCGTCGGCCCCTCGACAAACAGGTTGACCGCCCTGTCATCGGGATTGACCACGTCGATCAGCACGGTGGATTTCCCCTCGCGCTTGACGTCGCGGATGGTCAGCGGATTGGGATCACCGACATTGGCCGGCTTCGGCACGGTGTCGAGCGCTGCGAGCAGCGCGCTGTCTTCGGTGCTCGCCGCGCTGGCGAACGGCAGTTCGATGCTGGCTTCGACGGGAATGCAGAGCTTTTCGCATACCGCGTAGTTGATATCGGCGCGCAGCGTTACCGGCTTGTCGGCACTTTTCGGAACGATCCGTAGCGGCAACACGATCTGGTCGTGATAGCCGAGCGAATGGCCGCCGGCGCCGTCGTCGAATTTGGTCGGCGCCGGCCACAATACGGTCACGGCTTCGACATTGTCCGATTTGGAGAAGTCGAAGCGCGGTGGTACCCCGGAATCGCCAGGCGTGCGCCAGTAGGTTTTCCACCCCGGCTGCAGTTGAAAGGCTATACCGCCCAACAGCACCGTGCCGCTGCGCGATCCGGCGAGGAGGCGCACCGCGGAATGTCCGTCCCGCAGCCAGGGCGAGGCATCCTGGGCGCGCGCCTCCATCGCCAGGGCTGACGCAAACAGGGATGACGCACATAAAGTTGCGGCAAAACCGCGCGTGGCGCGCAGGGGAACTGTGACGATCATGAGACGTCTTTACAGGCTGGTGGAAGTGCAAACCATTGAATTGCTTGTGATGTGTGACTAAAGGCGGCTCTCATGCTTGATTGACAGATGCGCCACCCAATATCAGGATGCGGTTCGACACGAGAGTCCTTTGCGGATGGACCCTGAAGGCAAAAGACCAAAGATGGTTCGCCGCAAGGAAGCCGGCATCGGCGACAATTTGCCCAATCGCGGCTACCTCGATGGTCAATTGCTGATCGCGATGCCGGTGATGGGAGATCCCCGCTTCGAGCGCTCGGTGATCTATCTTTGCGCGCATTCCTCCGAAGGCGCCATGGGGATCATCGTCAATCGCCCGGCGGGCAGTATCGATTTCCCCGAACTGCTGGTGCAGCTCGACATCATCACGAAGGCCGACCAGATCAAGCTGCCGGTCAACGCCGAGAGCATGAAGGTGCTGAAGGGCGGCCCGGTCGATACCGGGAGAGGCTTCGTGCTGCACACCAGCGATTTCTTCATCAAGGATGCGACCTTGCGGATCGACGACGATATCTGCCTGACCGCAACCGTCGATATTTTGAAGGCGATCGCGCGCGGCGCCGGCCCCAGGCACGCCATCCTCGCGCTCGGCTACGCCGGCTGGGCGCCGGGGCAATTGGAAAACGAAATCCAGGACAATGGCTGGCTGCATTGCGATGCCGATCCGGATCTGATCTTCGGCGGCGACGTCGAAGAAAAATACCTCCGCGCACTGCGCAAGATCGGAATCGACCCTGGCGTGCTGTCCAACGAAGCCGGGCACGCGTAGCCGCCGCTGCGTCGCCAAAAAATAGATTGTCATGCCCCGCGAAGGCGGGGCATCCAGTAATCGCCGGCGCCCGTAATTATCAAGATTTGCGTTTACTGGATCGCCCGCCTTCGCGGGCGATGACAGCGGTGGTGATTTGGCTCGCTGGCCTCTCACAAGCAGCGCCCGCTACTCCGCCGCCTGCTGCGCGACCGTAGGCTCCGTGCCGGCCACCGTGGCGCGGCGCATGTCGCGCGGCTGCGACTGGTCGTAGCGGCGCACCCGGTGCATGGTCTGGCGGTTGTCCCACATCACGAGGTCATGCACCTTCCATTTGTGGACGTGGACGAATTCGCCCTGCGTGGCGTGCTCGGTCAGGTCGCGCAGCAACACCCGCGCCTCCGGCACGCTCATGCCGAGGATGGCGCCGGCATGCGAGGACAGATACAGCGACTTGCGCCGATGCACCGGATGGGTCCGCACCAGGCGCTGCAGCACCGGCTTGAACATCGCCTTTTCTTCCTCGCTGTAATCGAGGAAACCCAGCGATCCCCGAGAATACATCAGCGAATGTTCGCAGATCAAATCCTCGATCTCGGCCTTGGTCTCGTCGTCGAGCGCGTCATAGGCCGCGCGCATGTCGGCGAATTCGGTGTTGCCGCCTTTGGGGTTCACCACCCGCGCCGACAACAGCGAAAATTTTGCGGGGATCGGGCGGAACGAGCTATCCGAGTGCCACAGGCAGTTGCCGAGATTGAACAGATGGACACGGCTGTCGCGCGGCAGCGGCTTGCCGTCCTTGCCGAGGTTGGAGACATCGTTCAGCCCGGTCGAGAGCCGCGACTCCTGCGGCTTGATGATATTGCCGCCGCGCGGATTCTCGCGCTCGCCGAAGTTCAAGGCGAAGGCCATTTGCTGGTCGTCGGTGATGTCCTGGTCTCGGAACAGCAACACGGCGTATTTGTCCATGCCGGCCTCGATGTCGCGCGCCTCCTGCGGCGTCAGGGCTTTCCGCAAATCGACGCCGGACACCTCGCCGAAAAAATGCGCCTGAAGCTGCCGGATCGAGACCGTCATGGCGTTTCTCCTGGTCGAAAACGGGAGCGGTTGCTCTGCTTTATTTTGGCGAAAAAATTACCCTCTGAGAGTGCGATGTCAACGTTTTGCGATGCATGGCTCGTGTCCCGGACGTAGCGTGCTGCACTGCATTTCGAAGAACGTTCACGCATTTCGGGCCATCAGGCCGCCGTCCACCGGGATCACCGCGCCGGTCAGGAACGAGGCCGCCGGCAGGCACAGGCTCAAGGTCATATGCGCGACCTCCTCGGGGTCGCCGTAGCGGCGCAGCGCGGTGCGGCGCTTGGCGTAGATCGTCTTGTGCTCGTCGCTGATTCGCGCCGTGATCGCGGTCGTGATCGGGCCCGGGCAGATGCAGTTCACGGTGATGCCCTCGCGGCCGAGTTCGACCGCCAGCGAGCGCGTCAATCCGGTCACGCCCGCCTTCGCCGCCGAATAAGGGCTGAGTTCGGCGGTGGCGCCGAGCGCCTCGGTGGAGGCGATATTGACGATCCGCGGTGATTTCGATTTCCGCAAATAGGGCAGCGCCGCGCGGATCACCCGCGGATGCGCCGTCAACATCACGGCCAGCGCCTTCGCCCATGCCTCCTCATAGCCGTCCTCGTCGATCTTGGCGTGGACCGACATTCCGGCATTGTTGACGATGATATCGAGCCCGCCGAAATGCGAAGCGACGTCGTCGACCACGGCGATAATCTGGTCGCGGTCGGCGACATCGAGCGTCCAGGCTTTTGCAATTTCACCCTTGGCCGCGATCTCGGCGGCGACAGTTTTGGCACCCTCGGCCGCAAAGTCCGTCACCGCGACCTTGGCGCCCTCGGCCGCGAACACCTGCGCGGTGGCGCGGCCCATGCCGCTGGCAGCACCGGTGATGAGAACGGTCAGTCCTCTGACCGAGCGGCTGAGCTGTTTGAAATCGGACATGCGTTTCTTCCCCGAACGATTTGCTGTTATGTTTTCGGCGTAACCGAAAAATTCGAGGCGCACGATGAACGAACTGGATTTTGGCGGCAAGCAGGTTCTGGTGGTCGGCGGCTCCAGCGGCATCGGCAACGGCATCGCGCAGGCGTTTCGCGGCCATGGCGCGCAGGTCCATGTCTGCGGCACCCGCGCGTCCGCCGCCGATTACTCGCCGGCCGAGGGATCGCAGCTTGCCGGTCTCGATTACGCGCAGCTCGATGTCAGCGATCCCAAAGCGATCGAGAATTTCAAGCCCTCGTTCGACGCCCTCGACGTGCTGGTGCTGGCGCAGGGCGCGGTGATTTACAAGCGCGGCGAATTCGAGATGGAAGGCTTTCGCAAGGTGCTCGAAGTCAATTTGATGAGCCTGATGGCCTGCGCCGGGAAATTCCATGCGATGCTGCGTGCGAACAACGGCTCGCTGATCATCGTCAGCTCGACCGCCGCCTATCATTCGACAAAGGGCAATCCGGCTTATAACGCCTCGAAGACCGGCGCGGTCGGGCTGACCCGGACGCTGGGCCAAGCGTGGGCGGAAGACGGCATCCGCGTCAACGGCATCGCGCCGGGCCTCGTCGATACCAAAATGACAAAGGTCACGACGTCGAATCCAAAACGGCTCGAAGGTGCAATCGAGCGCATCCCCATGAGGCGGCTGGGGACGCCGGCCGACATGGCCGGCGCGGCGCTGTTTCTGGCCTCGCCGCTCGCGTCCTACATCGTCGGCCAGACGCTGGTCGTCGATGGCGGGCTCATTCTCTGAGGAAGTGAATCTATCTCCGGCCTCATCCCCGCATGAGCGCAATTGTGCTCATCGGGAGGAGCGCGCTTTTGCGCGCGTCTCGAAGGAATGGCTGCGAGTCCCGTGGCCTCATGGTTCGCGCACGAGACGCGCTCCTCACCACCGCGAGAAGAAATCCGGTACCGACGCCGAGCGTCCGACATTGGCCGGCGGGCGCGGAATGTTGCCGAACGGGCGCGGTCCTGCGGCCGGCGGGTGCGCCGGTGGGGGTGGGTTGCCAAATCCGAAGAAATTCCCGGGCGGCGGCCGCGATTGACCCGATTGGACGGGAAGCGGCTTTTTCGGTTTCGGCGGCGCTGCCGGCGGCGCGCCTGGCGCGGCAACCGTTCCGTTGGGGGCAACGGAAGCCACCGGCGTTTCGCCCTTGGCCTGTTCGCGTTCGACTTCGCGGCGCGGCCAGACGAAATCATCGGCGCGGCCGGCGGGCGGCGCCAGCGGCTCACCCTTCACCAGCGTCCGCGCCGCCAGCGCATCGACCGCCGCCGGGCGCGAGCCCGGCCCGCCGAGCAATTGATCGGTGCCGACCGACGACGCCACCAGCGGCAGGATCGGTCCCGCCAGCGGCCGCGGCGCCGGCTGTCCGGGCAGCGCATTGGCGTCCGGGGTCGCAGGTTCGGTCGGCAGCGCGATCGGCGCCGAGCGCGCGGCCAACAGGCGGGTGACCTCGCGCTCGACATAATGGGCGAGCTTTCGGGCGCCGGGCTTTGTGAAATACACGCCGTCATAGGTGCGCAACTGGCGGATCTGGCCTTCGAAATCCGGGCCCTTCTGCAGGAAGCGGCCCGCTTCGTCGACAAAACCGTCCCAGACATCGACATAGGTGATGCCGGCCTTGCCGGCGGCATCGCGGTAGAGTGCATCCAGGAACAGCATGTCGGAGGTCGCCTTGGGGCCGCGCACCGCGGGCAGGCCGACCCACAAGACCGGCACGCCCTTGGATTTCAGCACCGCGATCATCTCTTCGATTTTCTTGCTGTAGAGCTCGACCCAGCGTTCCTCGCGAAACTGATAGATGCCGTTCGGCGAACGCGTGCTTTTCTCCGGCGCCAGGGCCGGCGTGTCGTTGTCGGCAGCATCCTCCGGCGACAATTCGGTATCGACCGTCTTTTCATCCGGCTTGGCGGCGGCGTCAGCCGTGCCGTCGGGCTTGGCATCCGGCTTGGTATCCGACTTGGTCTTGGCGTCCTTCTTGTCGCCGCTCTTCTTGTCTGACTTGTCCGACGACTTGTTGTCGGATTTGTCGACCGCCGGCTCGCGCAGCGCGACGCGGTCGTCGAGCCCCAGCATCACGACGATGGCGTCCGGCTTCTCGGTGGCGAGGATGCCCCTGGCGGCGGCGGCCCAATCGGCCGGCTCGCCCTTGGGCTGGTATTTGATCAGGCCGGAGACGGTTTTGGCCTTGCGGATCACGCCCATGTCGGGCTGTTCGGCATAGGCGTCCTCGAGGCCATAGGCGAGCCAGTCGGCCATGGCGTCGCCGAGCACCACCACATTGCGTTCCGGCGCTGCCGCGTTCTCATGCTTCTCCGGCGGCGGCGCCTTGGAATAATTCTCCACCGGCGCCGGCCGCCTCGGCGCCTGCTGCTGGAATGGCGCGAACAGATCGCCGCCGAACCAGCCGCCGCCACCACCGCCGAATCCGCCATTGCTGCGCGGTTGCGGCCGTGGCGGCCCGCCAAAACCGCCGAAATTGAAAAACTGCGCCGATGCGGGGCCTGCGATCCCGACCAACAGCGCGATCGCAATCGCCAGCGCGACCAGCGGACCGGTCTCGGTGAACAGGCGCAAAAAGGAATTTTTCTTGTTCATGCGGCTTCGTCGCAATCGATCGTTCGGCAATCGTCATAATAGCGGAATCGGGCCGCAAGCGGGCAGATTTCGACGCCATAAACCGGGCATTTTCGGCGGCCGTCAAGGACCGTCCGAAAACGTGGTTTTCAAGGTTAGTTTCAATGATCTAAGGGGGCGCCTCACCGCCCACGCAGCCGCTCCAGCGCGTCGGAGGAGGCAAATCCGTCGGCGGGCGCGCCGATCGAGGCCTGGAAGCTGCGCAGTGCCTCCCTGGTCTGACCGCCGAGCTGGCCGTCCGGGATGCCGCGATAGAAGCCGCGCTGGACCAGAAGCTGTTGCAGTTCCAGCCGCTCGGCCCGCGACAATTCGCGCTCCTGCCGCGGCCAGGGCTGCACGAAGGGCTGACCGCCGCGCAAGCGGTCGGCGAAGTGGCCGATCGCCAGCGCATAGGCCTCCGCCGGGTTGTATTTCATGAT
>Ga0073928_10010979_pt1 | contig 10648 bp, 6 predicted proteins | sample PaiPotPPA55metaG_FD_76969 | JGI IMG/M metagenome (GOLD analysis project Ga0073928, IMG submission 76969) | Iron sulfur acid spring bacterial and archeal communities from Banff, Canada, to study Microbial Dark Matter (Phase II) - Paint Pots PPA... ...
CTCGCATGGTTCGACGTGGGTTATCTGGCCGAGACCTACAAGCGATGGATGGGCGACGGGCCGAACCCCGCGAGAGGCCTGGATGGATACGGATGGGTAAAGAAGGCTATCAGCCTGCGAGGATCGGATCCGGAGATGGAATTCGCGGCCGCTCTCATCGCCTTCACCGTTTCAGAAAGCGATCGCAGTCTTCACGTCGAAAAAGCAATGGCGGGCGCAAAGACCGATCCCCTTCTCGCACAAAACCTGTCCTCGTTCTTCAATCACCAGACGATCGCCGAAATGTTAACTCATCCCGCGGACGAGTTGAGGAAATGAAACCGCGCATAAGAGCGATTGGTGGGAGCCGAGTTTTTCGTTTGTCGGCTCCCCGCTTCTCGGTTGGATACTACTTGACCTTGCTATGACCGGTTCAGCTGACGCCGAGGCGGTGAACGATTGCCTGGAACCGCGGATCGGAACGGATTGGGTCGTATTCCGGATCGACGTTGATGAATAGCATCCAGTAGTCGTGATGCTGATATGACTTTTCCAGCCACTCGAGCGCGAGGGAGTGGTCTCCTTTCATAGTCGCGACCAATGCAACTTCGAACGGCCGGCGAGTGCCGGCACTGGCTTCTTCCATCATCTGGCGGAGTACACGCTCGATTTCGTCGGGGTGCCCGTTTACCAGTGCGCGCAGGTACTCTCCCTGTGGAACCTTCGCGTCAGCGGCGCGCCAGTCATCCCAGCGACGTTCACAAAAGTAACCTGTGGTTAACATGCTGTAACCCAGTTGGTAGTTGGGGTCGCGCTCGAGGATGCTTTTCGAAACTGCAATCACTCCGTCGAAATCGCGCTGGAATTTCCGCAGCAGAGCCAGATCCACGTCCACAATCAACGCCAGAGGATCGAGTCGCCGGGCGGTGTCAAGTTGTTCATTTGCTTCCGCAAAGCGGCCATGCGCCATCAGGCCTAGAGCATAGTACTGGTGCGCGCTTGCGTAGCTGGGGTTCAACTCGAACGCCTTCTTATATTCGCGCTCCGCCGTTGACCAATCGTAGTCGTAGTGGCACGCCACCATCCCCAACGCGGCGTGGGCCTCGGCCAGCGACGGATCCAGTTGCAGCGCCTTGAGGGCGGCGTCGCGGGCGCGCGGCAAATACGCGGCCGGGTTTACTTCTTCGATGTCGCCGATGGCGATCAGAGAATCGGCCCACCCCGCCCACGCCAGCGCATAGTTGGGATCGCGCGCAATCGCTTGCTGAAACAAGTCCACGCTCTTGAGTTCTGCGGGATAGTTTCGCTGATTCCACTGATAACGCGCCTCAAGGTAGAGAGCATGCGCTTCGGGATCGCGTGCCGAGGGAGTGTCAGCACCAGAAACATTGCGCGCCAGCGCACGCGCGATCGACCCTGCAATCTGCGATTCGATCTGAATCCAGTCGGCGGTCGTGCCGTCGTAGGTCTGGCTCCAAACCGTGAACCCATCGCGCGTGCGATTCAATTCCACGGTTACGTGGCTGCGATCGCCGGAGCGTTGTACGCTGCCTTCCACCACGGCTTCGACATTCAGACGCGCACCGATGTCACGCAGGTCGTCGTGCTTGCCTTTGAATACATAGGCCGATCGCCGGCCTGTCACTCGCACGCCGGACAGGTGAGAAATGGAAGCCGCAACCTCATCGGTAAGTCCGTCGCTGAAGGCATCGTCGAACGCCGGAGCACTGAGATTGTCGAACGGAAGCACCGCAATCGACGAAATCGGAACGGGCTGCGACCAACGTCTCCTGAAAAGTCCGGCCAGGGCCAACAGCGCGCAGACCGCCACGGCCAACCACAGGCTCACGTGTGAGCTTCGCTTCCGGGCGTTCGTGGTTAGTCCAATCTCGTAACGCGCCGTAAAATCCCGGCTTGCCGGTTCACCCGGTGCATCTCCTTCGACGTCATTTGCGGGTTGTTCTGCCGACTGGTCAGGCGCCGGGACTCGATCCTGCGCTTCCTGATCCTGGGCTACCTGACGCTGCACAACCGGTTCAGCCGCGGAGCTGTTAATCGGTCCGATCCAGCGGTAGCCTCGGCGCTCGATGGTCTCAATGAAGATCGGATTGTCGGCTGAGTCTCGCAAGGCATCCCGCAGGCGCATGACGGCGCTACTAATCCCTTGCTCAAAATCCACGAAGACGTCGGCAGGCCAGAGCGTCTGGCGAAACTCATCGCGTGAGATCACTTCCCCGGGTCGGGACAGCAGCAGCGTCAAGGCGCGGAACGGCAAGTCCTGAAGACGGATCCTTACGCCGTTCCGCCGGAGTTCCCCCGCGCGGAGGTCGGCTTCGAACGCACCAAAACGAATAAGTGCCGGCGGCGGTGCAGAACCCATAGGAAAGCGTCAACGGGGGATTCTGTAGTCTACCACCTGGCCCAGCCCGCGGGGAAACCGGCCCTTGCGCCCCGTTGCGCCCCGTGAAAACTGGCAATTCTTCAGACAATAAGTTCTTTTAACCATCTGCAAGTAAATGTCTTATCCCGCCAGATACATGCCACCCTCACGCTATCTCCAGACCATTGACCGCAAGCCACTTTCAAGGCGAGAGTCGCCGCAGACGTGGAAGGCAGAGCTCCCCTCGAAGTAGAACTGCCCTCCACCCATTCCTCTCAGGAGACAACACCAATGAATTCGAATCGTCGGCAAGGTAAGCGTTCAGGCACGATTGCGATAACGCTCACTATGCTCGTCGCTGCTATGGTCATGAGCACCGGAGTGGTAGTTCCGGCGCAGTCACAAACCATTACATTTCCGGCACCCACAACTTTCGCTTCGGCCACAAACCCTACCTATTCCACCGTGGCCGCCGCTACCGGCGACTTCAACGGGGACGGCAAGCTGGATGTCGTCAACATCGACAGTGCGTCCAATCTCAACGTGATGTTGGGCCATGGGGACGGAACTTTCGAATCACCTCTCACCATGAATCTCGCAGCCAGCAATATCTTCTATGACGCCATCGCCGTGGGCGATTTCAACGGCGACCACCTGCTCGACCTCGCGTTGTGGGCGCTAAATGCAACTACGGGTACTACAGAAGTCCACATTTTCCTGGGCAACGGAGCTGGCGGGTTCACTTTCAAAGCAACCTACACGGCGCCGAGCAGCAACGATTTCAATCCCGGCCCGAACAGCATTGTGGGTGTCGACGTGAACGGCGATAGCAAACTCGATTTGGTCGCTATGACTCCATATAACGGAGTGTTCGTCTTCCTGGGCAACGGGAATGGCACTTTCCAGGCGCCGGTGGTCAACACCACAGTTTGCACCAGTACTATCGGGAACTGCGGCTCTCTGGCTGTCGCCGATCTGAATGACGATGGCAAGCCCGATCTCGCACTCCAATCGAACGACACAACCGGTGGCGGAATGAGCATTCTGTTAAACACCGGCAGTGGCACGTTTGGAACAGGCACATATTACCCTGTCGGCATCAGCGGGGTTTTTGCCGCCAGCGGCATCGCCATCGGTGATGTGAACGGTGACAAAAAGCCAGACGTGGTCGTCGCCAGCAGTTCTGTCACCGCCATTGTCTATCTGAACCAGGGAAGCGGCACCTTCAAAGTCAACGGCACCGTCGGTACCGTTCCTGTTAACCCCACGAACAACGTGCTGCTGGTCGACATTAACAACGACAAGAAGCTCGACATCGTCGTGGCCGACGGTCTTGGAAACGTCTTGACCTTTTACGGCAAAGGGAAAGGAACCTTCACCAACGGGCCCATGTACCCGCTCCAGGCTTGCAACGATTGCAGCAATTTTCTCGTCGCGATAGACGATTTCAACGGCGATGGTACGCCCGACCTGATGGAGACCAACGGCATCGATACCACCACGGTAGCCCTGGGCCGTGGCGATGGGACTTTCCAGTCCAGCCAGCTTTACGCCTACAGCAGTCTCACAGCGACGAATATCGTGACTGCCGACTTTAATGGCGATGGATTCCCCGATATCGCGCAGTCGATTGTGGGCGACAGCGGGAAGATCGGCATTAACCTTGGCAGTTCGCACGGCGTGCTGGGAGCGGCTTCGCTTATCACTCCCGGCACTTGCGCGAACAACTATGTTGAGTGGGTTGCTGCCGGCGACGTGAATGGCGACGGCAAAGCCGATCTCGTTGCCGCGTTGCAGGATGCCACCTTTGCAGGCTGCCAGAACCAAACCGTGGCCGTGTTGGAGGGTTTGGGCACGGGAAAGTTTAAGAAAGCTGTTTACTACCCTTCCGGTGCGGTGGCACAGGAAGTGATCGTTTATCTGGTCGACGTGAACGGCGACGGCAAGCTCGACATCGTCACCTCAAATGCCGACGGCTCTATCAGCGTGCTGCTGAACAAAGGCAATGGCACCTTCGATCCTGGCGTCTTGAACACCGGCCTTTCCTCCGTCTTCAATTACGGCACCCACCTGACCTTTGCCGACTTCAACGGCGACGGCAAGATAGACATCGCTGCCTCGGCTTACGCGAATCCACCGGCGGCTGTCTACGTGCTTCCTGGCAACGGCAATGGCACCTTCGGAACTCCCACCGAGACCGCAACGTCGTACTATCCGTACACACTGGCCTCCGCGGACTTCAACAAGGATGGAAAAGCGGACCTGTTGGTCACGGCCCAGATTCCAGGCTGCCCCGTCGATTCTCTGGGCTATGCTTTCCTGCAGGGCAACGGTGACGGCACGTTTACGGCGGGCCCATCCAGTTGCATGGATTTCAGCGATCCCCAGATTCCGGTTGTGGCCGACCTCAACGGGGACGGAAATCTCGATGTGGTCATTCCCTACGCAAACCAAAATGGCATCCCTCCTGGCCCCGCCGTACTCCAGGGCAAGGGCGATGGCACGTTCACTAGTTTGCAGGGTTTTTACAATGGTAGGGGAGCGACCAGCGCCGCAGTTGCCGACTTCAACGGCGACGGCACGCCAGACGTCGCGCTGCTGAATACCGGCAGCTTCGTTCCCGGCTTTATTTCCGTGATGTTCAACAGCACGCAGCCCGTGAGCGTTTCGCCGCTCAATGTGAAGTATGGAACGGTCACGGTGGGATTAAAGAAATTGGAGACGGTAGTCCTTACCAATAACCAGAGTACGTCGCTAGCGATCACGAGCGTCACGCTGAGCGGCACAGACCCGGGCGACTTCAGCGCAAAGTCGACCTGCGGCACCAGCCGCAAGGCGGGCTGGGATTGCACCATCACGGTGACATTCACGCCTGTGGCCACGGGTGCGCGCAGCGCAACTTTGAAGATCAAAGACGCGGTGGGTACGCAGACCGTACAGTTAAGCGGCACCGGTAAGTAGGAAGCCATTTCGGCAAAGCGGCGCTGGCCCATCTCATTCTTCGCGGGATAGACCAGCGCCGATCACGTTGCAAAACTTCGCCGCAGCCGGTCTCCTGGCTGATGGTGCCGGGGCGCGAATTGGGGAATTCGCGCCCCGGGTTCTCACAATTATTTTCTTGCTATGCCTGGCAGGCGAGTGTGCCGCGTTGGAGCGCATGCCCGTCTTCGCGGAAGCCGCAGGAGAACGGCTCGAAAGCGGCACACGTTTCGCGAGGTCCGAAAGATCCTTGCTACTCCCAACGAAAAACCTTCGCCGAAAGTGCCGTGCAAACGATAAACACCAATGCCAGTGCCGCTACGTCGCCCTTATGTGCCCACCATGTGTCGCCCCTCCAAATCCCTTCGAGCAGTGACACCGTGTAGGTTAGCGGCACAACTTTTGCCACCGCCTGAAGTGTCGGCGGCAGCGATTCAACCGGCACGAAGAGTCCCGACACGGCGATCATCGGGTACATGATGACGGCGCCAATCGGCTGCGCAAAGCGCGCCGTGGGAACGATGCTGGCGATGAGAAAGCCGATCGAGAGAATGCTGCACGTGCTTATCAGAAGCGCCATCGTAAATCCGAGCAATGGAACATGAATGCCAACCGGATAGTAGCGCTTTCCCGCCAACACCATTAAGGTCAGTGTGGCCGCGGTGAGCAGCAGCTTGACGATCACATGCGCAGTAAGAATTGTCTGTGGGCGCAACGGAGTCGCACGGAGCCGCTTGAGGATTCCCCCTTCACGGTAGATCGAGACAATGGTGACCAGCGATATCACCGAGCTAACCGCGATCAGGAGCGCCGCGAGCACCGGCAGGCCCACGCGGAGAAAAACGTTGGCGGCAAGCGAAGGTGCGGGGATGTTGCGCCCGGCTACTCGGCCGATCACAAGGAAAACCACGACCGGGAAACCGATGGTCCCAAACGCGCCAAGCGGCTCGCGCAGGAAGACCTTGATTTCGATCCAAGTTAGTTTCCAGAGTCCACGCAACATTTTTTCCCTAGTCGCGAATTGAATGACCGGTCAATTTGAGAAACACGTCCTCAAGATTCGGCACGATCATGCGAAAGTCGGTGACGCGTATACGGTTCTCGGACAGACAGTGGATTACTTCGGTCACTAGATCATCTCCCCGGCCGCGAATCGTGATTTGCGAGTCGCTTCGCTCCACCGACTCAATTCGCGCGATCGCTCGAAAGCAATCCTCCGCGGCCGGGTCATCGGTGGCCAGAACGACGATTCGTTCAGGGCAGTGCCGAGCAACGAGTCTCTGCGGCGTGTCGATGTCAATGATTCGGCCGCGTTCGATGATTGCCAGGCGGTCGCACAACCGTTCCGCTTCCTCCATCAAATGAGTTGTCAAAAAAACGGTCTTGCCGCGCTCGCGGATGCCGCGCACGAGTTCCCAGATCGCCCGACGCGCCTGCGGGTCTAGCCCAGTCGTCAGCTCGTCGAGAAACACCACCTCCGGATCGTTGATCAGCGCAAGGGCAATGAACAGTCGCTGCTTCTGGCCACCCGAGAGGTTCATAAACCAGGCGTCCCGCTTGTCAGCAAGGCCGAGTTGATCGAGCAAGCGTTCGCCGTCCATCGACTTCTTCCGGTAAAGCGAAGCCCAGAGGTCAACGGCCTCCCACACTTTTATCCGCTTCTGAAGTTGCGCCTGCTGAAGCTGCACGCCGATACGTTCCTGCAGTTTGTAAACCTGCCGGAAGGGATCAAGACCCAGAACTGAGATGGTGCCGCGGTCGGGGATTCGAATACCCTCTATGCACTCCATGGTGGTGGTCTTTCCCGCGCCATTGGGTCCGATCAAACCAAAGATCTCTCCGTCATTGACCTCAAAGGACACTTCGTCGACTGCCACTGTTGCGCCGTAAGTCTTTCGGATTCCGGAAACTTGAATGACGGGACGAACGGTCCTCAGGAAGCTCATTCTCTTGTGGCCGTTAGCGGTGCGTATGACCATCTCACGCCGGCAATTCTATCAGTTCGGAGCATGGTCTTAACGGTTCGGAAAATCGAGGGTTCTGGTGGCACCTGTGGGCACTTCTTCATGAATAGAATCTCCGATCTAAACTAGCCCAGATGGTGCGACGCGAAATCATGAAACCGGCTGATGTGCCGAGAGAGCTACACCGGGATCTGCCGCGTGCATGAAAATTACTGCGTTCTGTTAGGGGGGCTAAATTAAAAAGCCGCGCCGGAATGGGAGGAGGCGGCGAAGGATTTTATGGCGGCGGCTTCGTCTTTCTGCACGTCGAAGATTTTGTGCAGCATGCTTCTATGTAGCATTTCCTCGATCTTCGCGCTGGGCTTCAAGAGTTTTAGCTGACCGCCCGCTTTACGCACGGCGGAGTGGCTTCTAACCAGTTCTCCGATGCCCGCACTGTCAATGTGATCCACTTCGGTCAAGCTCAGCAGGATTTTGTTGTTTCCGCGCGTCAGCAAATCCTGGACTGCATCGCGAAGTATGATATTGCCTTCGCCCAGCATGATTCTTCCGTGCAATTCCAGAACCGTGATACCGTCGCCTGCGGGCCGGGAAGTAGAGCGCATTTTCTTTGCAATCGGATCGGGTGCCGCGGCGCCCGTGATTCCCATACGGTCGAGGATGTCGCAGGCAATTTCCGCGATTTTGTGAGATTCCGTTCGGACGACGATCAGCGAGCGGTTTCTTTTTAAAATATTCAGGAAAAGTTCAGCATCTTGAGCAGACTGTTCGTCTCTAAGAACTTCGGCGTCGATGTCTTTCGTCAACCTCGCGCCAGCCGCTTCTCCAGCTTTTTTTCCGAGAAGGGCGAGTAATGCAGCGGCTCCCGCGCCTAAGGCGAAAACCTCTCCCATGCCGGGTATCAGAGCGAGCGACGCGGCTACCATCCCAGCGCCGAAGCCCACTGCCCCGCCCGCGATGCCCCCCGCAAATCCGCCGATCTCTTTGCCGAGTATCACGGCTTCGGTTTCGGAACGCGTCAAATATACGATGGCGTCTTCGGGCACGCCGTTTTTGAGCAAATATTCCAGCGCGTGTTCCGCGCCCTCTCGCGAACTGAATACTCCGACGGCGGTCTCCAAATGTACTCCCTATGGCCACGCAGATTCTTGGCGCAGGCGACGCGTGGATTGCACGGAAATCCAACCAAACAAAATTGTACACCCGGTTTCCTTTTTGTGAAGACTCACTGAGAAATCGTCAGGCGCTACATGCCCAGGTCAATGTCGGTCACGGTCTCGGGCATGAATCTGTAGAAACGCAGGCGGCCCACGGCGAGGGGGAGGGTGTTGCTTCCGTTTGCGGCCCATGCCAGCGCCGGAATTGAAATGTCATAGTATGAGCTCACCCCGCGGTGACGTCTTCGTCCTTCCCTGCTGCCACCGCTTCGCAAATATTTTCGTAATCCTGGAATGATGGATTGCCTACCGCCGGCCACTTCGCGGAATGCCTGAGGTCTTCTGCAAGGTTTTGGTAGGACGGGCCCGAACTTCTCTGTTCCTGAAAGGGACGAGCTAGAGTGATGACCACCGAGAACGCTTTCTGTATTTGTCGTAGGACCGGCCATTCCCCACAGATCGGGAAAAGCAAAAGAGCCTGCAGGACGCCGGCGCCATCAAGAAGCTCAAGCGCGTTGGTGGTCTACGATTTTCCAGCAGCGGCCCGTTTCTTGACGAGATAAACCGCGAGAAAGTAGGCCACGAAGCTCGCGCCGAAAACAATCCACATCAACCCGAAATTCAATGTAATGGCGAAGACCAATTCCGCGGCGCCGAATAGCCAGATTAAACTTTCGCCAGCGAAAGCTTGCCCCCAGCGTGGTTCTTCGCCAGCAGAGGCAATGCGCGGCTTGAGCGAAGGCCAAAATCGAGGCACCGCCTTCAAGTAAGCTCGATACGATTCACCTTGTGTGCGGAGCAGGCCGTCCTCTTCGCGAAAAATCAAGCGGTACATAAACAGCCATATCACCACGATCATAAATATCCAGCCTGCGCGGCTGGCAAGCAATCCCATACCCGCAGCCATAGCGAGATTTGCGAAGTACAACGGATTACGAAGATGGCGGTAAGGCCCGTCTGCGACCAAGTCTTCGGAATGCTGCGCCTGGTCATGAACGATTTCCGTTTTCAGATATGCGGTGGCCCACGTGCGAAACGCTGCGGCAAGAAAAACCAGCAGCGCGCCGGCTCCGAAAATCAGTCGAGCAAGATTATTTCCGTGGCCGCTGTTGGGATCAACCGATGGCGCGCCCACATGCAGCAGCCAGAGCGCGGCATTCTTATGGTCGAGCGCGTACAGGGAAAAACCCAGCCAGAAAATCAGTCCGATGAGCCAGAAGCGCTGTTCGAACTCGAATTTTGTGGCGCGCATGTTCGCAGCAAGCTCCGTCCGTCAACAAGGTACCTTTGTTCCACGGGTTGGTGCGGCCCTGTGTACCACAATCGATCGCCGTCAGTCGACTGCAAAGCCGTAGCGCAAGTCCGTGCCATTTTGTTCAATTGGCGGTGCCGGGCTGACGAGTGCTAAGCTGAACGCTCTTTATACAATCACGTGCAGTCCTTTATTTTTGTGAATGGAGAATCACGAATTATCCGCAGGCGGAAGATTTCGCGACGCGCAACGTCTTGCAACCTCCATCCGAGGGAGAGATTCTGAAAGCGTTTTCTCGCGTCGGATTAAAGTGAAATCCGGCGCCGAAAGCTCGCCGCCCGTGGCACAACCTGTTAGTAAAAGTAAAAGACACGTGACAATACTTGTTTGTGGCCTTCCACGTTAAACTGGATCAGTATTTTCTTATCTTTGCTCTGAGCGCTGAAATAGACTTGATCGCCGCTGGAATATTTCCCGCTCGCAAAATCGAATGGATCGGCAAACTGAAGGACTTCGTTGACATTCAGATCATCCGCGCGTGAGGCGAAGATTGCGTACCCGATGATTCGGTGTTCCGGGCTGAATACGAACTAGCGCGCTGACAAAAGGCCGGAGCGTCTGGCGAAGTCAACTTCAAGTGCTCTGCAGTGCCGGAGACTCTGACGGAGCCAGAATCGGATTCCGCGAGCGCTTCCTCGGCAGAGAGATGCGCAAAGCCCGCGTAAGGGGGAGTCCACTGCATATAAGAACGTCGTTCAGACGCCATCTCTTAACCTGCCCTTCCATTTGCTGACGAAACTCTTCGATCAAATCCTTGGTTGCCCCGCGGACGCGCAGACTGCCCCAGCGCCTTGAAGCCGTCCACAGAGTTTGACCTGTGTTCGGGTCAATTACGGTCATGATCGTGAAGTCAACCCTGACCGGCCGGTTATCGGGA
>Ga0073928_10010980_pt1 | contig 10648 bp, 9 predicted proteins | sample PaiPotPPA55metaG_FD_76969 | JGI IMG/M metagenome (GOLD analysis project Ga0073928, IMG submission 76969) | Iron sulfur acid spring bacterial and archeal communities from Banff, Canada, to study Microbial Dark Matter (Phase II) - Paint Pots PPA... ...
CGCGTCGGCCGGGTTCACCTTGGCATAGATCGGCGGCGCCGGCAGGCCGCTCGGCAGCAAATTGTTGGCGGCATTGATCGCGGCCTGAACTTCCTGCTCGGCGACATCGAGACTTAGGTTCAGGCTGAACTGCAAGGTGACGACCGAAGCGCCGGCCGAGCTTGCCGAGGTCATTTGGTTGAGGCCGGGCATTTGCCCGAGTTGCCGCTCGAGCGGCGCCGTCACCGAAGACGTCATCACCTCGGGACTTGCGCCGGGAAGAAACGTTTGCACTTCAATCGTGGGATAGTCCACTTCCGGGAGGGCGGAGAGAGGCAGGAACCGGTAAGCAACGCCGCCGGCGAGCAAGATCGCCGCCATAAAAAGCGTGGTCGCGACCGGGCGCAAAATGAAAACGCGCGAGGGATTCATCGGCCGGCCCCGGCGTCTGACGCCGGCTCGCGGCAAGTCATGGCGGGCCCCTGGAAGGCCCGCCGCGCTCGCTTGGATGCTGGCTTGGGAGGTGTTTCTTGCCGGGCGCCACGGCGTCCGGCGGCCGCGCCGTCGCGCCGCCATTGGAGGCCCCCTCGGCGGCGGAGACCAGCACCTTTGCGCCATCCCGCAAACGGTCGGCGCCGTCGACGACAACTCGATCGCCAGGCGAAAGACCCGCGTTGACCGCGAACATGGCTCCATCCAGAGGTCCAAGATCGACCGTTCGCGCCGACACCGTATCATCCGCGCCGACGAGGTAGACATAAGTGCCGGGGGCGCCGTGCTGGACCGCGCTCGAAGGCACGGTCACGGCGCCGTGCAAGGATTTGATCAGGAGCCGTGCATTGACGAACTGGTTCGGAAAAAGCTGGTCGTCCAGATTATCGAATTCGGCGCGCAACTTCACCGTGCCGGTCGTTGGATCGATCTGGCTGTCGAGCGCCGCAACTTTGCCAACCGAAAGGGGAGTAACATTGGCGCGGTCGTAGGCCGTGACCTCGAGCGCCCTCCCCGCGCGCATCGCCGCCATGATTTCCGGAATATCGTCCTCCGGCACCACGAAAATCACCGTGATCGGATGCATTTGGGCGACCACCGCGAGTCCGCTGTCGCTGGTCTGAACATAATTGCCGGGATCGACCAAACGCAGGCCGATGCGGCCATCAATTGGCGAAACGATGCGCGCATAGGTCAAGTTCAGCTTTTGCGCATCAATTAGGGATTGATCGACTTTGACCACTCCCTCGTCCTGCTTGACCAGAAATGCTTGGTCATCGGCTTGCTGCCGCGCGATCGACTCCTGTTTCACCAGCGTCTGAAAACGCACCAAATTCCTGCGCGCCTGGTCAAGCAGTCCCTGATCACGGATGAGTTGTCCCTCGAATTGGATCTCCGCCAGGTGAAACGGGCGCGGGTCGATCTGGGCTAGAAAGTCGCCTTTCTTGACCGATTGGCCCTCCTTGAAGCCCACTTCGAGCAGTTGACCGTTGACCTGGGTCTTCACCGTCACGGTCGCGATCGGCGTTACCGTGCCCAGGGCAGTCACGACGACCTTGATGTCGCCGGTGCCGATGGTGGCCACGCCGACCGGTTGCGGCGCGGTTTCCTGACCACGGCCCGAATCTCTTGGCGCTCGAAGCGTTCCTGTGATCCGGTAAATGCCGAGCCCAAGCAAGACGGCGAGGCCCAGAAGAAAGATCGGCCGTAGCCGCGATTCCAGCTTTGCCTTGGTACCGGGCGGCATGGCCCTGTCTTCGCGAAGGCCCGTGCCGTCGTCGCGGAGAAGCATGTCATCGGAGGCCTCTATCTTGGCCCCATGAGTCCGGTCATCCATGTTTTAGCATCCAGGGCCTTGCCATTTCATGCATCTCGCTCTTGGGAAAAACGGCCGATCATTCTTCCAAAGGGTCTTACGGGCGCTATTCGGTGGCATGAATGTTTCGTAATGTTCCCGCTTCTACAACCCGCCGGCTTATAGCGTTGGTGTGGCATCGGCTCCAATCAATAGGTGGAGACATGGAAACCGCTCCATGTGTGACGACCTGTTCGGCTTGATCTTCACAACGGATGGCGGCTCAATTCTCCCTAAATGGGAGGAATGAAAGGATTAAACCTACTTTCCAACTCCAGGCCGCCTGGCAGAAGCCCGCTATCCCATCCGCCGCCAAGCGCTTGGATTAGCGCGACGGCGGCAAGAAAGCGATTCTGTCTTACCGTCAGCGCGGACTCCTCGTTGGTAAGCAAGGTTGCTTGCGCAACGACGACCGCGGTGAAGGCAACCGTGCCCGCCTGATATTGATTGAGCAGAACATCTAGCTCTTCTTGCGCCGCCTTGACCGCGTCGTCGGCGACCTTTTGCTGGCGCGCCAATATGCGAACCGCGGCGAGCTGGTCCTCCACCTGCTGAAAGGCCGTCAGCACCGTCTGCCGGTAAGTTGCCACGCTTTGATCGTAGGCCGCTTTCGCCGCCTCGACTTGGGCGCTGAACAGGCCCGCGTTGAAGATAGTTTGGGTAGCCGAACCGCTGAGCCTCCAGAATTCGTTGGCAACCGCGAGGGCAAGCCCTCCCTGTCCCGTGAAACCGAACATGCCGGTTAGGGTAACGTCGGGATAGTATAAGGCAATATTTGCGCCGATCAGGGCATTTTGCTGCTGCATTTTTCGCTCGGCCGAAGCGATATCCGGACGTCTTTCCAACAGCGCCGAAGGCACGCTCACGGGAATGTTGGGTAGCTTGTACCCAAGCGCTGTGGGTGCGATCGTCAAATCTGCCGGCGGCTTGCCCATCAACGCCGCGATCGCATGTTCGAACTGCGCCCGCATGATGCCGACATTGATCGCCTGGGCCTGCGTGTTCAGGACCTGCGCCAGTGCAGTGGCGACGTCGGCTTTCGACACCGTGCCGGCGGCATATTGATGCTGGGTAATCGCCAGCGTCCGCTTGAACGCCACGACCGTGCGATCGAGCAGCGCCTGCAGCGCATCCGCCGCGCGCAGGTTGTAATAGGCGGTCGCGAGCAAGGCCTGGGAGGAAAGCTTGGCATTGGCGAGATCGGCGGCGGAGGCTTGGGCGGCTGAAACGTCGCTTTCGACTAACCGGCGGATCTTTCCCCATAAATCAACGTCCCAGGTACCGTTCGCGGCCAGCGTGAAGATCGTTCTAGTTATCCCAGTGCCTAGTGCGTTCCCAATTGCCAGCCGCCCAAAATGCGACCGGGTTTCGTTATAACTAGCGGTGACCGTCGGAAACAGGCCAGCCTGCGCCTCCTTGATGACGGCGAGCGATTGCCGGTAGGCCGCCTCGGCGGCGGCGACGGTCTGGTTGGAGATTTCGACTTGCGGCTCAAACGAATCGAGCTTCGTATCCCGGAACACCGACCACCAGGGACCGCGGTCGATGTCGTCGCGCGGAGTAGCGCGTTTCCAGCCTTTCAGCTCTTTGTAGGCCACAGGTTCAGGCGCGGGCGGGCGGAGGTAGTCGGGTCCCACGCTGCAGGCGGCCGGAATGACGGCGAGGATCGCGCCCGAAAAGCCTGCCCAGGCTTTCCATCGAGGCTCGCGCAATGGCCACATTGGGTACAGTTGCTCCGGGCACCGCCGTTCGATCCCCTCGGCCAGGTTGGTCATCGATAACGGACTTCCTACGGAGCTAGCAACATAATGCGGCGACACCAAAGCCAAAACGCGCCGAGAAAACGGTCAGGTGCCGCTTTCAAGTCACACTCCCCCTCGCGGCCTAAGGGTCGAAAGACCCCCGCGCCAGCCGACAGGCGCGCGCCGGGTCGGCGGCCTCGTGCGGTTTTGGGGCAAGCGGATGAGCGCGGTAGAGTTTATTTTTTGGTTTTCCTTTTTTGGTTTATTCCTCTTTGCCGCCGCCAACAGCTTCGAGCGCCTCGTTACGATGAGCAGCCCATGAGTGCCGTCAAGCCAGCCATTTCCATCGTCGATGTCGGCGAAGGCGGCCCTCTCCGCCACGCTGTGCTGGGGCGTGCTCGCGCGCTTGCCCTGCGCGAAGAGTGCCTCACGATCTTTCCCCGCGTGGTAACACCCTTCCTGCCGGCGTTGGATGGAGCCGCGCGCCGCTGGCTCGCCCGCTCGTGCTCGCCCTATGTGCCGGAGATTGCGCAAATCGCGGCAGCGCTCGGCTTTCCGGGTGTCTGGCTGCTTAACGGCTCCTACCAATGGGGCTGCAACTCGCTCGCGCGCGAGGAAGACGGCGTGCCCTGGCTCGCGCGCACGCTGGATTGGCCATACCCCGGGCTAGGCCGCCATGCGGATGTCCTCCGCACAAAGGGGCCTACGGGGGAGTATTTTAGCATCACCTGGCCTGGCTATGCTGGCGTGCTGACGGCGATGGCACCGTGCCGGTTTTCCGCCTGCATCAACCAGGCGCCCTTGTGGCGCCGCACCCGGCATCCCTGGCTGCGCATTTATGACCTTGCAGCCAATGCGCTTCACACGTGGTTGAATCGCCACATGCCGCCGGATCAGTTGCTGCGTTGGGTGTTCGAGACCTGTGAAACCTATGCCGCTGCGAAGAGCGTGTTGGAAAAAACGCCGGTCGCAAGGCCGGTGATTTACACGCTCATTGGTTGTGCGCCGGATGAGCGATGTGTGATCGAGCGCACCGAGAACGGCTTTGTCACGCGCGAAGACGAGACGAGCGCGGCCAATGATTGGGTGCCGAACCGTCCAAGGTGGGAAGCGCGCATTGCGGCCGCTCGCTTTCTGACTTGGTCGTCGGCAGAGGCCGCCGCGGGAAGCCGCGATCGGCAGGGCGCGCTCGCCGGTTGGCGCGGGCCTTTGTCGCGCCGCGGCTTCGATTGGGTGAAGCCTCCCGTCCTCAACCCCTATACGCGGCTTGCCGTCACGATGAGCCCCGCGCGGGCGAGCCTCCGCGTGGCGGGCTATGAAATGACAACAGCCGGCTTGCCGGAACAGGTGACCCAAATCTGCGAGATTTAAGGGGGGCGGGCGAAAAACGTGGAGCGAATCATCCGGTTTGACGCCTGAGGTGATCGCGACGAGATCGGTGGCGCATCCAAAGGAATTTCTCGTCCGCCGACTGACGTCATAAATTCAAGGACGCCGTTATGTATGCAATAATGGGTATAACCGGTCAGGTCGGCGGTGCCCTCGCGCGCACGCTTGTCGTGGCGAAGCGGCCGGTCCGCGCCGTGGTGCGCGATGCTAACAAGGGTGCGGCATGGGCTAAACGCGGCTGTGAGGTCGCGATCGCCGACATCAACAGCGCAGCGGCGCTGATTGCTGCCTTCACTGGAGCCGAGGGGGTTTTCGTCCTGATCCCGCCAATCTTTGACCCGACTCCCGGCTACCCCGAGGTGCGGGCGATCGTTGCGGCGCTCAAGGAAGCGCTCGAAGCGGCCCGGCCGGCCAAGGTCGTGTGCCTGTCGACGATCGGCGCGCAGGCAACGCAGCCAAACCTCCTCAACCAGCTCGGCATCATGGAGCAGGTGCTTGGCCAACTGCCGGTGCCGATGGCTTTCCTCAGGGCCGGATGGTTCATGGAGAATTTGGCCTGGGACGTCGTGCCCGCCCTCGAAACGGGTGTCATCCCGAGCTTCCTGCAGCCGCTCGACAAGCCGGTGCCGATGGTCGCCACCGCGGATATCGGACGCGTGGCGGCGGGGCTCCTTGAGGAACATTGGAGCGGCCGTCGAATCGTCGAGCTGGAAGGACCGCATCGCATTACGCCGAATGAAATCGCGGTCACATTCTCGAAAGTCCTCGGTAGACCCGTCCGCACGGAACTCGTCCCGCGGGATAGTTGGGAAGCCCTATTTGCATCGCAGGGCATGAAGAATCCGGCGCCCCGCATCCAGATGCTTGATGGCTTCAACGCTGGCTGGATCGAGTTCGATGGCGGCGAGGCCGGTTCGCTCAAAGGCAAAGTCGATCTGGAAGAGGTTTTGAAGGGATTGGTGGAGCGTCAATCGGCGGCCAAAGTTGATCCCCTCTGAGGTTGCAGTTTCGGGCACGGGTCAAATTCCGGTGTCATACCTGATAGGCTTGCAGATGTGTTTTCGCCACGTGGATCTTGTTCAATGTGCCTCGTCCCAGTTTTGCGCCGCCTTGGCGTCGACCTGCAAGGGCACCGCGAGCTGCAAATAAGGATGCGGGGCGTCGGCCATCACCTTGCGCACCACTTCGATCGTCGCCGCGACCTCGGAATCCGGCGCCTCGAAAACAAGTTCGTCGTGGACCTGCAAAAGCGTTTTCGCCGAAAGCTTCGCTTGCTCCAGCGCCGCGCCCATGCGGGCGATACGTTTGCGAGCCGCGGCGCGATACGAAGCCGGGATTTGGCGCAAGCCGACAAGTGGGTTAAGGTTTATTTTTCCGCCCGTGTGGTTATTAAAAACATGTCTTTCCGGCTGTGCGGAGTTTTCTAAAAAGCCCGATGGCCGCGCGATCCTTCATTTGCTCGGCGGCGGAGCCGGCGCGGCCAATCGCCGCGCAGTACGTGAAGTGAGGCGCACCGGGGTATTCGATCAAGATCAGTCATTCGGGCGCCAGACTAATGACTGCTGCGCGACGAATCCATCTGGCATCCTCGGAACACCGGGTCTTTCCGATCACTGACCGAGTGTCCTCCCTTTCCCGAGGCGTGTCCATACATTGCTTCGCCTAATCGGGCGTGGCGAGGCCCCGCCTTTCACGTAGCAATCATCAATTTCAAGTGTTTTGATTCGCCTGTACCCACGGGCCTCGAGAAACCTCCTGATCTGCTCTCGCACGGGCAACCGGTTGTGTTCCACAGTTAGCACTCGGAACGAGTATTCATCGAAAGGAAAACTCTTCAAAATCGCGAACTCGGAACCCTCGGTATCGAGACTCCAGTAGTCGATGACCGGCGGCGCTGCACACTCCTGCAGCACCGAGCGCACCGAGCAAGCCGCCTTGTGCACCGTCGTCGGCCTGCCGCTGGCGTCCTCGGGAACACCGAACGTTGCTTTTGCAAACTGCAAGTGCGCAGGATGATACTCGTTTAGGATGCCGCCAAGCATGCTCGCGCTCTCTAGGAAATCCACGTTACCTTCGCGATCGTAGATGCAACAGTTCAAGCATCGGCAGCGACGATTTCTCACTAGCGCAGCAAACAAAGTTTCGTTTGGCTCGACGCAGATCCCGTTCCAGGCAAATGAGGTCTCTAACAGACGCGTGTTGCTCGCCCTAAGCCCATCAGCGGCTCCGGAATCGAGGAAGAAGCCGCCACGCATACCTCCAAGCACTTCGAGAACAAAGTAATCCTGGCCGTACTGCGAGGACATACCGCTACTCCCTGCACTCAGCGGCCGTAGTGCCGAGCGCGGGTGCGCGAAAAAGCAGCCGAGCGCCACGCCTCCGGCCAACCCGTGGCATCTTGCTGCGATAACCGCGGGTGATGAACGTCATGCTCCCGGTCCCCGTAGAGCATGGTGATGTTGACGCGCCGATTCTCATAGCCGGGCCGGAATCGCAGCGCCGCGGTGGCGTGAAAGAGATCAGAATTGAAGATGATCGCGCGATTCTGTCGATAAGGAATCGTGATGGGGCGCGCCTCTTGTCGCTGCAAAAAAGGTTTAATCACGTCCGAACGACCGTTGTAGGTGGCGAAGTTCCAGGAGAGAGGGGCGTCAATGTCGTAAACTATGAGCCCGCCCGATGTCTCGTCCAAGTTGGCGTCGTCTGGCGTGATCCAGAAATTCACATTCACCGCGGCAAAGTCTGCGTGGTTGGTAGAGTCTCCCGGGAGGAACTGCCCGTTCTTAAAGCCCCAAAGTTGTCGGAGCGGGTATCGGTCGATCACACGCGGCAGCGCTTCACGCAGTTCTTCTGCAATCTGGAGCAGCAGCGGGCAATTGAATCCGTCGTGAATGAATGCACCAAGGCGACCATGCGCGTACCGGTTGGCGGACCAAACTGTGGATTCCAGACAGAAGAGACGCACCTCTTGCAACGCTTCTTTGGAGAGAAAGTCATCTACGACAACCAAGCCGGGCGGCTTATTCAGATATTGGCTCTCGACGGCTGCGGCGTCCCACTTTGCCGAAAGCGCTCGCTTAACGCGGGGAGTGCGGCGGATATGTACGATTCGATTGTAGACGTGGCCGATGGCGCGTCGCTCTTCTGGTTCGAGCTGCGCCCGGATGTCTATGCCCCGTGGTGCTAAGCGTTCGATTACGCGTTGATACTCTTTAATGATGGCTGTGAACTCCTCGCCAAGCACGCCATGGCTTTGAAGGTACTCGAACTGCTCGATGTCATGAATGAGCTTGGGGATGCTAAGAAAGACGTCAGGTGGGCGGACCGGGATAGTCAGAAGCGGGTCGTGTCGGCGGGGTGGGTACCATGGGCTGCCCCAGCGAAGTTGTGCAAGTAGGGCAGCGTACTCGCCGGCCAAAGTGAGATCCCGGGCTCGCATCGCTGTTGAGACCAGTTCCTGAATCCAGCTCAAGCCCTCGGAGGAGTCGGCAAGCATCTCCTGATGCCAGAGATGGAAGCTCTCATCACGCCGACCCAGGCGCACCAGCAGCGTCGCGAGGTTCCTCCGTGCGATCCGCAGGCGAGGATCAAGCTGCAAGGCTCTTTGGTAATTGGCAACTGCTCCGTCGCAGTCACCCTGCATCTGGCGCGTCCAACCCAGGTTGTTGTGGGCTATAGGATCATACGGATCCATCTCGATGGCCTTGCGATAGCAACCCTCTGCCTCTACGGACGAGTCCCTTCGAAGCTTCGTCATGCCGGCTGGCACATGGATTCCGTCTTGCCAAGCGGCTTGCGGCTCCGCCGCGATCAACTGTTCAGCAGCATTGCTCCCCCTCATCTTACCTCGTCCCAATAATGTTGAGCGCGCCAGCTTCCGCGAGCTGGGTGGCATATTGCTGAAGGGCTTCGAGCGTCACGTCCACGTAGCTCGTACCGAGAAATCTGTCGGTGCTGGTGCCTGTCCATGGACTCCGGGGTGCCGCCTCCGGTGGGTCCGGTAAAGGGATTTGTGAAGGTACCGCCGGTGCTAGTGCCGGTTCCGGTTATGTCGGTTATGAAGGTGCTGAGGGTGATGCCAGTAAACGTGCCAGTCCCGGTAAATGTGCCCCCGGTGACGTCGGTGCCGGTGCCGGTGCCAGTGTCGGTGCCAGTCCCAGTGCCGGTGCCAGTGTCCGCGCCAGTCCCGGTGCCGGTGCCAGTGTCGGTGCCAGTCCCAGTGCCGGTGCCAGTGGTGTCAGTACCAGTGCCGGTGCCAGTGGTGTCAGTACCAGTGCCAGTGGTGTCAGTACCAGTGCCAGTGCTGTCCGTCCCGGTGCCAGTGGTGTCAGTACCAGTGCCAGTGCTGTCCGTCCCGGTGCTGTCCGTACCAGTCCCGGTGTCGGTGCCGTCGCCGCCGAAGATACCAGCGCCGCCGAAGATAACGTGTAGCAAGGCATCATCGATTAAGACGCGTTCATTTTCGATTGAGCTTCTGATCAGCGCGAGGACGACGTGCTGGCCTCCATGTTCAACAACTGCACGAACGAAATCTCTGATGAACTCGTGGCGTGACGGCGGGTGTTGGCGGTGCGAGATAGAGTAATCGCGGAGGAAGCGCAACAGGCTGCCGTTCGAAAACACAGAATAGAGCAGTTGGTTGATGATTGACGCCCTTCGCGGCGGCATTCGCGTACTGTAAACGTACTCTGACGTGATCTGCGCAGGATCGGTGACAAACTGTTCCCGCAACAAGAAGTCAGTAAACATTGCCTTGAACAACGCGTCGAACCGTCGTGTAATCGCGGCACGTCGTTGAATTAGCGGTTCACGGTAGATCTCCACATCCTCGGTTAGGGATGCACCCTCTTCATCGCTCATTGTGACTTACCCCCGGAGTTATGTCGGATTTTGAGTAATAGATCGATCAGGTGGAGTTCTGCGATGGCGCCTCGATGTCCTCAATACCGTCGATCAATCTGACGCATTCGATGACTTTTGGCAACAGCTTTTCCGCCCGACCTCCTCAAACAATCCAGTTGGATCTCGCTCAATGCGCCTCGTCCCAGTTCTGCGCGGCCTTGGCATCGACCTGCAAGGGCACCGCGAGCTGCAAATACGGATGCGGCGCGTCGGTCATCACCTTGCGCACCACTTCGATCGTTGCCGAAACCTCGGAATCCGGCACCTCGAAAACCAATTCGTCATGAACCTGCAACAGCATGTTTCCCGAAAGCTTCGCTTGCTCCAGCGCCGCGTCCATGCGGATCATCGCGCGGCGGATGATGTCGGCAGCAGAACCCTGGATCGGCGCGTTGATCGCGGCGCGCTCCAATTTCATCCCGCTCTACTAGCAGCAGGATCGCCAAGGCACTCGCGGGCGCGCTAAATCCCATGGACACGATCTTTTTTGCAAAACCGGTGTCTTTGTCTCTGCCGGTCGGGCGCCCGCTATTGCCGCGCGCCGGAAAATACGGGCGCGCGACGCGGCCAAAGCCGCTATGGCGCATCGGGCTGAGCTTCGGGCGCCGCCGCCGCGAAGGCAGCCTGCTCGCGGGCCGCCGCGTCGGCCGCGGCGATGCGCGGATAGGGCGCCAAATCGAGGCCGGCGCGCCGCGCGTTATAGACTTGGGGCACAAGGCAAATGTCGGCCAGGGTAATCCGGTCCCCGACGGCGTGGCGCCCTGCGGTGGTGGTGAGGCGCGCTTCGATC
>Ga0073928_10010981_pt1 | contig 10648 bp, 11 predicted proteins | sample PaiPotPPA55metaG_FD_76969 | JGI IMG/M metagenome (GOLD analysis project Ga0073928, IMG submission 76969) | Iron sulfur acid spring bacterial and archeal communities from Banff, Canada, to study Microbial Dark Matter (Phase II) - Paint Pots PPA... ...
TCCAGGAGTTGCCGGCGCTCCGGACTGGCGGGGAATGCGGGCAGGTTGTCGATAAGCCATTGCCGTTCAGCGGATCGCGGGCTGTGCGCGATCATCATTAGGTCCGGCAGGGCGGCCTGGAGGAAATCAGTCGGATCTTCCGCGCCGGGCCAGATTCGGGCGATATCCCGACTCTCCGCCGCACTCAGTCGAAACGCGGCTTCGCCGTTGCCGCGGCTGTAGACCACCTTTTCCTGGATCGATCCAAAAAGACCGATGTCCACGCCATAGTCATCAGCCAGAGTGTAGTCCAAGAGAAACAGGACACGCAATCGGTCACCGTGCAGTGTATGCTCGTATCCCGTCACGAACGCTGACGGCCGGCGAAGATACCACCCAGGATAGCTGAGCATGTACCCGTCATCCAGAATCGAGAGCGCCTCGCGCAATTTGCCGGCATGGACCTCAAACCACCGCTGGGTCCGTTCATAGGCACCCATGCCGGAACCCGATTGCTCGCGCAGGACCAGCCACCATTTGTTGCCGACCTCCCTCGTGTAGAGGACCGGATCGAAGTACTTGGCGAACGCGGAATCGATGTACCCGATCAACCGCGACTTGTTGTCGAACACAAGATACCGATTCAGCTCTCTGAGTGGCTGGGACAGCCGAAGTACAACATAGCGGCGCGTAGCGGAGAGTTGCACCTCCTCTATCCACGCCCGGCAAGGCCACTCAGCTTGACAGTCAAATGCCCGTACCGGTTCCTTTCCCAGCACTGGATCCGAAAGAACTTCAGGCACGCCGAGCGCGACCCACAGTTTGCCCGCATCGAATGACTTGTGCGGGCGAACGTACGCCTGAATTCGATAAGGCGACCGCACGATCTCGCGCAGGTCATCCCCGGAAGCGTTGCCGGCAAGCCACGCGGCGATGACCGCCAGACACATAGTGCTACGACTTCTTCCTGACATACGAAAACAGCTTCCACCCCAACAACACCGTCACCAACAGCGCCACCAAAGTCCACGTCACGTTGCCGGTAACCGCATCGAGCTCCAGAACACGATCGCTGAACGTCCGCCCCAAGGCCACGAAAATGAACGCATCGAGCGATTCGCCGAGCACGTCCCACACCAAAAAATGCAACCACGAATACCCGGCGATGCCGGTGGCGAGGTTGACCCACGGACCGAGCGGGCTGACCAGCCAGCGGCTAAAGAACACGCCCGGAGCGCCGTAATGGCGCGCCTTCGCTTCCACCTGATCGAGCCGCGCGGGACCTCCGAGGAAGGCGGAAAAGCGCGTGACCAGCTTCGCCCCCCCCCAGCGGCCGATGGCGTAGCCGATCTGATCGCCGATCACCGATCCGGCGACGGCGAGCACCACCACCGCCCAAAACCGCATCGCGCCTTGCGACACTAGCGATCCGGTCACCACCAGCAGCAGCGTGATCGGCAATGGCACGCCCACGGACGCCACCAACACCGCCGCAAACAGCACCGGAGAACCGTACTGCGAAAGCAACGCCAGGATTTGCTCGCCCATCACGGTCCCTTCGGCGGCGCGAGCGATGGATGTGTATGACCGGCGTCGGCCAGCGCTTTCTCTATGTCGCGCACCAACTCGTCCACCGGCCGGTGCTCGGCGCGCGCGATGGCCCGCATCGGACGGCGGTCGTGCTCATACGGGGGGAGCCCGATCGCCCGGAACAAAACGTCCGGCGGCACGTGGTGCGTGTGCGCGATAAACGGCACGCTCATCCACGGGCGGATCGGCTCGTTCTCCCAGCGCAGATGCCGTGCGTACCTGCCGGCCCGGAAGCCGAAAACGAAGGTCCCCGCGATCGCTACCACGAACGCCACTGCCAGGATCAGTTGATTGCGCGGCCGCCATACAGTCTCAATATAGCCGGAGTTAGAATGGGAATCACCTATGAAACGTATCGCTCCTCTTGTTTTTGCCATGCTCTGCTTCGGGCCGCTGCGCGCGGCGCCGCCGGAATGGAAGCAGCTTTTCAACGGCAAAAACCTGACCGGATGGCAGCACGTCGGCCCCGGCAAGATGACCGTCGAGGACGGCCTCATCCAAACGCACGGCGGCATGGGCCTGCTCTGGTGGACCGGCGGCAAAGTCGGCAACTCCGTCATCCGCGTGGTGTATAAGATGCGCGACGAGAACGACAACTCCGGCGTTTTCATCCGCATCCCCATCAAGCCGTTCGAGCCCTGGATGCCGGTGCACTACGGTTACGAAGTCCAGATCGACAATGAGCCGGAAAAATCCAAAGAGGATGATTACCATGTGACCGGCACGCTGTACTCGCAGACCAAGCCGCTGGCGCGCCCCGGCAAACCCGGTCCCGAGTGGAACACCATGGAGATCACGCTGGATGGCCCGCACACGGTGGTGGTTCTGAACGGTGTGAAGGTGACCGATTACACCGAGGGTCAGCCGGTGCCCGCCAAGAAGTTCACATTCGAGCCGGAGCGCGGCCCACGCCCGCTGGAAGGATACATCGGGCTGCAGAACCACAGCGATAACGACATCGTGTTTTTCAAGGAAGTCGCGGTGCGGCCGCTGAAGTAGCTGCCGACCATGGTGGGGCAGCCTTTGCGGGTTGGGGGGACGGTGGGTTGCGCCACGGGTTTTTTCGAAGGAACGAAACGCGCGGGACGGTATTTTTTTTCACGGGTCGCGGTAGGGATGCCGGGTCGCCCGCTACCCCCCCGCACAGATCCGTACGAGCGGATTTCCTGCATACGGCTCCTACCTTGGATGAATGGCGTCAAAGCGCTCACTGGGGTACGGTTGCAAGATGCGGACGCTGGGGATCCACCGGCGCACCAGTCGGTCCATGCGCTTCCAATCGATATAGCCACGTTGGCTCCGACGGCTCAACGTCTGCCGCCCGTACCGGGTGACTGCATCGCGGAACGCTAGAAGCCGTTTCCCGTTGCCGGGAACCGCGTGATAGTTGAAGTAGCCTTGCACGACCGACCGCAGCCACTTCCCCGTTTCCGGAATCGCATCTCTAGAGCGGGAGTTTACTCGCGGTTCGCCAAAACAAAATGTTAAGTCCATGTCTTGGAGGCGGTTGCCTCGACTTATGTCGTCTTACCTATCGGAAACAGGGTAATACGGTTCTGCGGGGGAAATCCACAGGCCATCTCACTATGCAGAACAGGCTTGCCGCTTTCTGTATTCCTGGAGTGGCGCCCTTCGAAGTAAGCTCCCTCTAGGTGGTGGCCTGGCGGAAGCGGGGCGTGGGGACGTGATCATGGTGCGGTTCGCCGATGATGCGGTCCTGGGGTTCGAGAACCGGGATGAAGCGGAGAGCTTGCGCAGGGAACTGCAAGAGCAACTGCGGAAGGTCGGACCGGAGCTCCACCTCCGTCGCCTCCCATTCCCCGTCCTCCATCACTCCCGCCTGCAACCATTTACGGAGCAGGCGCAGGATGCGAGGGTCGGCGATACGCTGTTCCACATACTGGATCAGTTGTGCGTGAAAAGGCTTGTTGCTCGTCCGTGAGTTGCTCGTCCGTGAGTTGCACTTCCATACGTCTTTAGCGTAACGTGTGCATTCCCTCTCGAACTTGCATTACCGTGGTAATGTAAAGGTATGGCGATTGCACATTCGAAGGTGACGGCGCAAGGGCAGATCTCCATCCCGGTCGACGTACGCCGGCGGCTAGGCGTGGGCCCTGGCTCGGTCCTGGCGTGGGAGGAGGAAGGCGACGAAATGGTGGTCCGGCGCGTAGGGCGCTACAGCTCCGAGGATATCCGCCGCGCGTTGTTCGGGTCAAAGAAGCCCAAGAGGCGAAGTCTCAAGGAACTGCGAGAAGGTATCGGCCTCTACATGCGCGAACGCTATGCGCGCCGTTGATACCAATGTTCTGATTCGCCTCGTCACCGGGGATGATCCCGAACAGACGGCCTCCGCGGAGAGCTTTGTCAAGCAGGGCGCATGGGTATCGGTGCTTGCGCTGGCCGAGACGGCTTGGGTGCTCGGTAGTATTTACAGCCGGAGTTTGCAGGACGTGGCCGGCGCGATTGACATGCTGCTCAATCACCGGGATTTGGTATTACAGGATGCGGAGGCGGTGGCTGCAGCGCTGAAGCTGTTTCGCGCGAGACCCGCGCTGGGTTTTACCGACTGTCTGATGCTGGAGCTAGCCCGGAAGGCCGGACATCTGCCGTTGGGCACCTTCGACCGGAACCTCGCCAAAGTCGAAGGTAGCCAAATGCTCTAATTGACTGGCCGTGGAGCGCACACCCGCGTTCACGACAACCTCTTGGCCACCCTCATGGCAGCACGACCACGCCGCTGGGAACATACGGCACTAGCACCACGGTGGCTTGGCCGCTCGCCGTATTAAACAGGTCCACGGTATTCGTCTTGGAGTCAGTTAAGAAAAGCGTTGTGCCATCGGGCGACAGAGCCATGGTCCCCTTGACTGCGGCCGGCAGCGCGAACATCTGCTTCTCTGCGCCGGTGGCTGCATCGAGGACATAGATCGTCTTTTCATCCGTCGCGTAGAGAATCGACCCGTCCGGCGAGAGCGCCAGCGACGTAAACGTTGTAGTGTAGTTAAAAGTCGCCGTCTTCTGGAACGTCGTGGTGCTGAAGACCGCAACAAGCATAGGACTGGCGATGTACGCGGTGGAAGAATCGGGGCTGAATACCGTGTAGATGGCGGGCAGATTGGGAATCCCTCCGACCAGGCTGTTGGTCGCGGTGCTGTAAATTGCGACACCGCTCAGGCCGCCCATAAACCCATACGGGACCCAGTACGTTTTCCCGTTTGGCGGAACGGCGCCGGCGGTTTCGAAAACATATTGACCGCTCTTCGGTGGCACGGGTGGCGGCAGGGGAACGGAAGCGCCGCTTGCAAGGTTGTAAACCAGCGAACCCCCGCTGACGATACCGTAGAGTTGATTGCCAGCGATGGCCACGGGTGCGAATCCGTCGGCCACAGGAAGATTCTCTACAATTCGATTCGACTTAGCGCTGATGACATTCGGAGTGCCGTCCTGGTAGTAGTGACCGCCCACATACACCAAGTCCCGACTTGTGTCCGCGACTTCTCCGGATAGGGGACTCAGTCCCAGGGGAAACGCATCTGTCACTTGCGCGCTGGCCTGATCGATGACCATCATGCCGCCCGTGTAGTAATTGAGCATGAGTAGGTTATTCGGGTCGAGATACGCGGCAGAGTTTGGAATCCCAACGGACCAGACTGTCTTGGTCGTAGCGAGCGTATTCGGATCCACGAGCAGTACCGGGCTGGATGCAACCACGATCTGCTTAGCATCCGGCGACAGGAAAAGGTTCAACAAGTCGACATTCGAGAAGACCTGCGTCACCAGAATCTCTCCCGATGAGAAATCCACGATTTCCATAGTGTTGGGAGTGCCGCCGCAGCAATTCGACGACAAATATATTTTGCTTCCGTCCGGACTCACTCCGAAAACGCCGCTGGCGGACGGAACGGCCGCGCTGTTGGTTTGCTGCAACGTGGTGGTGTCGAAGTACAGCAGTGTAGACCCGTTAGTCACCAGAAGCGTGCTCCCGAAGACAAAAATGGAGCCTATAGACGGAGGCACCGGAATGGAGGCGATAGTTGTGAGCGACTTAGAATCGATGACCCGTATCTCGGAAGTGCCGGAGGGTACCAGGAACAGCTCCGATCCGTCGCTTGAAAAGACCATGCCGGCGTACGTGCCTGGGCCGCCGAGAGAGGCTGCGCGGATGGCACGTCGAGACGCAACGTCGATCTTGATCAGGTCTCCATTGCCCAGGGACATGTAGGCAAACCGGCCGGCTGCATCGAAGAGCAGCGCCGTGGCATTGACCGACAGAGGAAGTGTCGCGAGCGTGGTGCCCGACTTGGGATCGAGTATGTTGATGGCCCAAGGGCCCATACAGATGCAGTCCGGACTTGCCACTACCTCCCAGATCTGTTTCGTGCCAGGGGCGACAGCCATGATGTAGCCGCCCGCGGGCACAAAGAACGCAGCGACTAATGTGCCCGTAGCGGTATTGAAGGGCGTGATGGACCCCGGCGTGCCGGAAGCCAAGACGTAGGCGTGGGAATCGGCAAACAAGCCAGACGGAAGGCACAGCAACAAGGCGAGCGCGAACATCGCGGTTGGTCTCATCGGAGGTCTCCTATTCCACCAAATCTGCTGGTAACTCAGCACATCATAACACCGGCTGTCGCATGGTGGACCTTATGCGTTACAATTCACAATTATGGTGCCAACCCGGCGCGATGCGATCCGTTACCTCATCGGCGGCATGGCGGCGTCCGCCTGTCCGGTGCACGGCGCCGCCCCCCCCCTGCAGCTCGGCAGTGAGGACAACCAGATCTGCCACCGCGTGCGCGATGGCGCGCATTTCGAGATCCCGAAGTCTTCGGCCGAATACGACGTCGTGATTGTGGGCGGCGGTCCGAGCGGCTTGATGACCGCCTGGCAATTGCGCCACACCAATTTTCTGCTGCTTGAAAAGGAGCCGCGCCTGGGCGGCAACGCCATCAGCGAGCAGTGGCGCGGCGTCTGGTATTCGACCGGCGCGGCGTATCAGATGTACCAGCCGCTCGAGAAACTGTGCGTCGAGATCGGCATGCCGATTCATCGCATACGCAGCGTGGATGCGGCCGTCATCAACGACACCATCGTGCCGGATTTCTGGGGCGAGGGCTTGTGGAAGTCGCCGTATCCGGAAAGCGTGAAGAAGAGCTTCGCGAAATTTCTGGCGGATATGAAGGCGCTCGACGCGGAGAAGCACGCCGAAAAGCTCGACAACATGCCCTTCACCGAATTGCTGAAGCCCTACGTGCCGGAACTGAAGCTGTGGTTCGACAATTTCGGTCCGAATAATTGGGGCGCGGATGCCGCCAACACTTCGGCGCTGATCGGCGCGACCAGCATGGATTGGGGCGGCGGCCTCGATCAGGAACGCTTCACGTGGGCCGGCGGGCTGGGCCGCATTTCGCTGGCGCTGGAGCAGGCCATCGACAAAGCCGCGCCGGGCAAGCTGCGCAAGAGCGCCACGGTCATCCAGGTGGAGCAGGCGCACGGTAAGCCCACCGTCAGCTTCTTCCACGATGGCGAGTTGCACACGGTCACGGCGAAGGCGGTGGTGGTCGCGTGTCCGAAATTCATCGCGAAGAAGATTGTGCAGGCGTTGGATCGCGAGCATGCCGAAGCTATGGCCGCCATGCGCTACGCGCCGTACTTGGTGGTCAACGTCTGCACGCGCGAAGTCATTTACAACGGCTCTTACGACACCAACGTGCCGGCGCCCTCGCCCATCGTGGATTTCAATGTCGCCGACTGGGTGGAGAACCGCGGCAACTTGGATAAGAACCGGCCCGGCGTGCTGACGTGTTACGTGCCGCGTCCGGAAGCCGAGCGCGTGAAATTGCTCGACGACGGCTACTGCAAGCACATGGGCGAGACGGTGGTGGATCTGCTGAGCCGCTGGTTTCCCGGCTCGCGCGAGAAAGTCGAGGAGGTGCACATTTACCGGCGCGGGCATCCCATGTGCATGTCGACGCCCGGGCTTACCACGCGCATCGCACCGCAAGTCCGCAAGCCGCTTGGGCGGATATTCTTCGCGCATTCCGACACAGAAGGCCTTATCACCGAATACTCCACGGCGCATAAGGCGGCCGTGCGCACCAGCAAGGAAGTGACGGATGTACTCGCGCGTATATAAGATGCTGGTGACGGTGCCGCCGTTGAGCTGGGTGGTCGTGTTTCTGCTGGCTCCGTATCTTTTTTTGTTCTGTTTCAGCTTCTGGTCCGTGCAATCGCAGACCATCGTGCATCATTGGAACCTGGGCAACTATCGGCGGCTCATCGAAAGCCCTGTGTATTTGCAGGTGCTGCTGCGGTCGATGCGCATCGCGGGCATGGTCACGGTGCTGTCGCTGGTGTTGAGCCTGCCGCTCGCGTACTTCCTGTCGTTCCGCGCGCACGGGCACAAAGAGCTGCTCTATCAGCTTGTGATCATTCCGCTGTGGGTGAGTTACCTGGTGCGCGCGTATGCATGGAAAACGATATTGGGCAGCGATGGCGTGCTGAACACGCTGCTGCAGTACGCGGGCATCGTGCAACATCCGGTGAGTTTTCTGTTGTACAGTCCGTTCGCCGTAGTGCTCACGCTGACGCACATTTATACGCCGTTCGCTTTCCTGCCGATTTATGCGTCGCTCGAACACATTCCGCGCAATTTGATCGAGGCTTCGCAGGATCTGGGCGCTTCGGGATTCCGCATGTTCCGCACGGTGATCTTGCCGCTGGCGCTGCCGGGCGTGCTGGCTGGCGCAACGTTTGCCTTCGTGTTGAGCCTCGGCGATTTTCTCGCGCCCCTGCTGCTGGGGGGCCCCAGCGGCATCATGATTTCGAATGTAGTGGTCAGCCTGTTCGGCGCGGCGTATGACTGGCCGCTGGGCGCGGCCATTTCGCTGTGCATGCTGGCGTTTGTAGTGCTTCTGCTGGTGGCCACGGAGCGCCTTGAAAAGAAATGGAGCTTCCGATGACCGTGGCGCAGGCACTCCTGCCTCCTGCGCCGAGACTCTTCTCGGCGCAAACTTGCCATGGCTGGGGTCTGCCCGCGCCGGGGAGGGTCCCATGAAACAACGCGCTCCCTGGCTCCGCCTGCACGCCATCATCGTCTTCGCATTCCTCTATCTGCCGATCGTCGTGCTGGCCGTCTACTCTTTCAACGGCGAGAGCGTCGGCGGCTTCCCGCCGAAGGGCTGGACGCTGCGCTGGTATAGCATGCTGCTCGAAGACGATGCGCTGCTGGCTTCGGTGGGCAACAGCCTGATGGTGGCCGCGGTCGCGATGCTGATCGCGCTGGTGCTGGGCTTCCCGGCCGCGCTGGCGCTCGACCGCGCATCGTTCCCGGGCAAGCCGTTCTTCCGGCGCCTGGTGCTGCTGCCGCTAATTTTGCCGGGCATCATCACCGGCCTGTCGCTGCTGATGCTGTTCGTGACAGCAGGCCTGAAGCTGAGTCTCGCAACCATCGTGCTTGGACACGGCACCGCGTTGATCTCTGTAGCGACGACTGAGATTTTCGCCGGCTTGCAGAAACTCGACCGCGCGCAGGAGGAAGCTTCGCTCGACTTGGGCGCCAGCCAATGGCGGACGTTCTGGCACGTCACGGTGCCCAACCTGCGCCTCTCGATCATCGGCGCGGGCCTCTTGATTTTCACGCTCTCGATGGACGAAATCGCAGTAAGCTTTTTTCTGATCGGACGAGACAACACGCTGCCGCTCGAAATCTGGTCGCGTCTGCGGCGCGGCATCACGCCGGAAATCAACGCCGTCTCGACCGCCATCTTCGCTTTCTCGCTGCTGATGATCGTGCTATGGTACAGGCTGCGTACCAAAGATCAGGGCGAACAGGCCGGCGCGGTGGCGCTGGTGGAAGCCGGGGAGTAACGATATGCAAACGGATCGCAGAAATTTTATCAAATTCGTAGTGACCGGATCGGTGGCGGCGGGATGTCCCGTCGACCTGGCGTTGCTGGCAGCGCCCGAGGCGGTGCGCCCAGCGGTGGATGGCGAGCACAACGAGATCTGCCACGAGGTGCGCGACGGGCATCACTTCGCGCGTCCGGCGGCGTCGGAGCGGCACGACGTGGTGATCGTCGGGGGGGGCATCAGCGGCATGGCGGCCGCCTGGTTCCTGCGCGATCAGGACTACCTGCTGCTCGAAAAGGAAGACCATTGGGGCGGCAACGCTTATCTGGAAGAGTATGCGGGCCAGGGGTACGCCACTGGCTCGGCTTACACCAACAAAGGCACGACCGCGTGGGATCTGTGCAAAGAACTGCAGATCGAGCCGCTGCCCATCGATAATCCCGACGGCCTGATTTTGAATCGCGAGTTCGTGCCGCATGCGTGGCGCGACGGGCTGGATCATCTGCCGTACACCAAGAGCGTGCGCGAGAGCTTCCGCAAGTTCAAGGGAGACATGCTGAAGGTCGATTTGAAGAAGCGCGCACTGGAGCTTGACGCGATGCCGCTCACGAATCTGCTGAAAGGCTACGCGCCGGAGTTGAAGGCCTGGTGGGACGATTACGGCCCGTCGAATTGGGGCGCCGCGGCGGCGGATACCTCGGCGCTGATCGGCCTGGGCGATTTTCAGGAATTCGCCGGCGAAGAGCCGGATGATCGTGTCACGTTTCCCGGCGGGCTGGGGGCGATCAGCAAGCGGCTGTCCGAGGTGTTGCTCAAGTCGCATAGCGATCGCATGCGGGGGGGGGCCACCATCGTCGCGGTCGAGCAAGGCAAGAACGACGTGACCGTTACGTACGTGCACGAAGGCCAGGTGCGCGCGGTCGCGGCTAAGGCGGTGATTATGGCGGCGCCCAAATTCATCGCGCGGCGCATCGTGGCGGGCCTGCCGGAAGCGCAGAAGACTGCCATGGGCAAGATCCGCTACGCGCCGTATCCGGTGGTGAACGTGATCTTCGATAAGCCGGTTTTCAACGGCGGCTATGACACCTGGTGCCCGGGCAACACGTTCACCGATGTCATCGTGGCCGACTGGGTAGTGCGCAATCAGCCGGGATACAAGCAGCGCAACAACATCTTGTCGTTTTACACGCCGCTGCGCGAGGCGGAGCGCCCGAAGCTGCTGACCGAA
>Ga0073928_10010982_pt1 | contig 10648 bp, 9 predicted proteins | sample PaiPotPPA55metaG_FD_76969 | JGI IMG/M metagenome (GOLD analysis project Ga0073928, IMG submission 76969) | Iron sulfur acid spring bacterial and archeal communities from Banff, Canada, to study Microbial Dark Matter (Phase II) - Paint Pots PPA... ...
GACGCGCGCAGGCTCACCCTCGACCTGACTCCGAATGCTGCCGGACAGGACGTAGATGACGAAGGCTACATTCGTCGCCAGCCGCGCGTCGATGGCGCTGACTTAGCCACCGACAATCCCGCTGATGCCGGCGATACGGCCGTTGAGGACGAGCAGCAGCGCGGCCGAGAGGCCGATCAATGCACCGCCGGCAAGCGAGGGAAGGAAAGACAGCATCAGCATCGACCTTCCCTCATGCCGCTCCGCCACGCGGCTCGACATGATCCATGTCGTGCCGCCGCAGACAGGCCTCGATGTTGTCAGAGCCAGTCCGCTCGCGAATGCCGCCGGCTGGATCGAGGTCGATCCTGCCAACCTGAGGCACGTTCGCTATCCCAATATCTTCGCCCTCGGAGATGCGGCTTCCACGCCAAACACCAAAACTGCAGCGGCGGTGCGCAAACAGGCGCCCATCGTGGTCGCCAATCTGCTCGCCGCCATGAAAGGCGAGCCGCTGCCGAAAGCCCATGACGGCTACGGGTCCTGCCCGCTCACCGTTGCCTATGGCAAGATCGTGCTCGCCGAGTTCGCCTATGGTGGCAAGGTGACGCCGAGCTTCCCGCTCGATCCGCGCGTTCCCCGCCGCAGCATGTGGCTCCTGAAGACGAAGCTGCTGCCCTGGCTCTACTGGTCTCACATGTTCAAGGGCGGCGAGTTCGACATCCCTCACCGCGCAAGGGGCTGGTGACATTGCCGAGGGCAATGGTCGTAACAGGCGGTGTTCAATAGAACAGAGAGCGGCAATCCGAACTCCTCAAACAGCTCCAGCAGCCGCCAGCCACCAACCCGGTTGCCATATTCGCGCCAACCCCAGTTGTAGGAATTTGGTTGGTTGAGGCCCGGCGAAGTCGGGTCGACCGTGGACGCCTTGATAAGCGAAACGCGGGTTCGGTTTGAAATCCATTTCATCTCTCCGTGTCGAGCGCGAACAATAGCGATCAGGTCACATTGAGAAAATCGAACGCCGTCAACGCAAAAATGTCCCCGACTGCCAGCAATTCGCCGATGTCGACATATTCGTCGGCGCTGCCCATGTTGTACGGCGTCAGTCCGCACACCACCGTCGGCACGCCGGCGCGGCGATACAGTCGTGCATCCGAGGCGCCGACGCGCATGTTACGCACCGGCGGCGTGCCGATCACCGTGGTGCAATTGCGGGCTAGCAGTTCGATGACCTCGTGATCGGGCGGCGTCCAGGTCGGCTCGAAGCGGCGTTCGATGACGCATTCGACACCTTCATGCGCGGCAACCGCGCCCAGGACAACAGCTTCGATCTCCCCCACAGTGACGCCGATGGGAATGCGAATGTCGGCCGTCGCTTCGGCGGCGGCGCTGACCAGGTTTCGCAAATCGCCGCCTTTGATCGTGCCGATGGTGACTGTGACCGACTGGAGCACATCGCTTTCTCCCGCGCCGGAAAGCGGCTCTGAAATCGCGGCTGCCTCAGCGATAGCAGCCGTGACCGCGGCGGGCGCATTGACCTTGAAACGGCGCAGCTTCTGCAGTTCACCGATTACAGCCAGCAGCTTGTCGATGGCGCTGTCGCCGCGATGAACATGGGCGGCATGCGACGAGCGTCCGCGCGCCTTCAGCGTCAGCCAGATCATGCCCTTCTCACCGAAACGCAGCACACGCGGCGAACCGGCGTCGGCGCTGATCATGGCGTGGCCTCTGGCATGCGGCGCTGTATCCAGCAGGAACTGCGAACCCAGTTCGCCCATCGTCTCTTCATCGCCGGCAAAGGTGGCGACGACTTCACCCGCCCATGTTTCGCGGTGCCGTGCCAGATGCCGCAAGGCAAACAGGATAGCCGCGAGGCCGCTCTTCATGTCGGAACTGCCGAGACCATAGAGACGTCCGTCGCGTTCCTCGCCCGCCGGGTCCGCCGTCCATCGCGTGGCGTCGACCAGCGGAAACGTATCCATATGGCCGTTGAAAATGAGCCGCCTGCCCGGTCGGCCGCCGCGCACGCGCATAACGAGATTGACGATGTGCGGCGCGCCGGCATGGTGCTCGAATTCAATTTCTGGAACATCGCCGACCAGTCGCTCGACGGCGTCGGCCATCGCCCGCGTATCGCCAAGCGGCGTTTCACAACGGCATGCGATGAGCGCCTTGGCCATCGCTGGAATCATGTCCCGTTCGCGGCCGAGATCCGCCGCAAATGCCTCGCGTATGTTTGTCGCTTCAGGCAAGGAACGCGCGCCCGTTGTTGCGAAGGTTGGCCGTCATTGCATCGTCGATGCTGTGGTCCTCGCGCAAGGCCACACGATAGACATTGGCGGCGCGCTGGCGGGTAATCCAGCCCTCCTTCACATCCAACTGTACCTTCTGAGGATCGCGTAAGGCCGGGTCGCCATATCCGCCACCGCCGTTCGAATACGACACGACAAGCTGATCCGCCCGGACCACGATCTGCTCTGCAGTCGCCAACGGCGTGACTTCGCCGTCATCGGCAACCAGATACTGTCGCGCCGGCCGGGCTTCGCCGCCGCCTCTCGTGCCCAGCGCCGGATTAACGGTGCCATCGCTGACAAAGCCAAGCTCGAAAGCGCAGCCTTGCGGGCGATACTCGGTCAAAATTCCCGGCGCACCGCGAAACATGCCGGCCCCTTCGCTGTCGGGATCGAGCTTTCGCGTTTCCACCAGCATCGGGTGCAGCATCTCATCAATTTCGACGCTGTCATAGAAGGGCATGCCGGCGTTTCCCATGCAAAATAGCGACAGCCAGCCATCCTGCGTCGGCGTACCGGGACCGCCGCCGGCGGCGAGAATGACTTCGTTGACGAACAGATGGCCATTGCGCGGATCGCGCCCGGAAATAACGCCCGCCGCCGGCGGAATGGCCGCGCCGCCCTCGGCCATGCCTGCCGCCGGATCGATCTCCGCCAGCGCGCGCTGCACCGCATTGGTCACGCGGTCGCCGAGGTTTGTCGTGGCGACCGACGTCGACACCGGATGCCGCGGAATACCGACGACGCAATTCTCGCGCAGCCGCACCTCAATCCGCCGCATGCTCCCGGCATTCGGCGGGACGGTCTGCGGCAGACTATTGAATACACCAACGATGGCCGCCGTTCGCGCACAGGCATGGCTGAGATTGAGCCCAAGCGGCAGGCAATCGATATTGTCGGTCAGATCGACGATGATCCGGCCGTTCTCGACATCGACGGTGACGTCGGCGTTGGCCGGCACCCCGCCCTCCGGCGTACCGGGCACAGGGTCGTGCGTGCATGTACAACGGGCGCGCCCCGGCGCCATCGACGAAATCACCTTGATCATTTGCCGTTCGCTGACGTCGAACCAATGCCGGCCGTGCGCGACCAGGGCGCTCCAGCCGAGCTCAGCGCCCATGCGTTCGATTTCGCGTTCGCCAATGCGGGCCGCGCCGACGGTGGCGAGGTAATCGCCGCGCCACTGCTCCGGGACGCGAATGCGCATCATGCACATGTTGATGATGTCCTGAACGTCCTTGAAGTCAGACTGAATCCGGACGGCGGGGAATATCAGGGCGCCCTCTTCGTAGACGTCCCGGGCCTTGCCCATATAGGTCGTCGGCAATGAGTTGCCGCAGTCCGCCTGGTGAGCCTTGGCCAGGACCGTGAAACGGTGAATGCCGCCATCGTCGAAGACCGGAACGAGAATGGTGTGGTCGGCCGCGTGCGAGTTGCCGTGGTACGGCGAGTTGTGAAGAAAGGCATCGCCGGGCTTGAGATCGGGGTGCATTTCCTTCATGGCGCGCGCCATCATGTCGGCGCCGCCCGTGACATGAATCGGATAACTATCGGCCGCGCCCAACAGTTCGCAATCGGCGGTGACGATGACGCAGGAGAAATCGCGCGCGGTATTGATGACGCCTGAACGCGCCGTCCGCAGCAGCGTATTGGCCATCTTGCGGGTCACGCCCTCGAAACGCTTTTGCATGATGGCGAGCGACGCGCCATCGATCTGAGGCTGCGGTGGCCTGCTCACAGGTTTATTCATGGCCAATCCTTCATGCGCCGCATTGAACGACGAGATGCCCTTCCGGCCGCTTTTGCGCGCGCGCGCCCGGATTAACGACGACCGTGGTAAAGTTGGAGACGACGAGCGCCGGACCGGTAACGACCAATGATTGCGGCAGCCTTTCCAGATGATAGGTCGGCGCTTCGACTTGCCCGGTCTCGCGGAAGAACATCGACCGCATCACCGGCGCTACCGGCGTTCCGGCCGGTTCGACGAGCGTGATCGACTCGCCACCCGGCCCCGGACAGCGCGCTACCGCGCGCCAACTCATAATCTCGACTTCGTCGCCGTCATCCCTGAAGCTGAACAGCTCGGTATGGCGCTGATGAAAATCCGCGACGAGATCGCCGACGTCGGCTCGGGCGGTGAACTTGCCGGCGCGCAGCGGAACTTCAAGCTCCCAGACCTGGCTGGGATAACGGCCTTCCATGCTGAAATCGATACGGCATTCGCCAGGCGCGCGGCCTGCTTTGTCGAAGAACGTTTGGCACTGCGCGGCAAGGTCCGCGAGGATGGCGTTGGCCTTATCGCTATCGAACGACGACGACGTCATGAAAGAAGCGCGGCTGAACTCTGTCGACATTTCCGAGAGAACCGCGCCGGCCGCGCTGAGCACCGCGCCGACGCCGGGGAATATGACGGTTCCGCAACGCAGCCGACGGGCAATCGAGACAGCATTGATCCCGGCGGCGCCGCCCCCGCCGATGATGACCGTGTCGGCCGGATCGATGCCCTGCTTGACGGTGATGTCCTCGATGGCATTGACCATGCTCTCGGTCGTGAGATCGAGGATGGAAAGCGCGGCCTCTTCGATCGACACCCCAAGCGGACCGGCGACTTTGTCGGCGATGGCGCGCCGCGCGGCGTCGGCGACGAGGCCCATATTGCCGCCGAGAAAGAAGTTCGGATCGATGTAGCCGAGCACGACGGCGGCATCCGTCATCGTTGGCTGCTCGCCGCCGCGGCCATAGCACACCGGCCCCGGCGTGGAACCAGCGCTTTCCGGGCCAACGCGCAGCAGCCCCATCGCATCGACGCTGGCGATGCTGCCACCGCCGGCCCCCACGCTCTTGACGTCAACGGATGGAAAGCCGGTGAAGTGTCCCTGATAGACCGGACCAAGCCAGGTATCGCGGGTCCACGGAATCACCCCCGCGCGTACCAGGCTTACGTCGAATGTCGTGCCGCCGGCATCGGTGACAATCGCGGTATGGGCGTTCTCAAGCTTCGCAAAGTGCCGGCCGGCAACCGGCGCCATCGACGGGCCGGAGTTCAGCGCCAGAATAGGCCGATCCGCCAACTCGCTGAGCTCGATCAATCCGCCTTGCGATGTGACCGCATGAATCTGCCCGCGCAGTCCGCGCGCCACCAGATTCTCACGCAACGAGCGCAGATAATGGCTCATGACCGGCTTCAGCGACGCATCGATGCCGCAGGACGACGTCCGCCGGTACTCGCGCACGGTCGGATTGATCCGATGGCCGAGCGTATAGGGCACCGCCGGAAGATGACGATCGAGCAGCGCGGCCATCTGCAACTCGTGCGCCGCATTGACGATCGACCACAGGAATGAGACGGCGACGGCCTCGATCTTCTCGGCCTTCAGTCTTTCGATCACCCGCAGCGCTGCCGCCTCGTCAAACGCTTTGTGGATACGGCCGTCGGCGCACACGCGCTCTGGAATCTCAAAAGTGAGCGCGCGTGAAATATAGCCCGGCGGATAAGAAACTTTGTAGTTGAACGGATCGGTTCGTCCACCCTCGCGAATGAGCAGAATATCCGGATGGCCCTGAGTTACCAGAAGAGCCGTCCGCGCAACGTTTCCGGTCACCACGGCATTGATGGCGCGCGTCGTCGAATGGAACAGGCTTCCGGTCTCGCCCAGCAGTTTTTCGACGCTGAAGCCTCTGCTGGCAGCGGCCAGTTCAAGCCCCGCAACAATCCCTTCAATCGGATCTGGATAGGTCGTTGAGGCCTTGAAAGCCTCGGCCCTGCCGCCGCTCGACGTCAGCAGAATGTCGGTGAACGTACCGCCAACGTCGATCGACAAACGCATCGGCTAACCCTCAGGTGCGCGAGTCCGCACTTTTATTCGACTTGCTTCGTGTGAAGTCACTTGCAATAGGCATGCCAGCGCGAGCGCAGCTTTTTCCATTCCGGCTCATGTGCGAAGCATATTTCTCGGACAAATCGCCGCCCGATCGGGCACCCCGTCGCGAGCGCACCCTCGCCATTACAGAAGGCCCAGCGTTGCAACACGTTCACCGGTGGTGACAGTGCTCAATGTCGTCGCACGAACAAAGAGACCATCGACGGGCGCAACAATACGCTCTACCTCGTCGCCAAAGATGTCGACGACCCGGCACAACAGATCGCCCTGCTTGACTGCCTGTCCGAGTTTCACTTCGGTGACGAGAAGTCCGCCACGGCGGGCGCGTAGGCCGAGGAAGTCGCGCATCACATGCGTCGTCGCCGGCGTCTGTACCGCGCCTTCGATCATCTTCAGATGCCGCAGTAAATTGAGAACGCAGCCGGCGCCGGTGGCCACGGAATCTTCCTCCAGACGACCGCCCTCGCCGATTTCAAATGTCAGCGCCGGCACGCCGGCCTTGGCCGCTTCAACACAGAGAATGCCGTCGTTGACATACATGCCGCGGTCGCCGCGCATGATCCAGCCGGTGCCGAGCGCGCGTCCCATGTCCTCCGCCACCTGCGAGGCCGGGCCGATGCCGGGACCCGGCAGAATTGCGATCGGCACGTAACGGCCACCGCGTGTCGGCGTATGAATGTCGAGCGCGAAGTCGCACTGGCGGATCAACCGGAACAGAGTGGCTGCCACGACTTGCGCCAGATTGCCGTCTTCCTGACCCGGGAAACAGGTCCACGCATCCGCCGGCGCCTGATCGAGCGGTGATTTGAGGAATTGCGCCAGCGGCAGGCGGTGATCGGAGTACAGCGCGAGCGGATGCTGAACCGGAACGCAGATGATGCTGCCCGAAAGCTGCTGTAGGTCGATTTGCCTTAAGGCGCGCGATAGCAGCGCAATGCCGTTGACCTCGTCGCCATGGATCGCGGCGCCGAGATAGAGGCGCGGCCCCGGCTTGGCGCCGTTCATCACCATCAATGGAATCGACACCGTTGCGCCATCGGCAAGCTGCATCAACTCAACACGCGTGCGCTGCATGGAACCGGGTTGGACGAAAAGACCTTCACACGCGATGACGTCGCTCATTCAGTTCACGCTCCGACCGCGGTCTGTAATCCAGCGGATGCCATTGGCTGTTTTGTCATTGGCGTCGCCGCCAGCATGCGGTCGACCGCGGCGGTTGTCTGGGCCCAATTGAAGTTGCGATAGGCCATGCCGGCCGTGACCAGTTTGGCGCCGGAGTAAAACATCTCGTATTGCAGATGACGCGATGCAAATTCGGAACCGACGGCATCCCAGACAAGCTTGAAGAGCCGAATTCGGTCGGTCGACGACATCACTGGGGAATATTGAGTCTTGCCGATGTAGGCGGCGATTTCTGGGTTTTCGAGGTCGGCCACCGACGAAGGCAGCATCATGACGCCGCCGCCGCACAGATCGCGCAGGGTGTGAATGACCTTCGGATAGATCATCTGCGACTGCACCTGTGACGCATAGAGCAGTTCCTTGTCGGGCAAATAATACGGTCCGTATTGATAGCCCTTGGCTTCCATGCCGAGCACGAAGGCCTCGATGGTCGAGACATAGCTCGACAATTCGCCAAGGATCTCGCGTACGGGGGGATAGTTGATCGTGCCGATGGTTTCGGCGACCTTGCGCGCCAGCCCCACCAGAAACCGCAGCTTGACCAGCAGGCGGATTTCGGACTGGTAGTTCTGATAGGAATGCGCCGGCGTTTCGTGCCACTGAGCCAATTGGCAGGCAGTGTCGCGAACAACGAGGGTGCGGGCCCATGGAATCTTCACATCGTCGAAGTGCAGCAGTGCATCATTCTCGTCGAAGCGCGACGACAGCGGATAGTCGAACGCGCTCGTCACCGCTCCTTCATACGAACGGCGCGACAGAAGCTTGAGACCCCTAATGCCGATCGGAACAACGGCGGTAAAGGCGTAACGATCGTCATCTTTCGGCCGCAACGGTCGCAGCGTGGTGACGAGGACCTCATCGGACAGAACTGCGCCGGTGCCGAGCATCTTGGTGCCGCGCACGGTGATGCCTTCGGCGTCCTCGTCAACGATCGACACAGCGAGATCGGCATTGCCCGCCTCGCCCGTCGCTTTCGAGCGGTCGCCTTGCGGATCGATGATCACATAGGAGACGTACAGATCGCGGTCGCGGGCATATTCATAAACAGCCTGCACGTTGCCTGACCGTCCGCCCGGATGCGCGTCATAGATCGCGGTGCCCATGCTCATTGCGGCGAGAGTCGACGCGACGTGATCGGGTGAGCGGCCCATGAAGCCGTGATGCAATTCTGCCAGCGCGACGAGCGCCTCGCGCCGTTCGACCAGTTCGCGACAGGACGTCGGCAACTGCCAGCTTCTGCTGACGCGTTTGCCGGTCGGCGTCTCGAACATCATGCGCGCGGCGTTCTCCGGCCGCGCCTGAAAATCGTACAGGCTTGAAACCGTTCGAACCGCGCTGCGCAATGATGGGTGATCCGGCACGCTGGCCACCCGTGCGCCGTCGAGGAAGACGCAACGATCGTCGCGCAAATCGCCGATGTAGTCCTGGCCGGATCTACTCATGATCACCTCGCAAGAAGCGGCAACGCTAACTTCGCCAATTAGTTAAGTCAATTAAGTATTTTCCCTTGCCGGTTTGGTCTATGGTCGAGACGCCAGGAGAAAGCGAGTCTGATGCCGCCATCGCGCCAACCGAAATTTCCGCCGCTCACCGTGTCACGCGCTGCGCTGCTTCAGGGCGGCCGCGACGACGCGTTCCGCGACGTCATCCAGGACCTCGTCGATTTTTCTTCCCGCCTCGCGCAAATTCGCGAGACACTGGCGCGGCAGGTCGGCCTGACGCCGCCGCAATACCGGCTGCTCATGGAATTGGCACGCTGGTCGCAGACCAGGCCGACCGTCGGCGAAATAGCCGAAGCCCTCAACGTCAGTCTGCCCTTCATTACCACCGAGACACGCCGGCTCGCCGCCGCCGGACTGGTCAGGAAGATCGGCAATGCCAAGGATCGGCGGCGGGTCGATCTGTCGCTGACCGACAAGGGCAACGCCGTGATCAAAACGCTGGCGCCGATGCAGCGCGCCGTCAACGACACGCTGTTCAAGGAATTCAGCGGCGCCGACATGAAGGCGCTTGGGCGTTTCGCGCGGGCTTTGCTCGACGCCTCGCAAGAGGGGCTGGCCAAACGGCCGGTTCAAAAGCCGCGGCCGCCACGGTCACGCCTCAAGTCGCCGGGCCGGGCCCCGTCTTCAAAATAGTTGTTCTCAGGCTTCAGATTATTGCCTAATCACTTGAAACTTTGGCACATACACTCAAGGGCCGAGCAGCAAGTGAGGATGCCGTGAAGAGAGCCGAAGCGAAGGCACCGCGCAAGAAAAGGGCAGTGGCGCCCGGCAAACCCAAAGATGGCTTTCATCTGGGCGCGCGGCTGAAGCATGCCCGCCTGCTGCACCAGATGCGCCTCAAAGACGTCGCGGCCCGCGCCGGCTGCTCCGAAAGCATGCTGTCGAAGATCGAAAACGAACTGGCCAGCCCCTCGCTGACGACGCTGCACCGGCTATGCAAGGCGCTGACACTCAGCATCTCGGACCTCCTGAGCAACGGCAAGGTCGATCCGTGGGTGATCATGCGGCCGGATCAGCGCAAGACCATCGGCCACCGCAATGCCGCGGGGGCGGAAGGCGTGTCAGCCGAGGTCCTGATTCCGTCGGCCGAGGGACGCCTGCTCGAAGGTTTCCTGGTCATCATCGAGCCCGGTGGCAATACCAACGGCATTCTCCAACACAAGGGCGAAGAGGTTGGGTACGTGGTGGAAGGTCAGCTTGAGTTGACCGTCAATAAGGAAGTCCGGCTCCTGAACACCGGTGACTCGTTCTACTTTCCGTCGAACTTGCCGCACGCCTATCGCAACCCCGGGAAGACGCGTCTGCGCGTTGTCTGGATCAATACGCCGCCGACATTCTGAGTTAGTTCGGCGAGGCAGGCGGCATCGTGGCCGGAATGCAATATTGGCTACGGCAATAGACCAGCGGATCGACCGCGGCATTTTGCCGAAAACCCAACACCTCACCCAGCACGATCATATGGTCGCCGGATTCGATCATCTGCCGCTTGGCGCAACTGAAGACGGCCGCGGCATCCGGAAACATGACATTTCCGAGTTCATCCTCGGCGTAGCGCAGTTCGCGCCATTTATCGTCGCCGGAAGTCGCGAACCGGTCGGACAGACCGCGCTGCCTGGAATTGAGCACATTGACGGTAAACGAGCAGGTGTCGGCGAAGGCGTCATAGCACTGGCGCGAGCGGGCGATACAGAACAGCAACACCGGCGGTGCCAGCGACACCGAGGTGATTGAATTCGCCGTCAGACCATAAAACTGGCCGCCGACACGGGTGGTGATGACGGTCACCCCGGTCGCAAAATTACCCAGCGCC
>Ga0073928_10010983_pt1 | contig 10647 bp, 9 predicted proteins | sample PaiPotPPA55metaG_FD_76969 | JGI IMG/M metagenome (GOLD analysis project Ga0073928, IMG submission 76969) | Iron sulfur acid spring bacterial and archeal communities from Banff, Canada, to study Microbial Dark Matter (Phase II) - Paint Pots PPA... ...
CCGTCGAGCTGGTTCGGCAGCTCGCGCAGCACACCAAGCGCCTGTGCCGAGAAGGCCTCGTGTACCTCCCACACGTCGATTTGCTCGGGGGTCAGGCCGGCGCGTTCGATCGCCTTCGGGATCGCCCACGCCGGCGCGATTCCCATCACCTGCGGGTCGAGCGCGTAAGTCGCCGAGGAGACGACCCGCGCCAGCGGCTCGACGCCGAGCTCGCTCACCGCCGGGTTGCTCGCCAGCACGACGGCGCTTGCCCCGTCGTTGAGCGCCGACGAGTTGCCCGCCGTCATCTGGGTGGTGCCGGGCTGTGGCGGTAGCGCCGCAAGCTTCTCCGCGGTCGTGTCGTCGCGGATGTTCTCGTCGTGCTCGAATGTCCAACCTGGTTGCTTGCGCGTACCCGGGATCTCGACCGGGTGGATCTCGAGCCCGAATCGGCCGGAGTTACGCGCCGCCGCTGCCTTGGTGTGCGAGCGCAGCGCGAACGCGTCGATCTCCTCGCGTGACAACGAGTAGCGGTCGGCGACGTTCTGGGCCGTCCGGATCATCTCGATATAGGCGTCACGAGCTAGCAGGTTCGGGTTCGGCGGCCCACCAGCACCAGCCCACATCGTGTCGAGCATGAAGATCGGACCGCGCGGCGAGAAGGGTGCATCGCTCTTCATGAATGCCCATCCCGACCGTGACATTGACTCGACGCCTCCCGCCAGACCGACGGCTAGCTCATCGGAGCGGATCGCGTGCGTGATCTGGATCGCGCACGTCAGCGACGAGGCGCAGAAGCGGTTGACGGTCGCAGCGGGGACCGAGTCGGGGAAACCGGCGGCGAGCGCGCCCCAGCGGGCGATGTCGCCCATCCCCTCATGGGCGACGTTTACGCAACCGGCAGCGATGTCCTCGATCCGCTCCAGCTCCACCCCCGCCCGCTCACACGCCCAGACCATCGTCTGTCCGAGCAGATCGTCGGTGCGAATGTGCGACAACGCGCCGCCGTAGCGGCCGACTGGTGTTCGCACCCCAGCCAGAATGAACGCGTCAGTCACAGCGGTCCCTCCTCACTCATCGTGTCGAAGCCATCTTCCACGAAGTCCTCGACCGTGTCGACCACCAGGCCGCCCTAATCGACGCGCGCCCCGCGGCATGGGCACTTCCGCCGATGAGAGCACGACGTGGGCCGCTGCCGATCGCGCCGGGATCGGTGACGCCTCGGCGCGGACGCGCTCGGCTGCACGGGATCAGCCGTGCCAACCAGGGCGGACACCGTGTTGAAGCTCGCGGAAAGCGAGGCCGACCCGATGCCGCCCGACGCGCACTGCTGAGGTGCTGTCGACTGGCTCGGCGGCTCGAACTGAGCGACCCCCACCGCCCGGCCACCGCCTGCGGCGCTCAGCGAGAACGGTCCTGCGAGCGCAAGCCGCGGCAGGTTGATCGTGATCTGAAACAGGGCGCGTCGGGAGCCGGATCCGATCGTCATCGTGCCGTTCAGCCCGAAGTCCGGCCCGAACTCGCACGTGTCAAACGTGGTCGAGACGTTGGTGAAACGGACTGTGATCGGCCCGGGGATGCTGCCCGTGCACGAGCCGCTACCCGAATAGGAGAAGTGGGCGCCTGGCTTCGGCACCGCCGTGATCGGCGGCGTCGGCTCGATTGGGCCCGCGAACTTGCAGGAGCCCGAGAAGGACGCCGTCCGACCCGAGCCGGCCGCGGGCAGCGCCGGCAAGGACCCCATCAGGACGGCGACCAGTACGAATGCCCGCCTCACGACATCACCTCCAGCCGCGCCAGCGTCGAGAACGTGCACCAGTACAGATCGCGACCCCAGCCCGGCGTTGGGAACAGGACCGACTGGAACATGCTCGGCACTGCCGCGCGGGCTCGCTCCTGGCCCGTCTCGATGTCGAGCACAACGACGTCATCGTGACACCGGCGGGCGGCGGCGGCGCGCGCCGCGCCTAGGCTCGCGACCCAACCAGAGCGCGCAGCCAAGGACCGCGCCGCTCGGCTGCGGAGGACCCGCGGCGCAGCAAAGTCGTGGACCACGACCTCGCCCGTTCCTGGGTAACGGATCATGTGCGCCGCGTGAGCCAGCTCACGCTGCCACAGGGGCTCGAGGCGATCCCCGAACCGGAACGCTGCGAGCACGCCGTTGGCGGAGTCGTAACCGAGCGCGATTCGGCGCTCCGGGTCGTACAGCGGTGGATCGGTCACGGCCCCACGCCGGGCCCCGCAGACCTCGATGACCTCGACATCGGCGTGATCGTTCAAAGACACGCGGATCAGGTGAACCGGGCCCTCGGCGACGCCGGCGCCGAGCATCGTCGTCGAGTAAGCGTGCTCGCCGTTGTCGAGAAACCAGAGGTGGCCGCCCTCGATCACGGGGTCCCAGCCATAGGACTGGCCGGCCCGACCGTACGGAACCTCAAACTCGAGCTCCAGCCGAGATCCGTCCCATCGATATCCGAAGACCGTCGAAGCCCCGATCGCAAACAGCTGGTTGCGCCCCGCCGATAGACGCGCGACCACCGGCTCAGGAAGCAGCTCCTCGCAGGCCACCGCCAGCGTTTCGGGGTCAAGCAGGGTCAACCGCGCGGGATGCGCCAGCGAGCGGTCGACGTCCTTCATCGCCAGCGTTCCGTCGCCGAGGACGACGAGCGAGTTGTACGGACGTGGCTGCGGCAGCTCGACGGAGCCGAGCAGCTCAAGTTCCGCCGACAGCCGGTGGCAGAAGCGCCCGTAGACGACATACAGACACCCGTTCGCGTGCGCGATGACCCCGCCGGGCCAGAACGGACCGGCCGGCAGCCGCGGCGAGCACGCGGTCGGCTCGAGCGTCAACGGATCGATCCGCTCGAGCCAGGCGGCGGTCGGGTCACGCAGCGGGCGGCGGCCGAGGGTGTGCCGCAGTACGAACACCTCGCCGGGCGCCCTGAGCACAGCCATCGTCGTCGCGAACGCATCGCGTACCGCGCTGCAGACGAGCCGCTCGCCTGCGCGGATCCCCAGCCCGCTGCCGCATAGCGGCGCCTGCGTCCGGCGAGGGCCGCCATCCTCGGCCGGCCACGGGCTCGGCCACAGGCCGGCGCGGCGAGCGGGCCGCGACGCCGCACCCGCTTCCCGCGCGCTCAGAGAAGCCCCTGGATCAGGCTCGGCGCCGGCGGGTGCAGGATCACCCCGTCGGGATTGGGCGGCAGCAGCAGCGGCGTTCGCGGCGCCTGGTTGAAGTTGAAGTCCCGGAGCAGGTTGCCGAGGATCTTGGCGTTCTCGCGCACGTCGGGCCGCGGGTCGGGACGGCCGTCGCGCCGCGGATTGAGCCGGCGCCCGCTGAGGAAATCGTCCTCGATGAACTTCAGATACGCGTCGAAGCTCAGCGTCTGGTGGTCGATATGGCCGCGCCGGGCGTAGGGGCTGATCACGATTCCCGGGACGCGGATGCCATAGCCCTGCGCGTCGACCGTGGGCGGGTTGACATGGTCGTAGGACCCGCCCCAGTCGTCCCAGGCGAGGAAGATCGCGGTCGAGTCCCAATCGGGCCCGCGCATGATCGCGTTGATCACGTTGGTCACGTGCTCCTGGCCCGCGGCCAGGTTGGCGGGAGGGTGCTCGGAGTCGTCGCCGCTGGGGATCACCCACGAGACGGCGGGGAGCGTTCCCTGGTGGGCGTCGGTGAAGATGTTGTTGGTACTGACGATGTTGCCGGTCTGACCGTCCTGGCGGACATCGGTGAACGCCGGCATCGGATTCCAGATCGACGGGGCGGTGACGACCTGCTGCACGGGGACGCAGGTCATCGCGCCCGATTCGCAATCGGGCTCGGTGCCCTCCTCGATGTAGTAGCGCCAGCTGACCCCGTACTTGTGCAGCATGTAGGTGATGTCGGTCCACGCGTAGACCGGTGGCGTTGCGGTCGTAGCCGGGGTCAGGAGCCCAACCGCCGCGCCGGTGAGCTGCTGTTGGGTTGGGCTGCCCCCGTTCTGGAGCTCGGGGAACTGGTTATCCGCGACGCAAGTTGCCGCGTTGTAGGCGTTCGTGCACCGGGCCGACCAGCCCGAGACCATGTACAGGTGCGAGACAAGGCTCCACGCCTGCGCTGACTCGAACATGTGGTCCTGGAGCACGTAGTTGTTGGCGTACTTCCAGTAGTTCGGGATCTCGCGCTGGTCGTGATAGCCCATCACGTCGACGCAACCGGGCGGGTGCAGGTCGACCGTGCAGCCGAGCTTGTCAGTGTCGAGGCCGCTGCCAGCAGCCTCCACGGTCTTGACGAAGCCGTCCATCCTCCCGCCGTCGATGTCGGCGACGGCATCCTGCTGATAATGGGGCCCGCCGGCGTTGGTCAGCTCGGAGTCGTGGTAGGGGGTATCGCAGCGGTGCGCGTTCGGATCCGGAATGCACGGCAACTTCCCCGGATGCCCGGCCAGCCCCGGGATCCCGTCCGCCCCCTTATACGTGCCGAAGTAGTTATCGAAGCTGTGGTTCTCCTGCATGATGATCACGACGTGCTTGATCTTGTGGATCCCCTGCGGACCTGCAGGCCGGGGCTTGCGCGCCCGGGCGCACGACCGCGCCTCGGAGGCCCCGCTGGAGCCATCGTCGGAGCCGGAGCCGTGCCGTGCGCGCGGCTGACAGCGCGCCGCGCTCGTCGCGCGATGTCCGACCGCGCCACCCGGTACGACCACCGCCGTCAGGCCGAGCGCAGCACTCGCCAGAACCCCTGCCCTCAGCACCCGCTGTGACGGCACCGAGCGGTTATAACAGACGGGCTCGGCGAGCTGGTGCAGCGCGGCGCGCTCGCGGTCCGCGACACACGCGCGCCCAGCTCACTCGCGCCCGCGTAAGCTAGGAGGTGGGATGAGCAGGGTGTTGGATCTGATTGGCCGGCATCGGCGGATCGCGGCAGTGTCGATCATGGTCGAGCTGGCAGCCGCCCTCGCGCTCCTGCTCTCCGAGGGCGGACACGCGAGCGTGCCGCCGCTGCCGCCCAACGACCTGCAGAACCTGCTGGCGCTGACCGGGGTCCCGACCCCGGCCCAGGCGCCCGTCCAGACCAACCCGGAGCCGAAGCTCGCGCCCGTGCCGAGGGCCCACTGCGGCGCCGGCTCGCATCCGCTGAACGGCGAACAGGGCCGCGTCCCAGCAACGGCGATCGATTCTCCCCAAGCCGCCACCGGATGGACGTGTAACACCAGCGAGGTCAGCCACTTTTCGAGCGCGGGCGGCTTTCGCACCTGGCGCTACATCGATCCCGCGGGACACGTGTGTGCCTTCTACGACACCTCGCTGTTCTCCCCTTCGAACGTGGTCAGCCTCGCCGCGGGGCCGTCGCCGGGCGTCGTCGTCCTCGACCTGAGCGACCCGTCGCATCCAAAACAGACGGCGATGCTCACGAGCGCGCCGATGCTCTCGCCACATGAGTCCCTCAACCTCAACGAGAAGCGGGGCCTACTTGGCGCCGAGATGGGCAATGGCGGGAGCTATCCAGGTTTGTTCTCGATCTACGACGCCAGCCACGACTGCCGCCATCCGACGCTCGACGCCACCTACAACGCTGCCCGCTTCGGGCACGAGAGCGGCTTCGCGCGCGACGGCAGGACGTTCTGGATCGCCGGCGGGGAGGGGATCGCCGCGGTCGACGTGACTGACCCCAAGCAGCCGCGCACCATCTACCAGGGCAACGTCTTCGCCCACGGCCTCAACCTCAACGACAGCGGCACTGCGCTCTACGACTCGGAGCCGATCGACGGGAACCTCGTGACCCTCGACGTGAGCCAGGTCCAGTCGCGCAAGCCAAACCCAGTCGTCAAGGAGATAAGCCGGCTTACGTGGGGTCCCGTCTCCATCCCCCAAAACACCGACCCGATGGAGATCGACGGCAAGCCCTATCTGCTGGAGTTCGACGAGTTCGCGTTCCGCTTCAACCCGCCGACGCAGGACGACACGCCAGGCGCGGCTCGGATCATCGATATCTCAGACCCCGCCCATCCGCAGGTCGTCTCGAATCTACGGCTGCAGGTGAACATGCCCGCCAACCACAAGCAGGCAGACAGCGATCCCTCGCCGCTGGGCAATCCCGCGGTCACCTACGCCGCGCATTACTGCAACATCCCTCGGGAAATCGATCCCGAGATCGCGGCCTGCTCGTTCATCAACTCAGGCCTGCGGATCTTCAACATCCAGAACCCGCGGCGCCCGCGCGAGATCGCCTACTTCATCGCCCCGCCGAAGGCGGCGACCGTCGCGGGCGCGCAAAAAGGCGACCTCGCGATGTCCCAGCCGGCATTCGATCCGACCCGGCGCCAGATCTGGTACACGGATGCCACCAGCGGCTTCTACGTTGTCCAGCTCGCCCCGCGCCTCTGGCCCCATCCGACGAAGCGGCCCCCGCAGTGCGCGCCCGTGACCGGCACGCTCAGCGGCGCTCATCTCGGCCCGATCCGCCTCGGCGAGAGCCGCGCCACCGTGGCCAGGCACCTTCCGAAGTTCACGACCCGCGGCCGGCGGAGCATGGTCTTCTACTGCCTGAATGGGCGCGGGATCCGGGCCGGCTACCCATCGAACAAGCTGCTGCGCTCGCTTCCCGCAGCCCAGCGCGCCCGCACCAAGAACCGGGCCGTGCTGCTACTCACCGCCAACCGCCACTACACCCTTAATGGCGTCCGCCAGGGCACGAAGCTCTCAAGCGTTGCGAAGCAGCTACACGCCGGACGCGGCTACACGATCGGCCTCAACACGTGGTATCTCGTGCCTTTCAACCACGCCGCGGTCGGGCTCCTGAAGGTCCGCCACGGCGTGATCGAGGAGCTCGGGCTCGTGCTTCACAGCCTCACCGGCGGCCGTGCCCGCAACCGCGCGTTCCTGAAAAGCTTCGACTGAGCCTTCGCCTGCCCCGTACGCTCCATTAATTGGATTATTCGGGCACCAAGGTGGGCAGACAGGAGTGGTGATCGTCCCCCCCGGGGAGCACGCCGTGCAGTTCTACGCGAGCGACTCCGAACTGACCGAGTCGGTAACCGAGTACGTGCTCGGAGCCATGCACGACGGCGGGATCGCGGTGCTAATCGCAACCGAGGAGCACCACAGTGAGATCGAGCATCGACTAGCGCGCGCCCGCGTCGATCCGGTCCAGGCCGCTCGCCAGGGCAGGCTGATCTCGCTCGACGCGCCCGCGACGCTGCGGATGTTCATGCCCGACGGCAAGGTCGACCCGGGCGCGTTCCGGCAGCTCGTCGGCGCGGTCGTGCGCGAGGCGGCATCAAAGGCGAATGGGACTCCCGTCCGTGCATTCGGCGAGATGGTCGCGCTGCTCTGGGACGAGGGCGAGGTGCTCGCGGCGATCGAGCTCGAGGGACTGTGGAACGAACTGCAGGAGGCTCACGACTTTGCGCTGCTGTGCGCCTACCCGCGCGCGTCGGTGGAAGGCGAGCAGCACGCCGACGCGCTGGCGCATGTCTGCCGGCTGCACTCAGCCGTGCTCTAGCTGCCGCGTCTGCGCGGCGCGGTCCTGCGCGGCGCGGTCCTGCGCGGCGCGGTCCTGCGCGGCGCGGTCCTGCGCGGCGGGGTCCTGCGTGCCGTCGATCATGCCGCTCAGTTTCTGGAGCAGGTCGAGCGGGAACGGGAACACGATCGTCGAGTTCTCGTTACCGCCAATCTCGCGCAGCGTCTGCAAGTAGCGCAGCTGGATCGTGACCGGGTTGCGGCTGATCTTCTCTGCCGCCTCGAGCAGCTTCTCAGAGGCCTGATACTCGCCCTCGGCGTCGATGATTTTTGCGCGCCGCTCACGCTCGGCCTCGGCCTGTCGGGCGATCGCGTGCTGCATCGCGGTCGGGATCTCGACGTCCTTGATCTCTACGGTCGTGACCTTCACTCCCCACGGCTCCGTCTGGTCGTCGATGATGTGCTGGAGCGACTCGTTTAGCTGCTCTCGCTCCGAGAGGAGCGTGTCGAGGTCGGCCTTCCCAAGCACGGAGCGCAGGGTGGTCTGGGCGATCTGGGAGGTGCCCGCGAGCACGTCCTGGATCTCGACGATCGACTTGCTCGGATCTATCACCCGGAAATAAGCGACGGCGGTCACGCGCGCGGGCACGTTGTCACGGGTGATCACCTCCTGCGGCGGCACCTGCAGCGTCACGGTGCGCAGGCTGACCCTGACCATGCGGTCGACGTACGGAGCCAGGAGCACAACGCCAGGGCCTTTGAGCTCGATCAGCCGCCCGAGCCTGAAGACGACGCCGCGCTCGTACTCGCGCAGCACGCGCACCGACGCGGCACCGAGGATCAGCCCTAGCGCGGCGAGTGTGCCGATCACGATCAGGATCACAGTCAGGATCATGGGTTCAGCTCCCATCCCTCAGCCCTGCGCACGGACAGGGTCAGGCCGTTGACGCGCTCGACGACCACGCGGTCGCCGTCTTGCAGCGCGCGCCCCTCCTCGAGCGGGCTCGCCTGCGCTCGCCAGAGTCCGCCATCGACGAACACCTTCGCGGCGGGGCCGTTCAGTCGCAGCACACCCACGTGCCCGACCATCGCCTCAGCGCCCGATCGCGGTCGTGAGCGCCCCAGCGCCCTGACGCTCCGAGAGAACGCGAGCAGGCCCGCGCCGACCGCCGCGGATAGCGCGGCCGCCACGGCGACGATCGCGATCGCGCCCACCCCGGCGCTCGCCAGCAGCATCACCGCGCCCGCGATCAGCGCGATCCCGGCGCCGGTCGCGATCAGGCCGCCGGTCGAGATATGAGCCTCGGCCAACGCCAGTCCCAGGGCCATCACCACAAGCACCAGACCGAGCGTCAGCATGGGCTCGATGCTACTCCTCGGAGCGGGCTGGCCTCCCCAGTCACGCGCACATATTCACGCGTGATGGTGGTGATGAAGAACCCCAGGCGCAGTCCACGGGGCGAAGTCCGGGATCAGGACGAGCGCGATCACGAGGCCGCCCACGAGCACGCCGGCGAGTGCGATCCAGCGGCCCGCCCGACCCGTCGGGGTGACGCTCAGCGAGCGCCGGAACTGCGGCAGGCGCCCGGCGACGTGCAAACCTGTGAACACGGCCCAGACGATGAAGCTGACCTTGTGGATCGTGACCAGCTCGCCGCGGTTCTGTGGCCCATGGAACAGGAGCACGATCCCGCTCACAAACACAACGAGCGTCGTGATCACGACCATCGGCGCGATCAGGCGGAGCCCCAGCTGGGGCGGTCCCTTGCCGCGGTATACGCCGCTGTTCAAGTAGTAGCGCGCGAAGCGGTAGCCGGTGCTCGCCATCTTGAGCGCGACGGGCCCAAGCAGCAGGAGTCCGAGGAACAGGTGCAGCCAGATCAGCTGGCCGATTCGGACGATCGTCACGCCGAGCACCACGAGGAGCACGATCAGCAGCAAGCCGGTCGTCGCAGTCAGTTCCTCATTGCCGTCCGTGCCACCTCTGAACACGGTTGAAGTCTCGCCTGATCGGTAAACGATCGGTGAGGCTGAGATGAGAGCCCTCCTATGATCGGCAGATGAACGGGCGGATCCTGGTGATCGAGGACGAGCCGGGGATCGTCGATTTTCTCGAGCGGGGACTGACGGCCCATGGCTTCGAGGTCGCCTCCGAGCTTGACGGCGTCAGCGGCGCGGCGCGCGCGCTCGGGGAGCCCTACGACCTCGTGGTCCTCGACATGATGCTGCCCGGGCGCAACGGCCTCCAGGTGCTCGAACAGCTGCGTGCCGCGAGGCCACGTCTGCCCGTGATCGTCTTGACTGCACTCGACCGAATCGAGGACCGCGTCACTGGCCTTGACGCCGGCGCCAACGACTACCTCGTCAAGCCGTTTTCGCTCGGCGAGCTGGCGGCCCGGATCCGGGCACAGCTGCGGTTCGTCGAGGAGGCGCAGTCGCAGACGCTTCGCGCCGGCGACGTCGAGATCGACCTGATCCGCCGAGAGGTCAAGCGCGCCGGGCAGCAGGTCAGGCTCTCGACGACGGAGTTCGAGCTGCTCGTGTATCTGCTCGAGCATCGCGGGCGGGTGCTGTCGCGACGCCAGATCCTCCGCGCCGTATGGGGCTACGAGCACGACCCGGGAACGAACGTGCTCGACGTGTACATCGGTTACCTGCGCCGCAAGCTGCGGGTTGACGGGCAGGAGCTTCCGATCTCGACGATCCGCTCTGTCGGCTACCGCTTCGACGATGCGGATTAGGTTCACGCTCTGGGTCGCTGCGGTGCTGCTGATCTCGGCTGCCGTCACGTTCGTGGTCGTGTATCGAGACACCGGGCACGAGGTTCGGATCCAGATCGACCGCGACCTGCGCGGCGACGAGGCCCAGCTGGCGCAGGCGCTCGCGGGGCGCTCCCCTGGCGAGATCGCGGCCGCCGCGCGTCGGTACGTGGCCGCGCAGCCCTACCAGGCGAACTCGACGCTGCTGTTCGTCTCCGTCCCGGGCGCCGGCACGGTGAGCAACCACCCAGAGCTGTTCGGGCTCTCCGCATCCGAGCCGGGTGAGAGCGCCTCCGAGCAGGCGGCCGAGAATGCGATGGCGCGAGCGCTGCTGCAACCCCGTCCCGGATTCTCGATCCAGCGCCTCCCTGACGTCGGCCGCGTCCGCCTGCTGGAGCGGACGATCCCCGCCGGCCCGGGACTCGCGCTCGTCGGCGCCGGCGAGCCACTGGCGCTGGTCGAG
>Ga0073928_10010984_pt1 | contig 10646 bp, 8 predicted proteins | sample PaiPotPPA55metaG_FD_76969 | JGI IMG/M metagenome (GOLD analysis project Ga0073928, IMG submission 76969) | Iron sulfur acid spring bacterial and archeal communities from Banff, Canada, to study Microbial Dark Matter (Phase II) - Paint Pots PPA... ...
ACCGCGGTTTCGACGTCCTCGAGCGATTTAATTGCGTCGGAGCCGTACTGCGGCAGAATGTTGAAGCTTACCTGCGCGTCGAACACATCTTTCTTGAGCTTCTGAAACGAGAGCAGGCCGACAGTCTGCTGTTGTAATTCGTCCAGTCCTTTTTTGCCGCGCTCGCTGACGGGCTCGAAGATCTGCACGATGACGCGTTTGAGGGAGGCCGCTTTCGCGAGCTGCTTCAGAAACAGCGCGAGAGTGACGGCGGCCGGGTGAGCAATGACATAAATGGGAGCGGGGGGCGGCGGAGAATCCTCAACCATGGGGGCGCGGAGACGGGCAGCGGGATGGTCCTCGAGCGCGCCCGTCAGGTCCACCAACAGCGGCGGATGAGGCTCGCCCTGGACCGCGTCGGCGACCTTCTTCGCAGACTGCGGCGGTCCCGCCAGTAAGATCACGCGAGATCCCGCGAGCTCGCCGGCCCGCAGAGACGTGAGGAAAACCGGCTCCCCCTCATGCTCGGTGAGGATGCCGGTGGGCGCTTCGTCGGGCTCGGCAGCCGAGATCATTTTGACCTGGGCCGGCAATTTCCTGGAGTTGAGAACCTCGACGATGTCGCGCCCCAGCAGCGACTCCGCGCCAACGACAGTTATAACGGGTGTGTTGTCAGCCAACCTGGTGCTCCGGATGTGCCGGCGGACGCGGCCGGCGGAAACGGCGACGGAGGATCCCGCCCGCGCGAAGGGCAATTCCAGTCGCCACGTAGGCGGACGAAAGCGCGAGTAACACGGACTGCGGGAAACTCCAGATGAGATAAATCAGCGCCGCGATGAAAACGACGGTCAGTGGAGAGCGCGGCCGCATCAAGTGTACGTCCTTGAAACTTGGATAACGCCAGGTGCTCACCATAAGGAACGATACGACGGCCAGCAGCGCCAACCATAGCGCCGACCACACCCACCACTGTAGGGGAACCGAGTCGCATGCGAAAACAATGGCCGCGACGATGGCCGCGGCGGCCGGAATGGGCAGACCGATGAAGTATTTGCGATCGGGACGACCGGGATTTTTCGGAATCGGGTTGGTCTGGACATTGAACCGCGCCAGCCTTGCGGCGCCGCACAGCAGGAACAGAAAGCTGATGAAGTAGCCAATGCGGTGATCCAGATTTCTGGGATCCACTGGAATGAACTGCACGCCCCAAGCATAGGCGAGGACGGCGGGAGCGATGCCGAACGTGATGACATCGGCGAGCGAATCCATCTCGCGCCCGAAATCGCTGACGGTGTTGGTCATGCGGGCGATGCGTCCGTCGAGGCCATCGAGGACGACGGCTACACCGATGGCAATGGCCGCAACTTCGAAGTTGTGATTGGAGCCGAGGTTTCCGGCGCCGGCCTGCATGGCGCCTTGAAACGCGCGCAGGATGGCGAGGAAGCCGAGGAAGATATTGCCCGCGGTGAACAACGTCGGCAGCGCGTAGGCAGCTCGGCGAGGGTGCCGTCCCGGGGTTCGCGGTCCGATAAAGCGCTCTTTTAGGGTTATTTGCGCCATTCTTACTTTCTTTTGGCCAGCACGGAAGAGCCGGCGGACACGCGCGCGCCTTCCTGCACGGTCAGCTCCCATTCGGGTCCGAGGAATAAGTCGACGCGGGATCCAAACTTGATCAGGCCGATGCGTTCGCCCTTATTCACCTGGTCGCCGACGCGCTTGTAGAATACGATGCGGCGCGCGATCAGGCCGGCAATTTGGGAGAAGGTCACGGTGGTGCTTCCGTCGTCGACGGTGATCATGTTCTGTTCGTTTCTGGTGCTGGCGAGCTCTTTATTGGCGGGCATGAATTGGCCGGGCTGATAGCGGACATGGGAGATGGTGCCCGCGATGGGAGAGCGGTTGACGTGCACGTCGAAGATGTTGAGGAAAATGCTGATCCTGGTGCTGTCCGGGGTTTCGCGGCGGATGGCGACGACTTTGCCGTCGGCGGGTGACACGGCGACAGGACCCGTTGGAACCACCCGGTCGGGGTCACGAAAAAAGTATAGGCAGAACAGGGCGAGGAGGAATAATGGGGCGCCCCAGGCAAGGGAGGTGAGATACCACACGACGGCCCCGCCGAAGGCGAGGCCCAGGGCGTAGTAGATGCCGTCCTTGACCATCTCGACCCTATTGTAACGTCGGGGCTTGTGAGCTTTTTTTGACCGCGCACAACGGAGCCGCGCGGGGTGTTGTGCGCTAACGAAGTCGCGCTTGAAAGGACCTGCTGGTAGCGGCCAGTAGGCTTTACGCCGAGAGCGAGATGGTGCCTTCCGGCTGCGGCTCCCTCGATCGCATAGGATTGAGGCGCTGCCACTCACCGGCCGCGTGGCAACGAACTAAGAGGAGCTTGTGCAGCGCGGCATCGGCCTCGCATTGCGTCTCCCGCAAACTTACTAGTTCGACTGCGGAAAACAGGCGGGGTTTGACGGCCGCGATCCGGTCCAAAATCGCGGATCGCGCAGCTAGAACCTGTTCCACGCCGTCCAGGTCGCCGCACGCCGCGATCGATAGTTCTCGCGTGAGGCGCCCGAGCTCAAGAACGAGCTCTTTCGCCGCTGCAATTTTATCCATGCGTTGATCAGCCCGTGTTCTTGCCATATAAGCCTAGATTGATCGCCTGTATGCTCGAGGTAAGCAACTGTTGCTGAGATTGCAACGCCGAAACGGCCGCGTCGGCCCTCTGCAACTGCTGGGTGAGCGTGGCTTGCATGACCGAGACCCGCGTGTTTAGGTCGCCGATCTGATTTGTAAGCCGCTGGTTCGCGGTATCAATCCCGCTCTGTTCTGTTTTGATAAGCCCGGCAATCGGGTCGCTCAGTTGGGTGAACTGCGACGAGATCAGTCCGAATCCGGAGGTGGACGAGCCTAAGAACTTGAACCCGTCCGACACTTGCGAATCCGTAAGAGAGCTCAAAACGTTCGGATCGAATGACATCTTGCCGGCGGTGTCCAACGTTACGCCGAGCGCTGCCAAGCTCATGTTGTTCGAGCCGGTTCCCTGGTAAGCCGTAACCCGGTGCATATCGTCCATCACCGCCTGGATCGCAAAATCGGCGCTCAACAGACCGGCGTTGGGCCCGAATTGGGCATCCAACTGGTCCACGACGGCGTTGTATTTCGTGGTGAGATCGCCGAGAGCATTGCTCAATTGGTTGCGGTTCGAGGCCAGCGACATGGTGACGCTGCCTGCGTTCGTGTTCAGAAGGTTGAAGGTGAGGCCCGGAATAATGTCGTTAATGGAGTTCGTATTTCTGCTGATAGCGATGCCGTTCAAACTGAATACGGCATTAGTGCCCTGATTGGCGTTATTGTTGACGCCGCTCAGCAGGTTAACGGGACTGCCGACGGCCGGAATGTCGTTGAGCTGTAGCGCAGTGTCGCCAATATTGTTGGCCGTCACGACGAGTGAGGAACGGCCCCCGGAGGTCTGAACCGTGGCCGTAACCGGGCTTCCGGCGATGCCGTTGATCGCGCTAACCAACCCATTCAGGTTGTTTTGTGCGAGGGCGAAGTTGTACGTTGTCCCGCCGAGGACGAGTTGCATCGAACTGTTTTGAGAGACGGTGGCGGTGGTGGCATCGGCATAGGTTTGCTTACTGGTCTCCGAGATGGGCTGTGCGTGGCCGAGCAGCGCGACAGGCCCTGCAGCCGTATTGTCGTTGAGCTGCAGCGTGGTAGCGCCGTTGTTGTTGGCCGAGACGACCAGATAATTCGGATTGGTAGCGTTGCCCGTCGTAAGAATGGAAGCGGTGACGCCGGCGCCGCTCGCGTTGATGGCATCGCGAAGACCACTCAGATTGTTCTTGTCGGCGGCCAAGGTGATGGCATACGACGTGGAGCCGAGCACCAGTTGGACCGATCCGGTGGCCGAGACCGCCGCGGTGCTGCTGTCGGCATAGCCCACTACCGACGTTTCGGACGCCTGCTTTGCCAAGGACTGTATATTCGAGATCGTGTACGAAGCCGTTTGCGTCGCGCCCGTGTTCATGACCGAGACAGAAGGATCGGAACTGGTGGCCGCCAGACCTTTGTTGCCGCCAATTGCGCCAAGCGCGGCAATGCTGGAGCCAAGCGCAGCCACGGCGGTGTTGAGCGTGCCCAACAGTTGCTTCCTTTGCGTGTTATCCGATTGCCGGTTTTGAAGCTGCGTGATCGGAATCTGCGCAATCTGGAGCTGGCGGCTCTGAATGCTCTGAAAGTCAGTGGAGAACGTACTGACGCCGGTGAATACGAGCGGTGATAGGGACATCCTGTAGATCTCATCGACGTTGCGCGGAAATGTGTTAGGGGATAGGACAAAATACCTAACACGTTCTACGTACGACGCTCTACGTACCACGTACGACGTTCTACGGGTTCAGCACTCAGCGCGCGGTGGCGAAGATGGAACTGAGGGCGTCTACGACGCGATCTATTTCATCGCGCTTAAGAAAAGGATGCATCGGAATGCAAAGAGCAGTCCGGGCGCACTCCTCTGAAACGGGGAGATCGCCTGGCTTATACCGCGGATCGTAGTACGCCGGGAGCAGGTGAATGGGAGCGGGGTAGTGCACGGCCGTCTGTATTCCCGCGGCCTTCAGCTCATTCTGTACACGATCGCGCTCCGCAGTGCGTATGGTGTAGAGGTGATATACGTGCCGGTTATTCGGCAATACCGCGGGCAGGAGCATATCGGTCGAGTTGAGTAGACGATCATACTCCCGAGCCACGGCGCGGCGCGCTTCGGTCCACTGTTCGAGCTTGCGGAGTTTCACGCGAAGAATGGCCGCTTGTAGCCCTTCCAAGCGGTAGTTATAGCCCTTCATGATGGGGCGGTACTTCTGCTCCTGGGCCCAATCGCGAAGCAGCCGCGCCTTGCGGGCGTAGTCGGGATTGTTCGTCACCAACATCCCGCCCTCGCCGGCCGCGCCCAGGTTCTTGGTGGGGTAAAAGCTGAAACAGCCGATGTCGCCGATTCCGCCGACGCGCCGTCCCTTGTATTCCGCGCCGTGAGCCTGCGCGGCGTCCTCGATGACGATCAGTTTGAGGCGGCGGGCGATGTCGAGGATGGGGTCCATGTCAGCAGCCTGGCCGTAGAGATGGACCAGCAGAATCGCCTTGGTTTTTTCGGTGATTTTCGATTCGATTTGGGTGACGTCGATATTGAATGTGCGCGGGTCGATATCGGCGAAGACCGCGGTGGCCCCGGCGTAATCAATGGCGGCGACGGTCGCAAAAAACGTGTATGGAACAGTGATGACCTCGTCGCCCGGTCCGATGCCGGCGGCAAGCAGAGCCAGGTGCAGCGCGCTGGTGCCGGAATTGACGCCCACGCCGTGAGCGGCCTGGCAGTAGGCGGAGAACTCGTCTTCGAGCGCGGCCACTTCGGGGCCAAGAATGAACTGCGAGGTGCCGAGGACACGAGCGACGGCGGCATCGAGTTCCGCGCGCACGGCGGCGTGCTGCGAGCGAATATCGTGTAGAAGAATCATGCGGGAGCTACGTTTCACGGTAGCAAAAGCGGGTACGATGGAGGGCTCACCGTGCGTCAGGGCCGAACCGATATGAGTTGATCCAACACAAGCATGTTCAGGGGCGCAAGCCTGGGGAGGCGCCCATCGTTCGTTAGAAATGAGGAAGCTCCCGACCGGATACCATGCCGAAGAATCCGACGGTATTGATCCGCCAGCTTGTGATCTCCTTGACGCAGGGGGTGTACCAGCACCTCGGTCAAGGTAAGCACGGAAGCCGCGACTCGCAATTCGCCGCGATCCACAGCTTCGAAGAAGGGTCTTACGATAGGAAGGTAGGTCGGATTCTCTTCAATGAAGTAAATCAGCGGAGCTGTTTCCAGGCCGACGATCGTGCCTCGGAGCGCCTCTATCCATTCCATGAAGCGCGTTCGCGGTCCACGTATTCTTGCGCGTCCACGCCCTGCCAGATATCCTTGCCCAGCCCTTGCAGTTCGAGGATGCTCGTGCGAGTTTCCGGTTCGGCATGCGCGCGCAGGTACTCGGCCAAGTCTGAAATCAACCGAAGTTGCTCAGGCCGGCTGAGCGATTCCACACTTCGCAGGATGCTTTCGTAGGGTGGCATGAGTCTGCCTCTATGATACAAATTCTGCAATCCGCCTGCGCCGACGATGATCCGTCGTTCAAGCTCAGGTAACGGCGAGATCGCGCGTGCCACGGATTTCCGGATTTCGCGATTCCGCTCAAGAGTAATCACAGAGCAATGGCGGTGACGCCGAAGCCGCGCAGAATCAGCTAGTGACCATATTCGCAAAACGATGAATCAGTTACGATAGGAAGCGGAGGAATGGCCGAGTGGTTGAAGGCGGCGGTCTTGAAAACCGTTAGCGGGGTAACTCGCTCGGGGGTTCGAATCCCTCTTCCTCCGCCAGCACTAATCCCTTTTAAATCATGGAGAAAACGGTTCAGGCAGTATACGAGAATGGAGCTCTCCATCCCTTGGAACCGCTCCTGCTTGGAGAACGGCAACAGGTGACCGTCACCATTTCCGACAGGACAGATGCGACCCAGGGTCATCCGCTAATCGTCTCTCCTGAGGAGTGGTCAGACGGCGCGCACGATGATATAAGCCTTGATGAGGTCAGGCGGGCGCTGGCGACGATGCACGGCTCTCTTTCCGAAGCCGTACTTGAAGAGCGCCGCGAGCGGTGATTGCCCAGATACTTCCTCGACACGAGTGCTTTGGCCAAACTCTATCGTAGAGAGGCTGGAAGTGACTTCATCGATCGGATCTTCTCGGACCCGGCGTCCCAACACGTGATCTCTCGACTAACCATTGTAGAAATGGAATCCGTTTTTGCCTTGAGGGCGCGAACTGGAGAAATCGATCAGCAAGCCGTGCTGGTCGCGCGGCGGCGCTTGGAGGCCGATCTGGGTCGTAGTCGGCTGTTGGTGGCTGCTATGAACGACCACCATTTCCGCGTTGCCCGACGATTGCTCATCAAGCACGGCACTAATGAAGCCCTGCGGACGCTCGATGCGTTACAGCTCTCGATTGCTCTCGGGCTCGGGCAAGCCGGGCTTATCACAGTGTTCGTAGCGGCCGATCAGAAACTCTGCCGGGTGGCCACAATCGAAGGGTTCGAGGTGGCAGATCCCGAACAACCTTCAGTCGTAACTTGAGTCGCGAATCGAAGCCTTATGCGCAACTTGCAGGTTGCATATTGCTCGACGGGGTGATAGAGTTGCAACCAGGAGGTTGCAGATCGCGTGATGGATACGGATCGAATTGACAAGAAAGTGGTTCTTCGAGCGCCCCGCTCACGCGTGTGGCGCGCCATCGCCGACGCGAGCGAATTCGGGAAGTGGTTCGGTGTGAGACTTGAGGGAGATTTCATACCGGGCGCGACCATTAGGGGCAAGATCACCCATCCGGGCTACGAGCACCTGACCATGGAGATTCAGATCGACAAGATCGAACCGGAGCAATATTTCTCCTACCGCTGGCATCCGTATGCGATCGATCCCGCGATCGACTACTCGAAGGAACCGACCACGCTGGTGGAGTTCCGGCTTGAAGATGTGGACGCCGGCACCTTGCTCACGATTACCGAGTCGGGCTTTGACCGGATCCCGCTCGCACGCCGCGAGGAGGCGTTCCGGATGAACGATGGCGGCTGGGCCCAGCAGATACAGAACATCGAACGCCATGTCGCGCAGCCGTAGTGCGGTCAAGACAAAACTCGTAGTTGCGGCGCCCGTCTTCGCAGCGCTCGGCGATCGAACGCGTCTGCAGGTCGTTGCGCGTCTCTGTAGGGAGGGACCGCGGTCGATCACAAGCCTGAGCGAGGGCGCCAAGGTCACCCGACAGGCGATCACAAAGCACCTTCACGCGCTCGCCGATGCGGGGCTCGTGCGCGGGCGTAGCGAGGGACGTGAGCGGATTTGGGAGCTGCGGCCAGAACGTTTGGAGGTGGCGCATCGATGCCTCGACGAGATCTCCGCGCAATGGGACGCCGCGATCGGCCGGCTGAAAGCCTTCGTTGAGGAAGAACCATTTGGATTGTCACGCGCCTTGAAGAAACGAGAGATCAAACGCCAAGGTACTTTGACTTGAGCGACGAGCAGCTCGCTCGAAATTACGGACCAGGCAAGTGCCGTCGGTCTGGGCGTTCGATCAGGATGCACGGGCAGCAGGGCTCGATTATTCCCGGATGCCGCTCGATCTGTCTCGACGTCGTCTGCATTACGAAAGAAGTGGTCACTTAGAATTCGTGCACAGCGAAACGGGTATACGAACGCTGCAGGCCGAATTCGACAAGGTCGTTTCACATAACGAGCATCACCTTCAACAGATCGCTTTGGCGCTCAAGGTATGATTTGGGGATGCGGAGATTCCTTGCGCTGCTCGTTTGGTCGGCAGCGCTCCACGCGCAAGCCGTCCCTACACCCGAGTCCGTGCTCGGCCACAAGCCGGGCGACGATTTTTACCTCGCCAACTACGACGAATCGCGCGATTATTTTCGCAAGCTCGCAGCCGCTTCGAATCGCGTCAAGCTGATCAACGTCGGCAAAACGAGCCGCGGACTCGATTGGGAAATCGCCATCATCTCCTCGCCGAAAAACCTGGCGCAGCTTGACAAGTACAAGGGCATCGCAAGGCGCCTGGCTGACGGACGCGGGCTCACCGACGAAACGGCGAAGGCACTGGCTCGCGAAGGCAAAGCTATCGTTCACATTGACGGCGGACTCCATTCCACCGAAGTCGCCGGCGCGCAGCAATCGATCTCGCTCGCATACAAACTCGTCTCATCCGAGGGCGACCCGGAGGTGGACGCCATCCTCGATAACGTGATCCTCATGCTGTGGCCCACGCTCAACCCCGACGGACAGAACGAAGTGGTCGCGTGGTATCGCAAGAACCTGGGCACGTCGTATGAAGTCAGCCCCCTGCCCGATCTTTATCAGGAGTACGTTGGGCACGACAATAATCGCGATGGCTATATGAACAACATGCTCGAATCGCAGGAGGTGACGCGCACGGAGCTCGAATGGGACCCGGTGATCTTCTACTGCCATCATCAGACCGCGCCCTTCCCAACGCGCATCTTCATCCCGCCTTTCACGGAGCCCATCTCGTCGAACATCGACCCGCTCATGGCCCGCTGGCTCAACGTGCTGGGCATCAACATGGCAGCGTACCTGGACGAGCATGGCATGCCGGGCGCCGTCCATCGCGTCGGCTTTGACAATTGGTATCCCGGCTTTCTCGACTTCACACACATCTTCCGAAACAGTATTTCTTTTTTCACCGAGACGGCGCTTTACCACTATGCGACGCCCCATTTTTACACCGTCGATGAGTTCCCCAAAGAGCGCCAGCAGCTCGCGTCAGAGGTGTTGTACAGCAGTCCGTGGAAAGGCGGTTGGTGGCGACTTGGTGATGCGGTGCGCTATATGCAAGGCGCGTCCATGGCCGTCCTCGATACGGCGGCGAAATATCGCGAGCAGCTCCTCTACAACCGCTATCAGGCCGCACGTAATAACATGGAACGCTTCCGGAAGGAGCCGCCCTTCGCCTACGTGATCCCGCAGGAGCAGCGCGATCTTCCGGAGGCCGCTACGCTGGTGGACAAGATGCTGATCAATGGCATCGAGGTGCATCAAGCCGCGAAGACGTTCGAGGCGAATGGGCGCGAATACAAGGGCGCATGGGTCATCCTGATGGACCAGCCTTTTGCGGCGCTCGTCAAAGAGCTTTTTGAGCCGCAGCATTATCCCGATCTGCGCAGCACTCCCAACGGTCCGCCCATTCGCCCCTACGATGTCGCGGGTTGGACTCTCCCGATGCAGATGGGTGTCGAAACGGCTGCGGTTCTCAAGCCCGTTAGTCCGGAGCAGCGTGGTGGATTGCGCCGCATCGAGAGCGTGGGGCAGGTGGCCGGCGTAATCGAAGGCAGCGGCTCTGTGTACGTGATCTCTCACAAGAATAACGCGGGGTTTCAGGCCATCAACGACATTTTTTCGAAAGGCGGCAAGATCAGTTTCACGTCCGACGGCGGTTCCATAGTCGCATCCGGCATCGACCATGATGCCGTCGCCGATATCGCACGTAAGCGGTCGCTCGTTTTGCAGGCCGTCGCGAAAGCACCGGACGGCGTCGTTGCATCGAAGAAGCCGCGCGTTGGACTGTACCGCTCCTGGGTCCCGAGCATAGACGAAGGTTGGACCCGCTGGATACTCGAGAACTACGGCTTCGCGCCGATCACGCTGCGGAACGGCGACATCCAGGCGGGGCATCTCTTGGACCGCTTCGATGCCATCATCTTGCCCGACGCCAGTCCGCGCACGATCACCGACGGCTTTGCCACCGGATCGATTTCCGGCGAATTTGTTGGCGGTGTCGGCAACACTGGCATGGACGCGCTACGTGCATTCGTTCGCGGAGGCGGCACGCTGCTGGCCTTCAATAACGCCTCGCTCTTCGCGATTGAAGCTCTCTCCCTGCCGGTCACGAACGTGCTCGCCGGCCTGAACAACGACCAGTTCTATTGCAGCGGATCGCTTCTGCGCGTTCAATTAAGCGACACCAATCATCCGGCGCTGTGGGGCATGCCGCCGGAGCCCATCGTCATGTTCGAACGCGGCCCGGCGTTTGAAACCAAGTCGGGTTTC
>Ga0073928_10010986_pt1 | contig 10645 bp, 14 predicted proteins | sample PaiPotPPA55metaG_FD_76969 | JGI IMG/M metagenome (GOLD analysis project Ga0073928, IMG submission 76969) | Iron sulfur acid spring bacterial and archeal communities from Banff, Canada, to study Microbial Dark Matter (Phase II) - Paint Pots PPA... ...
AATCTTCCAGGTCCCAATCGGCGCCGGTAACTTCTGCGAACCGGGCGTGATCGGATACGAACCGATGAGTTTATCTCCATCGATGATGTCGAGCATCCGGTACCGTGTATCGATCTTGATCAGTCGCTTCGCGAACTCCGGCTTCAAAGGAAGGCTTCCGACTTCCCTTAACGCTTCGATCTGGAATGGCGGAACGTTCGGTACACGCACGACGTCGCCCGGTTTCAGGGCGTCCAGATTTTTGTCCTTGTTCAGCTTGGTGATAAAATTCTCCCCAGAATGATACCGCTCCGAGATGAATTCGGTGATTGACCGGTAGAGCATCGCTTTCACCTTGGCTTCTTCAGCCGGTTTATACGGAATATTTCCGACCCGTTTGAAATCATCGTCCGTCAATTGGTAGGTCGTATAGATCGGGAAAATTTGCTGTAGCTGCCGTTGCAACTCCGGGCCGATCTGCCCGGTCGCATTCTGGCCGTTCGCTCTCTGGTATCGCTGGAGAGCCTTTGCGACGAATTCGCCCCATCTTCCGTCGATTTTCCCGGGACCGAACGATCGTTGATCCAAAAAAATCTGCAATCGGGTGATGACTTCCCGCTCCGATACAGGCTCGGCGCGAGCCACTCCAGGTTCAGCCGGGGGTGCGGCCTCAGGTTGCTGTGTCGGCGGAGCGATTGGGCTTGCAGGAAAACTCAGGTCCGGCTTCGCGGTGGGTACCGCCTTGGCGCGCGGAGTTTCCGCTTGAGTTGGATCCGCAATGAACGGCGTCGCAGCCGCCTGCGGCACCGGTGATGGAGGAGTAATTGGCTGTTGAGCGCGGAGGCAAGTCGCAACCCCTAAAAGCCCAACGACAACGAACAACTTCTGATAAGGCATACGAAGTGAAATGAAATCGGAGCCGGACTATATCACGCGATCCCAAAAAGGGAAGCGCCGGGGGAGGGATAGCGTGTCGGCGTGTCGGCGTGTCGGCGTGTCGGCGTGTCGGCGTGTCGGCGTGTCGGCGTACGGGCGTACCGGCGTACGGGCGTACCGCCGGAACACCGGATACGCAGATAGGCTCTTCCGCCGTTTCAACGTCCTTGCGATTCCCCGCGATCGTGGCATCCTTCACACGGTCCGCATCCCCCAAAAACGCACCCGTAGCTCAATTGGATAGAGTATGTGACTTCGGATCACAGGGTTGCAGGTTCGAGCCCTGCCGGGTGCAAGTAGCTTAATACAAGCAACTTATAAGCACTTCTAAGGCTCACAAAATCACCGAAATAGCGGATGCATCCTCATTCTATCCTCACTTTTTGCGTTCAGGTTGGCCGTTTTGGCAAAGGCTACATCCTCGTTTTCCATCCTCACCTTTGCCGGGCCGCCGTCGATGATTCCGCCTCGACAATCCCAAGCGGGTGGCGTTTACAATCGACGCAGCCCCGAACGATGAAAATCATCATCCTCTGCGTAAAATGACGGAAGCCGAATTCGAGGATGCTAAAAGGTTTTGGCTGATGTTTCAGGCCCGGGAAACCTTTAAAGCCGTTCACCAAGGGTGTCTGGAATTGGTCCGATCAAAACTCCCCGAAACCTCACCACTCTATTTCCCGCTGATCGCTGGGCTGATCTGTTTGTATGGCAAGCCGTTCAAAGAAAACAGAGGTGTCGGAAAGCTTCAGATTGGAATGGTGCCGAAAGAAAACTTAAACCTGCACACGGATCTCATTACCATCAGGGACAAGCTTTACGCCCATTCCGATGCCGACCAAACAGTGATAGTGGGTAACCTGCATTTTGGGGAGGTGCGATGTTATCGGTGGCCTGACGATGGGGGTTACTACATCGAACACCTTCACATCGCGCCGGAGTTCTTCAGCAAATTCGTGGCAGTGCTCGCCGAGCAGATGGTGGAAAAGACGAACTATCATTTCGATCGACTGGGCAAGAAATTCGTCCCAAATCTTCCTAATCGCCCCGGAGAGTACTTGCTCAACATCAAGGAAAAAGATGGGCTGCTCTTTAAACAGGTTGAACCCTTACGGGCCAGAAAAGGCGCATGACACCCGAACCGATGAAAATCGAACTCACCCCCAATAGCGCGGCAGCCCTTGCGAAATACGCTGCACTAGCTGGGCATAACCCAGCCGAATTCCTGAACCAATACCTTGAGGGCAACATGGTGCCCCTGTTCGAGAATCCCAGATCAGGTGAACTTGAAAGCCATCTGGCAACCCTCGAATATCGCACCCGGGCCGATGCTGAACGGGTTGTTGCCTGGATGGAAAAACGAGTTGAGCGATCAAGTGGACCTTACTGGTTCGAGGCAGAAATCTGTGAAAACGACGGGGTTTTCTGGATCGAGGCAACCACAACCGTCAACGGATTGACTTACCCCGTGTAGGCAGTCTTGCCAGCAATTACCCAAACCAAAAAAGTCGTATGCCCCTGTTAGTACTCCGATCCAAGGAATTCTCTGAAGCTCCGCGGTTTCAACTCTGGACCGACGCGCTTTGCTTTCGCGCGATGGCGAAAGAGGCAGCGAATCACTACCTGAGCAGCATGAGTGTCAGAAACGCGATCCTTTCCGCGTGGACGACGCTCGAAATGGCTTGTTGTGACGCGCTGGGAATCGAGAAGTTAGAGAGAGATTTCAAAGAAAGCCTGCACGACGAATTCGACAAACGGAATATTCCCCGCCTCAACTTTGGCTCGGGTCTCTGGCAGGAGATCAACACCACGGTAAAAGGCTACCGGAAGCGGTTCGTACATTCGGGAGTAACTATCTCAGATCGGTTTCCAGACGTATCGCTCGCTGAATATGCTATCTCGACGATTCGACAGGCAATTCACGAAATCTATGCACAGGTCGGAAAGCAGTCGCCACGCTGGATAGACCACGATCAATCTGAAGGTTGGCAGCAACAAGTGCCAGGAATTAGAATGGATGTTTTCCCGAGACTTTTGCACCCGGGAGCCGGGCCAGAGACACCCGGCGTGGTTAAGATTGTTTTGGTGACTCCGCAGGGCGAAGAAAAGGCTACGCGTTATTTGCCACCCACCACTTCCGATGATGAAGCTTTCTGGTGGGTTGAAGATTATCTGGGGAAACTAAATGTTCCTTTCAGGGCCATTCGCGTCTATCGCGGGCAGAATCTTATTGTAGACGAAAATATAGAAGTTCGTTGATCCACATTGGCACTCGGCATCAGTGAAAAGGCTTCAAACTTTGAAAGAAATCACCTTTAACCGCTGCCACCCCCCTGCGGCAGCACCACCCAGGGCAGCATCAGGCTTTCGCGGCAGGTGGCCCGAGGTGCCCGTTGCTAGGTTGCCCGAGCAAGGCCCCTAGAAGGCAGCACCTTTGCCGTCTGAACTGCGCGCTTGGTAGTTGCCCCTCAAACAGATATTCCAGCAAAAGGTGATTGCTGTTTATGCCTGGGATGGAAAAAGAGACCCCACCTGGGGCCTGGGCCGCGGCAGGGGGGTGCACGGCCCTAGCCATGCTGGCACTGTGGGCCGCGGCTGGGGCTGGCAGCACTGGTGATACTCCGCCCTGAGTTGTCCTAGGCGGGCCCGACAGGTTTCCCCTAATGATGCGCCGATCCGCCGTAGGGTTCCGTCTCGACATTGCTCGGGGGTAACATCATGAAGGGGGAATCGTCTGCGATCCCTGGGGGTTCAACGTTGCCAAAACCTGGGATCTCTTTTCAACCCCCGGCTTTTGCGTGTTCGGTTTCGGCTCGACATCCCGAACCCCCGTGTGCACAATCGGGTACAACCCCTCACGAACATGAAACCCGACGCACGACCCGTCAGGACTGCCAGCGACTCTTAGACCTTTGAGTCAAGCAGGCCCGGATATTGGTGCGCTCGCAACTCCCTTTGAGTCATGCCGTTCCCTTTTGATTTTCTGCTTAATGAGAACATGAAGGACTTTGTTGTTATCCCGGTGTGGAGCACCGTTGTCTCCGGGATTCTTACAACATTGTGGGAGTTGTTCATTAATAAGCGTGAAAGTCCTGTCAATCGACGACTACGCTCGGCTGAATTTCAAGCAAATCCCTTTCCGCAAAATGTCCATATGGATATCCGCATATCCGCAACGGGTGACGATTCCTCTAAATCGAAATCGAGTCAGTTGCTGTTCACAATGCTCATAATTGTGGCAATCCTTTGCCTGTATATTCCATTTCGCGTCTGGGTTCTCAATGTCTTGTCAATTATAATGGGATTCTCTTTTGGTTTTTCCCTGGTGGTTAGCATCTTTTCAGTCAAGCGGGGCACGTGGCCTGAAGATGCATGGGTAATTGGCTGTATGCTCGCCTGCTGTGTATTCCTGTTCGTTGGACTCGGGTTTGTTCGAGATCCGCCAAGACCAACTCCATTGGCCGTAGTTGAATTCTTAGCCACCGGCTCTTGGCCGGGTCACACCCCCCAGCTCCACGATATAAGAGATCTGTTTGCCTTGGGCTTGTCGCGCGTAGCGGGGTTTTTCTTTATTCTTTATGGACCTGTAAGATCGATGGTTTTTCTTGGACTTGGAACTGTAGTTAGGTCCTTATATCGAGAAAACGCTTTTTGCTCATGGTTGACTGGTCTCACCAGCTACACGATCAACCATCGATTTAAAACATTCGTTGTTCACATCTTAATAGAAGGAACGGTTGGATTACTACTCGTAGGAGGATGGGGGTTCGAATGGTTCTTTGATATTTGGACGTCGCTGCAACAAATACATTTATCCTCCTAAAAACAAGGAAACCCAGGCCCATGAAACCGTTCGGTCTCAAGAAAATTAAGCTGTCATTACCGACTTTCTGGGCGATGTCGGATGAACGCCGCTCGGCACTTTTGCTTTTGGGCCTTTTCCTCAACGATGCGAACTGGCTGATGAAACTCCTTGTCAAGGCCGGGAGATCCCTTCCGCCAGAGCCCGTCCCCCGGTCGAATACACCGGAGGAGGATGCGAATTACTCGCTCGTAATGCTTATAATGACAACCCTAGTGGGCAAGATTTGGGAAGGATGGGATCTTATATCAGGCAAAAAATCAAAAGGTAAGAAGCTGCGGTCCACACTTGATGGACTTGTCATGCCCAGTCATGTCAAGAGCCTCGAAGCAAAACTCAAACAAGAACTTTCAGGGGATTTGTTTGTTCGCATCCGCTGCAATGTATCATTCCATTATTCGGAAAAATTGATCGATCTCTCAAAATTGAAGTCCAAAATCACCGAGCAGGACTCGTTTTTTTATGGAACTGGTAATATTGGCGACACGCTCTTCCCGCTTTCTACCCTCGCGGGTCTGGAACCGGTTTTGGATCCAAAGCCGAACGTGGACCCCGAGACCGCGTTAGGAGAGGTGATAGATGAAATAATAGGTGTGGTCGGGTTATATTGCGGCTTCGTCTCCGAAGTATTGACACTTCTCGTTCAAGATGAATTCGGCCACTTCGTTTCAGAAGGCGTCACAATTTCTGATGCGCCCGAATTCGAAACGGAACCAATGATTCATTTCTTCGTTCATCCGCCAAGCAATCTGGAAGAGATCCGCAACTCCTTAGCTTGAAATCGCCATCTCAATAGATGTTCCATGCTTCCCGAACGCGTAGTTCTGCCCAGTCTGGGATCGGCGGATCAGATCTGAGTGATGTCTTGACCGTTGCGTGCAGGATTCCGCGGAAACTTTCGATTGCCGAGAATTTAAATTCGCCCAGATCTTTAATCCCCATCAGACCAGGGGATTCGGCACTCAGGAACTGCTCAAACGCCAATCGCAACCAATCGGAAATCTGTGCCGCAACAGCTTCAATCCGCCGCAACGGCACCTGTTCCTCTGCCTGCCTGCGTTCCGTTTCAACTGCCAGATCGAGCCTGCGTAAAGTCTCACTCGATCGCAGATAGAATTCCTGACAGGCTTTGATTTGAAAGGGATTGCCAGCCTCGATCGCCCGCATCAATCGGGCATGTGCCCGTTCCTCAATTTCTTCCAACCTTACCAAAGCGGCAGCCGCCCCCCGTTTGCCGATGGGCCCCAGATCGATCTGATTCAGATCGGGAGTTGCTGTGTCATTCGGGCCGACATCGGTTTTTCCCCTGCAGACCAAGTTCGCATTTCTCCGCAGTTCGTTGCCTTCCAGAAACTCCTTGATGCTGGCAGGTGAGTTTAGATCGCACCCTTGCCTTTGCCATCTCCAAATGGTGCCGACACTTCGCCCAGTTGATTTGGCAACTTGCTTGATGCGGGCCGTTTTACCTTTCACTCTCATTCGCGGCATCCCTCATCAATCGCATTGCTGTTTCCCACTGTTCCGTATCGCCCGCTCGCTGCTAATCGTCGATCAGACCGGATCGAAATAATGAATTTCGAAGAGCAAGCAGCCGTTTTCGGATTTGAAGGGACCGTGCGGGGCGTGCGGCGGTCGGCAGGCATACGTATTGGGCGGATAGCTCTTGCCGCCCTGTCCCTTCTCATCGTTTCCAACCGTCAAATCGCCAGAAACGAGATAGACCTCTTCCCAATACTCATGCTCGAAAGGCGATTTCGTATAAACACCGGGATCGAATTTGAGCAGCCGAGTACGGGAACCGCGCCGGTTTTTTTCATCGAGCGCCCCCGATATGACCTTCTGCTTAATTCCTGCGGGGTACCCGGCGGGAACCTCCCAGCCGCTAGCCATATCCAGGGTGTAGAACTCATCGTGCTTCTTGTTGACGGGCATCGGATAATCTCCATTTGCGGGGTTCGGGTTTGGTCTTTCGACTACCGTGCTGCCCGTCAGCCGATAATTCCTCAGCCAACGTTATATTTTCCACCGTGGAATAATATAAATCTTTCGTTCCTAGTGAGAGTGATTTTCCCGCGGAAGGCTGCAACCATACAACTGTCAGCTGACAGGTCTACCAGAACCGATGACTTTTTACGTTCAAAGCGTAATAATTATATCTGCTATTCAATGCTACAAAGACATTTTGTCGAACCCATCCAAAGAGACGTGGTTGCCGGAACCCGTCTGGGCTCTGGGGGTGCCTAAATAGATTCCTTTAACCTTCCGTGGGGTGTCATCACTGCCACCACGATGCCCCGCCATCGATCGACGTTCGGTTGTGAGGGGTTTGTTCACTGGTTCCTATAGATGTCCACCCCGGCATGTCTGCTGCTTTACTTGGGCGGTACAGGCACTGATTTCTTTGGTTTTGGTAGTTTCACTGGCGTCTGTGGGCAAGGGACGTATCTTAACATTAGACGCAATCGACTATGCGATGATATCGAAATTCTTCCGAGCGCACTTGCTAGACGTTCTTTGGGTTTCTCAAGCGGTTCGGCAGCTGAGCTTAACCCGCGGCGTGAGTCGGACTCCAACCGAGGAGGATGAAGAGGGACAGATCAAATGTTCGAAGGTGATGTGTTTTAATTATCATCGTTTATAAGGAACCCGATATTTGACCTTTCCCCTTCTCTCCGTTCTAAAGGAAGATCATCTTCCCTTTGCGCAAACCATCACATGATGCAAAAAGCGGGTTAGGCCGCCTCGATTAACTCGCCTAGGACTGTGCGATGATCTGGCGTGCTGTGTTGAGAAACCTACAGATAAGGGACGTATCTTAACATTGGACGTAATCAACTATGCGAAGGTATCCAAATTCTTCCGAGCGCACTTACTAGACGTTCTTTGGGTTCTCAGGTTCTCAAGCGGTTCGGCACAGCTGGCTTAGGGACCCGATATTTGACCTGTCCCGAATGGCGCTTCTATGAAGGAGGGGGTTGGGACGGTTTTGCCGTGAAGGGACTACAGGATTCAGCCCGGGGTTTCAACCCGGGTTTCAACCCCGGGAACCGTCCCCCCACGGCGACGCGCCCCAAAGGGGCGCAAGATCGAGCGTGACAATAACATATAAATATGATGTAGTTTAGTATGTGCCAATCGCTCGCCCTTGTTTTGGTGCACATCATTTTCTCCACCAAAATCGAATGCCATTCTTGCAGTCCGCCGAACTCCGATCGGAGGTGCATGCCTATTTGCCCTTACGGGGCTTAGAGTGCGACCCGCTTCAGGTCGGCGGTGTGGAAGATCATGTCCATATTCTTTGCGGACTCTCCAGAAAGATCTCCCTCGCCGAGTTGATCAAGGATCTCAAAACCATACGTGTGGGATTGATCCAGGTGAGCTTACGCCCTTTCAGGGCGAACCTGTTTATTGGACGGTTCCCGGGGTTGAAACCCCGGGCTGAATTCCTGTAGCCCTTTCGGGGCATAAGAACAAGCCCAAAGAGCGCCATTCTGACCTGTCCCCTTCTCTCGTCCCCTAGGCCAAAAACGAAAAGAAAAAAATCGGTCGTAAGCCATTTTTTCGGTCCAAAATGCAGAAATCTTGGTCTCTTGTCCGCATAGATGCGCACATGTATGCTCTTTCATCTATGACCATCACACTCAGTCCTGAGAACTCGGCCAGCCTCGCCGAATACTGCGAACTCATCGCTTGGACGCCAGAGCAACTAGCCAACCATCTTCTGGCCGACGCGCTCGATCTGTTTGCCGACCCGCGCAGCGGAAGTCTCGAAGGGTTCCTCGGTTCGATTGATTATCCGGATCGGGCAACCGCGGACCGAGCGCTTGCCAGAGTTGCCCAGATCGTCACGATTCAATTCGACGGCAAATTACCCGAATCCTTCCAAGGCCAAGTTCAAGAACTCGAACTCGATGCCGGCCACTTTGGCGTCACGGCCCAAGTCATAGGCCATCACGGCGAGCTCTTGGAAGTTTGCTGAAAGCCAACCCGATGACGGCCGGATTCTGAATGGACACGACGGGTATGACCGGGACGGCTTGCCGCAAAAATGTTTAAAACGACATTGGGGGCCATGACAATCGAACCCGCCTACGACCAATAATGAATTTCCTCGGTTAAAAGAGCTAGTTTCGATTTATAGCGGCAAGATGAGAAGAAGTGCAAAAAGATCGATGCCCTCATCACGAACACGTGCACGGATCCGTTTAGAGGTATTGGCAAGCCCGAACCCCTTCAGCATGATGCTCCGCTTGAATTGCGCAAACACGCCGATCATCTGCATCAGCGCTTCGCCCGCCCCAACCTAGATCAGACTGGCCACTGGGCCCCTTAATAATGGGCAGGATCTTATAAGTGCTCGCCCCATTCCTTATCGGTCTTATCGACGTAATTGCTATACCACGCCTCACGCTCTATTTCGGCACTCGACTTTTGCACTTCGGTGCTTGCGCAGCTGCAAAAGCCTGCCACGAGGAGAACAAAAGGGCCGATAATTTTCAAGCCGGTGAGTATGTGTTTCATAACTTTCTCGTTCCCAAACATGGCACAACGTCTTGGCTCACGCTTTGCGTTCCAGCACCCGACGCTCTGACACGAGCCGGGAGATGGTTGAACGGTGGACGTTGAAGAATTCCGCAACCTCAGTCTGAGTCTTGCCTCCAGCGTTCATCATGGAGATCGCCTGCTTCTGTCCAGCGGGCGAAAGCTTGGACTTAGCGCCACCCTTGCCGCCGGCGGCCCGGGCACGCGCCAGGCCGAGCTATCGCCCTGGCTTCGCCAATCGGTGAAGATGTCGATGTAATCGCCTCTCCATCGATAAAATAGACAAGAAGAGCCGCAAATGCTGCTTTCCTTTTGCGGAAAGAGCACTCAAGGCGTGTTTCCAATGACCACATCCACTAGTTCTGTACCCACCGTGACATCGCCGGCTGCTTCTAGCGCCACAATTATCGCGGGCACGGCCGTCCCGCCTGAGAGGACGATTGCTGCGACTCCGCCGACGACTGCAGCGCCGATAAGGACCCCAAGGAAGAACTTCCCTCCGGTAGCCTCGGAGGTGGCAACTTCTCCAGAAACGGTGGGCGTGGACTGACTTGTCACGAATCCGAGTCTCTCATGGAGAAGTGTCCTAGTCAATACGGCGTTCCGACGGTCAGGCCCCCAAAGCGCCTTCCCCACCCGCGTGGGGATGGTCCTGGTTGCGTCGCAGCGCGCCTCGGCATGGCGGACAATAGCATGTTATCGCACCAGGATATCCCCGCGTTTAGACATGCCCGCTGAGCCGCTGCCGTCCCCCGATATTCTGTCGATAAGGGACGTATATTCTGTCGACAAGGGACATCAAGGGACACACTCCTGTCCAAGAAGCGCCTCTGATCGTCGATGGTTTCCGGCGCGTCCGGCGCAGCACGTTCACAGAAGGCGGCAATAATGGAAAGGGCCGAATACCATCGGCACTCGCGAGCGCGCATTGCAGAAACGGCAAAAGATGCGTCGAGACATCCAGCGCCGGACGCGCCGGAGCGCATCGACCATCGGAGGCGCTGCACTCGACACGATCATCGGACGTGCTGCCGCGGATCGCGCGGGAGCGCGTCCCGGAGCGCGTCCCTACCGTGCCACACGTTGCGAAAACGCGTCGAAAATGTGCCACGCCGGATCGCGCCGGCGGCCCATTTTGAACGCAACGACGTCACCATTATACGTTTTAAACCCGAATGGTGCGCAAGACGTGAATTTTGAGACTACGGGCAGCGCCGGGGCTAAGGGAGCGGCGCCCCGCAGCGCGGAAGGGCGGGGTAGGAGCGCCTCGCGTGGCGAGCGCTTTAGCTAAAATCTGCCTTGGGGCTCCCTGATCGAGGTCAAGGGTGA
>Ga0073928_10010987_pt1 | contig 10645 bp, 12 predicted proteins | sample PaiPotPPA55metaG_FD_76969 | JGI IMG/M metagenome (GOLD analysis project Ga0073928, IMG submission 76969) | Iron sulfur acid spring bacterial and archeal communities from Banff, Canada, to study Microbial Dark Matter (Phase II) - Paint Pots PPA... ...
GGATGTGGCGCCTCGGAGTCGAGGCGATTTTGGGGCTGTGCTGTCATGAAGGAGGGCTACGCCTCGATCCGTGCATTCCGCCTGAGTGGCCCGGCTTCGAAGCGACGGTCCGCTTGGGAGGTAGGGAGTACCACGTGGTAGTCGATAATTCTCGCGGGACGGGCCGGGGCATTGAGTCGATAACGGTGGACGGCGTCGCGCTGCAATCTCCACTCGTCAAACTCGGACCGGGTGCATCGCGACGAGAAGTGCGCGTCGTGCTCGGCACGGCTGCGAAGGCGGCGGAGTGACACGCGTGGGACGCGACATCTCAAGGCAAAGGCATTCTGCATGAAAACCGTTTGGATCTTGGTGTGTGACGGAGCGAAGTCGCGGACGTTCGAAAAGGACGGCAAGGAGCGTGCCTGGCGTCTCATCGAGGAGTCCATTCACGCGGAGTCACGAAGCCGAGCCAGCCAGCTGGTCAGCGATCATTCGGGAAGGAGGGCATCCGAGGGCCCTTCGGTGCACCACAATGCTCTTGCTCCGGCGTCCTCGCCAAAAGAGGTTGAGAAGGGCCATTTCGTACATTCTCTTGCGATGATGCTCGATCAAGCGATGCGCTCAAGACGGTTCGATCGGCTGGTTCTCGTCGCGCCGCCCCACGTCTTGGGAATGCTTAAGAAGGAGCTCACACCCGAACTGGGCAAGCATCTGCTGGGGACCGTCGGAAAGAATCTAAATCATCTGACTGCCGAAGAGCTTGCCGACGAGCTACGCGATGTCGTTCGCATTCCGCTGTAGCAGGTGAAGGAGGATCCCCGCCGAGACCGCGACGTTCAAGGATTCAATCGCTCCTCCGCCCGGAATGCGCACGAGCGTGTCGCATTGCGCTCGGACTCGCTCGCCGAGGCCTTCGCGCTCGTTGCCCATCACCAAGATCGCTGGGCGCCCGACGGACAGCCGCTCGGCCGACATCCGGGCGCGACCGTCGGCGCCGACGACGGTCGTACCGCGAGCCCGCAGGCGAGCGAGCGTTTCTGCGAGATCCGTGGTTCGAGTGAGCATCAGGTGCTCTGCGCCACCCTCCGCGACGCGCACCGCGATTGGAGACAGTCCCGGATGCGGCGCGATCGCGCCAAGCAGAGCACCTCTGACTGCAAAGAAGGCTGCGCTGCGCAGAATCGCACCGACGTTGTACGGATTGCGTATGCGATCGAGAGCAACAGCTACTCCGCCGTCTCGGGCAAGCGCATCTGCGAACGCGCCGGACGATTGCCATGTACGCGGTCGCATTACGACGCAAAGTCCCTCGTGCTGTGTCGCTTCCGCCAGGCGGAAGAGTTCCGACTTGTCGACCTCGCGACAAGGCAGTCCCTTCTGCGTTGCCCATCGCGCCGTGTCGGCAAGCTCTTTCCGAAGTTCGGCGGCGAACGTGATGCGCACGACGTCGCCGGCGCGTTGGGCTATCGAAGCCAAGCCTGCGCGAAGTCCTTGTACGACCTCGACCGGCTCGCCTCCCGGGGGGGACCTGCGGCCCCGATGGTTGCGTCGCGCCATCTCAGCCCCCGGCGCTCGCATACTTCGCGATGGACCTTTGCCAGAACAAGCGTGTGAGCGCGGCGACGGTCTTGTATCGTCGAGCGAAGAGCGGCGGCGACTCCTGGAGGCCGCTCGTGCACACGGTAGTGTTTTCGAAGGCCCCGGACGCGGATCACCGGGCAGGCTTGTTAGCAGCTGGTTGTGCTTCTACCACTTGCTCCGGCGCCCGGAATTGCCACCCCCTCCGCCGCCCCTTCCGCCACCGCCGCCGCCGAATCCCCCTCCACCCGACCGCTGCGGTCGATCTTCGGCTTCGTTGACGCGGAGGGCGCGTCCTTCGAGCATTGCGCCGTTCATCGAGGAAATGGCCTTCGTCGCCTCGTGGGCGTTGCCCATGGTGACGAACGCGAAGCCACGCGACTGCCCGCTCTCGCGGTCCATCACGATGTGGACATCGGTAACCTCGCCAGAGGCAGCAAATGCTTCGCGAAGAGTTTCCGTCGTTGCGCTGAAGGGAAGATTCCCCACGTAAAGTCGATTGCCCATTGGAAGGAGGCAACCTACGCGCTCACTCGGACATGTTCGTCACGTTTCGGTCACGGGCCCGTCGACTCACGTCTTGATGAAGGACTTCAAGTGCTGTGATCTTCCCCCGTGACGCAGTCTCTCGAGCGCTTTTGCCTCGATCTGGCGCACTCTCTCGCGCGTTACCGAAAACTGAGCACCAACTTCTTCGAGCGTGTGCTCCCCCTTTTCGCCGAAACCGAAGCGCATTCGCAGCACTCTCGCTTCGCGCGGAGTGAGCGTTTCCAGCAGGCGCTCGGTCTGGTCGGCAAGTCTGGCCTGAGTCGCTCCTTCGAAAGGGGAAGGTGCGCGCCTGTCTTCGAGCATGTCGCCCAACGTAGCTCCGTCGTCTTGGCCGACCGGGGATTCCAGGCTCACCGGTTGTCGCATACAGCGCATGGCAGTCTCGACCTGAGCAGCGGCTATCTCGAGCAAACGAGCGATCTCGGCAATTGTCGGTTCCCGTCCGTACTCCTGCACGAGTGAATGAATGGCGCGCTTGACCTTCCCCACAAGATCGAACATGTGCACGGGCATACGAATCGTTTGCGACTGATCTGCAATGGCCCTCGAGATCGACTGCCTTATCCACCAAGTGGCGTACGTACTGAATTTGTAACCGCGGCGGTATTCGAATTTCTCGACGGCGCGCATCAACCCGATGTTGCCTTCCTGGATGAGGTCGAGCATTTCCAGCCCGCGACTCGTGTACCGTTTCGCGATCGCAACGACGAGGCGTAGGTTCGCCCGCACGAGCTCCGCGCGGGCCAACGCAGTCAAACGATTGGCCTCGACGATGGCGATGTTCGCGGCGTGAATTCGGCCTGCTTCCTGAGGCGAGACGCCTGAGGAGGGCGGGTGGTGTTCAACCCGTCGAAGAGCCTGAACCAACCCTTCGATGGCCCGCTGGTTGAGGCGAATCGCAACGGAGGCCTCCGCTATCTCTCGGTGCCCCTTCCGTGGAGCGAGTGCAGCCGTCTTTTTTTTCGAGCGCGAATGTTCCCGTGTCTCGGCGGCTTGTCGGTCCAGCGCGATTCGTCCGACCGTGTCGACCAATTCGAGCACGCGTGCGCGTTCCGCCTGCTCCGCGTCGATATCCTCGTCGTCGAGGCTGCGCACGACCTCGCGCACACCCATCGCCCCCGCGCGAAGGCGCTCGCCCAAGAGTCCAATCTCTCTCACACCCGCGTCGCACGCGACAAGGGCTCGAATGACGGCCTGCTCTCCGAGCTCGATTCGCTTGGCGATTGTGACTTCGCCTTCGCGCGTCAGGAGCGCGATCTGGCCAATCCGCCCGAGGTAGGCGACGACCGTCTCGTTGCGCGCGACTGCGGCCTTCTCCATCTACGAAGCCTCAAGCCCCACGCCGTGAGGCCGATCGGCGTTTGCGAAAACGCAAACCCATCCGCAATCGCACCAAAGATCGAATGCCCGGACTGCACGCGCGGCTGGGACGACGAGGGCCGACCGAGAAAAGCAAAGGTGCGCTCTAACAAGGGGAAGGGGCACGGACTGCACAGACTGCAGCGACCCTAGCACGAGCTAGAGTGCTAGGGTTGGCCGATGAGGAATCAGCGGCTCGAGTCGCTGAAGGACTTGCCTTACGAAAGGCGGCCAAGCGGGCCCAGATCGAGGTTCAGGTCTTCCGGCCTTAGCCCAAATCGGACAGCGAGCTCGCGCACCGCCTCTTCGAGCTGCATGAGAGCCAACCCCACTGCTTCCACCTGCTCTTTCGTCAGTGTGTTTGCCTCCATGCGACGGATGGCCTGACGCTCCATCAGTTTGCGCAGAAATTCGACGAGCGCGAGAACGAGCTGTGCGACGCTCTTCCGGACGTCCTCCGGCTCGGCATTCCAGCGAACAGCGGCGCCGCCGTTTCGTCTCACCGCGGCACGAAGCGCATTGAGCTCGGTGCGCTTCATGGGTGCCACACGTCTTCGAGTGGGGCGCTTTGGCGTGCTCATTCCAACTCCGTGAAGGCATAAGGCGGCCATGGACCGGTTGCCACCACCGATGCGGGGGCCAAGCGGGGCTCAAGTTTAGCGACCTCAGCGCCGTAGTCGCCCAAGCGGGAGCGTCTCACCAAATGAAAGACGCTCGCGACGAGCGGGGGCGTGTCGTGCAGTTCCAAGGCTTCCGCATGCACGCACCGCGAGAGCGCCTCGCGAAGGACCGCCAACTCGGGGAGCGAGTATGCCGTCGAACGGTGCCGGAGCCATCTGGTGCCGCGACCGCCGCCATCGCGTAGGGCCGGCCGTGCCGGCCGAGTCGATTCTGGAGTGGCGGGGGCGTAAAGACGCAACGTCATCTGGTCGCAGCCGCGTGTGCGCTCGAGTGCCGCGAGAAGGATCCCGAGCCGTGGCGACAGGGCTTCAGCGAGGTCTTTGGCGGTCGCTAGCATGGTCCCGAAACGAAAGGGAAGGATTGCGTCGCTGGCGAGAGCTACGCGCCGAATGATTTCGTCGTGTGCGCGCAAGGAGTGTGGCGAAATCGACGGTAGTTGGGCCATTTTTCCGGCGACGGCCGTCGCCGATCCAACTGTCAGCAGCCGCAGCCGCTCCCCCGCGATCCCAGTGCCGAGTTTTGCGTCGAGGCTCGAATCGACGAGAGCGTAGACGTACAGACCGGTCATCGATTTCTCGGAGGGCCGAGCACGCGATCGGCTGCACAAAGAAGGGCGGAGAGACGCACGTACACGAGGTCGACATCGGCGATTCCCAAGACGACGTCCCCTGTGACCACGACCCCCCTATTGAGCACGTGATCCACTAGCTCGAGCAGCGACGCATCCGCCTGAGCAAGCAAGTCCTCGTCCCGCGAGGCTTTCGGACGGCGGCGAATCATTGTTTGGAGGGGCCGCCATCCCGGTCGACGAAATGGTACGGAGGCCACGGACCGGATACGGTTATTTCGCAGCCGGCCTTCGATAGCGACCGCTGTGCTCCGGTCACGGCGAGTCGAAACTTGTCCGCCGTCTTCGCGCGTACGAGGAACACGGCATCGAGCAGCACGCGTGCTGCAACCTCGCTCGAAATCGGAGGACGGAGGACCGATTCGCGCGCACATTTCTCGATATTCGCGAACGCACGCTCGGCTTCACGCCGGGCCCCGCGAAGGATCTCCTCGGCCCCGGCGTGTTCCGCCTGCTTCCGGAGCAAGAAGTTCGTTCCATTCGCCCCTCGATCGATTCGAGACACGATTCGTTCGCGCGCTTGCGCCCGGGCGCGCTGCTGGTCGAGATGCACGCGGACTCCCCATTCCGCGCACCCGTCAATGCGCTCGGCGATTTGCTCAATGGGTCCGGACAATCGACGCGCGTTGGATGCTGCGCGTGCGTCGTCGGCGAAGAGGGTGAAGAGTTTCATTGGGACGACGGTCGATGCGCGCGATACGTGCTCGACGACGCGTTCGTGGCCCGCTGCGCACTCGCCCACCCACTCGAGCTTTCGCAGACCCTCGTGGATGGCGGACTCGCCGTAGCGATCGAGTGGTGCGTCGGCGGCAACCAGCCACAGCGTGGGAGAAACCTTGACCGAGCGCGGACGACTTACACCCGGCAGGCCAGACGGGACACGAGCCAGCGACGGCGCGCGTGCTCCACGAACGACGCAGTACACATAAGTCGCCGAGGAGGCTTGCGTCTTCTTCATGATTCCTTCGCTCTCGTGCCGGTGCGGTGCCAACGCCTCCAGCCGCCGACCCATCGCGCAAGCGCCTCCACACCGTAGGGCGGCGGGTAGACAGCCGGGGCAACGAGGATAGCCCGCGCCCTCGCCGTCGACGAGCGGGGCTCTTGCGCGGAACGGGCAAGCGCGTCAAGTTCGGCGGCCTCCCGAAATGCCGTCCTGCGGCAACGTTCGCAGGTTCCGACCGTGATCGCGTCGACAACTACCGCGGGACAGGAGATGCGGTGTCCTTCGAGGGCGGTGAGCAACCGCGTCGTCTCCGCACGCGGCAGCTCAGCGGCTCGAGTGACTGCCACGAAGCTCGTGCGCGATGGATCCCTCAGCAACGTTTCGAGCGATCGTAGCCGCCGCGCGAAGCTCAGCACGTCGGCGGCCAAGTTTCCCAACCCGAGAAGGCGTTGATACTTGAGCAGTACGCGTAGGACCGCGTGCGTCCACTCGAGGGCAACGCGCGGCATCGCGAGAAGGCGGAGCGTGTGCCCGGTAGGCGCCGTATCGACGACGATCGTGTCCCATTTGTAGCGCGTCGTGGCGGGAAGACCGCGCCTCGGAGCCGGAGGCGCATTCAACGCATCGATCAGCGTGACAATCGCAAAAATCTCGTCGATGCCGGATGGCGCAAGGTCAATGAGGTCTTCCATGACGGCTCGATCGTAGCTCGCTTCCATCCGAGAGCCGGGAATCAGCGCGCGAAACGTCGCGCCGATCGCTTCGTGATAGCGAGCGCGCTCCTTATCGAACGCAGCTCGGGCGTCGAGCTCGCGGGCATACAGGCCGCGAATTCCGGGCACGCGGCGCTCTTCATCGCCGACCTGCATGGCGAGCACGTCGGCCAGGGAGTGGGCAGGGTCTGTCGACAAGACGAGAACTCGTAGGGAAGCTCTGGCGAGCGCGATGGCTGCTGCCGCGGCGCAAGTCGTCTTTCCTACTCCACCCTTGCCACCGAAAAAGAGCAGACGACTTCGCCCTTTGGGCAGGAGCTCGGAGACCGATGCACGGCGGAGTTCTGCAAGAGGGGAGATCGCTGTTCGGGCGATGCGCGGGTTCGTGGTTCGCGCGACGGTGTCGTTTCGCCCGAGCAAGAGAAGCGCGGCAGTCCCCCGTGGCTCGTCCTCGGTGGCGCGGACGACCACCACGTTGCATTTGCGGAAGTGCCCGCGAACCGCCGCGATTGCTTGTGCCTCTGCATGTACCCGCGGGGAGCATTGCGGGCACGTGCGGGAGGGATGGGCGGTCACACGGTTGATGAGCAGATCGCGCACCTCCATGCCGAGTGTCGCGAGTGCCTTCAACGCGTCGTCGGTTTCTGCAATCGACATGGCTTCTGGCAAGAGAATCCATGTCATTTTGCATTGCGCTTTATCGCCGAGCATGGCGCGCAATCCTGTCGCTTCGTCAGCAATCTCGAGGATGGTGTCGTCAGCCGCGTCCGGGCGGTACCGTCCGGAAATGCTTTCCGCCAGCAGTCTGTGCTTGGCTTGCATCTCGTCGAGTACCGTTGCGATGCGTTCGAGCGCCTCGGGCGTTTCCAGGAGACGAATCGTGTGTCCGGTCGGCGCCGTGTCGACTACGACAACATCCCATTTGCCCAAACGGGATAGACGACGCAGCTCGAGTAGTCCGATGAGCTCGTCGACGCCCGGTGCGCTCAATCCGATGACCTGGTCGACGTCTTCGTCGTCGAGGTAGGTGCCTCGCCGGGCGATGACTCGAAAGTCCTCCGCTCGCGAGCGCATCCATCGCTCGAGCGCGCGGTCGGCGTCGAGCTCGAGGGCATGGAGCGTCCTCCGTCCAACACGCAGGGCCCTTGGTCTCGGCCCGACGGGGACTCCAAGTGCGTCGCCCAACGAATGAGCCGGGTCCGTCGACACCAGCAGCACGCGTGCCTTTCCGTCGCAAGCGCGCAGCGCGTGCGCAGCCGCGCACGTGGTTTTGCCTACACCCCCCTTGCCTCCGAAGAAGTGGAAAAAGGCCATTCTCTCTTCTGGCGAATCGTCCGCTGACGAATCGTCAACGCGGGACTCTCCGGCCCCGCTGCCGTTGTCGGTGTCCTCCGTGATCCTCTCGAGGCATTTCGCCTACGTCTGCTTCGATCGCCTCCACCGAATAACGTGTCGGCGATTCCGCGTCCTCGTGGGGTACACGCTGGGCACGAAGATCACGCATTCTGGCGAGCACGTCTTCTTCGATGTCTCGAAACTCAGCCTCGGTGATTTCACCGAGCTCGAGACGCATCTCCGCTGCGAGCAGCGCTTCGCGCAGCGCGGACTCGTCGTTCATTTCGTGACTTGCGGCGTCCGCCACGCGCCGGAGCACCCACCAAACTCCGTTCACCAAGAGTTTGTCGAGGACGATCACGCACGCTCGAGCTTTAGGCGAATATTGACGAAATTGTAGGGCGGCCAAGGCCCCGTGTATTTGAACGTCAAATGCTCGTATTTGGCACCGATTTCCTTTACGGCGGCGTCGAAGTCGGGCTCTTTGTCGCGCCGCACGAGGAAGGCGGCGTTCATGATCATCTTGTCGCCGATCGGGCGGTTGGCTCGCGACGCGACGGCCACTGGGCGAAGCTCGTCGAAGATTGCTTGCACGAAGTGTTCACTGCGAGCCTGTAGCGCGGCGTCGACCAAGCGCCCGTACTGCATGCGGGCGAAGTAGGTTGATCCGTGCTGTGAAGAAATCTCGGCCTTCAGGCGGCGGATGTCCTCGTTCTCGCGCTCGAGAGCTTCGACGACGCGCTCGTGATCCCACAATACTTTGAGACCATATTCCAATTTGTCCTCCATTTTCACGAGGACGTCCTTGAATGCGTCGTACGCGGATCGCAGCAGCTGATGAATGTCTTCGCGGGTCTTGAAGACGGTCCCGAACGACATCGGAATGACCGTATGGTTTCGCATGACCGTTTCGTTGACGCGTTCGTGCGCGAGGACGTTTTGGCGAGTTGGTTCGTAGAGCTCGATTGGCGTATCGCTGACTACGGCGGCAACGTCGCGAAAGCTGACCGTGTGAACCTCGGTAGGATCGATCCCGATCCCGATTGGGCCGAAGGTCAAAGACTTCTCACTGTGCACCACACAATAGACGTATTTCCCGCGCTGATCGCCGCCGGCGCGTGAGGGTAGCGCGCCGTTTTTTGGCGTAGCCGGCACCGGCGACTCGCGAAGTTCGCTCAACTCGGGCGTGGACACGGGGACGACGATCTTCGCGCGCGTCCCGCCGCGGACTCTGGTCGACCGTCGTCGCTTGGCTCCCCCGTGAGATTTTGCGCTTTGCTCTCGTGCCATTCTCACTCTCCGTTTCCTGCACGCTTCGCGCTCAAGCGACGTCCCGGCGGTGCGACATCCGACAGGAGCTCTCGCAGCGTCTCGAGAAGGGTCTCCGGCAAACAAGGCTTGGCGAGAAACCGATTGCAACCTGCTTCGCGTGCTCCCTGCGAGTGTCCTTCGAGTGCATGCCCCGTAAGCGCAACTATCGGGATATCGCGGGTCTTCGGCTCCGCCTTGAGGCGGCGCGTTGCCTCCCAACCGTCAACAATCGGCAAAGACAGATCCATGATGACGACATCGGGTCGGAGCGCCGTCGCCTTCTCGATGGCTTCGGCGCCGTCCGATGCCTCGGTGACGTCGAAGCCGGAGTAGCGCAGAAACTCGGCGTACATCGCGCGATTGTCCTCGAAATCGTCGACGACGAGGACTTTGAACGTCTTGCCTGGTTTCTTGCCAGCACTTTCGGTCTTCACTTTCGCCTCCGCTTGACCGGTAAGATAAGCGTAAACGTCGAGCCGTGCCCCACCTTGCTCGTGAGCGTGAGCGAGCCGCCGAGCACTTCGGAGAGTCGGCGACAAATCGACAGACCCAATCCCGCGCCACCGTACTGCCGTGTAGGAGAGGCGTCGACCTGCTGGAAGTCGCTGAAAATACGCATCTGATCGCGCTTGGCAATGCCGATACCCGTGTCGACGACCGAGATTTGCAGCTGCTGTTCGCGGCGCTTGTATTCAGCAGACACGACTACCGATCCCGAGGGAGTAAATTTGAGCGCGTTCGACAGAAGATTCACCAAGATTTGCTTGACCTTGGGACGATCGCTCAGCAGCGCCGGCAGCTTGGGCTGCAAAACGCGCCGCACGGCAAGTTTCGAGCGTGCAATGAGCGGCTCGACCTCGGCGAGCACTTCCGAGACGAGGGTCGGCAGCTCGAAGCGCGAGAGATGAACCGGCATTCTGCCCGCTTCGATGCGAGAGATGTCCAAGATGTCATTGATTATCTCGAGGAGGTGCCGAGCATTGGAATCGACGCGTCCGAGGTTTCGCTTTTGCGCTGGGTTGAGGTCTCCGTTGACTCCCTGGAGTAGCATGTTCGTGTAGCCGAGGATCGCATTGAGGGGGGTACGAAACTCATGACTCATGTTCGCCAAGAATTGGCTTTTGAGGTTGGAGGCCTGCTCGAGCTGTATTTGCTGGCGACGCAAAAGCTCGTTCTGCCGCACGAGCTCCGCGGTCGCAGTGTGCACCTTCTCCTCGAGCTCTTTGCTCGCGCGCTCGAGTTGGGCATAGAGGCGCGCCCTCTCCAATTCTTCGGTCCGGTCGTGGAGGACGGTGACGACGGCCGTCAGCTCGCCGTGCTCGTTCTCCAGCGTTCCACTGACGGCTTCGACTGGTACTGGTTTGTCTCTTCCCGGGTCGACGAGGGCGAGCTCGCCGCGGAACCGGGCGCCCGGAGCAAGAAAGACATTCGCCACGTGGGACGACAAGTGCGCGTCGTTGGTACGGATGTCTCGTATTCGATCCGGCGGATCGTTCTCGGCGGCGGTGAACAGGCGCTCGGCGGGCGTATTCATCAGCGCAATGACGCCATTCGCGTCGGTGACGA
>Ga0073928_10010988_pt1 | contig 10644 bp, 5 predicted proteins | sample PaiPotPPA55metaG_FD_76969 | JGI IMG/M metagenome (GOLD analysis project Ga0073928, IMG submission 76969) | Iron sulfur acid spring bacterial and archeal communities from Banff, Canada, to study Microbial Dark Matter (Phase II) - Paint Pots PPA... ...
ACTACACGGGGGGTGCGGTGTGAGATTCCTTCGAGCGATGCTATTTAGCGCAATCGCATTCGCCAGCATTTCAATCCTCACTAGCAGTCTTTGGGGCCAGACCAATGCCTCGCTTCGCGGCACCGTCACCGACCAATCGGGTGGTGTGGTAGGCGGAGCGAAAGTAATTCTGACGAATACCGGCACGGGCATCTCGCGCAATACGACGAGCGGAAATGACGGGTCGTATCTGTTCGACCTGGTACAGGTAGGCAAGTATAGGCTTGCCGTCGAGAAAGCCGGGTTCACCACTTTCCTCCAAGAAGGGATCGTACTTGAGCTAAATCAAAATGGACGGGCCGACGTGTCACTTAAAGTTGGCCAAGCGACCCAGACTGTCGAAGTAACCGCGAACGTTGCACAGGTGGACACAACCAGCGCCGTACTTGGCAAGGTCGAAAACCAGCGCATGATCAACGATCTCCCCCTGGTCGATCGCGATACGTTGCAGCTCGGCCTGCTTCAAGCCGGCGTCTTCAGTCCGGACCAAGACGACACGTCCGGCAATCCTTTTTCGGTGAGCGGACAACGATCAGAATCACTCACGTTTTTGCTCGACGGGGCAAACAACACTGATTTTCTCGGCAACAACATCGTGGTTAGCCCCAATCCTGACGCTGTTGAGGAATTCAAAATCCTTACCAACAACTACAACGCCGAATATGGCCGCACCTCCGGTGGCATCGTCAATCAGATAACGAGATCGGGAACCAATGATTACCACGGCGATATCTTCGAATTCCTACGCAATGATGCCCTGAACGCTCGAGACTACTTCCTGCCTACTTCACAGCCGAAAGCCGCATTCAAGCGCAACGTGTTCGGTGCGACGGTGGGTGGGCCCATCAAAAAAGATAAAACGTTTTTCTTCCTAGCCTATCAGGGAGCTCGTCGCCGTGAAGGGAATACATCCCAGGAACTTACCGTGCTGAGTCAACCGGAGCGGAGCGGGAATTTTGGCGAGATCTGTTCGGCTTACGATGGTTCTGGCAACTGCACAGCAGCTGCGATCAACGCGGGCGGCACGCAACTAGTCAACCCTTACAGCGGGAACAACATTCCGTTCAACAATCTCGCGGCTTCCGGCCAAGGTGGACCCGGTCCCGGTGGTTCGCTGGTAGATCCCGTCATTCAAAACTACATTACAAAGTACTTGCCATTGCCAAATCTCCCGGGGAACGGATTTATCTCATCCCCGTCGCTTGCCATCGACGAAGATCAAGGGATTGTGCACGTGGACCACAATATCGGCAGTCACGACTCGCTTTCCTTCGTATATCTGGTCGATGACCAGCGCCAGATTTTTCCTCTTCCACTCACGAACTCATCTCCGCTTGGCGGGACCAACAGTATAGATTTTCGAAATCAAATAGGCACCTTCTCGTGGAGTCACACATTTTCTTCCGGGAAGGTAAATGAATTTCGATTCGCGGCCAATCGCACGGCCACGGCCCAGGCTGTTCCATTTGACAAGACGGCCCCGTCGGCCCTCGGTTTTACGAATGTATTTCCCGACGATCCGGGAGGTGTTTCTCCTCCGGTCATGTTCACTCTCGACTTCACCTTGGGCTCTTCCGTGCAAGGGCCTACGACCCTTCACGACGCTACATTTGAATTTGCGGATAACTTCACATGGACGCGCGGGAAGCACGAATGGAAGTTCGGAACGGACCTCACCCGCATCCGCCAAAACTGGCACTACGACTACTACAACAACGGCGGCTTCGACTTTGACGGTTACACATCGTCCTTTACCGGGAGCAATCTCGCGGATTTCGTGGGTGGATTTTGGGACAATTATTACCAGAACTCGAGGGCAATCTACGGAGATCGTACCGGTTCTGTCGGAATATATGCGCAAGATATCTGGAAGGTTACGTCGCGGCTGACGCTCAACTTGGGGCTTCGCTGGGATTACTACGTACCCCAGTGGGACACTCACAATGAGATTTTGGGGTTCTTTCCGGGTCACCAATCGAAGGTATTTCCTAACGCCCCTCCGGGCATTCTATATCCGGGTGATCCTGGCACGCCGAACAGAAGTCTGGTCTATCCCGATTGGAATAATTTCGCTCCCCGATTCGGATTTGCTTGGGATATGTTCGGTACTGCAAAACTCGTGATGCGCGGCGGTTTCGGCATTTTTTATGACATAGAAGACGGAGCGCTAAATCTTCAGTTTGGCGGTTTGCCGCCCTACGCTGGCGTGGTCAACATTTTCCCCAACGATTTCCTCGGCGTCACCGGCGATCCTGTTGCCGATCCATTTACTCCTTTCGGTTCAACGAATGTATTCCCATTTCCACCTTCAGCCGTGGGTACTTTCGGTGTTCCCGCAATTTCTTTCGGGTACACCACCAATCCGCACTTCCGTACTCCGTATTCCGAGAATTTCAATTATGGTTTCCAATGGCAGGCGACCAAGGACACCATGGTTGAGGCTGTACTTGTCGGAAGCTTGGGCCGCAAATTGATCTCCACCGCCGAACTCAATTTTCCGGTTCCATCGGTCGAGATGCAGCAACTCGCTAATTTCGGTTTCGTCAACGAAGATTGCGCTCGCCCTCTGGCGCAATGCGTGGGCGGATCGACTCCCACCGATCCAAACGGCTCTCCTACCGGAATAACCCAGATTTACTCCAACCTAAGCGACGGACTCTCGGATTCTTACGAATTCCAGATGACCGTGGACAAGCGCTTCGGGCACGGCTTCGCTCTGCGCGGTGCTTACACTCTGGGCAAGACAATCGACCTTACATCGGGCTTCCGGTCTCGTTCTGCCACTTATACCGATCCGCTTGATCATCGCCTCGACCGGGCGGTGGCCGATTTCGACGTGCACCAGCGTGTAGTCATCAGCGGCATTTGGGAGCTTCCGCTTGGTCATCATGAAAACGCATTCCTAAAGAAGGCCACGGAGGGATGGCAATTTAACGGCATCGCCACTTTCCAAGGCGGTCAGCCTTTCACTTTGTACTCCAACAACGACGCGAGCCAGCAAAAAAACGGGTTGGATCGCCCCAATATAATCGGCCCCATTCAGTATCTAAACCCAAGGTCCACCACAACGGCCTTCGATCCGACCAATGCCAATTGTTTGGGCAATGCGGCACAGGGCAATTTCTGGTTCAATCCCAACTCATTCGATTGTGTGAACGTCCCGCTCTTCAGTTTTGGAACGATGCCTCGCAACGTTCTCCGCGGTCCGGGGATCAACAACTTCGATCTGTCGATCAACAAAAGAACCAAAATCGGCGAACATAAATCGCTTGAGTTCCGCTCAGAGTTCTTCAACGCCTTCAACCACGCACAGTTTCATAACCCAGACAACCAGGGAGGGAGTTCCACTTTTGGCCAGATCTCGACTGCGCGTGCGCCGCGCATCATTCAATTTGCTCTGAAGTTGTACTTCTAGCGGGGCGGTAAGTCCGATCAGGAGATTGGAGCCACGTTGCTCGGGCGTGCTCAGCGGCGAGGCGCCATTGGGCGGTACGTTGCCAACGGGCGCGGGCGCATCCTGAAGCGTGGCGTAAGCGGGGGCGATACCTTTTGCAGCGGGGCTCCACAATTTGCGCAACAATCCTGTGGAACGTCCTCAACACGGAGCCAGCGTCCCCGCGCAGCACATTCTGGATTTAAACATTGGACAGTCGAGCCTGGAAATTGCGGCATTTTCCTCTCAACCCGCCGGCTTCGATCTGCAGCTCAATAGCAGCGCTGCACTTTCGTTGCGACCAAAAAATCGGCGCTTCCCGTGTAAAAACTGGCGGGATTGTGCGCCGATGTCTCTAGTGTGTCAAGAAAAAACACGCGCAATTAGTTGTGGTTCTCTAGCACCGGAAAGAAAGAAGAGAGATGAACACCCTAAAGCACAACCAAATTTGTTCATGCCGGAAACAGGAGGGCACTGTTACAGTTGCGCTACCGGAAAATCGTGGCTATTTGGAATTGGCGGCTGCCCCGGATCCGGAGAGTTTAGACTGAAGCAGGTCCACTTTTTTCTGTGCCTCGACTACTTCCGCTTGCAACGCCGCGATTTGGGTCTGTTCGTTCTTTAGTTGCGCGGCACCCTCTCTGTCATTCTTGTATTCTGGCTTGCTGAGGTACATCTGTTCGTCGAGGCCATATTTTCGCTGGAAAATGTTCAGGTCAGTTTGCAAGCTTTGCAGATGCTCTTTCGCCGTAGTTAGCTCGGCAGTAACGGCCGCGAGATTCTCGGCAGAAGGCGCGGGCGCTGCGGCAGGGTTTGCGCCACCTGCTACCGCCGTTGTGCCGCCGGAGGCATTCTCTGCCACTGAGGTTTGACCTACGACGTTAACTCCCTCCGTCTTGGGGAGATTGTCGTCGTTCCATACATGAACAGCTTTCGCCTGATCTTTTTTCTGTTCACGCGCATGACGGGAGGCTTCCGCCAGCGAGTTCGCTACTGGCTGCGGCGTTGATTGCTGATCGCCCTGCTGAGCTGCAGAGAGTCCCAAAGGCAACACCAGAAGTAGCCCGATTGACCATCGCGCGATTTTCATAGTCCGTCTCCCGAGGGCAAACTAACCATAAGTAATCCTAGTCGCTTCGCGGGAATCCCGCCAGTCTGGGTTGAGCGCCGCACCCAAAGAGGCAACCTGGCCTTTTTGCTAGCAATGCCGCATTATTTTCGTGGGCCCGGCTAACCGCGTCCTGGCTTGCGACCTTCAGGTCTGTAATTGGCGTTTGCGACCGAGAACGGCGATTGCAGCCATCGCCACTGCGCACGCGAAGTAAAAACTGGGTACGCTTGTGCTTTCCGTTCCCGGAGCAGAGCCCATGAAATCGAGTTGTAAAGTCGCATGCATGGGCCCTCCGTACCAAAGCAGCGTATAAACTATTTCGAACAGCTTGCTCGAGCCGCTCCATACGCCAGAGGTCAGTGCTAAAGTCGGAATAAAGATCGCGCCGATCAGCCAAGCAAGCAGGCCGCGCCAGTTTCCAGCGAACAACAGCCGCCCTCCGAATCCGCTTCCGGTCAGTAATGCAAGGCCCACGCCGGCGAGCCATACTGCTGGAAGCTGCCGCGCAATGGGATGTGGCGCAGAGAAAATGAACTGACTGGTCTGGCCGCGAGTTTCTCGCACGCCCATTTTCGACCAAATCAATACTGGCCAGAACCACGCGCAAGCCAATAGCATTCCCCGAGCTGAAGCGGAGGGCGTCGCGGCGCAGGCGACAATCAGACCTGCCGCCACTGCATACCACCACCATTTTTGTCCTTTCAACATCAGACGCAGCTCCGCCACCAGTATTGCCCCAAATCTGAAGTGGCTTTGTCTGTTCGCGAGGGGCGTCAAAAAAGGCAAGTGGCTTGGTTTGGGCACCGGCGGCAAGTTTTCGGCCACTTCAGCAGGCACGAGTGCGGGGGAGGAAGCTGAACGTCGCGAGCGCTCTTTCGATGGATCAAATCGGTCGAACAGTAGCGCTGCCAACATCGCCAATGCCAGGGCCACAGCGATCCAAGAAAGCCTCGCCAAAATCAGTTCAAGGGTCCACTGGACTCCGTTCCATTGGAATGTGGAACCAACCTGCGCCTGGTTGCGTGAGCCAATCGATAGAGAAAAACTGAAGTGATTGGCCGGTAGCTTTGCTGCGGCGCCGATACTGCTCCAAATTACTGACAAACCTGCCCAATCGAAGAAAGAGCTTCTGTTATTTTCTGATGCGCTGATCGGAACTGCCAGCGCCACCGACCACACAAAAAAATACAATACGTTTCCGAAACCACTGCGAAGGCCTGGAACCGTCTCGAATAACACAGCGACAGCGGCAACCAAAGCCATGGCCGGAATAACTATTAGCAGAAATGGGCTTAACAACTTCCAAAGATCCACCCGCGGCGCTTCCGCGCGCCAGACCTGCATTATGATTCCGGAAATTGCGAGAATCACTACCATGGCCGCGAGCACCACAAAATTGCTAAGCGCCTTCCCCATCACGTAGAGCGTTTTCGACATGGGTGTGGAGGCGAGAATCTCGCCAACGCGCGTCAATCGATCGCGCTCGATGGTGTTCTTCACAACGTAAAACCCTGCCAGCGATAGAAACGTGCTGCAAACCAGCGCCATCAGTCCGCCAATCCAGGCGGAATTGAAAATGCCCCGCGAATCGCCCACGCGCATTTCTAGCTGTCCCGTGGTTGCTGCGTACCCCAGGTAGATGGAAATGCCCATGGTAAGAACAAAACTGTAGCGCCGAACGCGCTCCAAGAAATCCGCGCGCGCCAGATGATACAAAATTCTCATGTGGTCGTTGGTTTTGCTCATGCGGCGCCACTTGTTCGCTGGTCGGAAATGCATTGCAGATATGCGTCCTCGAGCGTTGGCGGGGCCGGGGAGGCACCCGTACCAGGACGTTCCGCGGCGACAATTCGAACGTGGACGCCGTCAGGCCGGCGTACGCTCGTAGAAATCAGAAATTTTTGTTTCGCAGCGGACACTTCCGCGCTCGGGATCACCAGTTCCCACACTTTACCTTCTACAGCGCGCAACAAATCTTCCGGCGCGCCATGGGCCAGCAGCCGCCCGCCACTAAGTATGGCGATGTCGGTCGCGATGGCTTCGATGTCCGACACGATGTGGGTCGAGAAAATCACAATGCGCTCGCCGGACAATTCGGAGAGCAAATTTCGAAAGCGAGCGCGTTCCTCAGGGTCGAGTCCGGCCGTTGGTTCGTCCACGATTAGTACTTCCGGGTCATTCAGGAGCGCCTGAGCGATCCCCACACGCTGTTTCATTCCACCCGAGAATCCTCCCAGCGACCGGTCGCGTGCCTCCCCTAGATTCACCACAGCGAGCAATTCATCAATGCGCTGGCGTGCCGAACGTGCGTCCAGCCCTTTGACCGCGGCCATGTATTCCAAAAATTCAAGCGCCGTAAGATGCGGATAAACCCCAAAATCCTGCGGTAAATATCCGAGGACCGCGCGCAATATGTCGGGAGAGCGCGCGATATCGTGGTCGTTCCATAGGACACGCCCTTTGGTGGCGCGCGTCACCGTTGCAATTATGCGCATCAGCGTTGATTTCCCCGCGCCGTTAGGCCCCAGTAGTCCCACTACGCCGGGACTTAGCTCCAGATGCAGATCGCGCAGTCCCCAAAGTTTTTTCGCATATTGCTTGCCGACTCCGTCGATTGCGAGCTTCAACCGGCCTCTCCTTCAACGCGGACAGCATAAAGTGAGTGAGAATCTAACAGGACTAACGTTGCCCGGATGAAAATAGTTTCAATTGGTTTCGTATCATTGGGGCACAATTCGGCGGGGTCGCGCTTGCGCATGGTCCACCCAGTAGCCATACTTGCTGGGCATTCCGTGACCATTTTTTTGAACAGAGGACACCACACTTGGCGAACTATAGGCTGAAAACAATTTTCGTTTCTGCTGCAATCGTGGTTATTTCGCTCCTATGGGGTGCGCGCCTCTATGCCCTTAGCGTTGGAGCATTTGTTTCTATTAGCCACCCTCAAGAGCATCCGCCATCTGCGAACTCGGAAGCATCCCCTTCAGCGGCTAGACCACAGCCCGCAGAAAAAAAGGTCACTGCATATACGCTTCCTCCCGAAACTTACAAAAAGGCGCGCGATCTCAGCCGCATTCATTTCCGGTTCGCCTTGATCAGCTTTGCTTACGCGCTCTTCGTTTTGTGGCTTATTCTGCAACTCAGGCTCGCGCCGAAATATCGCGACTGGGCGGAGAAATTCTCGTCTAAACATTGGTTTCAAGCGGCCGTATTTGTGCCGCTGTTCCTGATAACCAGCGCTATCCTCGGTTTGCCCGCCGACATTTATCAGAATTGGGTCGAGCGAAAATTTGGTATCTCCGTTCAGGGATGGGGTTCTTGGGCCTGGGATTGGACCAAGGGCCAGTTTATCGCCATCTTTCTTGGAATAATGCTCATCTCAACTCTCTATGTGGTGATCCGTAACAGCCCACGGCGTTGGTGGTTCTATTTCTGGCTAATCTCTTTGCCCGTTGCGGTTCTCCTTGTCTTCCTCCAACCGCTGGTTGTGGATCCCATGTTCCACAAATTCGAGCCGCTTTCGCAAAAAGACCCTGCGCTTACCTCAAGCCTGGAACAAATGGTTCAGCGCGCCGGACAAAGCATTCCGCCCGAGCGGATGTTTTGGATGGGCGCGGGCGAAAAAACGACAGGGCTCAACGCTTACGTCACTGGACTTGGCGCTTCGAAACGTATCGTAGTCTGGGATACAACCATCGCCAAGATGACCACGCCGCAGATTGTCTTCGTCGCGGGACACGAAATGGGTCACTACGTTCTCGACCACATCTGGAAGGGTTTGGCCTTCGCCGCGGTGATACTTTTCATTCTGTTTTACTTGGGTTATCGCACAATCGGCGGGGTGCTCGCGCGGTGGGGCAGCCGCTGGGGGATCCGCGGCCTGGACGATTGGGCCTCGCTTCCTGCCCTCTTGTTCCTGCTCTCCATTTTTGGATTTATCGCAGGACCCATCACTAGCGCCTTTAGCCGCCACGACGAGCATCAAGCCGACCAGTACGGGTTGGAAGTTACTCACGGTCTTAGCCCCGATTCAGGCCAGATCGGAGCGCAAGCATTCCAGGTTCTGGGCGAAGTGGATCTCGCCGATCCCGAACCAAATCCGATCGACGTATTTCTGTTTTATTCTCATCCACCCATTCCTAACCGAATCCAGTTCGCGCTTACCTACAATCCGTGGGCGAACGGCGGATCCGGAGAGTTCGTAAAATAGCCATTGGGTCAATGGTGAGGCAGGTTTGTTCAATGTGCGCGCTCACACTATGGCGCTATCGCCGCGCGTCAATCCTCATGCGAATTCCATTTCGCGGGCGAAGCGTTACCAGCGGGTCTGGAACAATCTTCTGCCCCGATGCCAAACGAAATTGAAACTTCTGCGCGATGGTGGCCAGCACCAGCACCACTTCCATCAGTGCAAAATTCTGGCCAATGCACCGCCGCGGCCCGTCGCCAAATGGAAAATATGCACCGGCCGGCAGACGATCCTCTAGCCCGTCAAGCCAACGCTCTGGGATAAACGCATTTGGATCGTTGAAAAAACGAGCATCCCGATGCGTCACCCACTGCGAAAAGACGATTGTGGATCCGATCGGCAACTCGTATCCGCCGATCGTGCACGGCGCGATGGAAGTGCGCGCCAGAACGTAAGCGGGGGGATACAAACGCAGAACCTCGTTCACTACACCGCGCAAATAGGGCAACTGTCCCAGGTCCGCGATGGATGGTGGGCGCCCCGCCAGAACGACCCGAAGCTCTTCATACAGCCGCGTTTCGGCGGAAGGGTTCTTGCTGAGCAAATACCAAGCCCACGAAAGCGTTAACGCCGTAGTTTCGTGACCGGCCGTAAATAAGGTCATGATTTCATCGCGAAGTTGCTTCGGGGTCATTTGGCTCCCGTCTTCGTCCATGGCCGCCATTAACAATGAAAGCAAATCGTTGTGCTCGCTTGCATCTCCCAGCCTTTTACGTTCGTCGATAATTCGATACACCAGCGAATCAAGGAATTGAATTTCGCGCTCGGCCCGGCGATTTGCCGGCGTGCGCCATTTTTCGGGTAGTTTGAAAGGTGAACGCGTTCTGCGCAGCGAATAACGCATCAGGAATTCCAACGAGCGCCCAACTTGCCGGGCTTCTCCGGGCAGCGTGGTACCGAAAAGAGTGCGCACGGCGATGTCCAGCGTAAGAGCCATCATTTCGTGCGCGATGTCTCGCTCCTCGCTGTCAAGCCATTTCTGCGAATGAGCCTCCGCGCTTTCCACCATCGTTGCCGCGTATTCATTGATTCGATTTCGCTGGAACGCGGGCTGCGCAAGGCGCCGCTGTCGCCGCCAGAAATCGCCTTCGCTGATCAGCAATCCTTCACCCAGCAAACGTCCGGTCACGTCTTTGGTGAGCTTGCTCTTATGGAATTTGCTTTGTTGGATTACCGTCACTTGTTCGATGTAGTCCGGGTGATTTAGAAAAATACGACTGTCGGATACGATGGGGATTCTAACGATGTCGCCATACTCGCGGGAAATACGTTGCAAGGTTCCAAGCGGGTCGTGCAACACCTGTAGCGCCATACCCAGCAGCGGCAATCCTCTCGGCCCTGGCGGGACTCGCTTTCCGTCAGTAGCCATTTTTTCGTCCATTCCAGTCGACTGGGATCGCAAGCCCGCTCTCCTTCTTGTGCTGGTCTTGCTTTACTTTACAGCATAAAACTCTTGCAGCGTCGGCACCCGTTGGAGAATCAGATGAGGTAAGCGGCGTTACGGTGGTCCAGCGAAGTGCGCGTTGGTGGTTTTGTCGTGTTTAGGTAACATACAGCGGGCAAAGGGAGCTCCGTGGACATTGAGCAGCCGGAATGGCTGGAACAAATCGAAGGAATTCTCGAAACGTTGAATGAAGGCGTCATCATTGCGGACGATTGCCCGCAAATCATCTTCGTCAACGGAAATTTCGAGGAAATGACGGGAATCACACGCTCCGAATTTCTCGGGTCCAACTTTGATAAATATTTCACCCCGGAAGAAGCCGCAGAGCTTACAGAACATAGAGACAGAGGTTTGCTGGCCGGCCATAA
>Ga0073928_10010989_pt1 | contig 10644 bp, 13 predicted proteins | sample PaiPotPPA55metaG_FD_76969 | JGI IMG/M metagenome (GOLD analysis project Ga0073928, IMG submission 76969) | Iron sulfur acid spring bacterial and archeal communities from Banff, Canada, to study Microbial Dark Matter (Phase II) - Paint Pots PPA... ...
CGCTCTGCGCGTCGCCGAGCGAGCCGACGGATTGGCCGAGTGCGGCGGCTGCGGCAAAGTCAGTCATCACATCACCTCGATGTCGGCTTGGATGGCGCCCGCGGCCTTGATGGCCTGCAGGATGGTGATGAGATCGCGCGGTCCGATCCCAAGGGCGTTGAGCCCGTCGACGATTTGCTGCAGCGAGACGCCCTCGTGAACCAGAGCGAGCTTCTTGCCGTCCTCGACCGCGCGGACGCTGGTACGCGGCACGACGACGGTGCGTCCTCTGGCAAAGGGCTGCGGCTGGCTGACCTGCGGCGCTTCCGAAACGGTCACGGTGAGATTGCCTTGCGCCACCGCTACCGTCGACACGCGCACGTCGCGGCCGATGACGATGACGCCGGAGCGTTCGTCGATGATGATCTTCGCCGCCTGGTCCGGCTCGACCTGGAGCTGCTCGATCTCGGTGAGCATGGCCACCAGGTTCTGCGGAAATTTCTGCGGCAGTGTCAGCTGCACGGTCGAAGGATCGAGCGGCTCGGCGACCGGCGAGCCGATATAGTCATTGACCGCGATGGCGATGCGCTTGGCCGTGGTGAAGTCGGCATTGCGCAAGGAGAGGCGCAGGCGGCCGAGCGTCGCCAGCGAGAACTCGATCTCGCGCTCGATGATGGCGCCGTTGGGCAGCCGTCCGACGGTCGGCACGCCGCGGGTGATTTTGGCCGCCTCGCCCTCGACCTGAAAGCCGCCGATGGCGAGCGAGCCCTGGGCGACGGCATAGACATTGCCGTCGGCGCCAAGAAGCGGCGTCACCAAAAGCGTGCCGCCGAGCAGGCTTTTTGAGTCGCCCAGCGCCGAGGCAGTGACGTCGATGCGCGTCCCCTGCGTGGCGAAGGGCGGCAGATTGGCGGTCACCATCACCGCGGCGACGTTACCGGTGCGGATTTGCTGGCCGCGGATATTGACGCCGAGCCGTTCCAGCATGCCCTGCAGGGACTGCTTGGTGAACGGCGTGTTGTTGAGCGTATCGCCGGTACCGTTGAGGCCGACCACCAAGCCGTAGCCGATCAACTGGTTCTGGCGAATGCCCTCGATATTGGCGAGGTCTTTAATGCGCGAGGTCGCGGTCGCCGTCGAAACGGCGCACGTGAGGACTGCCAGCGCCACAAGCGCCGGCCTAAGCGTCCTTTTCATCTCCTGCTCCCCAAGAGGTCGGACGGCAAGCTCATTGCCAGTTGCGTGCCAGACCGTGCCGTTTTGATAAGATGCTGAAATCTCTAACGTTTGTTCCGGCAGCGCGACGGGCCGCCGGTGCAAGCCCTGCCGCTTCACGGCAATTCTTGCCGGCGAGTCGGCAAGGTTTTACCGGCCATTAACCATAAGGCCCCACCTTCGTCGGCATGCGCGTCAATGGACCGAACGGAACGGCTCTCACCTCGGCGCCGGCGACCGCGCGGCGCGCGACCGGCGGCCCATTCACGCTATCCGAAGCCAACACGCCGCAGACCGCGAGCCCGGCGGTCGCCTTGCGCACGGTCGGCGGCATCGACGCGCTGATTGCGCTGCAAGGGATCGAGGATCCGGTCGAGCGCCGCCGCCGCGCGGTCAAACACGGCCGCCGCGCCCTCGATGCGCTCGACGAGCTCAAGCTCGGCCTTCTGTCCGGCATGCTCGAACCGGCCGCGCTGCTGCGGCTTAAAGCGGTCGCCGCCGACCTTAAAGACGGCTCAGGTGACGAAAAGCTCGACCAGGTCTTAAGCGAGATCGAGCTGCGGGTGGCCGTGGAATTGGCCAAAGCCGGCATAAACTAGGCCCAGACCCCTCCGGCGCCGCGCCTAAGCCCCGCCGGGTACACGGGCCCGCCACGATCGTTATTGTCACCGTCATACACCCGCGGTATATGGGCGCGCCTCCGGGAGGGCGTAGCGCAGAGTAGGGGACAGAGAAGTCCATGCAGTCGGTGAAGAGCAAGAACGGTCGCTCCGACGATACATTAAGCAAGAACGGCAAAAGCATCCGGCCCTTCGACAAAATCTACCGGCCGACGGACCGCGAGCCGTTCATGAGCGAGCGCCAGCGCGAATACTTCCGGTCAAAGCTGCTCGACTGGCGGGAGGACATCCTCAAGGAGGCCAAGGAGACGCTGCAGCATCTCCAGGACGACAACCAGAACCATCCTGATCTGGCCGATCGTGCGTCCTCGGAAACCGACCGGGCGATCGAACTGCGCGCCCGCGACCGGCAGCGCAAGCTGATCGCCAAGATCGACGCCGCGCTTCAGCGCATCGAAGACGGCACCTACGGCTATTGCGAAGAGACCGGCGAACCCATCTCGCTCAAGCGCCTGGAAGCCCGCCCGATCGCCACGCTCTCGATCGAGGCTCAGGAACGCCACGAACGCCGCGAGCGCGTTTATCGCGAAGAATAGGGCTCTGCCTGGCCCGCTCGTCCCCGCGCAGGCGGGAGACTCAGGCTGGATTCCCGCTGGCGCGGGAATGAGCGGGCTTCCGCATGCCTGCGTACCTTGTGACACTATCGGTGATAATGTCAGGCGCTTTTGTCGCTATATCAGCGACAACAGCGTGCCGTCGAGCCGCCGGCCGCCGCCGGCATTCAGCGTTTGTAAACTACGGATGCGGAACCGATCGGGTGTGTTTGATCTTCGTCAAGCAACCCGGCGTTACAGTATTTTAGGCCGGCTGCCGCTTGAGAAGCGAGGCCGCAAACGGTTAGCAAGAGAAAGCCGGGTCGCCATGATCGAGCGCCGCGCGCTTGCCCGACATAAGACGTTCATCAAGGGCCGAATCTATTTCAACAACCGGCTCTCGAGCATGGATTGCATCGTGCGCGACGTCACCGACGTCGGCGCGCGGCTTGAAGCGTCGGAGAGCGTGGCTTTACCGGATGCATTCGAGCTTTATCTGCCGACCAAGGACGAGCACTTCCGAGCGCAAGTCGAGTGGCGCAAGGGCAATCATCTCGGCGTGAGTTGGAGCGCCGAACAAGCCGCGAAGCAGAGGGGCGAAGGCGGCGGCCGCTCCGAGCATTCCATCGCGGAGCGGGTGGCGAAGCTCGAACACGATCTCGCGATTCTGCAGCGGCGCTTCGGAAGTCTCCAGGAAAAATGATTGCCGAGAGATGATTGTAGGCCGGCAATACCTTTAAGCCTTTCTTTACCGTCATTCTTTACCCGCAGTTAACGATCGCCCGCCGCGACGTCGCGGCCGGCGCGCCGTTTTCTGCTTCACGCAACCGATGCGCAACCGGCCGTCGCCAAGCTTGCAACCAAATTCGTCGCGGCTCCTCAGCCGCGCCCGGCGCGCGCACGAGGACGGCGAATTCGGCAGGGCGGAACGGCTTTACACCGAATTCCTCCAGTACCATCCCAACAATTTCGACGCGCTGCACGGCCTCGGGCACATCAACTACCGGCGCGGGCGGCTCGACGCGGCGCTCGGCCTTTTCCAGGATGCGCTGCAATGCGACCTTTCCCGCGCCGACGGCTTTGCCAGCCTTGGGCTCGTCTTCCATTTGCTGCGGCATTTCGAGCGGGCGCTGGTCAGCTTTGATGAGGGTCTTCGCCTCGAGCCCGACAATACCGAACTTCTCAACGGGCGCGGCGTGACGCTGCTCGAACTCCGCCGACCGGAGGCGCTCAAGTCTTTTGACCGGCTGCTGGCGTCTGCGCCCCAGCACCGCGACGCCCTCGGCAATCGTGCCAATGCGCTGCTCAAGCTCAACCGGGTAGAGGAGGCGCTGGCTGCCTATGAACGCGCCCTTGAGCTTGCGCCGAAAAGCGTAGCGCTCCTCGCCAATCGCGCCGCCGCTTTGCGCCGCCTTGATCGTCCGCACGAAGCGCTGATGAGCGCAGTAAGCGCGCTGGCGATCAAGCCTGATTTTGCCCATGCGCGTTTCGTCGAGAGCGTCGCACGTCTGAGTCTAGGCGATTTCAGCGCCGGTTGGCGGGCCTACGAGTCGCGCTGGCACGTCGGCTGGCTGGCGTGGCAGCGGCGCGACTACGGCGCGCCATTGTGGCTGGGCGAACAATCGCTCGACGGCAAGACTGTTCTGCTTCACGCCGAGCAAGGCTTGGGCGACACCATTCAGTTCGTGCGCTACGCGCCATCGTTGGCTGCGCGCGGGGCCAAAATCGTTCTCGAAGTTCAGCCGGAACTCGTACGGTTGCTGGCCACCATGCCGGGTCTCGCAACGGTGGTCGCGCGCAAGGAACCATTGCCGCGCTACGACTTTCACTGTCCGCTGCTCAGCCTGCCGCTCGCATGCGGAACGACACTGGAAACCATCTCGGCGGAAATTCCGTACGTCGCGCCGGGCAGGGGCGATGTCGCAGCTTTCACGGAGAATTGGCGCGCGCGCTTGCCGCGGCAGCGGCCGCTGGTCGGACTGGTATGGTCCGGCGAACGCTCCCACGACAACGATCTCAACCGCTCGATGCGGCTGGCGACGCTGGCGCCTATATTCGATGTGCCGGATATTGCCTTCGTCAGCTTGCAGCACGAAGTCCGCCAAGAGGACACGGCGCTGCTGCAAAGTCGCGGCGATGTGTTGCCCATCGGCGCCGGCTTTAAAGATTTTGCCGATACCGCCGCCGCGATCGCGGCGCTGGATGCGGTCATCGCCGTCGATACCGCGGTCGCGCATCTCGCCGGTGCCATGGGCAAGCCGCTGTTCCTGTTGTTGCCCTTCGCCGCCGACTTCCGCTGGCTGCGCGGGCGCGCAGACAGTCCCTGGTATCCGAGCGCGCGGCTGTTCCGTCAGCCGCAATTCGGCGATTGGGACGGCGCGGTGAAGCTATTGCGACAGGAACTCACGCAGTTTGCAACCCGGCGCGGCTGCGCCGCGTGAACTGACAAACGCCGGTCGCAAATACTTCACCGATCCCCGGCAATGCTCGAATCCTCATCGCAGCAACCAGGGAGCAGACGATGGACAGCCAGGATATCCACGAACACGACATCCACGAACACCATGAGCAAGCCGCGGAGCATCATGAGCACGCGGCCAAGCACCATCGCGAAGCCGCCAAGCACCACAAGGCCGGAGATCACGAAAAGGCCGCGCACCATTCCAAGGTGGCGCATGGGCATCACTTGCATGCCACCGAGCATCACGAGGAAGCCGCGAAAATGCACGCCGCGGAGCACGGCGCGTAAACGCGCGTTCGTCATTGCGAGCGAACGGGTCCGGCCCGAAGTGGCCGGCCCGATGACAGGCTCCGCGAAGCAATCCAGCTCGGTGTTGCATCCTGGATTGCATCGTCGCCGCCGCTTCTCGTAACGACGAAGCACAAAAAGCGCGCGGCCCCCGGCGGGGAGCTGCCGGAGGCCGCGTCTATACGGGGTCCGATCGCATCGCGGACAGACCCCGGGGAGCCAGGGATCAGGGATCAGTTGTCAGGTATCAGATCGAGCTTGCGGCCTGCGATTGCTGATTCCCGATTCCTGATCCCTGCAATTAAAACGGCAAAGCGACATCGACCACCTGCTGGCCCCAGCGCTCCGTTTGAATGTTGGTGAGCGTGCCGCGGCCGCCGTAAGCCAGTCGCGCCTCGGCGATTTTCGGCAGCTCGATGGTGTTGTCGCTCTGGATGTCCTCCGGACGCACGACGCCGGCGACGATCAGCTCGCGGATTTCGGTGTTCAGACGAACTTCCTGTTTGCCCTCGATCACCATGTTGCCGTTGGGCAAAAGCTGCGTCACCACGGCGGCCACGTTGGTGACCAATTGATCGTTGCGGTTGATGTTTCCCTGGCCGTTCATTTGCGAATTGCCCGAGGCGGTCAGGATCGAGCCGGGCAGCACGGCCTTGGCCGCATTGCCGATGGTGTTGGCGCCGATGAAATTGGTAATCTCGGTGTCTTCGGTGCTGGTCCGGCTCAGTTGCGTCTGGTCCTGGAACTGCGCCGTGTCGTTGATATTGACCTTCACGGTCAAGATATCGCCGACGATGTGCGCGCGCTGATCGTTGAAGAACGCGCGCGAGCCGTTGCGCCACAGCGAATTGGGATTGTAGGAGGCCGGTTGCGGCGTCGGCATCGGCATTTGCACCGGCTTGTATCCAGGTTTGGCGGTCGGATTGTCGATCGGCGCCAAAGCTACCGGCTCACCGAGCTGCTTGATCCGATCGATGGCAGCACAGCCGGTCAACAATGACGCCACCGCGGCGGTGCCGAGAAGCGAGCGTGCAAACTTTGAACGCGTAGCGGATTTCAACATTTACCTCACTCGGGTTACTCGACGCTGTGCTCGCGTTGCGGTTGGTCGGAAGGCGGGGACGCGGTGGTTGGCGCAGGTTCGGTTTCGACGAAACGCGCGGGCGCCGCCGTCACCGTCACGCGGCCGGGACCGGTGACGACGCCCTGCACGATGCGTTTCGATTGGACGTTCTGCACGCTGATCGTATCGCCGAGCGCGCCGGAATCCTGGGCCTGACCGCGCAACGTCAGCGACAGCCCCGGCGCTTCGTAGATGATGGTCACATTGTCGTTGCGTTGAACGATCGCAGGCTTCATCAGATCGGCGTCATGCAGCGGCTGTCCCGGGTGCAGCTGATGCCGGGCCGCAAGCCCGGCGGCCGCGTGTAGGTCGGTGATGACCGCGCCCTCCGCCTTCGGCCGCTTTATGATCGCAAGATCGGACGCTTTGAGCACCTCGCCGTGCTCGATCGGATGATCGACGGTGACGGCGTCGACCGTCTCGACGGCGGTGCCGGCGTAGCGCATCGATTGCCAGCGCAAAGCCGCGCTCGCCGGCAGGTCGAAGGTCACGTCGAAACGCGCCGTGCGCCGATTGTAGTTGAGCGATACGACTTGCAGCTCGCCGGTGATATTCGCCTCGACGTTGAGCGTGCGCACGTCGCGGTCGAACTCGACCGAAATGTTGCGCGCCTCGCCCAGGCCGTATTGGCCTTCCATCGCCTTGGCGATGCGCGCGGAAATCTCCTGCGCGGTGATCGCGCGGCTGGCGCGCGTCACCACCACTTCGGTGAGCCCGCGGGTGTCGATGCCGATGAGCTGATGCGGACGGATCGCCTCGACGACACGCTCGGTCGGTACCGCGCCGCGGGTGCCGAGGTCGGGCGCGCGGAAGATCGGCACGTCGGCCACCGGTCCGGAATTCTCGACGAGGTCGCCGATGCGCACGATCTCGCCGGTCACGACGACGTTGGCGCGGAGCGCCGGCATCGCGTTCTGCGCCGCCGCCGGATCGGCCAGAAGGCCGGCGAGCGGTAGCGCCAGCGCGAAATATCGGATCGAGGAGCGCATCATCGCGATCATCCTTCTCAGCGCATCAGCTGCGCGGTCGTCTGCAGCATCTGGTCGGCCGCAGTGATGACTTTGGAGTTCATTTCGTAGGCGCGCTGCGCCGAGATCAGATTGGAAATCTCGGTCACGGCCTCGACGTTCGATTGCTCGAGGCTGCCTTGCAGCAGCGTGCCGGCGTTGTTGAGTCCGGGCGTATTGTCCTGCGGCTGACCCGAGGCCGGCGTGGCAACAAACAAATTATCGCCGTTGGCCTGCAGGCCGGCGTCGTTGATGAAGGTGGTGAGCGTGAGCTGCCCAAGGATGCTCGAGGTCGTGCTTCCCGGCAGGGTCACCGACACCTGGCCCTGCTGATTGATGGTCAGCCCGGTCGAGTTCGCCGGATAGTGATGGTCGGCTGCACGAGGTTACCCTCGGCGGTCACAACGCGGCCCTGCGAATCCATCTGGAACGAGCCGTCGCGCGTGTAGCTGAACGTGCCGTCCGGCATCAGGACCTTGAACCAGCCGGCACCCTGGATGGCGAGATCGAGCGTATTGCCGGTTTGCGACAGCGTGCCTTGGGTCATCAGCCTCGGTGTGCCGACGGTTTTCACGCCGGAGCCGAGCTCGATGCCGACGGGCAGGATGTTGCCGTTGTCCGACGCCTGCGCGCCGATGCGCTGGACGTGCTCGTAGATCAGATCCTGAAACTCGGCGCGTTGGCTTTTGAAGCCGGTGGTTCCCATGTTGGCGATATTGCCGGCGATGACCTGGACCTTGAGATCCTGGGCCGCCATTCCGGTCGCTGCAGTATCAAGCGCGCGCATGGTCTTGCTTCCTCAAAATCAGCTCGATGAACTCGGGGCTTGGGCGAGTTGCTGCAGCGAATTTCGCCGCAGGTCGCCCTGCTGCTGCAGGATGGCGGCGATGTCGGAATAGCTGCGCGTGATTTCGATCATGCGCGACATTTCCAGGATCGGGCGCACGTTCGATTTCTCGACCGAGCCCTGCACTACGCCGGTACCTTGCGGCGCCGGACTGGAATTGACACTGGCAGGCGCCATAAACGTCGAAGCGCCGTCCTTTTGCAGCTGCTGTGGCTTGTCGAAGCTGACGAGCTGCAATTGTCCGCGCTGCGCGCTCGTCGTCCCCGAGCCGTCGCGGGCGCTGACGACGCCGGTCGGGCTGATGACAACGTCGCGATCGGTGGCCTGGAACGTGATCGGTCCGGCAGTGCCGAGCACCTGATCGCCGCTGCTGGTGACGAGCTGGCCGGTGGCGTTGATCGAGAACGCGCCGTTGCGGGTATAGCGCTGCCCGCGCGGCGTCTGCACCACGAAGTAGCCCTTGCCGTCGATGGCGACGTCGAGCGGATTGCCGGTGCGCTGCATCGCGCCGGGACTGAAATCTATCCAGGTGGCGCGGTCTTCCACGAAGCTGATGCGGCGGTCCTTGCCAGTGGCGAATTCGTTGTCGCGGGCGCCGGGCATCAGAAATTCCGTAAACGCGGCGTTGTCAGCCTTAAAGCCCGTGGTGTCGGTGTTGGCGATGTTGTTGGCAATGACATCGAGCTCGTGACTGAGCGACATTTGCCGCGACAAGCCGACGAGAAGCGCATTCTGCATCGGTAAACTCCCCCTTCGTGCGTCGGAGGACGCCGTCTCCCCGGCCTTCCTCCGTCGTGCATGCCGAGGCCTCTCCCAAGCCTGCGGCAGGGGATGAATTGCAGAAGCCGTGCCAATGGGAAAAGCTCAGCGCGAACAATCGCCTAGCCGGTCATGCCGGTATCGCTGGGCAGGCAGAAACGGCCGCTGGACCGGACGCACCCGGCAAAATCTTCCGCCCAGATGGAACTCTGCAAGTATCCGTTAACCATTCCTGACCTAGCTTTCCCGCGACGGCGCCAACGTTCTTCGGGCGCCGAACGGCGCTCGCGACGGTTTGTTCTGCGTTCTTCGTGTCGGCTGCGCGCGCATCTCACCCAAAGTGGAATCACCCAAGTGGAGCGGTGATGGCAACGACGAAAGAAACGCAGTCCGCGGCCGAGAACACTGAAGCTGAAGCCGAAGAGGGCAAAGCGCCGCCAAAGCGTAAGCTGTCGCTCAAGCTCATCTTGATGGCTGTCGGCGGCCTGATCGGTCTTGGCGCCATCGGCGGCGGCGGATATTTCTTCTTCTTCAGCGGCGGCCACGACAAGGCGGAAGCGGCGGCGCTCGCCGCCGGCCCGCAAATCAAGCCGGTTGTCTTCCTCGACATGCCGGACGTGCTGGTGAATCTGTCATCGACCGGCGGCGGCGAGCGCACGCAATATCTCAAAGTAAAAGTCACCCTCGAACTGCCCAACGAGGCGATGTCGGCGCAGATCCAACCGGTCATGCCGCGCCTGATGGACGCCTTCCAAACCTATCTGCGCGAGTTGCGGCCATCCGATCTCGACGGCTCCGCCGGGCTCTATCGACTCAAGGAAGAGCTGACGCGTCGGGTCAATGCCGCGATCGCGCCGAGCCGGATCAACGCGGTGTTGTTCAAGGAAATCGTGGTGCAGTGACGTTGTGTCCGTTCGTCCCCGCGAAGGCGGGGACCCAGTTTCACTAGCTAGCGCTGCCGGTCTGGATTCCCGCTTGCGCGGGAATGAGCGGAAGCAAAACAGGCTACAGAGAATGGCGAAGGAACCGATCGACCAGGACGCGCTCGCCGCCGAGTGGGGCGTGGCGCTCGAAGCCGAGCAGAGCACCGCGGCGGTGGCCGCGGCGCCCGGAAACGACGTCGTGCCCGCCGAGGCCGAAGCGGCGGCCGGCCCCGAGGCCATGGCGGCGCAGTGGGCGAGCATGGTCGACGACGGCCATTTCATGCAGGCGGCCAAGGGCGGCGCCGAGCGCATCCTCACCCAGGAGGAAATCGACTCGCTCCTCGGCTTTTCCCTCGCCGACGTTTCGCTCAACGACAATTCCGGCATCCGCGCGATCATTGATTCGGCGATGGTCTCCTATGAGCGGTTGCCGATGCTGGAGATCATCTTCGACCGGCTGGTCCGGTTGATGACCACGTCGCTGCGCAACTTCACCTCCGACAACGTCGAGGTCTCGCTCGATCGCATCACCTCGGTGCGCTTCGGCGATTACCTCAATTCCATTCCGCTGCCCGCCATCTCGGCGTGTTCAAGGCTGAGGAATGGGAGAATTTCGGTCTCATCACCATCAACTCGAATCTGATCTATTCGATCATCGACGTGCTGCTTGGCGGCCGCCGCGGCCAGACCGCGGTCCGCATCGAAGGCCGGCCCTACACCACGATCGAGACCAACCTGGTCAAGCGCATGGTCGAGGTCGTGCTCGCCGACGCCGAGCTCGCCTTCAAGCCGCTGTCGCCGGTGAAGTTCAACATCGATCGGCTGGAAA
>Ga0073928_10010990_pt1 | contig 10643 bp, 11 predicted proteins | sample PaiPotPPA55metaG_FD_76969 | JGI IMG/M metagenome (GOLD analysis project Ga0073928, IMG submission 76969) | Iron sulfur acid spring bacterial and archeal communities from Banff, Canada, to study Microbial Dark Matter (Phase II) - Paint Pots PPA... ...
ACCCCATCGCGCCGTGCCGGCATACGCCGCCCGCCTGCGACCATGACCCTACATAGGTCGGCCGGCTTGCAAGCCAGAAGAAACCTTTGGAGCGCACCACGCCCGGCCAGTTACTCGCGATCAGTTGCCAGAAACGCTCGGGATGGAACGGCCGGCGCGCGCGGTAGACGAAATGCGTGATGCCATATTCCTCGGTCTCGGGCGTGTGCTCGCCGCGCAGTTCCTTGAGCCAGCCCGGCGCTTTTGACGCTTCATCGAAATCGAACAGACGGGTATCGACTACCTTGTCGAGCTCGAGCTTCCCGAACTCCGCAATCTCGATCCTTGCCCGTGAATTCAGCCCTTTCAGGATCGTCATCAGGCGCCTGCGGTCGGCCTCGCCAACAAGGTTCACCTTGTTCAGGACAATCACATCGCAGAACTCGACCTGCTCGACCAGCAGGTCGACGACCGTGCGCGTATCTTCCTCGCCCATCGATTCGCCCCGCGTTTGCAGGCTGTCCGCAGAACTGTAGTCCTTAAGGAAATTGAAAGCATCCACCACCGTCACCATGGTGTCCAGACGCGCGACATCGGACAAGCTTTGGCCCTGTTCGTCGGCAAACGTAAAAGTTTCAGCCACCGGCAGCGGCTCTGAAATCCCGGTCGATTCAATCACGAGATAGTCGAAACGCCCTTCCTTCGCAAGCCGGTTCACCTCGAGTAAAAGGTCTTCGCGCAGCGTGCAGCAAATGCAGCCGTTGCTCATCTCGACCAGCTTTTCGTCCGTGCGCGCCAGTTCCGCGCCGCCATCGCGAACCAGCGCGGCGTCGATATTGACCTCGCTCATGTCGTTGACGATCACCGCCACGCGCCTGCCCTCCCGATTATTCAGGATGTGGTTGAGCAACGTGGTCTTTCCCGCTCCGAGGAAGCCCGACAAGACAGTTACCGGCAGCTTGTTCATTCTTTCCGTCCAAAAAGTTCTCGCACAATTGATTTAGAATGTTATAACATTGCATTTTCAACGTGTAGAACTTTTTATCCGCCTGGCACTCTACGGCCCCACCGCGGACCGCGCGGCTTGACATGCATGCACACAGCGCCTGCCCGGGATCGATTAGGACTACGTTCTTTACAGATGAAAGCCGGTCGTTGGGGACGGTACGACGTCGCCGGGCGGTGCGCATCCAACACAACCCATCCAGAAAAATAATCGATGAAAAATCGTACGCTCATCGCCCACGCGGCCCTTTTGCTGTTCGCTCAGATCGCCGCGGGACATGTCTATGCAGCAGGTTCTGACGGCGCCGTGTCAGGCTCCGTCACCGATAGCTCCGGCAAGCCCGTCGCCAACGCCAGCGTCGCGCTGCAGGATGCCAGCGGCGCGTCCGTCGGCGCCACGAGCACGGATGCAGCGGGACATTTCTCTGTCCATCATGTCGCGCCGGGAACCTATGCGGTCGTCGTTGCAGCGCCGGGCTATGCAAGCGGCAGCAGCATCGCAACGGCGAGCGAGGGCGCGGATGCGTCTGTGTCGGTGGCGCTCAGCAAGAGCGACGCGATCGACGTGCAGGTCAATGCGAAGCGGCTCGATCGCGCGCGCAACGGCCTGCTGCCGGAAACAGGCAGTAGCGTGTACCGCTTCAGCCAGGCCGATATTGATACCCTCCCCGCCGGACAGGACACGCCGCTCAATCAGGTTCTGCTGCAAGCGCCCGGCGTGGCAAGCGACTCATATGGCCAGCTGCACGTGCGCGGCGATCACGCGAACCTGCAATACCGCATCAACGGCATCATCATTCCGGAGCCCATCAGTGGCTTCGGACAGTCGCTGGATACGCGCATCATCGACCAGCTCAACCTGTTGACCGGCGCATTGCCCGCTCAATACGGCGACCGCACGGCGGGTATTGTCGATATTCATACGAAGAACGGCGACCAGGGCAATGGCGGTTCCATCGATGTCTTCGGCGGCAGTCACCAGACCATCAAGACCAGCGCCGACGTCTTCGGCAGCCAGGGACCGTTCAGCTACTATTTCAGCGGCTCGCTGGGCGAGAACAACCTGGGCATAGAGAATCCGACTTCAAGCGCGAGTCCGATCCACGATCACACGCGTCAAGGCGATGCGTTCGGTCTCATGTCCTACATCATCAATCCGCTCACGCGCGTGAGCCTGATGTTCGGCGCGACCAGCAATCAGTTTGAGATTCCCAATACCCCCGGCTTGCCGACCGCGTTCACCTTGAACGGCAACACCACGTTCGATTCGAGCAAGCTCAACGAGACACAATCCGAACTCAACCAGTTCGCAGTCATCGCGCTGCAAGGTACCAACGGCGCTGCGCTGGACTATCAGGTCGCACTGTTTACCCGCTACTCGCGTACGCAATTCAATCCTGACCCGGTGGGCGACCTGCTGTTCAACGGCGTGGCGGCGAGCGATTTCCACAGCGACAGCGCCAATGGCGTGCAAGCGGATACGACCTACCGCCTCAACGATAAACACACGTTGCGCGCGGGCATTTCGGTCCAGCAGGAACATGCAATCTTCAATAACAACCTGAGCGTTTTCCCCGTCGATGCAGACGGTAACCAGACCTCCGACCAGCCGTTCAACGTGCCCGATTCGAGCAGCAAGACGGGGTATCTGTATAGCGCGTACATTCAGGACGAGTGGACGCTGACCGACAAACTCACGATCAACTACGGCCTGCGCTATGACAAGATGGACGAGTACGTGAGCGCAAGCCAGCTAAGCCCACGCATAGGACTTGTCTATGCATTGACCCCTTCAACAACAGTCCACGCCGGCTATTCCCGCTACTTCACGCCACCTGCTTTCGAGCTCGTGTCGGGTGAAGATATCGCGCGCTTCGTGGGGACCACTGCCCAGACATCAAGCCGAAACGATCCGGTACAGCCGGAACGCAGCCATTATTTCGATCTCGGCATCACGCAACGGCTAAGCTCGACTATTACGGTAGGCGTCGACGCGTACTACAAGAAATCGACGAACCTGCTCGACGAGGGCCAGTTCGGCACCGCCCTGATTTTCACCCCGTTCAACTATAAATATGGCCGTGTTTATGGTGTCGAATTCACCAGCAACTATAAACAGGGCAATGTGTCGGCCTACATGAACGTCGCGTTCAGCCGCGCGCAGGGCAAGGACATCGACTCGGCGCAGTTTAATTTCGATGCGAGCGAACTCGCTTACATCAGCAATCACTGGGTGTACCTCGATCACGACCAGCGCGTGACCGCTTCGTTCGGCGGCGCGTACCAGTTGGGCAAGACCACCTTCACCTTCGACGGCATTGTGGGGAGCGGGTTGCGCAGCGGCTTCGCGAACACGGACCACCTGCCTTTCTACACGCAGGTGAATCTGGGCGTGATCCATCACTTCAACTTCAACGAACCGCTGATCGGCAAATTCGACGCGCGCCTGTTGCTCATCAACGCGTTCAACCGCGTCTACGAATTGCGCGACGGTTCAGGCATTGGTGTGGGCGCGCCGCAGTACGGGCCGCACATTGCCGTGTATGCAGGGATCACGAAGAACTTTTAATCAATCGGATTACTCAACGAAAAGGTTTTGACCATGCAGGATTGGGCAGGCGTTACTGCCGCGGCACGAGTTGGTGGCTGGGTGGTGTACCCACTCACGCTGCTCGCGGTGCTGGCGATCGCTATCGTTATCGATCGCGCATATGTGTTCGTGCGATTTGCAAGCCAGCCCGGGGCCGGCACCAACACGCTGCCGGCACAGCACGCGTTCAAACGCCTCGACGCAACGGTGGCAGCGCCCGCCGGAACGCCGCTATGGTTGCTCGAAGCCCGGGCACAATCGGTCGCGACACGTATCGAACGGGAGATGAGCCGCGGCTTCTGGGTGTTGGAGACGATCGTCACGGCCGCCCCCCTGCTCGGGCTGCTGGGGACCATTGTCGGGATGATGCATTCGTTCCAGCTATTCGGCGGCAACGGCCTGGTTAATCCAGGCGGTGTGACGGGCGGCGTGGCGCAGTCGCTGGTGGCGACAGCCATTGGTCTGGTCGTCGCGTTGTTTGCGCTTTTCGCATTCAACTATTTTTCGCGACGCCTTGAACGCTTGATCGATGACCTCGAAGTGCACGCGAACGAGCGTCTCAGCGAATTTCGCCTCAAGGCCGAAAGCGCCGGAGCGGCGGCGGGAGACACACGATGAAGTTCCGGCGCTCGCGGGCGTCGAAGCGTGGGCGCATCGAGATCATTCCGATGATCGACGTGATGTTCTTTCTGCTCGCGACGTTCATGCTGGCGTCGCTGGCCATGCAACGGCTTGATGCGGTCAAGGTCGATTTACCCTCGGGACAGGCGCAGCAGATGTCCGAGGTTCAGCCGTTGACGCTGGCGGTCGATCGCAAGAACACGATCTTCCTGGATCGGCGGCCCGTGCGTCTCGACCAGGTGGAAGCCGGGGTCAGGCGGCTTCTCAAGCCGGACCGGAACGTCGTCATTGCCGCGGACGACGCCGCCGCGCAAGGAGCCGTCGTTCAGGCCATGCTGGCCGCGCGCCGCGCTGGCGCAGAGCATTTCCTGATCGCCATACATCGTGAGTAGCGCGATGGGGAAACGGGAAGGCCGGATGGATGTGTCTCGAATCAGATTCGGCGTGGCCCTTCTGATTGCGTTTGTGCTTTGGGCGGTTCTGCTGACTCAGATCGTGAACCCGCTCTTGCGGCCTCTTCCGAACGCCGCCACCCCGCCGCAACCCATGGAAATGCGTCTTGTCGAGTTGGCCGCGCCCTCCGCAAATACACCTGCTGCGGCCCCTTCCGCGCCCCCTGCGGAAGTCACCCACCAAGCACACGCGCGACGCGATCCAACGCCGGTCCGGGTGGTGAAACCGCACGAAATCCAGCGTCCGAACCCAGAACCCATGACGGCAAAAACGGACCAACCGGCACTGTCAGCGCCGCCGCAGGCAAACGCGGCGGCGACATCTACGGCCGCTGCTGCAACGTCGTCATCTTCTGCATCAGCAAGCAATACGGCGGACGCGTCAGCGGGTTCCGCCGCACGCGTCATCAGCCAGCCGATGCCTTCTCTGCCCGACGATCTTCGCGAGGACGCCTATCAGGCGGTCGCGGTCGCGCGCTTCGATATCCATCCGGATGGAACAATTAAAGTAGAACTTTCGAAGCCGACGCAAAACCCTCGCCTGAACGCTCTACTGCTTGAAACGCTGCGCAAATGGCGTTTCTTCCCAGCGATGCAAGGCGGACATCCCGTGGAGAGTCATCAGGATGTGCGTGTGCATTTCAACGTGAGTTAAGGTAAGGCGTCGCCTTTGGCATGAGCAGAGGTACGGGTCGCTCAGCCGTTTCCAGGATCACGGGTACAGCTCACGAGTCAACTCACGCCAAAAGCGGCCATCGTGCAAGCTGCACATGCTGTGTTTTACCCACCCTGCTATCCACGAGAACGAACTCGCGCGCGGTCCACCGGACTGGCTCGATAGTTCGTTCAGCGACTTCTTGCTTGTCGTAAAGCAAGGTCAGATGGGGCGTGAAGCTTGAGGATTTGATATTAAATCCGGCTCTCGCCAACGTCGTGCCCAGAACGCCGCGGAACTCCTTCAGCGCAGCGACGCCGTCGCTTCCAAGCAGCACAGCAGGCCGGTCTCGGGCTGCCCGCTTAAAACTGCCGACATGATCAAGCACCACATCGAACGCGGGCATTGAAATGGTGGAAGCAGTGGCTTGCGCCCACGAGGCGACACTTTCAAAAAACCTGTCGTGTATGCCAATGGAATGCAATGTCACGTGGAAGTTCTTCGTCGGCAGCAGCTTTCCCTTCAAGCCGTATTCGACACGCAGACGTTGCGCCGACCCCTCGATACGCAGGGCGGTATCCGGGTCCGGCACAATCGCAAAGAACAGGTGATGACGCTCAACCGGCGGTGGCGCCGGCCTTTCCTCCAATCCTGGTAGCACTAATTGCTCTGGCATACGATGGTCAAACGATAATCAAACGGCAGTCACGCCCAAGAGGTTCTCGCTTGAAACGGCGTCCACGATCACTTCGACTGACTACCTGTGGGCCGACGGAACCGGAAAAACGTTTTCGCTTTCTTCGGTGGCGGGTCTTCGCCTAACAACCCGAACTCAATAGGCGCACGCGTATAGAAAACATGCACGTTTGCCGCGCGCACGGCCTCCAATATCTCGTCCGCTTCATGCTCGGTCACCGCCAGGATGACCTGTACTGGCTGGTCAGCGAGCTTAAGAATATGCGCGGCATGATGAGCACCCGCGTGCCCGATACCTTCCGCTGCGCTGATAACCGTCGCCCCTCGAATGCCGCGTTTGCGAACCTCCTGCAGGAGCCACTCGCAAAACGTCAGATGACCGCATTTACGGTTCTGCTCAGTGTAGAACGTCAGTTGATAGCCGTTCATACCGACCTCCGCGGCAACGTCCCGAGTGCTGACCGAACGCCACCCTTACAAACTTTCGTGCGCTTTCGTGCGCATACCCCGCGCAGACGACAACGAGCAGAGCACGTGCCGCGAACGAGAAATCGCACGACACTTAATTGTAGGTCACGTCTTTGACGCTGTCGCGCTTGCGCAATGCAGCAGCCGGTTAATCCTCAGGGTTACCCCAGCACCTCGTACTCGATAGGAGCACGCGTATAAAACAGGTTCGCGCCGCCATGCCTGAGGCTCGCGAGCAGCGCATCGATCCGCGTATCTTCCGCGACAACCGTCACCACGACCGGTTGATCGGCCAGTTCGAAAAACCGCGCGGCGTGATACTTGCCAAACACGTCGATAGCTTCAGTGACCTCGACGACCGTCGCCCCGACAATGCCGGCCTTCCCGGTTTCTTCGAGGACCCAGTCGACCACCGTCCGGTGATGCCTGCGATGACCCTGCGTTGCCACATAAACCGTAAGCTGACTTCCTTTCATGGGATCCTCCGCGCGACGGGTGCTCAGACGATCTCCGACGCGCATTGCCGACCGGCTGGAACCCGGGCGATCGCTTCAATCGACAACCCGGACCTTGCCTGAAGCGAGATCGTAGATCGCTCCGACCACCTGCACCTTGCCCGTCCTCACATACTCTCCGATCAGCGGCTTCGAAACCCTCAAGCGGTTGGCATTCAGCCGCACGTTCTCGACCGTGACATCCGCGACCAGATCGCCGTGTCCGTGCGTTCTGGCAATCTCGACGGCCGGCCTGATTGCCCTGACCAGTTCAGGCAAATGCCCCGGCAGGACGGCATGTTCGCGGATCACTTTGACCGTGGCTGTGACTGCGCCGCAATGCGTATGTCCAAACACCACGATCAACGGTACACCCAGGAACTTCACCCCGTATTCCAGGCTGGCGAGACCATCGTCGTTGACGAAATTGCCGGCGACCCTGACGACGAACAGGTCGCCGGGACCTTGATCGAACGCCAGCTCCGGCGAGACCCGTGAATCCGAGCAACCGACAATCGCCGCAATGGGATATTGCGCCGTCAAGCGCGCTGCCCGGCCAGCAGAATAGTCCTTGTTTGCAGGCGCATTGGCAACATAGCGATTGTTGCCCTGCAGCAGACGAGCGAGCGCATCCCCAGGTGCAATCGCGTTCGGAGCAGGCCCCGTTGAAGGTTGATCCGCGCGTGCATCATGCAGCGAAAACGCAGCGACGGTAACGGACGCCACACCGGCGAGCAGAGCGCGCCGCCGCGGCAAAGAGCAGATTGAATGAACACACATGGATCGTCTCCTTCAGAGGGACAAACGCCGCACCCATCGCAAGACCCGGATACACGTCCCATGTTCTTCGATAGTGCGTCAACCGCGCCCGGGCGAACGTGTCCCTCGCCTCGTTGCGCAACAATCACTGCTGGCGCGAGCAGCATGGTCTATAACTCAGGAGCCGGCGGAAGTGTCGAAACAACGGCTCGCGTCATACGAATTCCTGAGCGTCACCATGGCCTTGTTGCCTCACTGCCGCTCATTACCAGTCAGTGAGTCGTCGAGAAGCCGCGCATTGCGTCGCTTCCCCATGCAGGTCTGAAGAAGGGGCGCGCCATGAATGGACGATCCAGGTTGTCGCGTCTGCTGCTGTGTGCGTGCGCCGCGACAAGCCTTGCCTGCAGCATTGCGAACGCCCAGAACCTGATACCGGCCAAGCGTACCGCTAACGCCTAACTAGCTCAGTGCATGCCGGCGACCGGCACCGTTACAACGGGTTGTGCGTAGCTTACGTTTGCCGCAGACACGACAGCGTAGCCCCCCTGCACAGGCACATAGACCACCGGTGCAGGTCTCGGTGCCGGCACATAGACTACCGGCCTCGGCGCGGGTGCAGGCACCGCCACGACATAGGCCGGGCGCACCGGCACGGTGTAGTACACAGGCCGCGGCGGCGGTACATAAACCACAGCCGGTCCGGCGTAGACAACAAATGTCCGTGCTTCAACGCCGGTGGAGAGCATGAGGCCGAGAGCGGTGGCGGCGGATGCACTGATAAGACGAATGTTCATGTGGATTCCCTTCGATTCGATCGGCAGGTGTCGCCTTCGCTTTGGAAGCCGTTCCGCCGGATGGTTCGCATTGCGTGAGAGCCTTGCGAATCAGTTGAAGCGCTCATGGCGCCGACCACCGAAAGATACGCAAACTGCGCCTGGAAGCCACGTCAAAACATATTTCATTCGATGTCACCCATTCGATGTCACCAATCACCGGCGTTCAGACGTTCGGGCAAGCATTTTATGTAGGGAGCAGATGCTTAGTTCATGGTCCGGTGCATGACATGCGGCGACATGATTCGTAGCCGGTTTGTCATTCATTTTCCGGCGCTGGCCGATAAGCTTCGGTCTGCCATCGATCGGGGCCGCTTCAAACGGCGAAACACAAACACCCGCAACCGATGGAAAACGAATCCTTCATTTACTGAATTCCACTGGAGAACCTCATGAAAAACGCCCTTGCCATCTTCATCCTGTCCATCGCCGCCTCCTTCGCCAGCACCGGCGCCATGGCGCAAACCGCACCGCAATCGGCGGCCAGCCCGCAACGCATGGAGCGCGCCATGCAGCAATTGCAGGGGCGCTTTGCTGCCGCCAACACCACGCACGACGGCAAGCTTACCCGGGCGCAAGCAGCGCAAGGCATGCCGATGGTCGCGCAGAACTTCGATCAGATCGACACGCAAAAGGCCGGCTACATCACCCTGCCGCAGATCGAGCAATTCATGCAGCAGCGCGCGGCATCGCACTGACGGTTGCGTGGCGACAGGTCAAAGCTTTTTGTTCTGTCCGTACCGGACTATTGTCTATTGGACTGAAGACCGCTTTGCCCCGCTAAAGAAGCTTGCCGAACGTCACGAATCCCGCCCGTCCGACGCATTGAAGGAGGCATGAATGGAGAGTCAGCCGAAGATCATCGTTCTCGACGATGAAGCCGAGTTGCGCAACATGCTGCAGCGTTTCCTGAGCAGTCACGGTTTCGAAGTCCGGGTTGTCGCCGACAGCAAGCGGCTTGATCGCTATTTGCAGCGCGAGCCCTTCGACTTGCTGATCCTCGACCTGATGATGGATCAGGAGGACGGGCTGTCGGTCTGCCGGCGCTTGCGCGCCGAGGGCCAGACGCTGCCCATTCTGATCCTCACCGCCAAGGGCGATCCGGTCGATAAGGTCATTGGTCTTGAAACCGGCGCCGACGACTACCTCGCCAAACCGTTTTTGCCGCGTGAACTTGTTGCACGCGTTCGTGCGCTGCTCAGGCGCCAGAAGATCGCGGCAGGCGAACCTGTGCTCAGGTCGCAGACCGTGCGTTTCGGCGACTACTGCCTGGATCTCGGCAAACAGCGCCTGTACAAGTCGGGCGATTTGTTTGAGATTCACTCGACCCAGATGCTGCTATTGAATGCTTTGGGAGCCTCACGGAACCGGCCCGTCAGCCGCGACAATCTGATCGCCCGCTCACGAGGGCGCGACCACGACGCGCTTGATCGCAGCATCGATGTTCAGGTACTACGGTTGCGGCAGATCGTGGAAGCCGATCCGTCGAAACCGCGTTTCGTCAAGACGGTCTGGGGTGTGGGCTACATGCTGGTCGCGGAAGTCGAACCATGAGCCGGCCCATGCGCCCGATTGCGCTGCCGCGCTCACTGTTTGCACGCAATATCGCGCTGCTCGTAGCGCTGGTTATTGTCAGCCAGATTAGTTCGTTAAGCGTACTAATGCACTTCGTTCAGAGACCGCGGATCGAACGCGCCGCAGAAACTTTCGCTATTTATGTGCAAACGCTCGACGACCTGCTGCAGACCGCTGCACCCGATGCTCAACGCGGTCTCGCAGTTCGCTTCGAAGCCAGACAGGAATTCCCGGCAGGCGCCGCCTCCGAGCCTTCGTTTACCTGGCGTAATTTCTACCGAAGCTATCAACGCGATGTTTTTATCGATACCTTGCGCCAGCATCTGCCGGCGAACATGGAGGTTCAATGGCAAACTGAAGGCGAACAACGCCTTTGGATTCGCGCACATCTCGGTCGAGAACCCTACTGGATCGCCCTGCCCGTTCCCGAAGCCGCGCACAACGACGGCATGCTCTCCGCTATTGCGCTGTCGCTCGCGCTCGCTGCGCTTGCCATCGTCACTGCCTACCTGATCC
>Ga0073928_10010992_pt1 | contig 10642 bp, 11 predicted proteins | sample PaiPotPPA55metaG_FD_76969 | JGI IMG/M metagenome (GOLD analysis project Ga0073928, IMG submission 76969) | Iron sulfur acid spring bacterial and archeal communities from Banff, Canada, to study Microbial Dark Matter (Phase II) - Paint Pots PPA... ...
GCTCCGGCTGCGGGGTTGAGGGTGGGGTCTTCGCGGTCGAACGGTGCATCCGCAAGCGAGAGATAGAGGTTGTTCTGATCCAAGCGGAAACGTGCTTGGCGGGTAGCAGGTGCGGCTCCGCGTCCTGCCAGTCCTTGCGCCAGCACTGCTCGAATGCCTCCGCCTGTGATTCCTGCGGCAAACGGGCGATGAGGTTGGCGTGGCTGGCGGTGACGCGCTCGTGCGTGAACGCTTCGGCTACTTCGGGAATGAGTTGCAGTAGAGACATACGGGCGTAGATGTGGCTTGCGCTCTTGCCCGATTTGTCTACGAGTGTGGCCACGTCGTAGCCGGGAAGGTCGAGCAAACGTTGGAAACCCTGCGCCTCTTCGTAAGGATGGATATCGGCGCGTTGTGCGTTTTCGACTAATTGCCATTCAAGAGCCTGTGTATCGTCGATTTCGACGATGCGGGCGGGGATGGAAAACAACTCGGCCAGTTGCGCCGCACGGTAACGCCGCGCTCCTGCGATCAACTCGAAGCCTTCCGAGTTAGGGCGTACAGTGACGGGCTGGATGAGGCCGTGTTGCTTGATGCTCTCGGCTAGCTCCAGCAGCTTGCCTTCGTCAAAAGTGCGACGTGGGTTCGTGGTGGACTCATGGATGGTGTCGAGGGCAAGGTACTGGAATGCGCTGCTATTCTGCATGACTGCCTCCTTGGGCTGGTTGGGACGTGCGGGGTGGCTGGAGCGGGACGGCCTGAGCCGTCCGCCCTCGTGGGAGAAAATTCGTTAGCTGGCTTGCGCCAGTGCGGGTTCAGGGTCGGCCTCTGCCTCGGTCTGCTCCGTTGTGGCGGCGGGTGTCTCGATGGCGGAAAGTATCAAGGCTGACGTGCGCTGAATGACTTCCAAGCTCTCGGCCAGAAGTGCGGCGTTGCCGTGGTACAGGTGGATGTAGTCGGCTGAGGCGCGGCCAGCGTCAAGGCCGATGGTCTGCGAAACAACGAAGGCGATGGCCTCGGCTTCCGTCTCGCGGACGGTTTTGGTAGTAGCTGTTCTCCGCTCTGCTTTGTGCAGCATTTCGTGTGCGAGTTCATGGACAAGGGTGCTGAACTCTTCGGCTGCGGCCTGTCCGGGAAGGATAGCGATGCGGCCTCCGTAGCTCATGCCGAGCGCGGGGGCGATGCTCTCCTTGAACTCAAGCTCAATACCCTGCGCGATCAGAAAGTCGGTGAGGCGTTCGCGGTACTCGCCTACTTCACCCTTCACCCGCTCTGAAAAATCGGGGAGCGGTGCGCCCTCGGTCTGACTCACATCGAAGACGTAGGCCGAACGAAAGCCGACGAGTACGGGCTGCTTCTGCTTGGTAATATCCTTTTCGGCTTCTTTGTCCTTCTTGCGGCGAACTCCAATCATGGGAGCGAGAATGCGGATGCCCTTCTGCCCCTTGATGACCTTGCGGCCTAGCTGGTTCCACGCATACATCCCTGCAACGCGGGTTGCGTCCGGCTTCTGTCGTGCGATTTCGAGAATGTTCCCGGAGCTGTAGTTATGGAAACGGCCCATTGCGGTGAGGTACGCGGTGAGTCCTTCGCTATGGCCTGCCTCAAGCTGCTCGATGAGGAGCTTTACGTTGGCGGCGATTACTTCTTTCGCCGTCTGCGCCTTGGAGGTCGAGGGAAGGGAAGTAACGTTGCTGGTTTCGTTCGTGGTGGCGTTGCTGCTCATTGGATGAATCCTCCGTTTTTGAATGGCCTTGCTGTGTTTGCTCACAAACACGCCTTGGCCCTGGCCCACGCCAGCGAGGGCGGCAAGTGCAGGGTGTGGGAAAAGTGGCCGACAGGCCAGCCGCAGGCCGGAGGAAGCGAATACCTGGAGCTGCACGGAGTTTTTTCCATCACCTTGCGCGCGCCAGGAGCAGCGCTCCTCAGAAAGGTTTGGTTTCCTTGCAGGGCGCGGAGCGCAGGAGATTGCGTTTGCTGTTGTTTTCGCTCGTAGCGGAGGGGAATTTCGGGGAGGGGGATCCCTGCCCGCAACGCCGGCCCTAATCTCGCTCCCTTCGCGCCAACAAGGTAGACAAACCGTCCGCAAGCGCCGCAGGCAGTAAATGGGAAAGGGACAGCGAACAAGAATGGGACGAAGCACCCGCGCGGTTGTCGTCGATTTAGGTGGAGATAATTTCAGTACTTAGCGACCAGTGCGATTCCACCGATCAAGAGCAAACCGCCGATAATTCGCCCCGCGTTGAGAGGATGAGTTTGCATCCTGAACCAACCGAAGTGGTCAATGAGCAACGACGTTATCAACGCTGCTGTGACAGTGAAGCCGACGAAGGGCCCGGCTCCAACTTTGTTCACCAGCGTATACCTGTACCGCCCCAACCAAGCCGCCGACCACCGCCCACCAAGGCATCGCAGCCAATTCTCCTTGCGTCGGCAAGGGACTGGGATGGATCAACGATGCCCCCGCGAAGAAGAAGGTAATCAGCGCGAATGAAATGGTCGAAGCCAGCCACGGATTTACGACATACTTGTTGAGTTGACCATTCATAGCGGCACCGCAGCTCTGTAACGCGCCCCCAAAGATGATGAAGGGGACGATCCATCCGGCATTTGCATTCATAAGGCTCTCCTTTGTGTTTAGCGTTGTCCAAAAATCATCTGCATCAAGATCGCTCCGCCCAAGGCGGCAAAGAGCGCCAACGGCATCGCGACGACACCGACCCTCAGGAACTTCCAGAAGCTGACATCGAGCTTTTCTTCTCCTGGCTCGCCACCAGAGTCCTTACGTTGTGCCAGGAGCCAAAGGATGGTAGCCAATGACCCAGTTACAGAGAGGTTTGGCCCAAGGTCTACCCCGATCAAGACTGCGTTCGCTATCAACCCATTGGTGTGAGCAGCTTGGATTGTCCCGCCCGCGATGAGTCCCAGCGGCAGGTTGTTCACTATGTTGTTCGATATACCGACGGCGAAGCCGACAATCATTGCGCCCATGCTCTGACCGAGACTTGACGCCCAAGCGAGCCATCGTTGCGTCAGGTCCAAGGCCCCTTGACTTTCGACGGCGTCGACCACGACAAACAATCCGGCGACCAGCAGCAGTGTTCCCCAGCTAATCTCTTTCGCGAGTGTGATGGGATTACTCTTCGATTTGATGGAGACGACGGTGGTAATCACCAGCGCCGCGAGGCATGTCGGCAGTCCCAGGTCCTTCTTCATGGCAGAAGCCGTAAGCAGAACGGCAATCATCAGCGCGAGACCGACAAGAACAAGTTTGCCGTTTGCACCGAGCTTCGCATTTTCTACCTCACACTCAATGGTCTTGCAGAGCTCTTTGCGAAACAGTAGGCGTATTACGACAAACGTCACCGCAATCGAAAGCAGCGATGGAACGCCGAAGTCAACAAGCCATGTCCCGAGCGGCGGCATTCCGGTATGAAAGACCACCAGATTCGCCGGGTTCGAGATCGGCAGCACAAAGCTCGCGGCATTCGCATCAACGCACAGACGAACAAATATGGACGAGGGGAAACTTTTGCTTTACGCACTACCGTCAGAATCGCCGGCGTCAGTACGACTGCAGTGGCATCATTCGACATGAAGATCGTGACGAGAGTTCCCACGACGTAGACCAGCAGGAACAGACGCGTGCAACTGCCATTTGCGCCACGCACTGCAACCGAGGCCACCCAGTCGAAGACACCTTGCTCTCGCGCCAGCTCGCTCAGAAGCATCATGCCGATCAGAAACAGGTAAACATCGCTCCCCTTGCCGACGGCTTGCCCGGCGAGCTTGAGCGGCACCAGCCGCATCGCGATCAAAAGGAGTGCGCCGCCAGAGATCCACCAGACCTCTGGGATTCCGCGCGGGCGGACCAGCATCAGCAAGATGCTGACGGCGACAATGCAAGGCAGAACAAAGTGCGGGATCTCTGCAGGTATTATCACCACTTCTTTCCGTTCTTATTTGGCCCGAGTTGCGTGCCGAGGAGCCCATGTTCCGGCCATGCCTCCAGTGCATTGTCCTGATCGCGTTCTACGCGCTCTCCTTCCCCACGATCTCCTATTACAAGACGAATCTCATCCGTCGCGATCTTTCCGCGCGCATCCTCAACTGAGACGCCTAAGGAATAGACTCCTTCGTGGGGAGCGGACAGATTTGCCTCCCAAACTTGGCTGTTCTCCACTCGCTTCATAGGAATATCGTGTCCGCACAGATGAGCCGTTGCCCGCACTGCCTCCGCCTCGCCCCAGTACTTCGCTCGGATCTTCAGACTTCCTTCTGGCGATTCGCTCGACTTCGTTAGTAAGCGTTCGTCACTCGGCGAGGTAATTACTACGACGGGCAACTCACCCAACTCAACAGATCGCTAGCTCACAACAGTGCCGTCGATGTTGGTTACGGAGTAGCCGACCGGCCCTTCTTCAATCTGGCCGGTTGACCGGGTAGCCGAATAGAGCGTCCGTCCGTCGTTGGCAATCTCGTTGTAGTGCGTGTGGCCCATGTCGATGAGGCGCACGTCAAAGTTGCGAATGACTTCGATCAGCTCGCCGCCACCGACCTTGAGATTGCTTGGGTAACAGTGGAGCAGGAGAACCTTGGTCTGTCCCGCATCAGTCGCCGTCTGCAACTCACGCTTGACCCAAGATAGCTGCCCCTCGCTCACGGCGAACGATCCTGGGTGCGGCACATCAAACGCATTCATTGCCACAAAGCAAACGGAACCGACCGTGAAAGCATACTGAGTGGGTTCCGACATCGCCTCCACAAAATTCGTGAAGCTTCTCTCATGAACGTCATGATCGCCGACGATAGCGCACCACGGCACGTTGAGGCGGTCGTAGGCGGCGCGGCTTCCATCATCGGCCACATCTCCAGGGAGGAAGACGAAGCTCACCGAACCGCAAAACGCTCGATTGACCTCGTCCACAATCTCCGCCAGATCGAGATGGTTCTGCTCGTCAGGCTTGGTCATGTGCAGATCGCCGAGATGAATCCAGCTAATGACGCCAGCGGCATCGGGTGATTGAGGTTTCGATTCGATAGGTTTCATGCTGGAAGCTCCTGGGCAATGGCTTGAGAAGATGGATCGCTACCCGTCGCCTTGCGCTCTGGAAGCGTCTCTGGAATGGCCGTCCACAATAAGAGAAACGCAAGTGCGGCGATGGCTCCGAGAGAGAGGAAAGAGATGCGATAGCTGAAGTGCTGAATCAGCTTTCCGCCAAATGTGGTGCTGAGAGCTGCGCCGAGCCCGACCGCTGTTGCGACACTGCCTTGAACGAGATTGAACCGGCCCGTGTCGCGAGTTTTGTCAGCGACCACGAGGACCGAGACAACGGCAAAGATCGCGTTGGCAACGCCGTCGAGTATTTGAATAGCAATCAGGCCCTCCGTTTTGTGGGTGAGGGTATAAAGCACCGCACGAATGGGCAGAACGCCGAAACCCACCAAGAGCAAGGGCTTTCGGCCATGTAGGTTTGCAAGCCAGCCAATCGCCGGGGCGAAGCACATGATGACCACCTGCGTGACGATGATGCAGGCAGACATGAATGGAGCGGCGGTTGCCCTCGCGCCGTGCGACAGCATTTCGCCGAGTTGTGGCAACATGGCTGCATTCGCAAAATGGAAGAGGAAGGCGCAGACCAGAAAGATCAGCAAAATCCTGTCTCCAAGCAGTGTTTTCATAACGGACGCTCTTGCAGGAACTTCTTTGCCATCCAACTGTTTGACCCCGCCTCGCGCGAGATCGTAGTCAATGTCGCTGCTTTTGATCGCCCGAATAGCGAGCACCGTGGGGATGGTTAACACCGCAGCCGTGATGAAGATGGCCCGATTCCCGAACAGGTGGCTCAACGCCCGCAATGAGAAGCGCACACGCTACATTGCCGGCCGAGTTGAAGGACTGGTTTTTCCCAAACTGGCGATCGAAGAAGGTGATGCCGACGATCCCCATCGGGACGGCGGCGAGTGTCGGACCAAGAAATGGCCCTGCTCCTCCGATCAGGACTTGAGAGGTGTACACCGCCCATGGAGCGGCAGTGATACTGAGCAGAACCGCTCCGAAAGCGAGGACGACAGAGGCGAGAACGAGAATCAGTCTCTTCGACCTGAGCTGATCGACGATGGCACCAGCCGGAGCCTGCAACACAACCGTGATAATGCCACCGATAGTGAGCGCCATCCCGACGCGACCCGGTTCCCACCCTGCTCCAGCCGGATACGCTGCGAGAAAGGGCCCGAGGCCGGTCTGCACATCGGCGAGAAAGAAGTTTGTCGCTTCGAGCGCGTGGACGCTCTTCTTCTTCTCCGGAGCGATGGTGGAATTGGATTTCATCAGTCCTCAGAACTCCGAACTTCAGACAGGTATTTATCAGGCCGTACGGTAACGACGGCAGCAACCAATCGTTCTTACTTCGCGGCTCTCAGATGCCATTCCGGGGCGAGGACAGGTCCCGCATCATGTTTTGAAACTCTTCTCGCGTTAGTTCGCCTCGTGCATACCTCTCGCGCGCAATCTGAATGGGAGGAGGCTCGAAGTGTTTCGGGTTCTGCCAGTCCTTTGCCGCACGGCAAGGAAGACCACCGAGCAGGAGGATCATGAGTATTCCAAATACTGTGTCAATCTCTGGCCCCGGCCCGAAGGCCGGACCCAGAGGCCCCGCACATCCGGTCATTGGCAACATTGCGCTTAAAAGACACACACGCATACGCATAGTAGCGGCTCCTCAGTTTTGGGGAGGGGGCGGTGGCGGACCGATCCCGGGAGGAGGAGGCGGTGGTGCCATCCCAGCGGGTGGCGGCGGAGGTGGTGCCATGCCGTCCGGCGGAGGAGGCGGCGGTCCACCGAAATCGGGCGGTGGTGGAGGTGCGTCAGCTGACACACTGCAGGGTGCGGGTGCAGCGGCTCGGTTTTTGCCTCGTGGGGAGGGTAGCAGCGGCGGTGCTTGTGCTGTGGGCGGTGGCGGCGCTGAACCTTCAGCAAGTGCGCCAGGGCCGGGAGGGTTCGTCGAAAACGCGTTCGCAGAGAAGGTCTGATCGTTTACCTGGACACTCGCTGCCTCAACGAGAGATTGTCCATTGATCTCCGATTTCGTTCCGGTCACGGTAATGTTATCGCCCTTGCGAACTGCCGGGCCGAGTTGCCCGCCGAGGGCCGGTGTCAGATCAACAACGCTGCCATTCTGGAGGTACAGACTGCGTACCTCCCCTGCTGGGCCTGCGTTGAAGGCGCGGATGCGAGACGATTGGGTCACGACGGGGAGTTGTATAGACGCCCTAGGTGCGGCAGGCATTGGTGCTTGGGTAGCGGGGGGATTAGGAGGGGTTGCGAGGGGTGAATTCTGTGCGAAGGCCACCGAGCTAAATGCGAGACCCAGGGCGGTCATGCGTACTGAAGATGCAATGTTCATCGGCGACACCTCTGCCTGTGGTAAGGCAAGTGGCTTGCCATTCATCGAAACGGCGAAGTTCTTCAATAGCCGCGCATTTGCTGATTTGGACGCATCGGAAGCGCCTTGATCCGACCGCAATCCGTGCAGCAAGTGTGCGGATTACGTACAGGTCCGGCCCTGTCTGCGTGGCTGCGAGCATCTGATCTGTATAGCAATCGCCAACATCAGGCGCGTTCACTAATGGTGGCAAAGTTGCATACGATGTTTCCGAGGTGCTTGATCGAAGTCGCACCACAGGATGTCAGAAATGAGCCGAATGCCGAAGATCTTTTGGAGAAGTCTGCGTTCGCGCATCCTGCTGCTGGTCGTCCTGACCTTTCTTTTCCTTGCTGCCGCGGCAATCAGCCTGTTCACATTCCTTCGCGACCGTCACGCGGAGGCGCTCTCGCTTACCGAGCATCACCTAATCAGCGTCGTCTCCAATCTCGCTCGGAACTATGCCGATCATCGGACGCTGGATAACTCTCTGCGAGCGATTGAGCCGGGGCCACCACCACCTCCGCCCGTCGCTCCTCCACCGCCTCCGCCCCCTCCTCAAGGCGGCCGGCCACCACGTCCCAAACCCGATCTTCTCAAAGAGATCACAGCAGAAACACTGCAGCACGAGGATGGCATCGAGGGCGGTTTCTACGCTGCCAGGGCCGACGCTCTGATCGGATACGCCTTTCCCACGCATGAGGGCCCGGGACCGGAAAAGGGGATGCCGGAACGCGAACGACCCACGATTGAGAACCTTGCGCGCGAAGCTGTAGCGGCAAACGCAATCAAGACATTTCGTTTCGAAGGGCCGCACGATGCCATCCTCTTCGTTGCGGCACCCGTCCATGAGCCGTCCCGCGAAACTCGGGCTACCGGGACTACCGATGAAGTCACCGGAGCTGTGTGGCTGATGGAGCGCCTTCCCGGAATTGAAGGCGGACAGAGCCGCCAACTCCTGAGAGGAAGCATTGGATTCTGCATCGCCGCACTGATGACTGCGTTGCTTGCAGTTTTCGTTACGACGGAGATTCGAAGTGGAGTGAACACCGTTCTTGCGCGCCTGGGGTCGATGGAGGGTGGCCTGCCGGCGTTTGCTCCGCAAAGTCCAGGGCGTCCGCCGTTGGATGAGTTCAACCGCGTCCTCCACGGCATTGACTCACTGGCACTCGCCTTACAGGAAAAGATCGAAAATGAGCGGACATTGGAGTCTCAGGTCCGCCGCAACGAACGACTGTCTGCGCTGGGCCAGTTTGCAGCCGGGATTGCCCATGAACTGCGTAATCCGTTGGGCACGATCAGGATGCGGACGCAGATGTGGCAGCGGACCACTGACCCAGAAGCGGCCAGGCGGAGCAGCGCGGTCATTCTTGAAGAAATTGACCGCCTGGACACGATCATCAACCGTCTCCTCTACTTTGCCAGACCCATTCAACTTCAACTCCAAGCCGTCGCGCTGGATGATCTGTGCGCGGCCACAGCCTCGACGTGGGCAGAGAAAGCAGCGGCAAAGGGTGTCCAGATCGTCTGCAAGGCTACGTCGAACAACATCGTCATAGCAGATCGAGGACGATTGCTGCAGGTGCTCGATAACCTAATGGAGAATGCCGTTCATTCTACAGCTCGAAACAGCGGTGTGAGAGGAATCGTCACCATCATCACAGCGCGGGAGAATGACTTTACCCGGATCAATATTATGGACGATGGGCGGGGCTTCACTCCTGCTGCGCTGCGCCATGCACTGGATCCGTTCTACACAACCAAGGACAATGGAACGGGTCTCGGCCTCTCCATCTCGTTCGAGATTGTGCAGGCTCACGGAGGCGAATTGCTTCTCGCCAATGGCGAAGGTGGGGGAGCCATTGCTTCACTTCGATTGCCGTTGAACCGTGATGAGCGCGATAACCCAAGACCGGTGAATGAAGAGGCGAGGCAAGATGGCTGAAGTGCTTATCGTGGACGACGACCACAACTTTCGGGAGACGCTCAAGGAACTGCTGACGGATGCGGGCTACAAGACCCCTGTAGCGACGAATGCTGAGGACGCTATCACCTTACTTCAGACCGCAACGCCCGACCTTACACTTTGCGATTGGAAATGCCTGGCGGAGGCGGAGAGCAGTTTCTCAAGAGCCTCCAATCGCAAGGGCTGCTGACTACCATGCCTGTCATCATTCTTACCGCCCACGGCACCGGTCCGAATGCGATGCAGGCGATGCAACTCGGAGCCTACGACTTCATTACCAAACCGCTCGACATCGATCTGGCGCTCGCCACGGTTGCACGCGCTATCCTGCACATGGAACTGCAACGCGAGGTCGAGTTGCTGCGGCAACAGCGGTTCAGAGATTGCGCTGTTGAAGATATCAGCGCGCCCAAGGAGGGGCTTAAACCTCAACTCATCGGCAACTCGCCGGGATGGATAGAGGTCTTTAAGAATATCGGCAGGGTCGCTGCCACTGATGTGGGAGTTTTGCTGCTGGGAGAATCGGGCACAGGCAAAGAAGTTGTTGCCCGCGCGATTCATGAAAACAGCGCGAGGAGCCGTGGTCCCTTCATCATCCTCAACTGTGCAGCGTTGCCTCCTGAACTGTTGGAGTCAGAACTCTTCGGACATGAACGCGGGGCATTCACCGGAGCAATCGGCCAGAAACGCGGGAAGTTCGAAGCCGCCGACGGCGGGACGATCTTTCTGGATGAGATTGGCGAATTACCGCTGTCACTTCAGCCGAAGCTCCTGCGTGTCCTGCAAGAGCACACGTTTGAGCGGGTCGGCGGAACGGCTTCCATCCATGCTGACACACGGGTGATCGCCGCTACGAACCGTCCATTGGAAGATGATGTGGAGCAAAAGACCTTTCGTGCCGACCTGTTCTATCGTCTCAATGCCTTTACGGTTCGTCTCCCCCCGCTGCGCGAACGTCAGTCCGACATCCTTCCTTTGGCGGAGTATTTCCTTGTGCGCTACGCCAAACGCAATCAAATCGCTGCAACCGGACTCGCTCCCGATGCCATCGTGGCCCTGCAGAGCTATTCCTTCCCGGGCAATGTGCGAGAACTGGAGCATCTGATGGAACGTGCCGCGGTCAAGGCTGGCGGACGCGCCATCACCGCGGAGCAGGTACAAGAGGAATTGAGCAAAGCGAAGATCCCAGCACCCGGCTCATTCGATATTCAATCCGCTACGGCGCTGCCATTTCACGATGCGGTCGCAGGCTGGGAACGTCATCTCATCGAGC
>Ga0073928_10010994_pt1 | contig 10641 bp, 12 predicted proteins | sample PaiPotPPA55metaG_FD_76969 | JGI IMG/M metagenome (GOLD analysis project Ga0073928, IMG submission 76969) | Iron sulfur acid spring bacterial and archeal communities from Banff, Canada, to study Microbial Dark Matter (Phase II) - Paint Pots PPA... ...
ATGCCGAGGCGGCGTGCCACCTCCTGGTAGGCTTCCTCGACGCGGCCCAGATCCTGGCGAAAGCGGTCCTTGTCCATCTTTTCGTTCGTCTTGAGGTCCCACAGCCGGCAATTGTCCGGGCTGATCTCGTCGGCGAGCACGAGGCGCATCTCGTCGTCATTGTAGAGCCGGCCGAACTCGAGCTTGAAGTCGACGAGCTTGATGCCGATGCCGAGGAAGAGACCCGAGAGAAAATCATTGATGCGCAGCGACATCTGCATGATGTCGTCGAGGTCCTGCGTCGTCGCCCAGCCGAAGGCGGTGATGTGCTCCTCCGACACCATGGGATCGCCGAGCGCGTCGTTCTTGAAGTAGTACTCGACCACCGAGCGCGGCAGCGCGGTGCCCTCGGCAATGCCGAAGCGCTTGGCGAGCGAGCCGGCGACGACATTCCGGATCACCACCTCGATCGGGATGATCTCGACTTGGCGCACCAGCTGCTCGCGCATGTTGAGCCGGCGCACGAAATGCGTGGGGATGCCGATCTCGGCGAGCCGCATCATCAGGAATTCGCTGATGCGGTTGTTGAGCACGCCCTTGCCGGTGATCGTGCCCTTCTTCTGGTTGTTGAAGGCGGTAGCGTCGTCCTTGAAATACTGCACCAGGGTGCCTGGCTCGGGACCTTCGAACAGCACCTTGGCCTTGCCTTCATAGACCTGTTTGCGTCGGGACATGGCAGGACCTCGGCAAGGGAGGCAACGGATGGAACGGGCCGACCGCAATGGGGCGGCGCCGAGCAGGTTGGGTATAGCAAGGCGCTACCCTTGAAACAACGGGACGCGCCTCAGGCGAGCACGTCGCGCCAGGGTGAGGGCGCGGGCTGCCAGGCGCGATAGCGGAAGACCGGCTCGGCCTCGCTGCGGCCGACTCCGGGCAGCGCGATCAAGGCGCTGGAAACCGTGGCGAAGCCGCGCTCGGTGACGAAACGCATGGCGCTCATCGGGCCGTCCGCCCGCGCGGCCGCGTCATCGGCGAGCAGCGCTTCCCAAGCGGCCCAATCGGCGCTGCCCGGGTCGGGCGCGGCTGCCGCAGCGAATCGCGGCCGGTAGCGGACCAGCCGCGGCGTCTCGGTCTCGTCGAGATCGCCGGCGGCGATCATGGCGAGGCCGGCGGGGATCGGCCGCACCTGGATCGGCAAGGTACCGGTGGGATCGGCATGGCGCAGCCAGAAGGCGTCGCGGTTGTCGGCGATGATCATGTTGAAGGAGCGATAGGCGCGCGGATCGAGGTCGCCGAGCGCCAGCGCCGCGGCGAGCGCATCGGCGTGATCGAGCGCCTCGAGCACCAGCTCGCCGCGCGAGCGCTGGCCCGGTGCGGGGCCGAGCGTGCCGAACCGGTTGAGGATGCCGGCGACCACGCCGTGGTCGTTGAGGCCAAGCCACGAGCCGCCGGCGAGCTCGTCGAGTCCGGCGACCACCTCGGGCCGATCGGGCCAATGCCGTGCCGGCGGCTGCGCCGGGCGGTCGATCATCTCATCGCGGTTCGCGGCGAGGACCACGGGCCAGTCATGGCCGGGTCGCCGCAACAGGACCAACGTGCACATCAGCTTGTCATTAACTCGTAGTTTTATTGCATAATGGCCATATATGGCATGCGCACTCGACGCGCCAGATCAGGGAACCCCCGGCCATGACCACATTCGACGAACGCGAGAAGGGGCAGGAGCGCAAGTTCCAGCACGACCAGGAACTGGCCTTCAAGGCGAAGGCGCGGCGCAACAAGCTGCTCGGGCTGTGGGCGGCGGAGCGTCTCGGCCTCACGGGTGATGCGGTCGACGCCTATGCGCGCGAGCTGGTGGCGATGGATCTTCAGAAGCATGGCGACCATGACGTGATAGAGAAGGTCGCGGGCGATCTGGCGAAGAGAGGCGTCAATCTCGACGCGACGCGCGTGCGCGCCGAACTCGAGCGCTTCGCCGCGGAGGCGAAGCGGCAGTTGGGACCGAAGCCGTAAGGAAACCACCGGCGCTGCGAGCCTCACGCCGCGCCGAACACGCGCTTAAAAAGCATATCGACGTGCTTGGTGTGGTAAGCGTCGTCGAACTGCGCCTCGAGCTGCTGCGGCGTCAGGCGGCGCGCGATCTCCTTGTCGGATTTGAGGAGGTCGAGGAAGCGGCCCTTGCCTTCCCACGCCGGCATGGCGTTGCGCTGCACCGCGCGATAGGCGTCCTCGCGGCTCATGCCCGCTTGGGTCAGCGCCAGCATCACGCGCTGCGAATGGACCAGGCCGCCGAGCCGATCGAGATTGCGGCGCATCGCTTCCGGATAGATCAAGAGCTTGTCGACCACGCCGGCGAGGCGCGCCAGCGCGAAATCGAGGGCGATGGTCGTGTCGGGAGCGATCACGCGCTCCACGGCGGAGTGGGAGATGTCGCGCTCGTGCCACAGCGCCACGTTCTCCAGCGCCGGGATCACCGCACCGCGCACCAGGCGCGCGAGGCCGGTGAGGTTCTCGGCGAGAACCGGGTTGCGCTTGTGCGGCATCGCCGACGAACCCTTCTGGCCCGGTGCGAAATACTCCTCCACTTCGCGCAGCTCAGTGCGCTGGAGGTGGCGGATCTCGGTGGCGAGTCGCTCGACCGAGCTGGCGACCACCGCCAGCGTGGCGAAGAAGAAGGCGTGGCGGTCGCGCGGGATGATCTGGGTCGAGATGGGTTCGGGCGTCAGGCCTAGCTTCTTGGCGACGTGCTCCTCGACGGACGGGGTGACGTTGGCGAAGGTGCCGACGGCGCCGGAGATGGCGCAGGTGGCGATCTCCGTCCGCGCCTCTTCGAGACGGCGGCGCGCGCGCGAGAATTCGGCATAGAAGCCGGCGAGCTTCACGCCGAAGGTGGTGGGCTCGGCGTGGATGCCGTGACTGCGGCCGATGGTCAGCGTCATCTTATGCTCGAAAGCGCGCCGCTTCAGCGCCGCGAGCAGGCCGTCGATGTCGGCGAGCAGGATGTCGGACGCCTGCTTCAACTGCACGGCGAGGCAGGTGTCGAGCACGTCGCTCGAGGTCATGCCCTGATGCACGAAGCGCGCCTCAGGCCCGATATGCTCGGCAAGGTTGGTGAGAAAGGCGATCACGTCATGGTGGGTCTCGCGCTCGATCTCGTCGATGCGCGCGACCTCGAACTTGCCCTTTTCCCATACCGTCTGGGCGGCGGATTTGGGGATGACGCCCGCGGCGGCGAGCGCGTCGCAGGCATGGGCTTCGATCTCGAACCAGATGCGGAAGCGGTTCTCGGGCGCCCAGATGGCGCTCATCTCGGGCCGGCTGTAGCGTGGGATCATCAGTGGCTCGGCGCCGCTCGCGGAAGAGATAGGGCAGGCTTAGCCCAGCCATGCCCGACGCGCAACTGCCGTGCCCGCTAACGCAGCGGCACCTCGCTGACCAGCCGCCATTGCCCATCGCTGCCGCGGCAGGCGATTCCCTCGACGCGCAGGCCGCGGCCGGTCAGCGTCGTGCTGGAGGTATAGGGCCGACATTCCCGCGTATTGGCGTCGGCGGCGGCGGCCGGCGGCGGCGCCGCGTTGCTGGCCTGCGCGCGCCAGAGCGGCACGGGCGGGCCCAAGCCGCTGGCGGGCGGCTCGCTCGAGCCGCCGGGTGCCGCGAACTGGGTCGGCCGCTGCGGCGCGTGCGGCGCTTCGTCGAGCGGCGGCAGGTCCGCCGCATCGATCGGTGGCCGGTCCGGATTCTCGATCCGGCGCGTGCGGCTCCTCGGGCTTGGCTCACGCCGCGCTGCCGCCGCTGGCCGCAGCGGCGGCTCCGCCTTGGTGGTCTGCATCGGCTTGGGCTTCGCTGGGCTCGGCGCTGCGGCTGGCTTGACAGGTGCTGCCGGAGGTGCCGCAGCGGTCTGTGTCGGCGGGGGTTCCCCCCGCGGCGCTGGCGGCGCACCGGCGACCTGCGCCGGAGGCTGCGGCGTCGCTGCCGTCCGAGCTGGCGCGGGCGGTGGGCTCGGTGGTGTGGTCGCAGCGACTTGCGGTAACGGCTCGACCGGCGTCGGGGCGGGTGGCGCCGGTGGCGGCGGAGCATAGGGCTTCTGCGCCATGACCACTGGCGGCGCGGCCGGGACCGGCGGCGGGCTCGCTGACGCCGGCTTTCCGTCCGCTCGATCGCTCGGGGATTGCGGCGGTAGGGGCATCTCGATCTGGGGGCGCAGCGGGTTTACCGCCACGGTCATGTCCTCGCCCGTATACTCCCAAGCGGCGAAGCCGGCACCGGCGAGAAGCAAGAGGATGATGACCAGCGCCGCGACCCGCCCGCGCTGCCGCTTGCGCGCGTAGCTGGCGGCAAACGGCCAATCCACCATGAGGGGGAGCGGGGGCTCATCCGCGTCGAGCGGCGCCGAATGTCGATAGACGTCGCGTGGCGGCTCGTCGAAGCGGCGCACTCCCTCAAGGCGCTCGCGGTGCACCGCCTCGAAGCGGTCGTTGCGTAGCTCCTCGAGGCGCTCGCTGCGTGCCGGCGGAAACTCTGGCTCCGGCATGGGTGAGGGCGCGGCGTCGCTGACGGGTGCCATGGCGAGATCGTCGGGCACCATCAGCAATTCGATCACCGCGTCGGCCCAATCGGCATCGGCGACCGACAGGCGCGGCACCGTCTCGAAGGCGGCGGCGAGCCGCTCGCCGATCGTCTCGAATTCATCGGGGGCAACGCTCAAAGTGACGATCGGCAGATCGCCCGGGAAGAATTCGCCGAAGCGTTGCTGGTCGAGATGCTCACGCAACCTGCGGGCGCTCGCCGCCGGATCGCGTGGCGCCTCGTCGACCAGCGCCACACCGATCTCAGGATGGACAAGGACGACCTCGACCGGCTCCGCCTCGTCATCGCCGATTTGCCGCTGGCGCAGCAGGGTCCACGGGTCGGGCAGGGCCGCGAGGGTGCCGGCGAGCGAAGCGCGCTCCTCGTCGAGCAAAAGGTCATCGACATTGAGCGGGAATATCTGGGCCATGCGTCACAAACAGCCGAAGGGCTGGTTTCATCCACTGGTACCTGCCGAACGGTCGGAACCCCCCGGCAGGAGTGCCCGTTTCTCCGCCGGGAGTGTGATTTATGCAACGGGCGGGGGGAGGGCGATGAGAGGTCTGCATTGGCCGGCTGTAGCAGCGCTGGCAGTCGCCCTCAGCGGGTGTCACGCTATCTATGGCGGGCGCGACACGCCCGCGCCGGCGGCGACCGTCGAAACGCCCTCGGATGGCGCGAGGACGATGGAGAACACGACAGAAACACCGTCGGGCGGCTCGGGAGCGACGGTCGGAACCGCCGCTGGGAGCATGGCGGTCGCGGCCGGCGCCGGCACTTTGGCGGGCGGCTATTTCGGCAACCGCCTGGGGAGCCGGTTCGACGACACCGCGCGCCAGGCGGCGGCCACCGCCGAGCGCCAAGCGCTCACCAGCAATGCACCCGCCGACTGGAGCGATCCGCAATCCGGCACGAGCGGCCGAGTGCGGCCGCTGCGCAGCTTCACCGATGCCGCTGGGCGCGCGTGCCGCGAGTATTCGCAAACCGTGAACATCGCGGGGCGGCGCCAGAGCGACACCGGCATCGCCTGCCGCGAGTCGGACGGCAACTGGACGCTGGTCGGCAGCTGAGGTCAGCGCGTGGGGTCGCGCAGCGACGGCAGCATGCGCGCCAGTACGTCATTGTGCCGGACGAAGTAGTGATGCAGCGCCGCGCCGATGTGCATCGCCGCCAGCGCATAGATCGCCCACTGCAGGCTGGTGTGTATTGCGCCGAAGATTTTTCCCGTCGGCTTGTCCGGCGCGACCAGCGCCGGCACATGCACGAGGCCGAAATAGCTGAGATCGATGTCGCTCAAGGTGACGAAGAGATAGCCCGTCACCGGCGTGACGATGAGCACCGCGTAAAGCAGCGCGTGAACGCCGGCGCTCGCCCTGCGCTCGAGCCGATTGAGGTCGAGAGAGGCCGGCGGCGTATGCCCCAGTCGCCACTGGAGGCGGGCCAGGGTCAGCGCCAATACCGTCAGCCCCAACGATTCGTGGGTGACGAAAAACGTGTTCTGCACGATGCCGCGCGGCAGGTCGCCCATGACGAGGCCGATGGGGATGATGGTGAGCAGGAGCGCGACGGTGACCCAGTGGAAGGTGCGCGCAGCGGCGCTGTAGGATGCCTGTCCTTGCAAGATTGATTTCCCTCCCGGTTCGGGCTGCGCATTCTATGCGACGCGACGGCGAATGCGAACAGAGGCGCTGACCCGAAGCGGCGCCGTTTTATTCCGTCGCAGCGGCCTCAGAGCAGCCCGAGCGTGCGGAAGCTCGAATGGCGGCCGCGGCCTATGACGATGTGGTCGTGGACCGCGATCCCGACGGGATGGAGCGCCTTCGCCACCGCGCGGGTCATCTCGATATCGGCCTGGGACGGCGTCGTGTCGCCGGACGGATGGTTGTGCACCATGATGATCGCCGAGGCGCCGAGCGCGAGCGCGCGCTTCACCACCTCGCGCGGATAGACCGGCGTGTGATCGACGGTGCCGCGATGCTGCGGCTCGTCGGCGATGAGAGCGTTCTTCTTGTCGAGGAAGAGCAGGCGGAACTCCTCGATCGCGGCATAGCCGGCGGCGATCGTGCAGTAGTCGAGGAGCGCCTGCCAGGAGCCGATCACCGAGCGGCGCTGCACCTCGGCGCGGGCGATGCGCAGCGCCGCGGCGCGCACCGCCAGCAGCGCCGCGGCGGTCGCCTCGCCCATGCCGGGGACGTCCATGAGCGCCTCCTTGTCGGCGCCGAACACGCCGGCGAAGCCGCCGAAGCGGGCGATGAGCGCCTTGGCGAGCGGCTTCGTGTCGCCGCGCGGCCGCGCGCCGAATAACAGGAATTCGAGGAGCTCGTAGTCGGCGAGCGCGTCGGCGCCGCCGGCGAGAAGACGCGCGCGCAGCCGCTCGCGGTGGCCGAGATAATGCGGCTTGTCCGCCGCTCCCGTGTCGGCGGGAGCTTCTTCCTCGGCGGACGGCGATCGGCGAGCGGGAGACATGGCGAAGGTGCGGCGCTTCTTTGTCCGGGATACGGTAGCGGAAAGAATCCGTCGAGACCAGAAAGCCATGAAGCACGGCCGCTATTCGTTCGAAAGTGGCTAAAATTGGCACTAATGCCGTAGCGGAGATTTCACGGTTCTATGGCATGCTGCACGCAGTGTCGCAGGCAGGTCCAATGTACGTCCGCAACCGCGAGCCTTCGCTTGAAGAGCTGCTGAACGATCCGGTGACGCGCCTGGTCATGGCGCGGGATGGCTTCAGCGACGAGGCGATGCGGACGTTGATTGCCGAGATTAGGCAACGCCTCCTGGCGCGCGATGGCGCCCAATCGCAAGTCGCCGCCGCATCCGCCTAGCAAAGGCACTCCCTTTTCCGCGGGCATTAGCCGCGCATTAACCATTCCGGCCATACGGTGGCAGTCGGACGAGTCGTCCGACGGAGGCCAACGATGTTCATGGGCCTGGCCAAACTGCGCTCGACACTCGCAGCGTCTGATCCGGCGGTGCCGGCGCCGGCACGCGATCTGCAGGAGCGGCTGTGGCGCTCCGTTCAAGGTCCGGCGCCCACCGCCTTCCTCGCTCGTTTCGCCGTGCTCAATCTGATCGGCGCCGCGCTCTTGGCCGCCGCCTGGGCGGAGGGGCTGCTGCTCAAGCCGTACCAGGCCGACACCTCGCGCATGTGCTACCTGATCACCGTGCTGTTCGGCTGGGGCCTCATCTGCTGCCTGCGCAAGGACTGGCAGAGCGTGCGCTGGGCCGGCAACGCGCTGGTCTATCTCGGCATGGTCGGCACCGTGCTCGGGCTCATCATCACCGTGAGCACTCTGTCCGTCGACAAGCAAGGCTTCGACGACTTCAGGGAGGTCGTGAGCTCGATCTATATCGGCTCGGCGACCGCGCTCTATACCAATCTGCTCGCCTGCATCGGCTATCTCTGGCTCGGCACCAACGCGCACTTCCTGGCGCGGCAGGAGGTCTGAGGCCCTACCTGACGGATGAATGGAGGCTGCGTTGCAAGGGGAAGAGGCAATGTTAGGAGCGACGCCGAAGGCGATGCGGGACATCGGCGAGGCGGCGCGACGCGGCAGTGCCTCTTCCCCTTGCAACCCGGAGGGACGCGCATCCGTTCCCGCCGGCGTCGTTGCTCGTCGCTTACGATGCGCCAGCATCGCTGCGCTCCTCGCGCCTAGCCGGCGGGAACGGATGCGCGTCGCAGCCACCATTCATCCGTCAGGTAGGGCCTAACCATGTGGCGGGGGATGAACGTCTCCTTCCGCGACATGCTGTTCCTGCTTGTCTTCGTCTACCTCGTCATCGGCGCCGTGGCGCTCGCCCATGTCCACAAGAAGCAGGAGGAGGTGAGCGGCGCCAGCCCGCCCGGCAGCGTCATCGTCGACATCCACTGGGATGACAAGGTCGACGCCGATGTCGACCTCTGGGTCCAGGCGCCCGGCGACGTGCCCGTCGGGTATTCGAACAAGGCCGGCATGATCTTCAACCTGCTGCGTGACGATCTCGGCCATTCCGGCGACCCGGTGTCGATGAACTACGAGATCAGCTATGGCCGCGGCTTGTGGCCGGGCGAGTACACGGTCAACGCCCATCTCTATCGCTCGGCCGACGGCCATTTCCCGGTCCCGGTGACGGCCAAGGTGCAGGTGCGCAACTCCGAGGGCGTGGTGAAGAACCTGCTGCAGTCGGTGGTTCAGCTTGATCGGGTCGGCCAGGAGACGACCATCTTCCGCTTCCAGCTCGACGACAAGGGCCGGCTCGTGCCCGGCAGCCTCAACCGCATCCACAAGGATCTGCGCGCGGCGTGGTCGAAGAGCGAGCGGAAATGACGCCGTTCGTCCTCGCCTTCGTCTCGCTGACCCTCGTCCTCGGCATCTACGCCTTCGTCGGCCTGCCCTTCGGCAGCAGGAAGCGCCGCGCCGCGGTCAGCGGCCTCTTCGCGGTGCTGCTGGCCGGGCTGTTCTTCGGCTATTCCGACATGCTGGGCCGGCCGAAATCGACCCGTCTCGAGGTGCTGCGCACGGCCGACAGCGAAGCCAAGGTGATCGGCTCCTACCTGCTCGAGGGCAGCGGCATCTATCTCTGGCTGCAGCTGCCGGGCGTCGGCGAGCCGCGCTACTATGTGCTGCCGTGGGACGAGAAGACGGCGAGCGCGCTGCAGAAGGCGATCGAGGAGAATGCGGCGCAGCACGGCGCCGGCATCGTCATGCAGCTGCCCTTCGAGCGCTCCTGGGACAAGCGCGAGCCGGTGTTCCATCCCCTGCCGCAGCCCAAGCTCCCGGACAAGGGCGGCATGCCGCCCCCCACCATTTACGCGGCGCCGGAACAGAGGGCGTAGCGCTTAGCGCCGCGCGCAGCGCGGTCGCAGGCGGGCGTCAGCGGTTGCCCTTGCAACCGCGAGAGCCCGCACCGTCCAGGAAAAGTCGTGGATGCCCGGCACAAGGCGCACAAGGCCGGGCATGACGAGAAACAAAGAGGTTCGGCGTCTGGTCAGCCCGTATACGGAGGTCTGTCCCAGCCCTTGGGCGAGAGCGTGAAGATCTCGTGGCCGTCCTTGGTGACGCCGATTGTGTGCTCGAACTGCGCCGAGAGCGAGCGGTCCTTGGTGACCGCCGTCCAGCCGTCGTTGAGGATCTTCACCTCCCAGCGGCCGGCGTTGATCATCGGCTCGACCGTGAAGAACATGCCCTCGCGCAGCTCCGGCCCGTCCTCGGGCGCGCCGAAATGCAGGATCGACGGCGCGTCGTGGAAGATGCGGCCGATGCCGTGGCCGCAGAAATCGCGCACCACCGAGAAGCGCTGCGCCTCGGCGAAGCTCTGGATGGCATGGCCGATGGCGCCGATGCGCACGCCCGGCCGCACCGCCTCGATGCCGCGCATCATCGCCTCGTAGGTCACATCGACCAGGCGGCGCGCCTTCAGGGGCACGCGCTCGCCGACCAGGAACATGCGGCTGGTGTCGCCGTGCCAGCCGTCGAGGATGACGGTGATGTCGATGTTGACGATGTCGCCCTCGGCGAGCTTGCGCTCGCCGGGGATGCCGTGGCAGACGACGTGGTTGATCGAGGTGCAGATCGAGCGCGGGAAGCCGCGGTAATTGAGCGGCGCGGGAATCGCGCCGTGGTCGAGGATGAAGCCGTGGCACAGGCGGTCGAGCGCGTCGGTGGTGACGCCCGGCAGCACCTGCGGGGTGACGAAATCCAGCACTTCCGCGGCGAGCCGCCCGGCCTTGCGCATCGCCTCGAAGGCGGCGGGCGGATGGATCTTGATCCGCCGCTCCTCGGGATCGACCGGCCGCACCCGGGCATCGCCGCTCGCATTCTTCATCATCGCCGCCTACCCGTCCCCGCTCCCGGCCGCCAGTATAGCACAGCGCCGCTCTCGACCTCGACCCGGCAGATGGGGCTTCCCGGCGCCGCCGGCAACCGGTCGATGCAGTGCCCATCGCGCAACCATGGCCGGGGCCCGCGCCGCCGGCGATTGCGCCGGCCGGCGATTGCCGCTAACGAGGGGCCGCCGCCATTGGCCCCGGGAGGACCCGCATGAGCGCCGCGCGCGAGAGCGCCGAGAGGATCGTCACCGCCGCTGTCCTCGTCATCGGCAACGAGATCCTGTCCG
>Ga0073928_10010995_pt1 | contig 10641 bp, 10 predicted proteins | sample PaiPotPPA55metaG_FD_76969 | JGI IMG/M metagenome (GOLD analysis project Ga0073928, IMG submission 76969) | Iron sulfur acid spring bacterial and archeal communities from Banff, Canada, to study Microbial Dark Matter (Phase II) - Paint Pots PPA... ...
CGGATTGGATGACGTGCCGTTCCTCGACAACGCCTCCATCATGGAACTCGATGCCGTCCCGGATCATTTACTAATCCTCGGTGGCGGCTATATCGGCCTGGAGTTCGGGCAACTCTTCCGGCGCCTGGGGAGCCGCGTGACCATCGTTCAGTCTGCACGCCAACTTCTTACGGGCGAGGACCCTGATATCGCGGAAGAAGTTGCCCATATCCTGCAGCAGGACGGCGTTGACGTCAGGTTGAATTCGAATGCCACACACGTGGAGCAGGCGGGCACAAATATCCGCCTGCAAGTCCTCTCGGAGCACGCCTCGACGACATTGGATGGATCCCATTTACTGGTTGCCACCGGCCGGGCGCCGAATTCGGACACCCTGAACCTCGCAGCGGCAGGAGTTCAAACCAGCGATCGTGGCTTCATTCAGGTAAACGACCGATTGGAAACGACGGCGGAAGGCGTCTACGCGCTCGGCGACATCAAAGGCGGTCCGGCATTCACGCACATTTCGTATGATGACTTTCGGATCATTCGCTCTAATCTCATCGAGAAGAAAACTGCCTCGACCAAGAACAGGCAAGTGCCGTATACCCTTTTCATCGACCCGCAGTTGGGCCGGGTCGGCTGGACTGAGTCGGAGGCTCGTAAGCAAGGCCGCAGCATTCGAGTGGCAAAACTGCCCATGACGCACGTGGCACGGGCTCTTGAGGTCGACGAGACTCGTGGTTTCATGAAGGCAGTCGTGGACGCGGAAAGTAACCAGATTCTCGGCGCGGCAATTCTCGGTCTCGAAGGGGGAGAAGTCATGGCCGCGCTGGAGATCGCCATGATGGGTAAATTGCCATACACAGCATTGCGCGACGGCATCTTCGCCCATCCGACCCTCGTAGAATCCCTGAACAACCTGTTCATGGCGATGGACAGCGGTTCATAGATCGACACGAAATCTTGCTCTGGAAAGAAATGCGGGAGGCGCTCGATGGACGTGTACTTGGTTGACGGGACGTACGAATTGTTCCGCCATTTTTTCGCCGTGCCCGCCGCGAAAGATGCGAGCGGTCAGGAAATCGGCGCAGTACGCGGTGTCCTCACGTCCGTCGTCTCGATGATCGAGCGTGGCGCGACCCATATCGGGATCGCAACCGATCATGTGGTGGAGTCGTTTCGAAACGACCTGTATCCCGGGTACAAAACTGCGGAGGGTGTGCCTCCGGAGTTGCTCTCGCAGTTTCCGATTCTCGAGGAAGCGTTAGAAGTCATGGGGATCCTCGTATGGCCCATGGTTTATTACGAGGCCGATGATGCGCTCGCGTCCGCTGCCGCAAAAGCCGCGCAGGAGGTCGGTGTAAATCAAGTCTTCATTTGCACGCCGGACAAAGATCTAGGCCAGTGTGTTGTCGGCACGCGAGTCGTACAACTGGATCGCAGGCAGAACATCGTGCGCGACGAAGCCGGAGTTGTCACCAAGTTTGGGGTGAATCCGCAATCGATCCCGGACTACCTGGCCGTGGTCGGCGACAGCGCTGACGGCTATCCTGGGGTAGCTGGCTGGGGCGCCAAGGCGGGTGCGGCTGTGCTGTCACGGTACTCGCACTTCGAAGCGATTCCGAAAGATTGGCGAGAATGGCATCCATCGATCCGCAAGGCTCGCCTCCTGTCGGAATCGCTGTTTAGCGCGTGGAACGACGCGATTCTATTTCGCACCCTCGCCACTCTGAGGCTCGATGTCCCAGTTTTTGCTAAAGTCGATGACCTCCGTTGGAAGGGACCACGCACGGGCTTCGCAGAGTACTGTGACCGAATGAAAGCCCCCGATCTTCTCCGCCGGGTCCATGCGACACAGTCGAGGCCTGTTTGAGCCCCCAGTGGAAAGTCCATGTTGAAATTCCTACTGGCGTTCCATGGTGCCGCCGATAAACTCGGTGGCTGCAAGTTCTTGACAGCAAAAATAGGAGCGTAGCTCAGTTGGTTCGAGCGCTACCTTGACACAGCTCCGCAGACAGAAGATCGAGCGTTTCCAGACGCAGTTGCAACGACTTCACACAGCGACGTAGCACGGAAGCGGGCAGTAGGAAAGCCGCAGCTCCGAAATTACAGAGCCGCTCCTCTTCATCGTCGGGCTGCGGGTATCCCCGCCGGAAGCGGTGCAACGAGACGCTCTCAGGCCAGTTCCCAGCCTTGAAATTAGTTTCTGCGATGCCCAAGCTGCTCATATTTGATTTTGGTGGGGCACTGGAGATGTTACTGCCAACCACGCAGTCAGAACGTAACCGAGCAACGGAGGAGTTCCTTACCAAGAAGTGACCCACAATGTTCAAGCATTGCCCAGAGGGCCTGGTCGCCGCTTGGCTCCTCCTTCGCCTGGGCTGTGTTGTGCCAGCGTCCGTTGGCCGACCCTGTCGAGTTCCTGATGCGGGGGGAAAAGGAAGAGCATGGTGCCTTTTTCTGATTTCCCTTTTTCGGGTTTCTGCGGTTTGGCGTCCGTCTTAGGAACGGGTCGATATGCCTTGACGGTGCCGGTCACCGTGATAATTTCCTTTTCTACGTTGCTCTTGTACTTCGTCTCCTCTCCAGCGGCAAGGCGCGCAATAACACTGCGCTTGACCTTCTTGGGATCAGGCCTCACGTTCTGCTCTACCACGACAACCCTACCGTCTTTTTGAACTTCGACGACCACCGCCGTGTGATGGGGACGTCTGGCAGGGCCCTCGATTGATGTGTCTTCCCATTTGACGTCACCTAGCTTCTGGGTGCGGATCGTCACAAAGTGGTCGCGAAACTGGAGTATGTCCCCGGGTTTAAGGTTGTCTAGTTCTACGGGATCACCCCACACGTAATCAGAATTGGGCGTGACGTCGCCAAAATCCTTTGGCCTTTTGGCATCGGTTGATTTCAGCAACTCATCGACCAAAGCGAAGCAATCGATGCCACCCTTATCCTTCCCACCATCGACCGCTTTGCCACCCACTTTTTTTTCGGCAGAACTCTTGACGCGGTCTGCTAAATCTTCCACAGGCGAAGCCATACAAGCCTCCTAAATGTGTGTCGCTATACAACGTCGCAGTCGGCGAACGAGGCAGGCATCAGCACCTAAAATGCAGATCGGTAACCGGAACCTAGTTAGAATAAGATCACATTATCGACGAAAAATCGAAGCTTGACTGCGCTTCGCGCCTTTGGTCAAATCTGTGATTGTCTTCTTAGGCCCCGGGTTATGCTCGACCCACGGGACCGTTCTTCAGTATTCATATGGCTTTTCCGCTTGAGCGCGACGAGTGGTGGCTGTGTCAGGAGCTAGACTGCACCGAACCCGATCGGGCGTCACCTCTTGAGACCCAAGTCTGGGTTCGTTGGTCGCTGCAGGATCTCGGAACCGAGACCGGTAAGATGCGGCTTCTACAACATCTAGCACGACATAACATCTCCAATGTTCCCCTTCATCTTCCCCACGATGCCTTTATCCGGAAAATCGAACAACTGTTCGTCTTCGGCCGACTGCATGTTCACAAAAAGCACATAAAAGGATCGGGAGAGGGCGTCGAAAAACGAGAGGTGCCTTTTCCCTTGGCGGATCGTCAGCCTCGCGTCGCATCGCAACCTGCTCCAATCGTAGATTTGCCCATTTTTGCCCCCAACCTAAATATGTCAGCGCAAGCCGCAGCTCTGGTGGCCGCAGCGTCCAGCGGTGCCCCTTTTTGTCAGGAGTGAACGAAGAACTAACGGCGGCGGTCGCCGCCTCAGATGGTTATGACAGACCAGTTACTAGCGCGGATCGAGGAAATCCTCTGGCCGGAAAATCCAAGGCAGAACGTATGGATGATTCTGGACGGCGCACGCTCACTCGAAATCTTCCGGATGCTCCTCGCCTGCCACCTGGAATACGCATGTCTGTACAGCGGCCCCTTGACGTCCGAGCTGGAGATGGCCGCGCCATACCTGGTTCAACTCGACCGTGGCTATAAAGACACTCACCAGTTCATTCGCCGAGCCTGGGGCAACAGTTGGGGAGTCTTTCTAAGGAGCGAAACCTCACTCAAGAAACTAAGGCGTCACCTCCGGGAGTTGTTGATCGTTCGGGATACCAAGGGAAACCGCCTGACTTTCCGGTACTACGATCCGCGCGTATTGAGAGTGTATTTGCCGACGTGCACCCCGTCTGAGACACGCACGGTGTTCGGACCGATCGAGTGCTTTTGGACAGAAGGGCCAAACGCCGAAGACCTGAGTGAGTTTTGCCTAGGGATCGCTGGAATACAACAACGCAGGTTGGACGTTGCGAAGGTCGAAGCTTGAAAGGACACAAATTCGTAATCTCATGCGGTTCAAAAGCCCCTGTTCTTCAGTGTGCGATAAAGATATGGCGCTTCTCGGCACCGAAGCACGACGGCCTAGATTCTCAGAAACGCGGCTGAAGGATGAGGACCTATCGAAAGGGGCGTTCACGATGCGCCGAAGCAAATCGAAACTGTTAGGCCGATCGATGCGGCGCCGTCCTCCAGTTTTTTCACGCGCGGACGGAACCACTGGAAGGTGTTGTAGTGGTTATAAGTAACGCAAGGGCTGAAGACATTGAGGAATGAAAAAACCTTGTGCTGGATGCCTCGCGAAAGTAAGTCCAGGTATCCGTAACGGTATCGACAGCTTTCGTCCAGTATTCTCGGGCTGGAGTAATCATTAAGGGAACAGTCTACCCGGAATGGCGCGAAGACGCGCGGCTGGTTTTCCCGGAGCCATGGAGTGGCCTTTTTTTCGGCTCCCTGATAATGAATGATAAAGGGCGCTTCATTCACGATAGCACCGGACTCAGCTGAAAGCCGCCGCCTACCCAAGACGCGATGGTCTTCGTTGCCAGCTCATGGTCATAGATTCCGTGACGCAGCGTTCGTTTCGGTCCCAGGTAAGGGAGCGTCAAGACAGACAGTTTGCCGCTATGGTCCGGTGCGGAATGAGATCGTACTTGAAGCCCGAGCGACCATCGGAGGAGCTCCCTGCCGTAGCTGAATCTGTCTTGGAATTACTTTGCCGATGGTGCGTTCCGCCCTCATAATGGACCCGCAGCCGATGTCCTCGCCTGAACCATTGCGCGTTTTCATCTCTTACGCCCGGAAGGACGGAGCCTTGCTGGCCCAGCGCCTGCAAGCCGACCTCACGAAGAAAGGCTTGGACTCTTGGATCGACACCCAGCGCATCGCCGGCTCGGCCGTCTGGAGCGCCACGATAGAGCGCGAGATCGATACGCGTCAGGTAACGCTGGCGCTGTTGAGTCCGGGCTCGTACACCTCCGAAATTTGCCGAGCGGAACAGCTTCGTGCGCTTGACAAGGGTAACCGTGTCATTCCGGTGCTGGCCGCTAAAGGCTCCGACCGACCGATTTACCTGTATGCTCGGCACTATCGCGACTTCACCGACGATGCCCATTACTCTGAGCGTCTCGAGGAGCTGCTAGGGGATATCCGCGACAACGCCACCGCGACCCTGCCAGAGACTTGCCGCAAGACTCCGATTACCTACCTCACCACCCCTCCGCGAGTAGCCAACTACCTGGAGCGGAGGGAATCTTTGCGGGCTTTGCGCGATGCGGTGTTTGCGGAAGATCGCCACCAGCCTATTGCCCTCACCTCGCTCGCCGGCATGGGCGGCATCGGGAAGACGGTCCTCGCCAAAGCACTCACGGAGGACGAAGTTGTGCAGCGGGCTTTCCCCGATGGCATCGTCTGGATCACCGTCGGCAAGGAAAGGAAGCGCAACTTCATTGATGAGATGCGAGAAGTGGCCAAGGCCTTGGGGGACGACCTCAGTCGCTACGACAATGCCCTGGCCTGCGAGAACCAGTACCGCACCACCATCATGAACAAGGCGGCGCTGATTGTGGTGGATGATGTGTGGAGCAAGGCCGACATCGAACCGCTGCTGGCCGAGTCGCCGCGCTCCCGCTTTCTGTTCACCACGCGGGACGCTTCGATTGGCAGGTTCGTCAGCGCGCAAGATTATCGTGTGGACTTGCTGAACGTGGCGCAATCTCGCGAGCTTCTAGCATTGTGGGCGAACCTGCCTGTTGCCGAATTACCAGCGGGGGCTGACGACATAATCGCCGAGTGCGAGCGGCTTCCACTGGCAATTTCGATGTTGGGTGCGATGCTTCGTGGCTCGGATAGAGAGTTTTGGAAGGACACCCTTGAGCTGCTGAGGAAAGCCGATCTCTCCGCCATCCAGGAACAGCTTCCCCAAGGGCAGGAGAGCTTCTTCAAGGCGGTGGAAGTGAGCTTCCAGTCGCTCAAATCGGAAATGCAGGAACGGTACAAGGCACTAGCTGTACTGCTGGAGGACATGGCGGTGCCACCAGCAATTCTCCAGATAATCTGGGGCACGAGTGATGCCGAGGCAAGGCGGGTCAGCAGGCACCTAATCGATCGGTCCCTCGCCGTGCGTACGGGAGAAAGCGGTAACATCCGCCTGCACGACCTCCAGTTAGATTACGTACGCTCGCTATACCCAGACCGCCGAGCGCTCAATTTGATTCACGGTGCCGAGCGGCTCTCATCGCACGTCATCGATCGAGATCCAGCGCAATTCGGGTCTCAGTTGGTCGGTCGTCTTTTGCGCTACACCCAACCGGAAGAAGGCTTTCCGGTTCTGCACCAATTCGCCCGTTTAATCACGGCGGCGGCTCCGCGCCCATGGCTCCGCCCATTGCGCCCCGCACTCTTTCCCCCGGGTACGGCACTCATCCGGACGCTAACCGGCCACTCTCGCGCCGTCACTGCGGTCGCCGTGAATGAGGATGGGCGTCGAGCGGTCTCCGCATCTCAGGACGGCACGCTGAAGGCCTGGGACCTCGAGACGGGCCGCGAACTGAGCACCCTGGACGGCCATTCCGCTACGGTCAATGCGGTTGCTATCACTAGGGACGGAAGCCGGGTGCTTTCCGGGTCGTCGGACCACACGCTGAAGGTATGGAACCTCGAACGCGGTCGGGAACTCTGCACGCTCGAAGGCCACTCTGCCTCGGTCACCGGCGTTGCGGTAAGTGGGGACGGGCGGAGGGCCGTCTCCGCATCTGCGGACTGGGAACTAAAGGTGTGGGACCTTGAAAGCGGCCGCGAACTCCGCACCCTGAACGGTCACTCGAACGGCGTCACGGCGGTGGCGGTGACGCCGGACGGTCAGCTTGCGGTCTCGGCGTCGGATGACAAGACGCTGAGGGTCTGGGATCTGGCCAGCGGGTGCGAGTTGCATACCCTCACGGGCCACTCGGATCGAGTCATATCGGCGGCGATGACGCCGGACGGACAGCTGGCAGTCTCCACGTCCTTCCAGAGTTTGAAGGTTTGGGACCTGGAAAGCGGCCGCGAATTGCGTACCCTGTCTGACCCTGGTTGGGTCAATGGGGTTGCCGTTAGGGCCGACGGCCGGCAGGCAGTATCCGCCTGCGCGGACGAGACGCTCAAGGTCTGGGACCTAGAAAGCGGGCGTGAACTCTGCATATTCAGGGGCCATTCTTCGCCAGTACTTGCTGTAGCGGTCAGCCGGGAGTGGCGGCGGGCCGTTTCTGCCTCTTTCGATAAAACGTTGAAGGTGTGGAACCTGGAGAGCGACCGTGCAATGTGGGGCCCGTCGGGCCATTCTGGCCGAGTCAATGGCGTTGCCGTGAGTCCCAACGGGCGGCGCGCGGTTTCCGTCTCCCATGACAAGACCGTGAAGGTATGGGACCTTGAAAGCGGCGTTGAATTGCGCGCGCTGGAGGGCCACCGGTCCCAAGTTTTGGGGGTGGCGTTAACTGCAGACGGGAGGCAGGCGGTGTCCGCCTCGTATGATCACAGTCTGCGGGTATGGGATCTCGAAAACGGACGTGAAGTACGCACTCTGGCCGCCCACTCTGCCCCGATTAATCACGTGGCGGTGAGTGCGGACGGACGCAGGGCAGTGTCTGCCTCTAACGACAGGACGCTCAAAGTGTGGGACTTGGAAAGCGGCCGCGCATTGCGTACTCTCAACGGTCACTCGGACGCGGTACTCGGCGTAGCATTGAGTAGCGACTGGCGACTGGCGGTGTCCGCCTCGTTGGACACACTGAAGGTGTGGGATCTTGAGAGTGGCCGCGTATTGCACACCCTGTTTGGTCACTCTGGTTGGGTGCACGGGGTGGCGGTGACGGCGGACGGGAAGCGGGCGGTGTCCGCGTCTGGAGACACCACGCTGAAGGTGTGGGACCTGGATAGCGGCGTCGCCCTGCGCACCCTTGAAGGCCACCATGATTCTGTCTATGGCGTGGCGGTGACGGCGGACGGGAAGCGGGCGGTGTCCGCGTCTTGTGATAAAACCGTGAAGGTGTGGGACGTGGATACAGGAGCCATCCTTACTACGTTCACCTGCGATGCGGACGTATGGTGCTGCGCAGTGTCGGACGATCGCACCGTCGTTGCTGGCGATGGGCTCGGCCTAGTCCATTTCCTCTCATTCGAAATGGACGAATACAACTGACGCGGTCTTCCGATCTCGAGTTGGAGACGCTCTGAACTGAATTGGATATTGCGAACACCCTTCCCACAAGTTAGTAACGGGAGAAACCGGTATATTTGCCGGTATTTGGTACGCTTTTGGTACGCTCGGTCGGTGGGCCGCTGGCAAGACAATGGCGGGGTGCGGCCCCCGGCACGACCGTCCTGTAGTCCCCCTTTCCGGGGGTGGACTTTCAACCACCGACCTTGTGGGTTATGAGTTCAACGGGAAATTGATACGAAACAACTTACACGCGCACGGATGACACCTAAGCGACTGTAAGGCGCTGCAAGGAACGCACTCTAGTCCCCAGTTTAGTCCCCAATTCACAAATCAGTTCCGGGCTCGTATGGGCACACACTTTTCAGGCTTGTTTGCGTCGTAGTGTGAATGGGTGTTCCGATTCACTACTTCGTGATTCTGCGTCCACGATTGGCGGAATAAGCCCTCCGTTTTGTAACGCGACCCCGTGTCTGACGCTTTTTATCAACCCTGACGGGGACAGTGGTGAGTTTAGAAGAGCCGACAGCGGCAGCGAACGCAGCGGGGTTCAGTGCAGTGAGCACTGCAGCGGGATTCTTATCGATCACAGTCAGCAACGTGCGAGCCGGCGCTTCTGGGGTCCTGCGGCCTCCCTCCCAGTGCTTGATCGCGTCAAGGCTGAAGCCAAACGTGTCAGAGAATTTGACTTGTGTCATGCCCAGTCGATTACGGATCGCCCTGACGTCAACTTCCTGGGGCACGTATGCCTTGAATCCTTCTTGCTCTCCACTAAGGAATGCCTCAACGTCGTTAAGGCCATCCATCATTTGCTCGAATTGCGTTTTCATGCTACCTCCCGTAGGTCCCGAAAATACTATCGGCACGTTTCTTCAGCGCGTTGCGCTCCGCCATCGACAAGTTTTCTTTCTCATTTTTCGGAAAAACCGTGATGAGAAAAACCGGAAACCTTTCGTTACGCCAGATATACACAACCCGCGCCCCCCCACTCTTTCCCATTCCTTTGCGTGCCACCCGGACCTTTCGAAATCCGCCAGTTCCGCGGATCACGTCTCCACACTCCGGGTCTGCCGCAACGAGTGCTACGATGTCCGCACGCTCCTCCTCGCTAAAGAGCTTGCTGGCAATGGCGAGGTAAGTGGGCGTCTCGACGACCGTCTGCGCAATGTCTATTGTACTCCATTGGACACCATCGGGTCAAGTGAAATTGTATGCCATTGGACACTACGGATTTTAGGGATTGAACTGCTGGCTCGATGGCGCACATGGCTGCTGATCGCACTCGCGCTGTTCACAGGTTACCCCATCATATGTGCCGCACAGCAGCCTTGGCCCGGCTATCCCACGCTGCAGTCCAACACGATCGTCCGGCCTTGGCTGATCCTCAAATGTGCGTTCTCCGACGAACCCGCGACCCGTACCTCGCCAAGTAGTGGGCTCAATCCAGTGATCACGGATCTTGATACCTATATCAACCTCTTCCTGACGAACGGCGGAGTCGGCACTGGGAACGTGTACGACTATTATCACGACATAAGCTACGGATTGATCTCCTTCAACTCTAGCCGTGTCGTCGGGTGGGGTACTGCTTCCAAATCGCAGACTTGCCCGTCACGGTCTTTCGGGTGGAGATAGCGACGGGAAAGCGAACGCTCTGGAAAAAGCTTGAGCCCTCCGATCCTGTAGGGATTTCTGCTATGGGGAACATATTCTTCAGCGCGGACGCTAAGAGCTACGTGTACACCTTCAATCGCAAGCTGGACGTCCTATATGTGGTCGAGGGGCTGCGCTGAGTGGCGGAGAGGCTTGTAGTGTGTCAGTGCGCGAACGGAAGCATTCGAGGCGTCGTCGCGAGCGGAGCCGCTGGCTGAAAATGGCAGGGCATTCTGCGGATGCTGACAAATCTGACCGGATGACGGGCAAACCAGAAGTCAACTTCCCAATTTCCGACAAAGCGAAGCTCACTTGTTCAGGATAACGGGCGATGCGGAAGTTAGCACAGATTTCGTCGCAACTTCCGATTTGCCAACAAACTGTCAACAATGATCGTGCTCGCTCGTTGGAGAGGTTTCTCCAGCAGCCTCAGACGAAAGGAGCCGAAGATAGACCGGGAGCGCTACTTGTATCTCAGGCGCGTAACATTCC
>Ga0073928_10010996_pt1 | contig 10641 bp, 8 predicted proteins | sample PaiPotPPA55metaG_FD_76969 | JGI IMG/M metagenome (GOLD analysis project Ga0073928, IMG submission 76969) | Iron sulfur acid spring bacterial and archeal communities from Banff, Canada, to study Microbial Dark Matter (Phase II) - Paint Pots PPA... ...
GTAGGAACGGCCCAACCTGATTCTCCCGCACCCGCGGTGACCTCCCAACCTGCTTCACCCGTACAACCAACGGTTGCCCAAACACCGATTGCTCAACCCGCGTTGCCCGTACCCGCAGGCACAGCCCTCATGGTGCGGCTCGATACCACTCTCGCAACCTTCAGCAACCGAGTCGGCGATCCCTTCCAGGCAAGAGTCACCCAAGCGGTTATAGTCAACGGCGCAACAGTGATTCCCGTGGGATCAACCGTCGAAGGCCGTGTCACTAAAGTCACTGAACCGCGGCGCATCTCGGGCAGGCCGACCCTTGGAATTCTTCCCGAGGCCGTGATTCTCCCTTCTGGCGAACGCTACTACCTGGACGCAACGCTTACCGACACCAATATTCGCGACACGGACGTGAATGAGGAAGGCCAGTTCAAAGGACAAAGCCACGACCGCCGCGACACGCTCGAAGCCGGCGGCGGCACCGCGGGCGGCATGCTCATCGGCGGACTCATCGGCGGCGCCCCGGGAGTCTTAATTGGCGGCGCGGTCGGAGCAGGTTCAGCCACAGCACACTGGCTGGCCAAACATCGCTCCGCGATCCTGCCGGCAGGCACCCAACTCACGCTGGAGCTGAACCGCCCCATGGGCAACGCGGCTGCGAGCGGCGGAAGCAAATGAGAGAATGAGCGAGTGAAAATCAATGTCGAGATTCCGGATGAGATCTACTCCGGCCTGAAGGAGCGCGCTCGTCGAGAACACCGCAGCTTCCACGATCTGATGGTCCAATCCATTCAGTCCGCGCCAGAGAAAAAAACTGCGAATCGGCGGCGGCGTCGTAAGCCCCCAATCATCGAGTCCGACAGATCAGGTACCCTCCATCTGGACAATGCGAAGATTTACGAACTTATAGATTTTCCGTGAAAACGCCCAAACCATAGGTTCACGCCCCAAAAATCAAATCCCCCTCGCTTAGCACCTGCAACTCAATCCACCCTTCCAGCGGCAACGAATCCGCCGGCAGCCGGTTCTGCCAGAGGCTGAAGCGCAGACGCAGCTTGCTGGTGGCCGCGACCGCGTTTGCCCCCGCCTTGCGTTCCGACAATCGTTCTCCCGATACGGCACTCGGAGTCGCTAGCAGCCACGCCAGCGGCATCTTGAATTCAAAGTTCCGCAACAACGCCAGCTTCACGTGCTCTTCTGGTTGCGACAATGACGCCATAACGCGCTCTTCCGATCCGTTCTCGATCTTCCACTCCTTGAGTCTTCGTTCATGCACGGAAGCCTCAACCCGCAGCGTGCGCCGCGGACGCGGCTCGCCGCTGGCCCACGATTCCACATTCACGACCAGCTCAAAGTCCTCTTCGGGAACCTTGCCAGCGAAGTCCAGCCGCCCATACACGTGAGTCGAATCGATGCCGGCATAAACGGAGTCCAACAGAAATTGCTTGCCGTGCATGGCTCCGGCTCGATGATCGGCCGTATACACCGCCGCGCCCATCCACTCGAAATAACGCACCTTGTCGCCGGTGACCCGCGGGTGAATATAAGCCGTCTGGGGCACAAACGGCGGACGCACCTCCGCGCCAGTAATAGGCTGCGCCAGATAATCCGGCGGCACCGCTCCCAGCGCCTGATACACATTCGACAGGTGCTTGCGATAGAGTTCGTCAAAATCACGGTCGTTCGCCGAATGATGTTCCGGCCCATACCACCAGTTCCAGTCGCTGCCTTCGGCGATCAGGATCTCTTCAAATGCTAGCGTGCGCTGCGCTTCGGTTGCGCTCGCCGCGTTTTGCGCGTAAAACTCGCGCGCGTGATACAGATAATCCCACGCCCGATTGTCCTCAGGAGCCCCAATCCACACATTAAAGTTCGCGTTGATCCAAGACCCCGGCACCAGCGAAGTCATCGCGCCGAAATCTTTATGCCGCGCAATCGCCTCGGAGATTGTCACCGCCTCCACTCCCGGCTCGCGCTGCAGTCCATCGTAGAAACGCCGTAAAAATTCCCGCCCCGACTTCGGATAATATTCCCACGCATTCTCGCCATCGAGAATGATCGACACCACGGCGTCGCGCCCATTGGCCAGCACGGGCTGGGCCGCTTCCTTGATGTTGCCAATCAAATGCCGCGCTGCGTCCGCCGGAGGCATGCCGGAATATACGAACCCGATCAGATCGGAAATCGTGTGATCGCGAAACACCAGATGCATCGCCGTCGAGCCCTTCTCGTAGCGATGGATGTTGTAGAGCTTCTCCGCGAGGTTGCCCGGCAAGCGCCCGTTGCCATCCCGCGCGAAGAACGATCCTGTGCTGCGTCCCAACACGCCTTCGTCTGTGGCCATCCACTGAATGCCCACGCTATGCGCGATTGCCAGCACCTCCTCCGAGACGCTGCCCTCCGACGGCCACACTCCCTTGGGCCTCAATCCGAAAACCTTTTCGTGCAGATCAAGGCCGCGCGTAAGCTGTTCGAGCGCATCTTCCGGATGCCGATACCGATGCTGCGGCAGTGGCAACCCCGGTGACGACACCGCCCCCGCGCTCGTATCGCACACCAGAGGCAGGATTGGGTGATAAAACGGCGTAGTCGAAAGCTCGATCGATCCATTCTTCGCCGCCTCGGCATGCGCCGGAAGAACTTTGCCGATCAATTCCCGCTCCCGCCGAATTATGAATTGCTGATCTTCGAGCGAGTAATGGTGCCCTTTCGCCACCAGCGCCGCCACGTCTTTCTCTTCCAGAAAGAATTCATCGAACCAGGCAAGCTGCGACAACACCTGCAGATCGGTGAAATCCTGCGCTTGAAAATATCGTTCGGCACGATCCGGATGATCCCCATGCTCGCGAAACCGCTCCCACAATTCGCGATACCGCGGGTAGCGCCCAATCAGATTCTGTGGATTGGCTTGAAAGAGATATCGCAGAGCGAAGCGCCGCTCATCCAAAGACAAATCCCTGGCCGGTTTGGCGGCTACTCTTAGAAACGGATCTTCCGCGCTTCCATCCGCATAGTCTTGAATCTGCACCATCAGCGACGGCACCAGGTTGAAGTTCTGCTGCACATTGGGAAATTCGTCCAGCAACTTCACCATCCCGTAATAATCCTTGAGCGCGTGCAGCCGCGTCCAAGGCAGACGATATTCACCCGTAACCAGGTCTTTATAAAACGGCTGGTGCTGGTGCCACAGAAGAATCACGCGCAAGGCAGGCATAGCTGGATTGGTCAGTCTAGCATGCGAATTTTATCGCCCGGTGCGACAAATGGCCGTTCTGTAAAATGTGAAGGAGACAAGAGGGAGCCTTTTAGACCCGCACCAGTTGCCATTGGAAGGCGTGAAATTCTGCAAGCCTGCCGAAATCCCGTTCATTCGCCGTCATCACACGAATGCCGAGTCTTCCCGCGCTCATCGCGATCAAGGCGTCATTGGTCAGGCGTCCTTGTCCGATCTGCTCGTAATGATACTTGGCCGCCACGCGAGACAAGAGCCGCCCAGCCTCGGTCCAGTCGCTGAGATTCGGTGCCAAGACTCGTTTCGCTCGATCGAAGTCCCTTTCTAGTCGCTCCACGACATATTCGCCACGGGCGTCAGCGCCCGCATACAATTCTTCGAGCACGACCGCACTCAGCCACACGACAGAACCAGAGTCCAGCCGGCGGATCGCTAAGACTCCATCGTCGCCTCGCCGCAGAGCAGCAACATAAATGGAAGTATCGAAAAGGGCGTGCACCTAATCCGCCAACTTTTCGTACACATCTTTAATTTCGACACCGCTGCGGATGAACCTCTCATTCGCTTCGGCGACAAGCTGATTCTTCTCGTATTCGCCAACCGCAAAATCCAGGGCGCGCTCAATCGCCTCAGTTTCCGTCTTGGCCCTGAAGATTCTTTGCGCGCGCTTTATCTTTGCCGCATCCAATTGGAAATGCTTGTGAACTCGTTTTCGGGCCGTTGCCATTGGCTGCCTCTCGTCCTGGAGATTATCATTCGATGTACATAATATCAATCAATATGTACATAACCAAAGCAGCCGGAAGAGTCGGCCACCGCAAACGTACACGCCCATAATTTCTTTCATTATGAAAGCCCTCTCTCGCAACCTCCGTTTGGGCGCCCGCATGCTCGCCAAGAACCCTGGATTCACACTGCCACCTACTGACACCGTTATTATTTCTCTGCATTGCCCTGTTCGCCAGCTACCTCTCGGCGCGGCGCGCCGCTAAGGTAGATCCCATAGAAGCGTTGCGGTGAAGTTGGAGAGCGGACGTCCTGAAAACGGCAGATTCCGGTACACTAGACACCTCAATGCCCGACGCCACCACACCCGCGGCTGCAAGCGGCTCCCCTCAACTTCTCACCGATCAGGATCTCTACCTCTTCAACGAGGGCAGCAATTATCGCATGTATGAAAAGATGGGAGCCCATCTCGTCACCCACAATGGCGAGGCCGGCGCCGTCTTCAGCGTGTGGGCGCCCAACGCGCGCTCCGTCTCGGTCGTGGGCAGCTTTAATGAGTGGGCTTCCAAGGCGAATCTTCTGCGCCCCCGCGGCTCGTCCGGCATCTGGGAAGGCTTTCTCCCCGGTGTGACTCGGGGAGCGCTGTACAAGTTCCATATCGAATCCCAGCGCCACGGATTCCACGTCGATAAAGCCGACCCACTCGGCCTGTTGCACGAGAAACCTCCCCGCACCGCTTCGGTCGTCTGGGATCTCGACTACCAATGGAGTGACCAGAGCTGGATGGCCAACCGCGGCGCCCGCAACTCGCTGCGCGCGCCACATTCGATTTACGAGGTCCATCTAGGCTCGTGGATGCGGGTCCCCGAAGATCACAACCGCCCCCTCACCTACCGCGAAACCGCGTCGCGTCTCGCCGAATACGTCCGCCAGTTGGGTTTCACTCACGTCGAGTTTCTACCAGTGATGGAGCATCCCTTCTACGGCTCCTGGGGATATCAGACCACTGGATACTTCGCGCCCACGTCCCGCTACGGCACACCGCAGGACTTCATGTACCTGGTCGACTATCTGCACCAGCATGGCATCGCCGTCATTCTCGACTGGGTGCCCTCGCACTTCCCCTCCGACGCGCACGGTCTCGCTTACTTCGACGGCACACACCTCTACGAGCACGCCGATTCGCGCCAGGGATTTCATCCCGACTGGAAGACGCACATCTTCAACTACGGACGCGCTGAAGTGCGCAGCTTCCTCATGTCGAGCGCAATGTTCTGGCTCGACAAATATCACATCGACGGCCTACGCGTGGATGCCGTCGCGTCCATGCTTTATCTCGACTACTCGCGCAAGCAGGGCGAATGGATCCCCAACAAATTCGGCGGACGCGAAAACCTTGACGCTATCGACTTCCTCCGCCGCTTCAACCAGGAAGTCTACAAGGAACATCCCGACATTCAAACCACCGCCGAGGAATCCACTTCCTGGCCCATGGTTTCAAAACCCGTCTACGTTGGCGGCCTCGGCTTCGGTTTGAAGTGGGACATGGGATGGATGCACGACACTCTTCGCTATTTCCAGAACGATCCCATCCATCGTAAGTATCACCACAACGATCTCACTTTCCGCAGCCTCTATTCGTTTCACGAGAATTTCGTGCTGCCGCTCTCGCACGATGAGGTTGTCCACGGCAAGGGATCGCTGATCGGCAAGATGCCAGGCGACGAATGGCAGCGCTTCGCCAACCTGCGCTTGCTCTTTGGCTATATGTATGCCCAGCCCGGCAAGAAGTTGCTCTTCATGGGCTGCGAGTTCGGCCAGGTACGCGAGTGGGCGCACGACACCAGCCTCGAATGGCACGTAGTACAGTATCCGGTCCATCGCGGCGTCCAGGCATGGATGGAGCAACTCAACCGCTTTTACCGCAGCGAACCCGCCATGCACGTCTTCGACAATGACCCCGCTGGCATCGAGTGGATCGACTGCAACGACAACTTCACGAGCACGATTTCACTGCTGCGAAAGAGCCAGTCGCCCCAAGACACCATCCTCATCGTCTGCAATTTCACCCCCGTGCCCCGCATCGGATACCGCGTCGGCGTCCCCCACGGCGGCTACTGGCGCGAAATGCTCAACAGTGATGCCCGCGAATACGCCGGCAGCGGCATGGGCAATCTGGGCGGGACGCAAGCCGAGGAAATCCCCATGCACGCCCGTCCCTTCTCGCTGAAGCTGACTTTACCTCCCCTAGCCGCAGTATTCTTCAAAGTCCAATCCCCCACGTAGCGACCGTCGCCTCGGCTCTCCGATCTCACCCAAATCCCTGATATTCCTTCCAAAACTCCGGCCAAGGCAACCGCGGCGGTCCACACACGAAGATGTCCGGATGATCGTCGCTCTCTTCATTGTGGACGCCTAAAGCATTTCGGTTGCGCCCGGCCAGACGGCATGACGTATACATCCGCTCCACATCATCGCGAGATGTTCCCAGCACGATCAGCGTCGATGGCGGCGGCACCGGGTATCCGCGCAGCCACGCCGAGTTCGTTCCGCTGATCGGCGGAGGCAGACGATATGCCGGACCAAGGATCTCGATCGCCCCCTGCTCTCCATAATTCCTTACCATCACTCCCACATTGTCCCGCTGCTCCGCCGGCAACGAATCGCGAATGCCCGCTACCGTTTTCACCAGGTCGTCCCAGCCAATTTCCTCCCGCAGATCGCCATTATTCTTAAGAGCAAAATTCATCAGCGCCCCGCTAGGCGCCCACGGAATAACGACGGCACTGATGTAGAGACCGGATCCCACGAGCAGGGTGAAGAAGACTACCTCGACGGCCTGCCGCGGCAACTTCGACAGCGATGCGACCCAGCGCTCCCCCCCGACTCCGCCCATCGCCATCAGCATCGGATACGCCCCTGCCAGGTAGTACCCACGACCGTTTCCCAACAGGAATAGCGTCAGCGGGATCAAATACATCCAAGCCAACATGCGATAGCGACGATCCCGCAAATAGCTCAGCAGTCCGGCGATCCACAACGGCGCCGAGAAAAGATTCGTGCAGATCCAGAATTGCTGGCTTAGAAATCCGTCAGCCCGCCCCTCTCCGACGTCGCGTTTATGAATGTGCTGCAGAAAATGCAGCGAGATGAATCCATGCTTCACCTGCCAAAGCACATTCGGCAGACAAATTAGCAGCCCCAGCGCCATGCCGCCCCAGAACCAAGGGCTCAGCAAATAACGCCGTGCGCGCGTAAGCAGAACTCCCCCCAGAATCCCGCAAAGATAAAATCCCATCGTGTATTTCGTCTGAAAACCCACGCCGATAGTGGCGCCGATCGCCAGCCACCATCTCGGATTCTCCGTCTTCAGCAGCCGAATCATGAAATAGGCAATCAACACCCACCACAAATAATCAAAAGTCGAGTATTGAAATTCCGTCCCTTCGAACAACGGCAGCGGAGAGAGCGCAATCGCAAGCGCAGCAGCTAGCTGCGCGAGCCGTCCTCCGCCGAGTTCCCGCGCTATCAAGCCGGTGAAGATGACGGCCAATGCCTGCGCGATCACAGAGAACATCCGCAGCCCCACCATTGACAGTCCGAAGATGGAGAAGCCAATCCGCTCCACAAACGGCGTCAACGGCGGATAAGGCACGAATCCCCAATCCAGGTGCCGCGCATCGCTCAAAACCTGCAACTCATCCCGATGAAATCCGTAGCGCCCGTTGGTGAGCAGATGAGTCAACGCCACAACCACCGCAATCCCTAGCAGCGCAAACGTGTCGGCCCGCGAGCGCCGATCGATCTGCTCCAGACTCTGCTCCGAAGTCATTCCGCTCCTCGATCACACTGCTTCTATCGATACGCACGACAGCCTGCCCCGGTTCCAACCTCATCGTAGAGACGTAGCTTGCTACGTCTCGTTTTTCCACCAGCTCGTGCATCCGCCACTGCGGCCTACCCACGCATCGTGCTATGCTCGTTTTTAAGCGCGTCCCATGCGGATCCTAACCCGCTACATCCTACGCGAAGTGACCGCGCACGCGCTGATTGGCGCGGGCATCTTTACCTTCGTGCTGTTCACTCGCGATCTGGGACGCATTCTCGAACTAGTCGTCCGCGCCAGCGCTCCCCTCCCCAGCGTCGCCCAAATTTTCTTCTTCACCGTCCCCCTCGCCCTCACTTACACGCTCCCCATGAGCGTCCTGCTCGGAATCCTGATCGGCCTCAGTCGTCTTGCCGCCGACAGCGAAATTACCGCCATGCGCGCCAGCGGCATGGGCGTGTGGAGTTTTCTCCGCGCGCTCTCGATTTTTGTCGCTGCCGCGTGGCTTCTGGCAATTTTTAACGGCCTCTACATCGCCCCCCGCGCCCAAGCCGCCCTCGGCCATCTGGAAGACCGCCTCAAAGGCTCGCAAGTCTCCTTCGAAATCCAGCCACGAGTTTTCTACGAGGGATTCCCCAGAAAAGTTCTCTACGTGCAGGACGTGAAGAGCGCTCAGGGCGCGGCCGTGTGGAAGGGCCTGTTCATGGCCGATCTTAGCGACGCCTCCAATCCCAAAATCACTCTCGCCCGGGAAGGGATCGTAGTCAGCGAAGGTCAGGATCGTTTGCACTTGCATTTGATCGACGGTTCAGAGCACGAAACCGATCCCAAAGACGTCAGCCACTATCAGATTTCCACCTTCCAGCAGACCGACATCCCCCTCGACCTGCCCTCGACCGAAAACAAACCCGACGATTCGCTTCCCGCCGAAGTGATGAGTACTTCGGCCCTCTGGCAGAAGGCGAGCCGCGTCGATCCGGTTTCTGCCCGCTGGTATCTCATCGCATTCCACAGGCGCTTAGCGCTGCCCACCGCTTGCCTCGTCCTGGCGCTGGTCGGAATCCCATTGGGTCTGTCGTCGAAAAAAAGCGGCAAGTCCGGTGGATTCGTGCTGACCATCCTTCTGGTATTCACCTATTACGTGATTTCACTGATCGGCGTTTCGCTGGCGCGCCAAGGCAGGGTTACGCCTTGGTTTGGTGCCTGGCTGGCAGACATCATCTTTTTCGCCTTCGCGGTTTTTCTGTTTTCGCGCGCCGAGAAGCGCCCCTTTGAACTGGCTTCGTTCCGCGCTTTTTGGAAGCGAGACCCCTCCGGCGCTCATCTTCCGAGCCCTCGTGTCCGCCGCGAAAATGCATTCGAACGCGCTTCCACTCGCCGCCGCGTTTTCAGCGCCAGCTTTCCCACACTGATCGATGATTACGTGTTGCGCGACTTCTTCGTCTACCTGGGACTCATCCTGTCCACATTCCTGGTGCTAGTCATCGTGTTCACGCTGTTCGAGTTACTGGGAGATATCCTACGCAACCAAGTTCCAGCCACCGTAGTCGCGGAATACTTGCTGAACGTCGCACCTTATCTTCTCTACAACGTGGCTCCGCTGGTCATGTTGCTAGCCGTGCTGGTCACCTTTGGTCTGATGCAACGGTCCAACGAAATTACCGCGATCAAGGCCACCGGAACCAGCATTTACCGTATCGTCCTGCCGGTAGTCATGGCCGCCGCCGTTTTAGCGGTGGGACTGTTTTTCGCCGACCAGTTCTACTTGCCTCGCACCAACCAGCGCCAGGAGGCGCTGCACAACCAGATTAAGGGCAAACCACCGCAAACCTATTTACGCCCCGACCGCAGTTGGATTTTCGGTCAGAACAATGACATCTACTACTACCAGTTTTTCGATCCCGACCGCGACCAGTTCGGCAACCTCACCGTCTTCCAACTCGACCCCGCCACATTCTCTATTACCCGCCGCATCCACGCCGAGCGCGCCCACTGGGCCGAAAATCTGGACCGCTGGATCTACGAACAAGGATGGCAGCGTTCCCTGCGCGGCGCCGCCATCGCCCCTAACGGCTACCGCACTTTCGACGTCTCCACCTTTCCAGATCTGAAGGAGACGCCTTCGTATTTCAAGAAGGAAGTGAAGCAGTACACCGAGATGAACTACGAAGAGCTGCGACGCTATATCCGCGACCTGCAGCAGAGTGGATTCGACGTAGTGCGCTTGCGGGTGCAATTGCACAAGAAGCTGTCGTATCCCCTCATCACCCTGATCATGGCCGTGCTCGCCATTCCCTTCTCGCTTTCGACCGGAAAAAAAGGAGCGATCACCGGCGTCGCCGTCGCCGTCGGAATTGCCGTGTTCTACACCGTCGTGTCGCGGCTGTTCGAAGCTATGGGCAATCTCAGCCAGCTCCCCCCGGCCCTGGCAGCCTGGTCCCCAGACCTCATCTTCGTCCTGGTCGGCGGCTATTTAATTCTGAAAGTGCCCACGTGAAAAGGAATTGGCTATTCGATTCTGAAAGTTCCAACGCAGAAAGTCAGCCATGAAAAGCTTCGTATCAGGGCATGGCTTTTAAGCCGTACCCCGATACACATCTCTACGGCAGAAGGAATGATTTGGATGTGACGGTTATCACGCGCCCGACATTTTGAGTTGTTGAAGAGCCCAGAGTGGGAATCCGCTGCGCCCGCGAAGAATACGATCAGGATCAGGCTGGGCGATGCCGTGGCAAGTATCGATCCGTCGCGTCTTGAGGCGCGGCATAGGGATTCTTCACTTCACGGCCACGCCCCAAGGATAATTATCCGTTTGGAACGCCGGCCCGGCCGACAGCAGTCCCGTGGCTGGCGTAATCGAATATTGCGA
>Ga0073928_10010998_pt1 | contig 10639 bp, 7 predicted proteins | sample PaiPotPPA55metaG_FD_76969 | JGI IMG/M metagenome (GOLD analysis project Ga0073928, IMG submission 76969) | Iron sulfur acid spring bacterial and archeal communities from Banff, Canada, to study Microbial Dark Matter (Phase II) - Paint Pots PPA... ...
AGCGCGGCGCCAAGAGCGTGGTGCGCCGCGATGTCATCCGGCTGGTCACGCCGGGCACCCTGACCGAGGACTCGCTCCTTGACGCCAAGAGCAACAATTATCTCGCCGCGCTGGCGCGCAGCCGCGCTTCGGCGGGCGACGATCGCTTCGCGCTGGCGTGGATCGATATCTCGACCGGCGAATTCCGCGTTGCCGAATGCGATCGCGCCTCGCTTGCTTCGGTGATCGCGCGCATCGAACCAGGCGAGATCATCGTCGCCGATGCGCTCTATGCCGATACCGAACTTGCCCCGACGCTGCGTGCGCTGCCGACCTTGACGCCGGTGACCCGCGACGTGTTCGACGGCGCCACCGCCGAACGCCGGCTCGCTGCGTTCTTCGCCGTAGCGACCACCGCCGCGTTCGGCGCCTTCTCGCGCGTCGAATTGGCGGCCGCCGCCGCCGCAGTCACCTATGTCGAGCGCACCCAGATCGGCAAGCACCCACCGCTCTCGCCACCGCTGCGCGAAGCCGCCGGCACGACACTGGCGCTTGATCCGGCGACCCGCAGCAATCTCGAATTGTCCCGCACGCTCTCCGGCGAGCGGCGCGGCTCGCTCCTTGCCGCCATCGATCGCACGGTAACGCCGGGCGGCTCGCGGCTTTTGGCGCAACGGCTCGCGGCGCCGCTCACCGATCCCGCCGAAATCGCGCACCGCCTCGACGCGGTCGCCGTCTTCACCGTCGATCCGGTGCTGCGCAGCGATATTCGCGCGCAGCTGCAAAGCGCGCCGGACTTGGCGCGCGCGCTGTCGCGTATCGCCGTCGGTCGCGGCGGTCCGCGCGATCTCGCTGCGATCCGCGATGGCATTTTTGCTGCGGCGGAATTCAAAAAGCGGCTCGCTTGCCTTACCGAACCGCCGCGCGATCTCGCTCAGCTCACAGAAACGCTGCGCCAGGCCGACACCGCGCTTGCCGAGGAATTGCGCGAGGTGCTCGCCGACGAGCTGCCGGCCTCGCGCCGCGACGGCGGCTTTGTGCGCGCGACCTATACGCCGGCGCTCGATGAAGCACGCGCGCTACGCGACGAATCGCGCCGCGTCATCGCCGGCTTGCAAGTGCGCTATGCCGAACTGACCGGCGTCCGCGCGCTCAAGATCCGGCACAACAATGTGCTCGGCTATTTCGTCGACGTTTCGGCGCAGCACGGCGACAAATTGATGGGCGCGCCGCTCAACGCCACCTTCATCCATCGCCAGACCACCGCCGGGCAAGTGCGTTTCACGACGACCGAGCTTGGGGAATTGGAAGCAAAAATTGCCACCGCCGCCGAACGCGCGCTGGCGCTCGAGCTTGAAATCTTCGAGCGGCTGGCAACGGCGGTCGCGGCGGCGAGCGCGACAATCAAGGACGCAGCGAACGCGATCGCCGCGCTCGATGTGACCTGTGCGCTGGCGGCACTGGCGATCGAACGCGATTACGTCCGCCCCGCGGTCGACGACAGCCTCGCTTTCGCGATCAGCGGCGGCCGACATCCGGTGGTCGAACAAATGCTGGCGCGCGATGGCGGGCCGTTCGTCGCCAATGATTGCGATCTCTCGCCGCCGTCACAAGGGGAGACCGGCCGCATCTGGATCGTGACCGGGCCCAACATGGCGGGCAAGTCGACCTTCCTGCGTCAGAACGCGCTGATCGCCATTCTGGCGCAAATCGGCAGTTTCGTGCCGGCGCGCGCCGCCCATATCGGCGTTATCGACCGGCTGTTCTCGCGCGTCGGTGCGGCCGATGATCTCGCCCGCGGGCATTCGACCTTCATGGTGGAAATGGTCGAGACCGCGGCGATCCTCAATCAGGCCGGCGCGCGTTCGCTCGTTATCCTCGACGAGATCGGCCGCGGCACGGCGACCTTCGACGGCCTGTCGATCGCCTGGGCGACGATCGAGCATCTACACGAAGCGAACCGCTGCCGCGCACTGTTCGCCACCCATTTCCACGAAATGACCGCGCTTACCGCAAAGCTGCCGCGGCTGCACAACGCCACCATGCGGGTCAAGGAATGGCACGGCGACGTGGTCTTTCTTCATGAAGTTATCGCCGGCGCCGCCGATCGCTCCTACGGCATTGCGGTGGCGAAGCTTGCCGGTCTGCCGCCGAGCGTCATCGAGCGCGCCAAGACCGTGTTGGCGCAGATCGAAGCGGAAGACCGCGTCTCGCCGGCGCGCCGGCTGATCGACGATCTACCGCTGTTCGCGGTGGCGCAGAATGCTGCACCGGCGCCGCAAAAGGATTCCGCGCTGACGGCGGTAGTGGAAGCGCTCGCGGCGCTCAATCCCGATGAGATGTCGCCGCGCGATTCGATCGAAGCGCTGTACGCGCTCAAGGCGAAGCTTACCAAAGCCAAGTCTTAAAGCGTTCAAGTCCTAAATCGCGCTAGCGCCGTCAAAGTCCGCTATGCATCTGAAAGCGGACATTCCTCGATGCTATCTCGATGTTCGCTTTGGGCCAATAGCTGCCGTCCTTGGCATTCGTTTAGAACGGCACGATTTACCTGCCGTCCGGGCGCCTCAACGGTCAGATTCCGCTCCCGAGATGTGCTGAGCGCCTCAGGAATGCGCCGGTCCACGTTGCTTGAACTCAGCGGCATGGAGCTTCACGAAGTCGCGCATGTTCGTCGGTGCTTCGCCGGTGAGCTTGTACAGGGTGTCCGTCATGCGGTCGTAACGCCCCTGCTTGGTCAACTCGGCCATGGCCGAGAGATGCCTGACGACGTGTTCAGGATACCGCAGCTGACGAAGGCTTTCGCTCCACGCCGGGAGTGGGACGTCGCGATATCGGATGGGCCTGCCGAGCGCCTCCGAGAAGACGCGCGCATAGTGGTCCAGATCGGCCGATTCCGGCCCCGTCAGATCGTAGATTTGTCCGATGTGCGATGCGGGGTCGTCGAGGATTACCGCTACCGCACGCGCCACGTCGACCGCCGAGATCGGCGAGGTCTTGCCGCCGCCCATCGGCAGCGCCAACTCGTCGGAGGCCCGCACGCCGGCGGCGGCGAGTTGAAGAAAAAAGCCCTCGAGGAAGACTGTCGGCCGCACCGTGACGACCGGCAGTCCCGACCAGGACAGAGCCTGCTCCGCCAGCCAGTGCAGCTTGTGCTGCGGGCTGTCGGTGGTCTCGCTGATGCTCATCTGCGTGACCGTCATCTGCGACATGTTCACGAAAGCCTCGACGCCGTGGTGGCGCGCCACCGCGGCGGTGTTGACCGTGGCTTCCAGGTAGGCCGCCGAGACGGACATTCCGAAATAGATGCGCCCGCAACCTTTGATGGCGCGGTGCATCGAGGCGAGGTCCCTCAGGTCGCCCTCTACAACCTCTGCGCCGAGCCGACGTAGGGTTTCGGCGCGCTCGTCCTCGCGCCGAACCAAGGCGCGCACCTTGTGCCCCCTTGCGAGCAGGAATTCGGTGAGGTTGCGGCCGATGCCGCCCACAGCGCCGGCTGCTCCGGTCACGAGGATCGGGTTGTCGTGTTTATGCGTCACGTCCGTTCAGCTCCTAATAACGGACTCAAGTCGGACGTCGCGGCAAGTCGGTTCAGGGCCATTAACCGACATAAAGGCCAAATATACTCAGCGCGTCACCTAACCTTCAGCGCAGCGACCGAAAGCTCGCGCGAAGCTCTTCCGAGAACGCTTGCGGCTGTTCCCAGGCCGCAAAATGCGTGCCCTTGGAGATCCTGTTGTAGTGGATGAGCTTGGGATACGCCTTCTCAGCCCAACTCTGCGGCGCCTGGTAGATCTCTTCGGCGAAAGCGCTCACGGCGACCGGGATCTTGATGCCCCTCACATCGAAGAAGCCGCCGGCCGGAAGATTATGCCGGGTGTCCCAGTAGAGGCGTGCTGAGGAGATCGCGGTGTTCGTCAGCCAGTAGAGCGTGACGTTGTCGAGGATATCGTCCCGTGTCAGCCCTTCCGGCTTGCCGTCGATAGCGCGCACAATCATTCGGTAGCTGCGAATGTCATGGTCGATCATCCACGCCGCAAGGCCAACCGGAGAATCGGCGATTCCGTACAACGTCTGCGGGCGGTTGTTCATCTCGAGGGCGTAGCCCAACCCATTCTTGTAGAAGTCGTCGAGTTGGTCCCACGCTTGTTTTTCATCAGGCGAGAGGCCGGCCGGCGGCGGGCCGCCAACCGCGAGTGCCTTCGACACATCGGGGGGAACGGTGGCGGCCATGTTGGTGTGAATGCCGAGCAATCCCGGCGGCTGTTGCAGGGCCATCACCTCGGAAACGGCGTTGCCCCAGTCACCACCCTGCGCCACGTACTTTGTGTAACCTAGGCGTTGCATCAGCGTCGCCCACGCCTTGGCGATGCTGACCGGGTTCCACCCGGGCGCCGTCGGCTTGCCGGAGAAGCCGTAGCCCGGCAGCGACGGAATCACGAGGTGGAACGCATCCGCTGCACTCCCGCCAAATACGGTCGGATCGGTCAATGGGTCGATGACCTTCAGCTGCTCGATGATGGAGCCGGGCCATCCATGCGTGACAATCATCGGCAACGCATTCTCGTGCTTGGAGCGCACGTGGATGAAGTGAATGTCGAGCCCATCAATGTTAGTGATAAAGTTGGGCAGGGCGTTGAGCCGCGCTTCCACCTTGCGCCAGTCGTAGTCCGTCGCCCAATAGCGCGCCAGCTTCTGAATCGTGTCGAGCTGCACACCCTGTGAGTCGTCCCTCACCTGTTCTCGCTCGGGCCACCTTGTGGCGGCGACCCGCCGCTTGAGGTCCGCCAGATCTTCATCGGACGCATGGAATTTGAATGGCCGGACCGACGTCTCACCGCTCGCTTGTGCCATAGCGGCGGCACTGATCACCGAGGTGTCAGCCATGGCCGTGCCGCGGTTCGTACTGGGCGCGGGTGTCGGAGAGAGTGCCTCGGCACTCCCGGGCGCGGACAGAACCGTTCCGGCGTGGGTGGCGGTTGCACGAAGGAACATGCCAAACACCCCGAGCAGCGTCGACGATAGGAATAGGCGCCTGCCAATCCATGCATGAAGTACAGACATGGTCGTTCTCCCTGATCTCAACCGATATTTCTCGGATCGAAAGTCGTTCGATGGGTTTCAGAAAGGAGCATAGCCCCGCAAGCCTCCTGCGAAAACCACGAGTTCTCGTCGTTAGCTCGCCGGGCGTTTCATTGTATCGCCAAGAAGGGCCTTGTTGCGCTCGCGGGCAGATGTCTGGTTTGGGACATGACCGGACAGAATTCGATGTCCGCCTGGTCTCCGCTTTACTCCTCACAACGGCCATAAACCGGACATTGTCACGTACAGAAGTCACCGCGCTCTAAGCTTTCCTAAAAATCCGCGCCACACCCTGGCTGCGCACCGCAACGAGCATTCCGCTCCAGGCGATCGCGATGCAAAGGCCGATCGCGAGCGCCCACCACGCGCCGAGCGGTTCGGCGAGGTAATGCACCGCCAGAAAACCCAGCGTCAGTCCGATGAAGGCGACCTGGGCATGCGCCATCATGCTTGCTGTCGCCTTGCCGCCGACGCGCGGATGCAAAATCACGATCGAGCTGCAAAGAATGATCGGAAACAGCGCGAACATGCCCGATGCGAATGAGCCGATACTGTGGCTCGCCGTCGTCACGATGGCGACCACGGCGGCGGCGGCCAGCGCGCGCAACGGGATATCAAGTGGCGTGCGCAGGAATTTCCTTGGCGGCGCCGAACTGCGGTAGCGCCAGCTCAGCGGAATGGTGACGGCATAAACAGCGGCGTTGAGCGCGAGCGCGCTGGCCGGCGTCCAGCTCACTTGGCGCAGCAGCGCCGCGGCGGCAAACCAAGCAAGCAGCGAGAGGCCCAGGCTAACAATGAGCCCATGCCGCTGCGCCAATATGGCGTAGACGGCGGCAAAGACCGACACCGCGGCCCCGATCGCCATGCTGCCGACCGCGCTCGCCGCGATGAAAGCCGGCGGGTGTTCGATGGCGAGGATGACGTAAGCGGCGCCGGCGGCGGTCGGCAGCGCGGCAATCATCGCGCCGATGAATGCGCCGGAGCGCTCGACCACCAGCGAGGTGACGACGACGACGGTCGCCGTCAGCGCTATTTTCAGAGCGAGTTCGAGCCAGAACGCGAGGCCGGAGGACATCATTAGTGAGGCCCTTTGCCGTCACCCTGAGGTGCGCGCGCAGCGAGCCTCGAAGGGCGACGGCCCGAGCGCCGCGGCCGTTCATCCTTCGAGGGCCGCCACGCGGCCACCTCAGGATGACGGAGCGGAGGCAAAGAAGATTTTCACGTTCGCTTCAGAGTAATCTCGACCGGCGGGCTGTTGCGGATCGTCTGATAAACCACGCAATAACGCTCCGTCAGCTTGAGCAGCTGGTCGAGCTTGTCTTGCGGCGCATCGGTATCGAGGTCGAAGCGCAGCCGGATTTGCGCGAAGCCGACCGGCGCATCCTTGGCGACGCCGAGCGTGCCGCGGAAATCGAGATCGCCTTCGGCACAGACCGTCCCGGAACGGAGCGGAATGTCGAGCGCTGTCGCCACCGCTTTGAGCGTCACGCCGGCGCAGGCGACCAAAGCTTCCAACAACATGTCGCCGGAACAGAGCTCCAGTCCGGAGCCGCCGGTCGCCGGATGCAGCCCGGCTACCGCCAGCGCGCGGCCGGTCTCGACCTTGCACGCAATATTGCTGTCGTCGAGCGCGCCCTTGGCCTTAAGCGTGATCAGACCGGCTTTGGGATCGGTCTTGTAGCGGTCCTTGATCGGCGCCTGCAGCGCGCGCAAGCCAGCGGAGTCCATGAGAATTCCTTTCGTATCGGATATCAGGAGTCAGTAATCAGTAATCGGAGATCACACAACGCAGTGACTTCTGATTACTGATATCCGATATCTGACTCCTGTTACCACCACATCGCCGCGCCGGCCTCCGCCTTCTGCTCATCCCCCGCGACGATTGCCGCACGATCGAGCGAGCGGTCGAGCGCGGCGAGAACGCGGCGCTTGGCGAAATCGAACGCTGCGGATTGGCGGTCGCGTGGCCGCGGCAGGTCGACGGCGATCTCATCGAAAATGCGGCCGGGCCGCGGGCGCATCACCATGATGCGATCGGCCAGCACGATTGCCTCATCGACGTCATGGGTGACCAGCATCAGGGTCGGCTTGGCGTCGGCCCACAGATCGAGCAGATGATCCTGCAAATCGGCGCGGGTGAAAGCGTCCAACGCCGAGAACGGCTCGTCGAGCAGGAGCACTTCCGGGCGCGGCACCAGCGCCCGCGCGATGGCGACGCGCTGCGCCTGGCCGCCGGACAATTCGCGCGGCCATACCGCGGCTTTGTCGGCAAGGCCGACGCGCTTAAGGGCGGCGGCGACGCGCTCCGCCCGCTCCGGCTTCGGCCGGTCGCCGAGACCAAAGCCGACATTGTCGGCAACTTTCAGCCAAGGCAGCAACCGCGGCTCCTGGAAGATGACGCCGATCTTCTCATGCGGCGCGCTGATCGGCTCGCCGTCCAAGAACACCGCGCCTTCGCTGGCCGGATCGAGTCCGGCGATGGCGCGCAACAGCGTTGATTTTCCGCAGCCCGAACCGCCGATCACGGCGACGATCTCGCCGAGCTCGACCTCGAGCGACAAGCCGCCGAGCGCGTGTACGCCATTGGGATAAGTCTTACCGATTCGATCGAGCACGAGCATCGGTCAGACCTTTGGAGATAGCACTGATCCGGACCCCCACCCCTGCCCTCCCCCTTCCAGGGGGAGGGTGAAACGAGCGAGACTCTCTTTCCTCCCCCTGAAAGGGGGAGGATGAAGGTGGGGGTCAATTTCAGAAACCAAGATCATCCAAGATCACTCCGCTCGCACCACATCTTCCCAGCGCAGGAATGGCGCCGCAACGAGCGCGATCAGCCAATCGGTGGCTTTGCCGACAATCGCGAAGGCGACGATGGCGGCGACGATTTCGGCCGGCTTGCCGAGCTGCTGGCCGTCGATCAACAGGTAACCGAGACCCTCGGAGGCGCCCATGAGCTCGGCGGCGACCACGAACATCCAGCCGAGCCCCAGCCCCGAGCGCAACGAAATCACGTAGGCCGGCAGCACCGCCGGCAGCAAAATCCGCCGCACCATCGCAAAATCGGACAGCCGGAAGGCGCGGCCGACCTCGACCAGCTTGCGATCGACCGATTGGATCGCGCCCATCAGACCGAGATAGACCGGAAAAAATACGCCCACCGCGATCAGCGTCACTTTCGACTCCTCGAAAATCCCGAGCCAGAGGATGAACAGCGGTACCCAGGCAATCGACGGAACCGCGCGCAGCGCCTGCAGGCTGGGATCGAGCAGGCGCCGCAGCGGCGCCGAATAGCCGGTCGCGGCGCCGACGATCGTTGCGATCACGGCGCCAAAACCGAATCCGGCGGCGACGCGCGACAAAGTCACCAGAGTGTCGCGCTGCAATTCGCCGGTGCGGGCAAGCTCCACGAACGTCCAGAAGATGACGGACGGCGGCGGCGCCAAGCGCCCGCTCGACCAACCGAGCCGCACGACGATTTCCCAGGCCAGCGCCAGCGCCACCGGCACAATCAGACCCAAAGCTGGCCGTATGAACCGCGTGCGGCGGCTCGCCGCCGAGCGTTCCTGCGCCGGACTGCCTTCCGCAGCGATGGTCATGGCGACAACAGACATGGTGTCGTCAGCTTTGGCAATTGCCTATCTCGGCCGCGGCAATCCCGAGACCTCGTCTTTGCGAGTGCCGTTTTCTCACGCGCTGACGAAGCGATCGTCGATCAGATCGTCGAGCGCTTTTTTCACGTCGACATTCGCCGCGATGACGCCAGCCTGTTGCAGCGCCAGTCCGGCCTTGAGGATGGTGTCGCGCTGCGGCGCGCCGATACGATTGAAGGTCAGCTCGGTGCGCTCCTTGAGCTGAATATCGACCACCGCGTCGGGCAGCTTGGTCGCCTCCACGAACACGCGCTTCTCGTCATTGTAGTTCGCCAGGGAATATTTGCGCGCGGTCTCGTAGACCGCGAGCACCCGGCGCGCCAGTTCGGGATAACTTGTCAGAAATTCCTCGCGGCTATTGAGGATGCCGTAAGTATTGGCGTCTTTGTTGCGATAAAACAGGCGCGCGCCCTCTTCGACCTGCGCCGCCGCCATCATCGGATCGAGGCCGGCCCAAGCGTCGACGTCGCCGCGGATCAGCGCGGTCTTGCCATCGGGGTGCTGCAATAGCACCTCGCTGATGTCTTTCTCGCTCATGCCGACCGAGAGCAAAGCGCGCACCAGGAAAATGTGCGGATCGGTGCCGCGCGTCACCGCGACGCGTTTGCCCTTGAGGTCCTCGATCTTGGCGATCGGGGTGTCTTTTCTGGTCACCAAAGCCGTCCATTCCGGCCGCGAATAGACGTAGATCGATTTGATCGGATTGCCGTTGATCTTGCCGAGCAGCGCCGCCGAGCCCGCGGTCGAGCCGAAATCGATCGAGCCGGCGTTCAAAAACTCGAGCGCCTTGTTCGAGCCAAGCGTCTGCACCCAGCGGATGCCGATGCCGTCTTTGCCGAACTCTTTTTCCAGGAGGCCCTTGTCCTTGAGCACCATGGAGACTGGATTGTAGGTCGCCCAATCGATGCGGATCTCCGCCGGCTTGTCGGCGGCGCGGGCCGGGCGGTGAAAACCAAGCGGCGCGAACGCGGCGCCTGCGGCGCTGGCAAGCAAGTTGCGGCGATTGAGCATTTGAGACCTCCACACTATGTTTTTTCCATAAGAGGGCATTTGTGGCGCGTCAATCGGAAAAAATAACCGCAAAGATATTGGATTGTAGAATAATCTATTCTCGGCCAGCCCTCGCGACGCCAAATCTCGCATGCCGCTTGGCCGCACGCGATTACCAAGTGAGTACAATGACAGCGCCCGGCCGCTCCCGCTAAAGCTAAATGATTTCAGGTTGAATCGCCATTTCGCTTTAGCTCATTGTTTGAGCATGATCTTTTCCGAAAACCGGTTTCCACTTTCCGGGATCATGCTTTAAGCCTTAGTGCCGATGTTGAACCTTCGACTCCCGCGACCCTCGCGATCCTCGCAACCGTCGCAATCATCGCAACCGTCGCAGCGCGGCGCCGGCGAGCTGATCGACCCGGCGGCGCTGAGTGCCGAACTCAAAGTGCTGGCCGAACGTCATGGCGGGCGCGAGCGCGAATTGCGCAGCGCGGTGGCCCAGCGGCTTAAAACGGCGCACATGCAGGCGCGTGCGCGCGCCGAGGATTTATTGCTCAAGGACCGCCATGGCCGGCGCTGCGCCGAGCGGCTCGCGGTCATGCAGGACGAGATCATTCGTATCCTGTTCGAATTCGCGGGCAGCGAGCTTTATCCGTCGCACGCGCCGTCCGAGGCCGAGCACATGGCGGTGGTTGCGACCGGCGGCTACGGCCGCGGCCTGTTGGCGCCGGGCTCCGACATCGATCTTCTGTTTTTGCTGCCCTACAAACAGACGGCGTGGGGAGAATCGGTCGCCGAGGCGCTGCTCTATTGCTTGTGGGATATGGGATTAAAAGTCGGCCACGCCACGCGCTCGGTCGATGAATCGATTCGCCAAGCCAAGTCGGACATGACGATCCGCACCGCGCTCCTCGAAGCGCGGTATCTGTTCGGCGACG
>Ga0073928_10010999_pt1 | contig 10637 bp, 12 predicted proteins | sample PaiPotPPA55metaG_FD_76969 | JGI IMG/M metagenome (GOLD analysis project Ga0073928, IMG submission 76969) | Iron sulfur acid spring bacterial and archeal communities from Banff, Canada, to study Microbial Dark Matter (Phase II) - Paint Pots PPA... ...
ACCAGCAGTCTGTAGTCCGCGTCGGCGGCATGGCGCAGGGTCGAGAGTACGACGCCGCTGGTGATGATGCCCGTCAGGATCAGGGTCTCGATGCCATTGGCGCGCAGGATCAGGTCGAGATCGGTCCCGGCGAAGCGCTCACCCGATGCTTGGTGACGACGATTTCCTCGGCCAGCGGCGCGACGGCGGGATGGATTTTCGCATTTTCGGCACCCGCGGCGAATGCACCCGAGGCCTTGAGCCCGTTGAACGTCGCATTTCGGTCGCTGACCTCCGGATAGCCGGGGCGGAAGCCGACGACCACGTAGATCACCCGCATCCCGGCTGTGCGGGCCGCGGCGATCAGCTTCGCCGTCCGATCGAGCAGCGCCTCCGCACCGGCGGCATAGTTGTCGACGATCAGCGTCTGGAAATCCATGACGAGCAGCGCACTCGTCCGGCGATCGATCGAAAGATTGTCGGCCATTGCGGGTCCTGCTCCTATGCTGCTCGCGGCGTGATGGGTACAGGCGCGTTGCAAGCGCCCGAGCATGGCGATGGCCGGTTCCGTGCCGGGTGCGCGTAACCCGCGGGTTAAGACTAACTTTACAAACAGCGTTCATACCGCTAGTCAAATCAAAACCACACTGTATCGTTTATATAATACGAATTTGGAAGGCTGACAAGAGGCGGGAAATGGTCGCGTGTTCCCTTCGCCAGTTGCTTGTCCGGCTATTCGCGCTTTTAGGTGCAATGCTCATTGTTGCCGGGTGCAGTTCGCTTCCGCGAACCGCGTACACCGCATCCGATGCGGCATCCTCGAAGGTATTGGACCTCGGCGAGCTGCGCAGCTATGCCGACGAGCCGGCATCGACGTTTCTCAAGACAGATATGAGTTCTCGAGCCGGTCCTCTCAACTATCTTGCATTGTCGGGGGGCGGCGCCGATGGCGCATACGGTGCCGGCGTGCTGAACGGTTGGACGGCAGCAGGGACGCGTCCGAAATTCTCAGCGGTTTCGGGGGTGAGCACGGGTGCCCTGATTGCACCATTTGCATTTCTCGGCCCTGCCTACGACGCGATATTGCGAGACGTTTATACCAGCGGCGTCGCCGAAAGCCTGCTCAATACGCCAAGCATCGCGCACGCTCTGTTCGGATCTGGCCTGTTCGGGAATACGCAGCTGCGCGAGCTCGTTGCCCGCTATGTCGGTCGGGACATGCTTGCGGCAATCGCCGCCGAACACGCCAAGGGCAGAGGGCTTTTCATCGTCACGACCAATCTCGATACGCAGCGCACGGTGATCTGGGATATGGGTCGCATTGCCGCGATCGGGTCTCCCCAGGCACTGGATTTATTCAGGGACGTGCTGGCCGCGTCCGCAAGTATCCCGGTGGTTTTCCCACCGATGCTGATCGATGCAGAAGCGAACGGCCATCGTTTCCAGGAGATGCATGTGGATGGTGGCGTGACGGCACCGGTCCTGACATTGCCGGAAGCATTTCTGTTGCGAAACGGAGCGTTCGCAAGAGGCCTTCGCCTGAACATCTACGTCCTGGTGAACGATAAGGTCGAGCGGGATTTCCAGTTGGTGCCGAACAGCACGATCGATATCGCTGCCAGAGCTTCTGCCTCTGTCACGAAGACGCAAATCCGTTCGGTGATCTACCAAACATATGACTTCGCTCGCCGCAACAATTTCGGATTCAATCTGACTTACGTTGACAAGGATGTTCCGTCGCCAACTTCATTTGGCTTTGGAACGAGCTACATGCGTTCTCTTTACCAATACGGATATGACAAGGCCAAAACCGGTGATTTCTGGGCGAAGGCGCCGCCGCCGGATGATTCCGTGCAGAGCGGTTTTCGCTACCGAAGATCGGCGACGTTGCAATGAGGGGCGAGGCCCGCATGACCGCCGTGAAGCGTCATGCGGTGGCGATCATCCATGCGTTCGAGGAGGCGGACGCGCAGCTTGTCGGTAAGGCGGTGGTCCTGACCGATGGAACGGCGGGGACGGTGGAGGCCGTCTGGCTTGACGATCTCCACGGCTTGCGAATTTCCATCGAAGGCCACCCGGGAACCTGGCCTGTCTCAACCGTCAAATTCGCGCAAAGCTAGCTATAGCCCCTCAGCGAGGCCTCACGCCATTCAGGAACAGTTTGACCGCAGCCTGTCTCCGCTGTTCCTGAAACTTTGGACGGGCTGCTACTATGCCGTGGTGTTTGTCGGTATTGCCCAGCACAAGACTGAGGAACAGGTCGGCCGCAATTTCGGGGTCGTCGATCTTGATCTGGCCGCTGTCGGCAAACTGCTGCAGCAGGATTGCGACGGCCCGAACCCCACGCAGCCAGCCCTCTTCATATCCGAGCTTTGCCACGTCCGGAAACTGGACGGCCTGCGCCGCCAGCGTTCGCCGCAGCATGACCACCTCGGGTGTCGAAGCGTGGGCCAGCAGGTGCCGGCTGAGATCGTGCAGCGTGGTCTCTACGCTCTTGGGGTTGACCTTGGCGGCCTCGGCCGCCGCCGACAGGGGAGCGAGCCAGCGCTGGATCGTGGCCCGCAGCACGGCCGTGAACAGATCGCGCTTGTCACGATAACGCGCATAGACGGTCGGCTTGCTGACGCCGGCCGTTTCCGCGACCGCATCCATCGATGTGCAATCGAAACCGTGCTCCATGAACAGCTTCGTTGCGACGTCGAGCAAGCGCGCGTCACGCCGCACGGCCTCCTCGCGGGTCGGACGGCCGCCGCTCCCGCGCCGGGCAGGGCGCGCCGCCACACTAGTTGCTTCCTTCGCCATCCAAAGCCCCTTGTCAGCCAGCCGAAGTTGGTTTATATAAACGATACAGTATAGTTTTAATGTGGTCCATTATCAATACCGTTCGTAACACGAGTCTCCAGGGCGCCGAATACCCGCGCATCCAGCGGAACCGGTCACAAAGGGAGGGCACCGATCGAACATGTCGCTGGGCCATACCTGAACGGCCTTCAACTATTCACCGTTAGCGCCGTCGAACAACTCCCGTCCCCCAAGAACGGTCGCGGCGCGAGAGCCGCCGAGAACAGCCCCCTCGGCGGCTCTTTAGGGGCGGGATGACCCGCGCTCGGAGCGCGGATCCGAGTGTTGATTCTCGCCACGCTTGGGAGGGGAAGAGGCGATCTTTCCCTTGCGAGGCGATCGTGCATAATCGAAGGGTCATTTGAACCGCGCGCGAGTCCCCCCATGTCCCTGCAAGTCTATCTCGCCTTCGTCGCCGCCTGCATCGCACTGGCGCTGTTGCCGGGTCCTGTCGTGACGCTCGTCATTGCCAACGGCCTGCGCCATGGCACCCGCGCGGCGCTGACCAATATCCTGGGCGTCCAGGCCGGACTGGCGATCGTGATCGGCATCGTCGCGATCGGGCTGACCTCGCTGATGGCGACGATGGGCTACTGGTTCGACTGGGTGCGCTTTGCCGGTGCCGCCTATCTGATCTGGCTCGGCATCAAATTGATCCGCAGCCCCGTCGAGGGCGTCAAGGCCGACGCGCCGCCGCCCCCGCCGCGCGGCGGGTTTTTCCTGCAAGGATTCTTGGTGCTGCTCTCCAACCCAAAAGTGCTGGTGTTTTTCGGTGCCTTCATTCCGCAGTTCATGGACATGAGCCGCGACCATGTCTCGCAGGTGGCGCTGCTCGGCGTCACCTTCATGATCACGGGCGCGATCACCGATTCGATCTATGCGCTGCTCGCCGGCCGGGCGCGGCGCTTCTTCTCGGAACGGCGGACGCGGCTGTTGTCGCGGGTCTCCGGCGGCTTCATGATCGGCGGCGGCATCTGGCTGGCGCTGACGCGGGCGCGGTGAGCGCAGACTTAGGCCGGCAACAGCCCCTGCGTCCGCAGCGCTATTTCGATCTCGGCAAGAATCCGCGCCAGCCGCTCCGCCCATTCGGTCTGCCCGGCTGCGTCGGTTATCAAGTCCTGGCGGATTTCGATGCCTGAATTCATCAGGCCGCGCGCCTCGCCATGCACGGGAATCGTGTAATCGGTCTCGTCGCTCACCGCATAGGGCTCGTTGTCGCCGACCACCAATTCAGGCTCGGCGCGCAACATCTTCAGCAAAAGCGGCGGCAATTTTATATCGCGATGATAGAGCGTGCCGATATGCCAGGGCCGCGCGATCCCGGCATAGACCGGCGTGAAACTATGCAGCGACACCAGCACGGTCGGGATTTTTTCAGCGAGCCGGGCGTCGGTCACCTCACGGATGCGATGATGATAGGGATCGAAGATGAGCCTCCGCCGCGCTTCGGCGGCGTCGCGCGAAAGACCTTCATTGCCGGGGATCACCGTCGCTTCGCTGATGCGCGGGATCGAACCTGGCGCGGTCGGCGGGCGGTTGCAGTCGATCACCAGCCGCGAATAGCGCTGCGCGATCAGATGCGCGTCCAGATGTTGCGACAGCGCGGAGGCGACGGCGGCAATGCCGATATCCCAGGCGATATGCCGCGTCAGTTCGCCGGCCGGAAGCCCGAGGTCGCCGAGCGCCGGCGGAATCAGCCGGCCGAAATGATCCGACGTCAGGAGGAACGGCGAGCGTCCCAGCGCGTTTTCCTGGTGAACCGGCGGGGCATCTTCCCGACCAAGCAAGGATGTGTCGCCTTCGCTGTCCAAAGCCATGTTTCCTTAACTATTGCCTATCGAAGCGGCATTCCCGGTTTAGGAATGAGCAGGGATCGGTATAGATTACATTGTATAAAGTCATGAATTATTACACGACGATGCCGCTGCTCACGATCCATCACAAGACCGAATATCGCTACGCGCACCCGGTGGCGTTCGGCGAACACCGCATCATGCTGCGCCCGCGTGACGGCCATGATCTGCGCGTGCGCGCGCACCGTCTTGTCATTGCGCCGAAGCCGATGTCGCTGCGCTGGATCCACGACGTGTTCGGCAACAGCGTCGGGATTGCGACCTTCGACGAGCGCGCCGACACGCTGTCGTTCAATTCGACCGCAACGGTGGAGCACAATCCCGCCGGGGAATTCGCGCTGACCCCGGACGATCCGGCGTATTTTTATCCCTTTCATTATGACAGCGACGAGTTTCCCGATCTGGTCCAGTTCATCACGCCGCAATATAGCGATCCCGACGGCGAGCTGTCGGCCTGGGCGCGGATCTTTCTAGACCCGCAGGGGCCGACCCCGACGTTCAATATCCTGTGCAACATGACCTACGGCATCCGCGAGATGTTCATGTACCGCAAGCGCCACGAGCACGGCACCCAGCATCCGCTCGATACGCTGCAGACGAGGTCCGGCACCTGCCGCGACTACGCGCTGTTCATGATCGAGGCGCTGCGCCGGCTCGGCATCGCCGCGCGCTTCGTGTCGGGATATCTGTTCATTCCGGGTGACCGCGCGCACGGCTATGTCGGCGGCGGCTCGACCCATGCCTGGGTGCAGGTCTATCTGCCGAGTGCGGGCTGGATCGAATTCGATCCGACCAACGGCATCGTCGGCACCCGCGACCTCATTCGCGTCGCGGTGGCGCGCGATCCGCGCCAGGCCATCCCGCTGCACGGCGTCTATCTCGGTTCGGCCGATGCCTATGTCGGGATGGAGGTTGCCATCAACGTCGTTTCCGCCGGCGAAGAGGCAGGAGCAAAGGCTTGAGAATCATGGAAATCAAGGTCGGTTTCGAGATTTCTTACGCGGCACCGCAGCCGACGCCGATGGTGATCATGCTCTCCATTCATCCCTCGCGGCAAAACGACATCATCGGGGCCGAGACCATCGTCGCCGAGCCGAACGTGCCGATCGGCTTCTACCGCGACAGCTTTGGCAATATCTGCGGCCGCCTGGTGGCGCCGGCCGGCGGCGTGACCTTGCGCGGCAACGCGCTGGTGCGCGATTGCGGATTGCCCGATGCGGTAGCGCCAGACGCGCAGCAGGTTCCGATCGATCAACTGCCGGACGATCTGCTGCTCTATCTGATGGCAAGCCGCTATTGCGAGACCGACAAGCTCACCGACATCGCCTGGTCGCTGTTCGGCAATAGCAAGCCGGGGTGGCATCGGGTGCAGGCGATCTGCGACTTCGTGCACGACCACGTCACCTTCGGCTATCAGCACGCCCATCACATGAAGTCCGCCCACGACGTCTACGAACAGCGCACCGGCGTGTGCCGTGATTTCGCGCATCTGGCGCTGACGCTCTCGCGCTGCATGGGCATCCCGGCGCGCTATTGCACCGGCTACATGGGCGACATCGGCATTCCCCCCGACCCCGCGCCGATGGATTTTTCCGGCTGGTTCGAGGTCTATCTCTCCGGCCATTGGTACACCTTTGATGCCCGCCACAATCACCCGCGCATCGGCCGCATCCTGATGGGAACCGGCCGCGACGCCGCCGACGTCGCGCTGACCACGAGTTTTGGCCGGATGGATCTTGCAAAATTCGTCGTCGTCAGCGACGAAGTGGTGACGGCGTGAGGATGACGTGAGCCTGGCACCAGCTTCTCCCCGTCATTGCGAGCGCAGCGAAGCAATCCATGTCGCCGCGCGGAAAGTATGGATTGCTTCGTCGCTTTGCTCCTCGCAATGACGGGGTGAGAGACAGCCCATGACTTCCAACCACCTCTTCGTCTACGGCACGCTGATGCGCGGCTTCGATCATCCGATGGCGCAGCTGCTCTCGGCAAACGCGGATTTTCTTGGGCCGGCGCGCTGCCGGGGCCGGCTTTACCTCATCAAGCATTATCCGGGCCTCGTCCTGTCGGATGATTCCAATGACGTGGTCTTCGGCGAAGTGTTCCGCCTGCGCGAGCGCGACGCCCTGCTGCGCGAGTTCGACATGTATGAAGCCTGCGGCGAGGGATTTGCCGAGCCGACCGAATATATCCGGCAGATGCTGCCGGTAACGCGCGAGGACGGCGCCGCGAGCGAAGCCTGGACCTACATCTACAACTGGCCCGTCACCAGCCTGCCGCGCATTGCTTCGGGGAGGTTTATGGAGGGGTAACGCCGCCGCAGCGCGCGCTCCACTCCCTCTCCCGCTCTTCGCGGGGGCTCTCTTCGTGAGCGCTGACGATCGACGCTTCTGTGTTAGAATGCTCCAATGAAACACGCGGATTTCAAGATCGGAATAGAATTCCTTACTGCGCCGGCCGGTGGCGATGTACGGACGTCGGCGTTCGCACGATCGCGGCGATCAGATTAGACCTCGATCACGATCCGGCTTGGTACAGCGGACCGCCCTATGCCGTCGTGGAACACGTCTTTGACGAGAACGGCATCGAGGATTGTGATCCGGCGCCACTGGAGCGAATTTTCGACGATAGCGGCAAAGCCCGCGTGGTTACGGTCAATCGCGCTTCTGGACGGTCCTCGTAGGGAGAGAGCCCCCACCGCGAGCCCTCCCCCGCGAAGAGCGGGAGAGGGGGCTGCGCGCATCCGCGGCACGATGACCGCGCCGAACCGCGTTTAGGCACGGCCTTAATGTTAGCTGGAGATTAACCGTCCTCGCTTTGAAGGGCGGAGCACTAGAGATGGGGGTCCAGCCATAAGCAACATGTCTATTTCTTGTGGGTTGTGGACAACTGGGACAATGGGGAGATTGACAGAACAGACAGAGAACATTAAACTGCGCCACTGGCGTTCCTTCATTTGATTCGCGAGCGTTGCTTAGCGAGCGTGGTGAACGCTTCCGTCCCAAATTTTTGTTGTGAGTGAGCGCATGCGCTTCCCGCCTAGCTTTCTAGACGAGTTGAAAGCGCGTCTTCAAGTTTCAGACGTGGTGGGTCGCCGCGTGAAGCTGAAGAAGTCGGGGCGCGAATGGAAAGGGCTGTCTCCGTTCCAGCAGGAGAAAACACCCTCGTTCTTTGTCAACGATCAGAAGCAGGCGTGGTTCGATTTTTCTTCCGGCAAGAACGGCAACATTTTCGACTTCGTGACGGAGACGGAGGGCGTATCCTTCCCCGAGGCGGTCGAGCGGCTGGCATCTTTGGCAGGACTTCCGCTGCCCCGCACGTCTCGGGAGGAAGAAGAGAGGGAGGAGCGTCAAAAATCCCTCTACGATGTAATGGAATTGGCAACGAAGTACTTTGAGCAGAACCTTGCTTCGAACATAGGCGCGCAAGCTCGCGGCTATTTGTCCGATCGTGTGATCGCTCCATCTACGAGTCTTGAGTTTCGACTCGGCTACGCAACTTCCAATCGGTTTGGATTGAAAGAATACCTAGGATCAAAGGGTGTATCAGTCGCAGACATGATTGAGACCGGCCTACTGATCGCCGGAGACGATATTCCTGTTCCCTACGACCGTTTTCGCGACCGCATCATGATTCCGATCCATGACCAGCGAGGCCGAGTCATCGCGTTCGGTGGACGAGCGCTTAAGAGCGACGTTCAACCGAAGTATTTGAATTCCCCCGAAACCTCAATTTTTCACAAAGGCTCGGTCGTCTTTAATTTTCATCGCGCTCGTGAGCCAGCTCATCGGGCCGGTTCTGTCGTCGCCGTCGAAGGCTACATGGATGCCATTGCCATCTATCAGGCTGGCATTAAGAGCGTTGTCGCAACAATGGGGACTGCGTTTACAGAGGAGCAAATCATAACGCTTTGGAGATTGTCTTCTGATCCGGTGATTTGTTTTGATGCGGACCGAGCGGGTGTTGCTGCAGCCCATCGGTCCATTGATCGGATCCTTCCAGTACTGACGGTCGGAAAGTCGTTTCGATTCGTTTTCATGCTGGAAGAAAAGGATCCAGATGATCTTATACGCGAGAGAGGTGTCGAAGCTTTCAAGAATCTATTGGTCGGCTCATTGCCCCTGTGGGACGTACTGTGGGCTCGGGAAACCGAAGGCGTTAATGTGAAGACGCCTGATACTCAGGCCGCTCTAGAGAGGAAACTTAATGCTCTGATTCGCACAATTAGAGATTCATCCGTCCAAACAGCTTATATTCGTACCTGTCGCTTGCAACTCGCTGATTTGTTTTGGCAGGCTGTCAGAGGTGGTAAGGGCAAGAAAGAACCTAGCCAACTTGTATCCAAAGAGCTCAAGATCGAGCTGGCCGACCGACAACATGGTCTGCAAAAAGTCTTGCTTGGTATGCTCGTACACTACCCCGATTTTTTGGACGAGAAGCAGGATAAAATTCTGAGACTAAAATTTGTGCCGGAGTTGGATGAGTTTTGCACCGCGCTTTATAAATTGCTTATCGTCCAAAAGGACTTGTCGGTAATCAAGATTTACGAGCATCTTGAGGATAGCTTTTATAAAGTGTTGCAAGAAATTCACGGCAAGAAGGAGGATGGGCGCCCTTGGGGGCATGTTCTTTTTTTTAAGTTTCAAACTCTCGCTTTCGGTCCCTCCCACGACTTTGTTTCACGTTGTATCGATCATTTTGCCCGCAGAATTCATCTTGACGAGTTGGACGAAGACATTCAGCGGGCCAAAGTCTTGGCTGGGGAGAACGACGCAGCAGTTGATCAATTGCTGAACCTCGTTAGGGAGCGCCAGAATGAGCATTCTGACATTGAGGTTGAAGGGGCCGAGTTGGCTGAGGAGGGGGCAGAGATTAAACGTCTTTGGGGTCCGAATCGGACCAGGCCTGAAGATACTGCAATGCAGCATTTCGGCGCGGCCGTTCTCGGATAACCTTGCTCACGAATGACCGCGACGAAATTAGAAGATGCGGGCCGATCTCGAGGCGGGCGGATTTTCTCAAGTACTTCAAATGGTTGAGCGGGCGATCACGACCTCGGCGGTGTGGGGCGCTGGTGCGGGCGCGGCGCGGGAGGACGTTCTTTCCACCTGGCATCAGCTCGTCTCCTTGCATCGCCAATGGCACTCCTTACTTAGGGAATTGAAGGATGCCGAGCTGGCCCTGGGCGAGGAATCAAGCGAGGCGAATCTGGCGTGGCTGCGCGACGTCAAGGCGAGGCTGGCCGAAGTAGACGGCACCGAGGCCCTGATCGAGGGTTTTGGGGAGTCTTCGGGACGGTTCCAACGGAGCGTTTGATTAAAAAATCATGCGGACGGGGGCGCTAACGTCCCCGAAAAGACTCGCCAAATCCATGGTTTGGCTGCAAAAACAGGGTTAAGCGAAGCTTAAGTGCCTGCAGGTTACGAGAGAGAAATCGGCGAACGCAATATTGGGGGTGGCGACGGTCTGCGCCGCCCTTTGCGCGTCGTCAGTGAGTTCAAGGTTTCAAGCGGGCGCGGCGACGTTTCCTGCATGAGCGCGTTTGAGGAGCAATGAATGGCCAGCAAGGCAAAGACGCTGCAGGTGAAGGACAAGGAAAAAGACGACAAGGCAGCCGACGCGCCTGAGAAGGATTCAGCCGAAGCCCCTTCACCGTTGCTCGACCTTTCCGATGCCGCCGTCAAGAAGATGATCAAGCAGGCCAAGAAGCGCGGCTTCGTGACCTTCGATCAGCTCAATGAAGTCCTGCCGTCCGACACCACCTCGCCCGAGCAGATCGAGGACATCATGTCGATGCTCTCCGACATGGGCATCAACGTCTCCGAGGCCGAAGACGCCGACAGCGAGGAAGAGACCAAGGAAGAGGCCGAGGACGAGACCGACAACGAACTGGTCGAGGTCACCCAGAAGGCCGTCACCGAAGTCAAGAAATCCGAGCCCGGCGAGCGCACCGACGATCCCGTCCGC
>Ga0073928_10011000_pt1 | contig 10636 bp, 8 predicted proteins | sample PaiPotPPA55metaG_FD_76969 | JGI IMG/M metagenome (GOLD analysis project Ga0073928, IMG submission 76969) | Iron sulfur acid spring bacterial and archeal communities from Banff, Canada, to study Microbial Dark Matter (Phase II) - Paint Pots PPA... ...
AATTTGGGATCGGGTGGAGCGGTAACCGGTGCCGGTTTGAGCGGGCGGTTGCGCGGGGCAATCATCGTTCCGCAAATTGCTCTGGCGCTTGTGCCCCTTTGCGGAGCAGGGCTGCTCATTCGCAGTTTTGTGCATTTGCAGGAAGTAGCGCCAGGTTTTACTTCTGAACACCGCCTCTCGCTTTCACTTTTCGCTCCGACGGCACATTACGCGGGTGCAGCAGATATTGCTGCCCTTGCGAAGCGCCTTTGCGAAGCAACGTTGCAAGTTCCTGGCATGCATCAAGCAGGAATAGCCCAGGCGATTCCTTTCACTGACGGCCCCCGCTGGTTGCAAGCGCTTACTCGCACGGACCCTAAAGGAATCCGCAATTTTTCGCAGTTGCCCTTGGTGCGCTACACGGTGGCCACGCCTGGTTACCTCGAAGCGATGGGCATCCCGCTGAAGGCCGGCCGTTCGGTGACCGATGCGGATACGCACGACAGGCTGCCGGTTGTGGTGATCAACGAAAAGCTGGCGCGCCAGCAATTTCCCGCGGAAGATCCTGTCGGGAAACAGATTTGGATTGGTCATGCCGAAGCGCTGCCTAATTCCTCTCCGCGAACCATCGTGGGTGTTGTGGCAGATACGCACATGTATGCGCTGGATGCGGGTCCCGGCCCAAGCGCGTGGGTTCCGATGGCGCAGCAAGAGGGAAGCGAGGATATTTGGCGCAACATGTTCCTGGTCGCGAACGCTGGAATCAATCCGAGCAATGCGGTGGCGGCTGTAGGACAAAAAATTCACGGCGTTGACGCCGAACTCGCGATCACCGATGTGTCCTCAATGGATGAACGCCTGAGCGAGTCTTTGTGGCGCCAACGCTTTAGCGCCAGCGTGCTGGGGGCATTCAGCCTCGCGGCCCTAGGTATCGCCGTGCTCGGTATATTCGGCGTCACAAGCTTTCTGGTTGCGTTGCGTTCACACGAAATCGGCGTGCGCATGGCGCTCGGAGCGCGACCGGCAGATATTTTGAAGATGGTGTTTGGGCAGAGCCTTGTGCTAGTCGCGATTGGAACGGTGCTAGGACTGCTCGGTGCGTTCGCGCTAACTCGCGTCTTGGAAGGACTGCTGTTTGCGGTAAAGCCGACCGATGCGTCCACGTTTGGGCTGATGGCGGCAGTGCTTGCGATCTCCTCTTTGGTAGCGTGCTGGGGGCCGGCGCGCCGCGCTGCGAGAGTGGATCCGATTATAGCTTTGCGTGCGGAGTAAGATCTTTCGGCCTTCGGAGAAGGAGAATTCCTACCAAGTCGGAAGTGCGGGTTGAGCAGTGGTACACTTCAGCCCTTATTTCTGGAGGCAAGAGATGAAGGCCTCTCTGTTTTATCGAATGGCCGCTGTTCTACTGCTGTTTTTTGCTTTCGGACATACACTTGGTTTTCGCCAGTCCGATGCAAGTTGGGGGGTTGATACCCTGCTTGGCTCGATGCGGTCAATTCACTTTGATGTGCAGGGGTTTAGCCGGACATATTGGGACCTTTTTTGTGCGGCTGGATTCTCGGTCGGCGTGTTTTATTTTTTTGCGGCGATATTGGCATGGCAACTAGCTGGCCTTCCGGCAGAAACTTTAGCGCGCATGCGCGGCACCGCGTGGGCGTTCGCTGCTTGCTTTGCCGCCATCACGGTGGTTAGCTGGAGATACCTCTTTATCCTCCCTATCGTTTTCTCAGTTTTGATTACAATGTATTTGACTGCGGCGGCATGGCTTTCAGCGCAGCCGACAGTTCGAGACGTTTAGAGAGAAAGTCAGCCAACGGATCGCTCTTCTCATTCCTACCATAACCGATTCCGCAGCTACCGCCTCCAAGCCTTGATGCGGGTAGCACACACCCTTTCAATTTTCTACTGCTAGGCCGTATGCTGTTACGCTGCCTGCGAGTGGCGGATGAAACTCCTTCAAAGGCTTATAAGAGCGTTCGTATTAATAGTGAGCGTTGTGTTGGTCGTGCCCGCGGTAGCTTCTGCGCAAACGGACGAAATCCAAGTCTATGACGCGGCAATTGCCGAACCAGGAGTGTTCAATCTCACCTGGCATAATAACTTTATCGCTGATGGCATAAAGACGCCTGCTTTCCCGGGCGGACTCATACCAGATAAGTCCTTCAACGGGGTGACCGAGTGGGCCTACGGCGTGACCGATTGGTTCGAGGCGGGGCTTTACCTTCCGCTGTACAGCATCTCCCAAGATCGTGGCGCGACGATTAACGGAGGCAAGATCCGCTTGCTTTTGGTCAGTCCCCGCGCGGACAAGCGCACCTTCTTTTATGGCGCAAACTTCGAGTTCAGCTACAACGCTCTGCACTGGCAGCCGCACCGCTTTACCTCGGAGATTCGGCCGATCATTGGCTGGCACCTGCACCCGCTGGACATCATCGTGAATCCTATTCTCGATAATTCGTTTAGCGGTGGCTTCAAGAGTCTCGATTTCGCCCCAGCCGAACGTATCGCTTACAATTTCCCCCCGAAGTGGGCTCTGGCCGTCGAAGAGTACGCCGACTATGGTCTGCTGCGCAATCTCGCCTCAGGCAGCCAGCAGGTGCATGAACTGTATGCAATATTCGATCGCTATTCCAAAATTGTAAATGTAGAGGCGGGCGTGGGCTTTGGTCTCACAAGCGCGTCAGACAAAATAACTTTGAAGTTGATTCTTTCGCGCGATCTCAACCGGAGAACCAAAAAGTGAGCGATATGGATGATTTTTGCGGCTCAGATTAGAGTGGAAATGCAGCTCTGATTTGAAATCTCAGCGCGGCGAAAACGGTTCGGCGCAATCGTGTGTGTTACTATCGTCGGCTCATGAAAACTGGAATTATTGGCCTGCCGCAAGTAGGGAAGACTAGTTTGTTCCGGATTCTCACGCGCGTGCGAGTGGACGCACGGAGCACCCCGAATCAGGCGCATGTGGGGATTGCTCGCGTGCCCGATGCCCGGGTGGCAAAACTTTCCGAAATCTTCAAACCCAAAAAAATCACTTACGCCACGATTGAGTATGTGGATGTGGGCGGTCTGCAGAAAGACCGCGAGAAAAACTCAGCTTCGCTTGTGCCGTTGCGCGAGGCGGATGCCCTGGCCCACGTCGTCCGGCTGTTTGAAGATCCGGCGGTGCCGCACGAAGGAGGCTCGCTCGATGCTTTGCGCGATATCGAGAGCGTAGAAATCGAGCTGATGCTGAACGATTTGGAGCAAGCGTCCAAACGAATCGAGCGCGTGGAAAAAGATTTGAAAAAGAAGAAAGAGACGGTGCTGGAAGGTGAGCTGCAGCTTCTGACTCGCTGCCGCAAAGCGCTGGAGAGCGAAACGGCGCTGCGCGAGCTGGAATTCAAGCCGGAAGAGTTGAAGATGCTCACCGGGTTTGAGTTTCTTTCTCGAAAGCCGATGCTCTACGTGCTGAACCTCGGTGACGATCAAGCTGCCGACATCGACCGCGTGGTCGAAAAATACCATCTGGAGAAGCTGGCGTCGAAACCGCACACCGCCGTGGTTCCTTTCTGCGGCAAGATCGAAGCAGAACTCTCCGAGTTGCCAGACGCGGAAGCTGCGGAAATGATGCGCGCGTACGGATTGGCAGACTCGGGACGCGACAGGCTGATCCAGGCGAGTTACCGGCTGCTTGGGTTGATTTCGTTTTTAACTTGTGGGGAGCCGGAGTGCCGCGCCTGGACCATCGAGCGCGGAATGAATGCGCAACAGGCTGCCGGCGCGATTCACAGCGACATCGAGCGCGGATTCATTAAAGCCGAAGTAGTAAATTGGGAAAATCTGCTGAAAGCGGGCGGCTTTCCTGTCGCTAAGGAACGTGCGCAGGTGAAGCTCGAAGGCAAAGAATATATCGTGCAGGATGGCGATGTGATTTTGTTCCGCCATTCGGGCTAATACGATGTCTCTTGCCGGCGAAAATCGCGTACTGCTCGCGCTGCTGTTGGGAATTACGGCGGCCGGGGCGAATGTAGTGGGTGGCTCGCTGATTGCGCGAGCGAAGTCGCTACGTGGTTATCTAAAATATTTCATCGCGCTGGGCGCCGGGTTCATGCTGGCGACGGCTTTGCTCGAGATGATCCCGGAATCGCTCAGGCTGCAGGCCAAAGGCGGTTCGACATTTTTCCATCGCAAAAATTCAGTTTTCCTTTTCGTTCTCGCCGGTTATTTCCTGGTTCATTTTTTCGAACATACGGTAGCGCCCCACTTTCATTTTGGCGAAGAGACGCATGCGGAGGAAATGTCTCACGCGCATGCGAGTTACGCTGCGCTACTCGGCCTCGTGGTCCATACTTTTTTTGACGGCGTGGCGATTGCGTCCGGCCTCCTCGTTTCTACTTCGCTCGGAGTGGTTATTTTCCTGGCAATATTTCTGCACAAATTGCCGGAGGGATTCACCGTAGCGTCGCTGATGCTGGCGAGCGGGCAGAGCCGGCGGGCGGCGTTTTGGTCGTCGGCAATTTTGGGCGGCGCGACGTTGTTGGGACTGGCGCTAATGTTCGCGCTGGGCGACGTGGTAGGGGAGGCGCTACCGTTTTCGGCTGGCGTTACGCTATATGTCGCCGCGTCGGATCTGATTCCAGAAGTAAACCGTGAGCCCGGACCTGGAATGCCGCTCTTGGTATTCCTAGGCGTTGCGATGCTGTTAGGGCTCAAGCTGCTTTTTCACGTTTGATGCGCTGCGGCGCCGAAAAGGTAATGCTGGCGACCTGCGAATATGACATTGCCCGCCGAGCGGCTTAAAGCCTCTGGATTCAGCAACTATATTTAACCGGGCGGGTTAAATTGCTCGGACTCCGCTGGTTAGGGCACATCTGCAACTTTAAGTGGCTACAGGTGTTAGATAGAATGTGGAGGCCATGACCAGGTCTGACGTCCAATTGATGCTGGACGTGAAGGCTGGGGACGATGCGTCCTTTGACCTTCTATTGCAGAAGTATCGCACGCCGCTGGTCAACTTCCTCTATCGGATGGTGAGAGATACGGCAACGGCCGAGGATCTGGCGCAAGAAGTTTTCCTGCGAGTTTACCGGGCCCGCAAGCAGTATTCTCCCAGCGCGAAGTTCACCACCTGGCTGTTCCGCATTGCGACGAACCTGGCGCTGAATTCGATGCGGGATAACCGGCATCACCAGAAGGATGTATCGATCGACGCGCCTTCTTCGCCGGATGAAGACGCAGCGCCGATGCAATTGCCGGCTCCGGAAATGCGGATTGACGAGCACATGATTGAACGCGACCGCGCAGATTTTATCCGAGGCGTGATTGCGGCGCTGCCCGAAAAACAACGCGTAGCGGTTCTGCTGCATAAGTATGAAGAGATGGATTACGGAGAGATTGCGAGAATTCTAGATTGCTCGGAAAGCGCGTTGAAATCGCTATTGTTTCGAGCGTACGAGACCCTGCGAGTGCAACTGGCGCCGCTGGTTTCGACCTCAGCCAGACGCGCAGGGAAGGAAGCCCAACATGAAATGTGAAGATGTTTCGAAAGAATTGATTCCGTACCTGGATCGCCGCGCGAGTTCTGCGGACCGCCATGAGGTGGAAGAGCACCTGGCGGCTTGCGCGGGTTGCCGTACACGCGCGGAGGAACTGCGCACGTTGTGGAGTGTGCTTGACGAAGTGCCCATCGTGCAGCCGTCGCTTGGATTTGACGCACGCATGCGCGCGCGAATTGCGGAGGAGCCACAAGCTCGTTGGTACCGCTGGTTTGTGCCGCAGCCGCGCCTGGCGATGGCGATGGCGCTATTGCTGGCGGTGAGCGTGTGGATGTCGCGTCTGCCACAGGATAGTTCGACGCTGCCTGGGACCGCGCAAAGCGAGCAGCAGCAGTTTCAGGTAATTAAGAATTTAGACGTGCTGGAAAATTACGATGTGTTAAGCAAGTTTGACGCGCTGGACGAAGTGCCTGCGGACCAGCAGGCGACTCCGGTAGATCAGATGAACAATCAGCCAGCACAGGACGACGGCGGATAAATGAAGCGGGTCGGAACTACTTGCGGTCTTGCGCTGGCTCTTCTAATGGGGCTTTCGGCGCAGCCTGCCTGGGCGCAGAAACAGCACGGTTCTGCTCCGCCTGCTTCTCATGCACCGAGTATGCGGGCTGCGGGGCCGAGGCAAAGTGCTCCGGCGCATCCGAATGCGCATCCGGGACAACGTCCGGCACAGCGGCCGGGTGGCTATCGTCCCGCCTATAACGGACATCCGCCGCAAGCGCAGAGAAATGCTCGCGGGAACCAGGGACCGAACCGCCCGCCGCAGAATGCGGTTCGCCCGCCGAATGCTGGAGCGAATCAAGCCGTAAACCCTAACCGCGAGGGTGGCATGAACGGATTGTCTCCCGGCGTTAGACAGAATTTGCGGGACATGTCTCCCCAGGAGCAAGACCGGTTCCTGCAGAACAATGAGCGGTTCAAGAGCCTGCCGCCACAGCAGCAGGCACAGGTTCGCAACAACCTGCGTAACTGGAACAGGCTATCTCCGACGGAACGCAACGCGATGAACGATCGCGCGCGTACTTGGCAACGTATGTCGCCTCAGCAGCGCCAGTACGTACAGAGCAATCTGCTTCCAAAGTGGCAGCGAATGTCGCCCGACAGGAAACAACTGGTGACCGGACGTCTGCACACGCTTCAGGGAATGAGCCCGGGAGAGCGCCAAGCGGCACTGCAAGATCCGCAATTTATGCGGGGATTGAATCCGGACGAGCAATCGGTCTTGCGTGGCCTGGATTCACTGAATGGCTCATCCCATCGGTAATCAGGGACAGTCGCAGCCGCGATAACCTCCGTCCGTGTCGTTGACTTGCCTTCCGTGCCAACCTAAGATGAGCGGTTAATGGTGGACTCTTCTTCTTTGATTGGCCGCACCGTCTCGCACTACCGCGTGATCGAAAAACTCGGCGTCGGAGGCATGGGTGTGGTGTACAAGGCGCAGGACAGCCGGCTCGACCGAGCCGTTGCTTTGAAATTCCTTCCTGACGGTATGGCGCACGACGCGAATGCGCTCGCACGTTTTAAGCGTGAGGCCAAAGCCACCTCGGCGCTGAATCACCCCAACATCTGCACGATTTATGATATCGGCGAAGACGCCGGGCACACGTTCATCGCCATGGAATTCCTGGACGGCATGACACTGAAACAACGCATCGGAGGCCGCCCGGTTGAAACAGAAGCCCTCCTCAACCTCGCCATAGAAATTGCCGATGCGCTCGACGCGGCCCACGCAGAAGGCATCGTTCACCGCGATATCAAGCCTGCCAACATCTTCGTAACGAAACGAGGCCACGCAAAAATTCTGGATTTCGGGCTGGCAAAGCTGCAAACAACTGTCGGAACCGACGCCGATGCGACGTTGCCGCAGGAGGCGATGCAGTTGAGCACGCCCGGCGAAGCCATGGGCACGCTGACGTACATGTCTCCGGAGCAGGCGCGCGGAAAAGAACTCGACGGCCGCACAGATATTTTTTCTTTTGGATTGGTGCCATACGAAATGGCCACAGGAAAACAAACGTTCTCCGGAAACACCTCAGCGGAAATTTTCGATGCCATTCTGAATCGCACGCCAGTAGCTCCCGTGCGGCTGAACCCGGCAGTGCCACCCAAGCTGGGAGACATCATCATCCGCGCAGTCGAAAAGGACCCGAACCTCCGGTATCAGCATGCATCGGACATGCGGTCGGAATTGCAGCGGCTGAAGCGCGACACGGAATCAGGACGCTCGGCGGTGGCGAGTGAGACGGCACAACCGGCCAGTTCTGCCGCAACAATCTGGCCTGCAGCAGCATCGGCTGAATCAAAATCTGTAGCCGCTTTAGCTGCGCCGGTCAAATCTCATGGTGCGAAGTGGCCTGTAGTTATCGGCGCTGCTCTGGTTATTGTCGTGGTGGGCGTTGCTAGCTGGCTATACTTTACGCGACATGCTCAGGCCCTAACCGACAAGGACACTATCGTTCTCGCCGAGTTCGCGAACACCACCGGCGATCCTGTCTTCGACGGCACGCTGCGCCAGGGACTTTCAGCGCAACTGGACCAGTCTCCCTTCCTCAGCCTTATTTCCGACGAGCGCATTGCGCACACGCTCACGCTGATGGCCAAGCCAAGAGACGCGCGGCTCACCCCAGACGTGGCACGCGATGTTTGCCAACGAACCGCCAGCGCCGCCACCATGGAAGGCTCCATCTCGAGCTTAGGCAGCCAGTATGTCTTGAGTCTGAAGGCGGTAAATTGCCGCAACGGCGATCTGCTCGCGCAAGAGCAAGTGACGGCCAGCGGGAAGGAGCAAGTTCTCAACGCTCTGGGCGACGCGGCGACCAAGCTGCGCGGAAAAATGGGAGAATCGCTAGCCTCGGTGCGCAAGTACAACGCGCAACCGGAAAACGTCACCACGCCTTCGCTCGAAGCCTTGCAGGCCTATACCCTCGGCAATCAAACCGCAGACGTGGCAAATGACTACGCTGCCGCTATCCCGCTCTTCGAGAGGGCAATTTCACTGGATCCAAATTTCGCCATGGCTTATTTGCGCTTGGCCCAGAGTTATCAACCTCTCAGTGAAAACGACCGCTGTGCCGAGAATACGCGCAAGGCTTACGGGTTGCGCGAACGCATCAGCGAGAGCGAAAAGCTAGCCATTTCCTCATTCTACGACCTTGTCGTCACCGGAAATCTTGAGGCTGCCCGCACTTCGTTTCAGGCATGGGCACAAACCTATCCTCGCGATCAAGAACCGCAGGTTTACCTATGGTTCACTTATGCCGCCATGGGAGACTACCCGAAAGCGAATGCTGCGGCGCTGCAGGCGCTGAAGCTCAATCCCGGCAGCGGTAACAACGCTGTGAATCTAGCTTATAGTTACCAGTGGATCAACCAACTCGATCAGGCCAAAGCCACAGTAAAGGAGTCGCGCGCTCACAGTATCGACTCGCCTTGGCTACCTCTGGTTCTTTACGTGGTGAATTTCCTGCAGCACGACGCGGCCGGAATGCAACAGCAGGTCGCCAGCGCGATTGGGAAACCAGGAGTCGATGATCAGATCCTTTTTCTGGAATCCGAAACGGCAGCATATAACGGCGAGTTTGCGAAGAGCCGTGAACTAACACGCGGCGCCGCCGATTCCGCGCAACGCGCCGGTCAAAAAGAAGCGGCCGCGGAATATCAGTCGCACGCGGCGGTCCGCGAAGCACTAGCGGGCGATATGCCTTCGGCGAAGCAAGATGCCCAAGCCGCCCTCGCTCTAGCCGCCGGCAGACAGGTTGAAGCTTTCTCAGCCATCGCACTCGGACTGGCTGGCGATTCCCCGCAGGTTGAGCGTTTAGTCGCCGATTTAGACAAGCGCTTCGGCGAAGATACTGTCGTAAAGTTCAGCTATCTTCCGATGATCCGAGCCGCAACCGCGCTTCACAGCAGTGACGGAAAGCGGGCGGTCAACGCGCTGTCTGCGTCTGCCCCTTACGAACTGGGGGAAACGAATCCTTCCTTCACCTTTGCCCTCTATCCAGTCTACTTGCGCGGCGAAGCGTACCTGGCCACCAAGCAAGGGGCCGCAGCGGTTAACGAGTTTCAGAAAATTCTCGACCATGCAGGCGTAGTCGGAAACGAGCCGATCGGCGCACTGGCACATCTGGGCTTGGCTCGCGCGTACGCCTTGCAGTCGAAAGCCTCGCAGGGCGCGGATGCCGATGCTGCCCGCGTCGGGGCGCTTGCCGCCTACCGGGACTTTCTCACGCGGTGGAAAGACGCCGACCCCGACATCGCCATGCTGAAACAAGCCAAGGCCGAGTTCTCGAAGCTGCAATAAGCTCCCAGAATGCGAGACCGCTCGGGTTGCCAGCCAGTAGGTGATGTTGGGAAGTCCGCTTGGCTTCGCCGAGCTCAAGCGGTGCCGGCGCGAAGGTACGGCAGCGTACCTGAAGGCATATGAAATTGTCGGGCGGGCGAAATTTTTCAAGGTGTTAACTGTTACAAAACATTTTCTCTTCTTTTTTCCATCCAACTAACTAGGCGTGCGCAAAGAGTTCAGAGCCTTCTACCACTAATTGTGGTTTGGTTGCAGTAAGGCACAACGGCACATCCTCTTTTCCACAAAAATCTTTGACTCCATCACGGATTCCTCTTGACATGTTTTCGAACCTAATTACAATCGGGGCACAAAGTGGGAAGAAGTGGTACGCAGTGGTAAAAAGTAAGAAAGAGTAGAATGCAGCAGGGGCGAGCAAAAGAGTGATTTCTTCGCTGTACAGGCCGGGCGCGGCTTTTAAAGGCACGAATGCTTCGGGGAAGCTATCTAGCGACAGTCGACGAGAAGGGCCGCATGAAAATTCCGGCCGATTTCTTGGCGGAGCTGCGCAAGACAGGCTCGAAGTTCTACGTAACCAGCGAAACCGGCGGTACGGCGCGCATCTATCCCATGAAGGCGTGGGAGAAGATCGAAGAAAAACTCGCGAAGGTCTCCTCTCACAACCGCTCCAAACAGAAGTTTTTGGCGCGGGTGAACTATTACGGCCAAGTAGTGGAGGTGGACGGGCAGGGGCGCATTCTAATTCCACCCACGCTACGGGAATCAGCGCAAATGAAGGGCGAAGTAGACGTTCAGGGCCAGCTGACTTACCTGGAAGTCTGGAATC
>Ga0073928_10011001_pt1 | contig 10636 bp, 9 predicted proteins | sample PaiPotPPA55metaG_FD_76969 | JGI IMG/M metagenome (GOLD analysis project Ga0073928, IMG submission 76969) | Iron sulfur acid spring bacterial and archeal communities from Banff, Canada, to study Microbial Dark Matter (Phase II) - Paint Pots PPA... ...
ATTCACCGCCATCGCCACCTCGCCAAATGCGCCGATCGCCATGATCGCCGACGAGGCGCGGAAGTTTTACGCCACGCAGTTTCATCTTGAGGTCGTGCACACGCCGCATGGCGCGGCGATCCTGCGCAACTTCGTGCGCAAGATCGCCGGCTGCACCGGCGATTGGACCATGCGCGCGTTTAAGGACGAGGCGATTGAAAAGATTCGCCGCCAAGTCGGCAAGGGCAGAGTGATCTGCGGGCTCTCCGGCGGCGTCGATTCCGCCGCCACAGCGGTGCTCATCCATGAAGCGATTGCCGATCAGCTCACTTGCGTATTCGTCGATCACGGGCTTCTGCGGTTGGGCGAAGGCGAACGGGTCGTCGCGCTGTTCCGCGATCATTACAATATTCCGCTCCTTCATGTTCACGCCGAGGACACTTTTCTCAAAGCGCTCGAAGGGGTCGACGAGCCCGAACAAAAGCGCAAGACCATCGGCAAATTGTTCATCGAGGTTTTCGAGGCGGAAGCGAAGAAGATAGGCGGCGCTGAATTTTTGGCGCAGGGCACGCTCTATCCCGACGTGATCGAAAGCGTTTCTTTCACCGGCGGACCGTCGGTCACGATCAAATCGCATCATAATGTCGGCGGCTTGCCGGCGCGCATGAACATGAAACTGGTCGAGCCGTTGCGTGAATTGTTTAAGGACGAGGTGCGCGCGCTCGGCCGCGAGCTCGGCCTACCGGATGCCTTTGTCGGCCGGCATCCTTTCCCCGGTCCGGGTCTCGCGATCCGCTGTCCCGGCGCGATCACCCGCGAGAAGCTCGACATTTTGCGGCTCGCCGACGACGTTTTCATCGAGGAAATCCGACGCGCCGGCCTATACGACGATATCTGGCAGGCGTTCGCGGTGCTGTTGCCGGTGCGCACCGTCGGCGTCATGGGCGATTTCCGCACGTACGATTACGTCGTCGGCTTGCGCGCGGTGACTTCGACCGACGGCATGACGGCCGATTTTTATCCGTTCGAGATGGATTTCATCGGCGCGGTGGCGACCCGCATCGTCAATGAGGTCAAAGGCGTCAATCGCGTGGTCTATGACGTGACGAGCAAGCCGCCGGGAACCATCGAGTGGGAGTGACGTAAAAAACTCCGGAGCGTAGTGGATGTCACAGGACGCAGCTCAGATCATATTGGAAGTTGTCATAAGAAACGCCGCAGAGCAGGATGCTGTTCTGACAGAAATTCAGCCGTTGTGTACCGAAGATGAATTTAACGAATACCGACGAATGATCGGAAAATCTATGGGAGCCATGCTATTCGAGATCATAAATCCAATTGTCGCAAAATATCCTGAGCTGAAACCCACTCAGCTAAGATAACCGAGACGGTCAATCGCTTAACTTGATGTGTGCCGAGCTTTGTTGTTTTTGCGTTTGCCCATTGTGCGCCTATCCTCGGGAATGAGAACGTTGCCATGCCCATCACGCTCTACGGCATAAAAAACTGCGACACGATGAAGAAGGCGCGCGCCTGGCTCGACAAGCACGGCGTCGATTATGCTTTTCACGATTACAAAGCCGCGGGCATTGATCGCGCACAGCTCGAACAATGGTGCAAGAAAGTCGGCTGGGAGGCGCTGCTTAATCGTGCCGGCACCACATTTCGGAAACTTCCGGAAAAAGACAGGAACGGCCTCGATGCGAAAAAAGCGGTCGCGCTGATGCTGGCGCAACCGTCGATGATCAAGCGGCCGGTGCTCGGTCTCGGCCGCGGCAAGTTGCTGGTCGGCTTTGCCCCAGAAAGCTACAGCGCGGAGATTGCGGCGCGCTGACGCACGCGCTGGACGCGAGCGGCATTCCTGTGAACGGCGAGCGGCAAAAATTTGTCTTCCTGGAACTTTGCCGCGCCGGCATGCGCATGTAACGGCAAGAGTCATTTTCCAGCCATTGATCGACCATGCTTTGTCCAAGACCGTCGGCTTGGTAGCGACCGCGGTTTGCCCCCGGGGATGGGGGCCGTGTCGTGAAAGAGGCTGGAGGTCTGCATGAATTCGCGCACATTCGCTGGCGGCATTGCGTTTGCCGCCGGCACAATGGTTTGCATTTGTTCGGCTCAAGCGGCCGATCTGCCGCGGGCGCGCGCCCCGGCGCCGGTGGCGCCGGTCGCCTATGTGCCGCCGGTCTACAATTGGTCGGGATTCTATGTCGGCGGCAATATCGGCGCCGGCTTCGCCGATTCATCATGGACCGATCCGTTCACCGGAGCGCACGACACGTTCAACAAGAGCGGGTTCATCGGCGGTGGACAAGTCGGCGCCAATTGGCAAATCAACGCGCTAGTGCTCGGCATCGAAGGCGACTTCGACTGGACGGGGCTCAAAGGCAGCGGCCACGACTCAGTCGGCGATACGATCAACACCAATACGCAATGGACTTCGACGGTGACCGGCCGCGTCGGCGCCGCCTTCGATCGCCTGCTGGTCTACGGCAAAGGCGGCGTCGCCTTTGCGCACGATAACGATAGCCTGAACACGATTGGCGGCGCGGCGGCAAGCGTGAGCCTGACGCGGACCGGCTGGACCGCCGGCGCCGGTCTTGAATATGCGTTTGCACCGAACTGGTCGGCGAAGATCGAGTACGACTATCTCGGCTTTGGATCGGAGACGGTTAATTTTCCAGCCGCAGTCTTGCCGAGCACCAGCGCCTCGCTCAACATCCAGGAAGTCAAAGCCGGCATCAATTTCAAATTTGGGCCGTGACAGGGCGAGTAGCGAGTAGGTTTAGAGCAGATTCCATTTACGTTGATAGTTGCCGTCTCGGCACGCTGAGCCTGTTCCCCTCCCCCTTGTGGGGCTTTGCACAATAACCGGGGACTGCACAAAAATTCAGGCGGCTGCACAAAAAGCTACGCTGCGACTTGGCTCTGGATGTAGGGCCAGTATGGGGACGCTTCGACCACGGCCTTGATGATGGTTTCGTCGATTCCCCCGTCCTTTGCTGGAAGGGCAACCTCGAATCTCCAAAGTTTATCGGCATAGCACTTGCGATAGTACGAATATCGCCATCGTTCCCGATTCACCATCGTCTGAATGAACAGTTCTGTTGTTGGCAACAGCGGCGACTTGGGATGGCAGATGGCAACATCGTCTTTCGCCGCGAATTTGTATGGATGGTATTTGGCCGTGAGCGGGTTTTCCCCGTTGAACGCTATTGTTATCCGGTCCGCGAACATAGGAGCATTGCCAACATCGAAATAGCCGATCACGCCGTTGTCTAGATCGCCACATGACACTACCGGGATTGATCCCGATGGCAATTGGCCGACGCTGTGAAAGTGCCCCGGTTCCAGATTGTAGATGTCGCCGAGCGCAAAGGGCTTTAGGTTTAGCTTCCAGCCATTCCGCTGCATCGTCGTTTTCTTCGGCATGGCCGCACTTACGTCGAAGTGCAAATCATTCGGCAGGTCGTTGGGAATCCCCAAATGCTTGATGCGATCAACCGTAGTCTGCCGATACCAGTTGAAGCGCCAGCGTACAGCCGAATTGATGTATGCGGCGATGTACGCAAGTTGTTGAATTGGCATTTTCGACTTCGGCTCTAGCACAGACAGACCATTCCCGGCGCGTCCGCAAGCTATAAAAGGCGGCGTCTGGACAGTGGCTTCACAAAAAGCGGAAACCGCAATGCCGATGAAATTAAAAACTTTGTCGCCTTCGAGCGGCTTCACAAATCCGACTACGGCGTTATCCGCTAATCCGTTCCCAACGTAAGCAACGTCGCCAGCCTCATACTCGCTGAAAAGTCCAGATCGTCCGCGATGCAGATGAAACAAATCTTCAATCGGTTTCATTGTACGTTTCTGCTCGCGTTTCCTTCCCAAATCGCACTAAAAATGCGGCCGTTTCGCGCACCATGTCATCTACCGCCTTAGTGAGATCGTCGGCGGATGGCTTCTCCGAATCAACGTAAGCCTCCGGTAGCAATTCGAGCAACGGATCGTTGTAGTCGATTGGCGCGGTCTTACACAGTCGGGGAATGTTTATGTTTGTCGCAGTCGGTGATGCGATGAAAGCGCGAAGGTGCGGGAGGATTGACGGAATTTGGTCAATCTCTGTTCGAGGAGGACGAAATTCTTGCGCCGGCAGTCGCTTTGACTTCACCTTAAGATGCCCGTCGCGTTCAATACGCGCCCAAAATACCGGCTGTTCTTTCGGGTGCGGCACGCCTTTTTTTACGATGATACCGGCGACTTGCTTCTGCGCTGCCGGATAAAACAATTCGTCTGGCATAGTCACAACAGAAAACAACGTGTGCTCCCTTAGGAGCACGTCTTTGCGCCAGACCTTCTCGTCGCGACTACCAAATAGGGCATCAAGCGGGAGCAAGCTAAATAGCAGGCCGCCATTCGACATCAGCGAAAGCGCGTGGGATACGAACCTGTATTCATGTTCATTGCTGCCACGTAACGCGAATGGAGGATTCATAAGCACCCTTGTTACCGGCTCTTTGTTTGCAACAGGGGCCTGTGTGATTCGCGCCGACGCATGACCGTTGATAGTGCGCTCCGTCATGTAGGTAGAGAAGCAATTACCCTCGATAATGTTGTTCTTTCCGTCGCCTCTGAAAATCATGTTAACAATAGCCATGACGGCCACATAGGACTCCTGTTCGATTCCGAACAAATTATAGCGTTTAAATTTTTCGATCTGTTGCTTCGTGCTATTACGCCGAACGTGATCGAAAGCCGCGACTAGAAACCCGCCAGTTCCACAGGCTGGGTCCAGCACAATGTCATTTGGTCCAACGCCAAGGGCTTCTACGGCAAACCGTGTAACATGGCGCGGCGTGAGTACAATGCCGATTTCTTTCGCACCATTTCCATACTTCAAGAAAACTTCATAGAACTGACCCAGCACATCGGTGCTGGAGTTCATGGCCGACCGAATGTTCAAATTCTGTAGTTCGAGAATCGTCTTTACGAGCGCAGTCCTGAACTTGACATGATTTGTCGTGTTAGTCGGAGGCAAGATTTTCACGAATGGAGCAAAGTCTGGTTTCTTGTTTTGCCGCAACTCTGCTTCGCTTCGCGTGTTGATGTCATTTATGAGCACAGGCAGCTTGGTGTCTAAGTCGGGCGGCGTGTCGATTACCGCCAAAAGTAATGCGGCTATCGTCTTTGCGCGGTCGTTTTTGTTGATGCCACCAGTATGGAGGATTTCGTTTATCCGTTCAGCCGCAGAGGTGAACAGCCATTGTGGCGGGGCAAACTCGTGAACGTCTGATCCACCATCCTTCAGCAAAACCTTCACGTCGTCCGGCGACAGAAGGCCCGTCGCTTCTTGCTTGTTGATTGTTACCGGAACCCATTTGCCATCCGAACGGATGACAGTCTTCATGACATATCCGGTGTCCTTTTCGCCATTGCCCGCAACGCCAGTCGCAAGAAGTACCTTGTATTGCCCTTTCGTTGCATTGATTTTTTCGGCATAAAAATCGGTTGCCTCAGCAAGAGCTTTGTCGATTTCTTTTCGAGTTGGTTTTGCCTCAATGATCCAAACAAACTTCTCGGACAACTTGATAACGTTCTCGGGCCGGACGAGACCGAATGCGGCCTTCAAATGCGGATCGGCGAGGCATTGATTCTGTGTCCAGACTTGCCCGTTTCCGCTCTTGCTGGGGTCTCTTACGATCCAGCCGAGGTCGCGCAGTTGCTGGCGGATGAAGGCATAGGCTTCGACTTCACTCTCGGTCGGCTTGGGCAGCTTGACCGGCTTAGGCAGCAGGCTCAATTGGCTCTGCTCGGAGCTTTTGGCATACTTCTTAGCCATTTCGATTCGCCCGCTTTTTGGCCGAACGATACGGCTGATCCCAATTCGCACTTTTGCACTTAGGGCAAACGCGCGGTTTTTCTTCGTTATCTCGCGTTTCCTTCTTGGGCAGCCATTCGTGGCCACAGCGGCACCGGCATCCCGGTAGGGATACCATGCCAATCTCAAGAGAGGATTTAGCCACCCCGATGACTCCCTACAAAGATTTACTAACAATAATGACTGATGGTATTGATTGTCAACCCCGTTTGGTATTTACTACTGGTAGATACTGTGGGGAGCGTGGGATGGACGGCAGGCAGCAGCGTGGACTCGAAATCGCAGCGACGGCAGAAATTGTCCGAAAGGGTGGAACTTGGCTCGTTCCATCGCAATCAAGTCCGCATCGCTACACGGTCTGCTTAGACCCTCATGACCCCTATTGCAGTTGCCCCGACCACCAAGATGGCGGCTTCAAATGCAAGCACATCTTTGCCGCTGAATACGTCGTTTCGCGCCAGCGTAATCGCGACGGCAGCGTAACGGTGACGGAACGAATGACGGTCCACAAGACCGTCCAGCGAACTTATCCGCAGAATTGGACCGCCTACAACGCGGCACAGACGCACGAGAAAGAGAAATTCCTAGACCTGCTTCACGACCTATGCGCCGGAATTGACGAACCTGTGCGGCCCAAGAATGGCCGTCCGCGTCTGCCGATCCAAGACGCCCTCTTCGCCGCCTGCTTCAAGGTCTACAGCACTGTTTCGGTCCGACGCTTTATGAGCGACCTTCGCGACGCGCACACAAAGGGTTTCGTTTCCAAGGTCCCGCACTTCAATTCGATCTGCAATTACCTCGAAAACCCGGACCTGACGCCTATCCTTCGGGCGCTGATTACCGAAACCAGCCTGCCGTTGAAGGCAGTCGAGGTCGATTTTGCGGCGGATAGTTCCGGCTTCACGACTTCCCGCTTCGTCCGCTGGTTCGATCACAAGTACGGCGCGGTCCGCCAGCAACATGAGTGGGTGAAGGTCCACCTGATGTGCGGCGTTCGGACCAACATCGTGACCGCCGTCGAAATCCGCGACAAGGACGCCAGCGATACCAAATTGCTCCCCGCTCTTGTGGATGCCACGGCCAAGAATTTCAGCGTCAGTGAGGTTTCCGCCGACAAGGGCTACGGCAGCGTCAAGAACTACAAGGCCATCCAGCGCCACGGCGCTACGCCCTACATCGCCTTCAAGAGCATCCACACCGGCCGCGCCGAAGGACTTTGGCAGCGGATGTATCACCTCTACCAATTCCATCGCGGCGAGTTTTTGCAGCACTACCACAAGCGCAGCAACGTCGAGTCCACCTTCTCGATGATTAAGGCCAAGTTCCGGGATCACGTCCGCAGCAAGACCGACGTGGCGATGGTCAACGAAGTCCTGTGCAAGATCATCTGCCACAATATCTGCTGCCTGATCCAAGAGTCGCACGAACTTGGGATCGACACGGCTTTTTGGGCAGAAAGTTCATCTGCACAAGAAGTCACGCTAAACTAGGGGTTCTTGTGCAAAGCCCCCTTGTGGGGAGGGGATAGGGGAGGGGGTGTAGTTTCTGCAACGTTTCGTTGCGTGCCCTGATACCCCCCTCCCAACCCTCCCCCACAAGGGGGGAGGGAGCATGCTGGCTTCGCCACTTATCGGAAAATACTCTCTCTCTAGCCTATTCGATTGTCGCCACGCGCTCGCTACTCACTCCATTTTGATCTTCGCCGCGGCGATCACCGGCGACCAGCGCGCGATGTCGGCGTCGATGCGCGCACGAAATTCGGCGGGCGTGCCGGGAATGGGCGTCATCAATTGCGCGGCGAGTTTGTCGCGGATGACCGGCAAGCGCATGGTTTCGCCGACCAGACGGCCGATTCGCGCCGCCATCGACTGCGAAATACCCGCCGGTGCAACAAGCCCGCTCCAGGCGTCGGCCTCGACCTCGATGCCGGCTTCCTTCAACGTCGGTATGTCGGGCAATAGCGGCGACCGTTGCGCGGTGGACACGGCAAGTACGCGCAGCGCGCCCGAGCCGAGCTGCGGCACGATCGAAATCGCCGGCAGGCAGACCATCTGCACGTCGTTACGCAGGAGCGCCGTCACGGCTTGCGGCGATGACGGATAAGGCACGTGCACAAGCTTGGCGCCGCTTTTGAGCGCGATTGCTTCCATGGCGAGATGTGACAGCGAGCCGGCGCCGATCGACCCGAAGGCGTATTTGCCCGGATCGCGCCTGATCACGTCGATCAAGGCGGGCGTGCTCTCCACCCCGAGCGCGCTATTGACCGCGAGCACGCTCGGCTGCGTGACCAATAGTGTGATGAGGGTAAGGTCCTTGCGCGGATCGTAGGGCAGGTGACCGAATAAAAGCGTGTTGATCGCAAGTGGCCCGCCGATGCTCACGCCGATGGTCGCGCCGTCCGGCTCGGCCTTGACGACTGCATCCGTTCCGGTATTGCCGCTCGCGCCGGGCCGGTTTTCGACAATGAACGTCTGTTTGAGCCGACCTTGCAGATCGTCCGCGATCAGCCGCGCGACGATATCTGGCGTGGCTCCAGCGGCGAACGGCACGACGATCTTCACGGGCTTTGCCGGCCAGTCCTGAGCGGCGGCAAAGGCCGTGCCGAAAACAAGGATCATTGCCGCGACGACAGCGCGCTTCATTGATGCTCCTTCGCGTTCCCCGCAATTCGTGCAAGACGTATCATGCCGATCATCCAAGTCGTAGCGAGAGAATGTCGTGCGCGCCACAGAGAGATTGCGAGTGCTGTTGAAGTCGGGCCGGATAACGGTGGCGCCGGGCGCCTATGACGGGCTCTCGGCTCGGCTGGTCGAACAAGCGGGATTTCCGGCGGTCTATGCCAGCGGCGGCGCGATCGCGCGCTCGGCCGGCGTGCCCGATTTGGGTCTTCTGCCCATGACGGCCATTGCCGATCGGCTGGCCTCGATGGTCGATGTTGTCGGGGCGCCGATCGTGGCGGATGCGGACACCGGATACGGCAATGCGCTTAACGCGCAGGCCGCGGCGCGCGCTTTCGAGCGCGCCGGTGTTGCGGCTTTCCATCTCGAGGACCAGACATTTCCGAAGCGGTGCGGCCATTACGACGACAAGAGCCTCGTGCCAACGGCCGAGATGGTGCAGAAACTCAAAGCCGTTCGCGATGTCCTGCACGATGCCGATTTTGTCGTGATTGCACGAACCGATGCGATCGCAGTTGAAGGATTCGCCGCGGCGCTCGACCGTGCGGCGGCCTATCTCGACGCTGGTGCCGATGTGAGTTTTGTCGAGGCGCCGACCTCGGAAACCGAGATCGCGGAAATTGCCAAACGCCTGCCGGGATGGAAGTTGATCAATATGTTTGAGGGCGGCAAGACGCCGCTATTGCCAGTGTCACGGCTGGAGGCGCTCGGCTATCAGCTCGTGATCGTCCCAAGCGATACCCAGCGGGCCGCGATCAAGGCCATGCAGCGCGTCCTCGTGGCGATCGCGCGCGATGGCAGCGCCGCAGCGATGCGGGGCGAGATGGCGTCCTTTGCCGAGCGCGAGGCCATCGTCGACACTGCGGGCTACCTCGCTCGCGGCAAAACATATGGCTCGTAAGCTCAAGCCCTTAACCCAGATCCTCTCATTGACAATCAAGAGCGGGCGGCCATGATCGCCGCCCGGCGCGAGCGCCAGGTAACGGGCGCAACCGTCGGGGAATTCAACGTATAGCGGTGCTGCGTAATGGGTCTTGCTCTTGAAATTCTCGGTCTTGTCGTTTTTCTCGGCACGCACGTATTTGTGACCATGCGCGATCGCCGCGCTGCAGCGGTGGCCCAGATCGGCGAGTGGCCGTACCGCGCGCTGTTCTCGCTTGTTTCGATCCTCGGCATCGTTCTGATTGCCTATGGCTTCGCCGCCTATCGCGCGGCCGGCATGATCATGATCTGGTATCCGCCGGCTTGGACGCGGCACATCGTGGTGGCTCTGATGTGGCCTGCGAGCATCATGATCGCGGCAGCCTACATTCCCGGAAATATCAAACGCGTGCTCAAGCATCCGCTGCTTGTTGCGGTGAAAACCTGGGCCTTCGCCCATCTCTGCGCCAACGGCGATCTCGGCGGCATCGTTCTGTTCGGATCGGTATTGGCCTGGGCGGTGTACGATCGCATCACGCTTAAACGCCGCAAAGATCCCGGTGCGCCGCCAATTCCGGTCGGCGGCGCCAAGAACGACATCATCGCGGTCGTCGTCGGCACTATAATCTATCTGGCGCTCGGCTTCGTTTTCCATCCAGTCGTGATTGGCATGCCGGCCTTCGCAGCGCCGGCGCTTGGGCACTGACGATGTCGGTGCAAAACGCAATTCGTCGGCTGACCGCGCCCGACATCCGCGCTCGCAAGGGTGGTGAGCCGATCGTCGCATTGACGTCGTACCACGCGCATACCGCGCGCATCGTCGACACCTATTGCGATGTCATCCTGGTCGGCGATTCGCTTGGCATGGTGATGCACGGCCTTGAGACCACTATTCCGGTGACGCTCGATATGATGATCTTGCAAGGCCTCGCGGTGATGCGCGGCTCGAAGCGCGCGCTGGTCGTGGTCGATCTTCCATTCGGCAGCTACGAAGCGTCGCAGGAGCAGGCTTTCGCCTCGGCGGCGCGGGTTCTTAAGGAAACCGGTTGCGGCGCGATCAAGCTCGAAGGCGGTCAGCGCATGGCAAAGACGATCGCTTTTCTGGTCGAGCGCGGTGTGCCGGTGATGGGTCATGTCGGGCTGACGCCGCAGGCCATTAATGCGTTGGGTTCGTTCCGAGCACAGGGCC
>Ga0073928_10011006_pt1 | contig 10630 bp, 9 predicted proteins | sample PaiPotPPA55metaG_FD_76969 | JGI IMG/M metagenome (GOLD analysis project Ga0073928, IMG submission 76969) | Iron sulfur acid spring bacterial and archeal communities from Banff, Canada, to study Microbial Dark Matter (Phase II) - Paint Pots PPA... ...
ACAGTAATTAAACGGGCCGATGCCAGATATGTCTGACGGGAAGTCCGGGGAAACAACCAGCGCGCCTTCGAAGGCGCCAGTGGCGAATGCATCTGCCGCGCTGGACGCCAAGTCCACCGAAAAAGCGGTGAATACCACTCGCCGCCGCGTCATCTGGGCGTGCATTTGGGGCTATCTCGGCGTCAACTTTCTGATGTTCCTGCGGTTTTTCTTTCCTCGCGCGTTATACGAACCCAATACCGTTTTTGATATCGGTTTTCCCTCCGACTTCGCTCTGGGAATCGATCAACGTTTCTTGATGACCAATCGCGTTTGGGTAGTGCGCGAGCCGGATCGTCTTTTCGTTATTTTCGCCCGCTGTACCCACCTTGGCTGCACGCCTGAATGGAAGCCGGCGGAAAACAAATTTAAGTGCCCGTGCCACGGAAGCGGATATGACAGTGAGGGCGTGAACTTTGAAGGCCCTGCGCCGCGTCCCATGGATCGTTCTTTCGTGCAGCTTGATCCGACTGGCAAAATTACCGTCGATACGAGCCGGTTGTTTGTCGATGATCCGCGCGCGGGCGTGAACCATTTCAACGATCCAAATGCATTTTTGAACGTGTAGCTTGGTTTTTAGAGTTGGCGCGGATTTTCAGAACTGAGATTTGAGTTAGACAAGGGGTCCGGCGGATGCCCGAAGAAAACGGCGACGGTAAGAAGATCGGCGTCCTCGAGAAAGCCAAGGACTCTGCCACGGCGCTGCGCGAAACGCTGACCGAAAAAGCGAAGCAGCAAGCCACCGAGCTGAAGGAGCCGGAAAAGACCCAGCTTTATCGTTCGATTTTCCGCGTCAAGCACGACGGCGAACCGCGCAACCGCGCCCTCAGCGTCCTCTCCAACGTTTTCTTCCATCTGCATCCGGCAAAAGTCAATCGCGACGCCACGAAATACAATTTCACTTGGGGCATGGGCGGAATCACTTTCTACCTGTTTATCGTCCTCACTTTTACCGGCGTGCTCTTGATGTTTTATTACCATCCGACGAAAGTGCAGGCCTTCCGTGACATTTTGTATCTTGAAAATGACGTTCCGTTTGGCAAGTTGCTACGCAACATGCACCGCTGGGCCGCTCACTTGATGATTATTGCGGTGTGGCTGCACATGTTCCGCGTTTTCATGACCGGATCCTATAAACGGCCGCGCGAATTTAATTGGTGTGTCGGCGTCCTGCTCATGGTGCTTACGATGCTGCTGAGCTTCACCGGATATTTGCTGCCCGACGATCAGCTCGGTTTCTGGGCCGTCACCGTTGGAACGAACATGGCGCGCGCTACCCCGTTGTTAGGCAATGAAGGGCCTTTCGGCGCTCAGATGGGCATGACGCCCTACAACGACGTGCGCTTCGCTTTGCTCGGCGGATCTATCGTGGATGCCAATGCATTGCTGCGCGCCTACATTTGGCATTGCATCGCTATACCATTAATCGTAGCGATATTTCTAGGCGTCCATTTCTGGCGCGTGCGGAAAGATGGGGGAATATCAGGTCCCGCGCCGGTGATGCTCGAATCGGAAATCAAGGAAGAGCGAAGTCCCCGGCCGGTAATTTTGCGGCCAAGCGGTATGGGTTAGCTAGCAATCTTCTTTTCAGCGGGTGAACGTCTAGAGGACAGAACGATCGATGCCTTTTGACTTGCGCCAAATTTGGGAGATAGCCTCTGCGCCGGACAACGTGCCCATCGTGGCATTGCTGTTCCTTGCCCCTTTTTATATGTGGTACGCGCTGCGTCAGGCGCTCGCCAACGACAAGTTGATCGCGATTTTGGAGGCCGACGCACAGGCCGCCAAAACCAAATACCGCAAGACGCAAGAGTGGGATCCGAAGTGGGAAAAGGAAGTTCACACCTGGCCTTACTTGATGCGCATGGAATTTCTCGTGGCCATCCTGGTCACCGTATTGCTCATGGCTTGGTCATTGACTCTGAACGCGCCGCTCGAAGAGCCTGCCAATCCCAATGTGACCATGAATCCCGCCAAAGCGCCCTGGTATTTCCTGGGGCTTCAGGAGATGTTGGTCTACTTCGATCCCTGGATAGCGGGCGTGGTGATGCCGACGTTGATTATCGTGGGCTTGATGGTCATTCCGTATATTGACGCAAATCCGCTCGGCAACGGCTACTACACCTACAAGCAACGCAAATTTTCCATCTGGACGTTTCTCTTCGGATTTATCGGCCTGTGGGTGTTGATGATCGTGATCGGTACATTTATTCGCGGTCCCGGTTGGATGTGGTTCTGGCCTGGTCAAACCTGGGACGCTGAACGCGTGGATTACGCCGTCAACCGCAACCTCGATCAGGTGGTCGGGATCGATGGGTCATGGCTTGGTCCCCTGTTGCATACCTCCAACGATCAAGCGGCGATCTGGGCACGCGCGATTTTTGGAATCTTTCCGCTCGTGCTATTTTTCATTCTTGCATCCGTACTGGTCCATTGGGTGTGCACCCGCACGGAATTCAGCCGCAAGATCTACAAGCGCATGAGCTTGCTGCAGCTTGTGACCATGTACACTTTTTTGATTTTCATGATGTCACTCCCGATCAAGATTCTGTTGCGGCTGGTTTTCACGATTAAGTACATATGGGTGACGCCGTGGTTCAGTATTTAAGGGCGCCTGAAACGGCGGCGAGCGCCGCAGAAATGCCAACGGAGGAATAAGGGTGCCCGATCGTTCGCCTGAAGTGTTGCCGGATGATCCGATCAAGAATAGATCGTTTACGTTCCCGCTTTTGATCGCATCGCTGCTCCTTATCCTCACCGTTGCGTGGTCTTTTTACGTTGAATTCTATGGACTGCAACCCTGGCGCAGGTACCAGACGCGATTCGCGAAGGCGTACTCCGAATACCTGGCGAAAGACATCAAGCAGAAGAAACAAGAAGAAGAGGATGTTTATTCGTCTCCGGAGTATAAGCAACTCGCTGTAAAGCTCACCGGCGCCCAGCAAACTGCAAAATCTCAAGACGACGAAATTGCCAAGCGAATTGAGCTCCTCGACCAGCAGCGTGCGGCCATGGCGGATGCGTTCAAGGACGAACGCGGAAAAATCGGCCATCTCGTCTATCAATACGAAATTGTTCCGGACAGCGACAAGGGTAAGAAAGCCAGCCGCCTGAAGGAATTGAACGAAGGTCGAAGCTCCACCTGGAAAGTGGACTGGCCAACGGAAAACGGCAAGATCGAAAAGAATAAAGTATTCACCGCGGACCAGTTGAACGACACGTTTACCAGCATCATGGCACAGCGCGCCGCACTGGTTGCAAAACGTGGAGAAATAGACAAACCCGCAAAAGATGCGCAGTCCGAGTTAACAAAATACGTTTCAGACCACCTGCCGGGCCTAAGTTCCACTTCGCTCGACGGCTTGCGGCGCTCGATGGAAGATTTCGATGAGCGCATTATTCAGGTCAATGTGAATCCCTCCGGCGCCTCCATCAACAATTTGGGTGGCGCGGGATTGGTCGATCGATGCGAGTCCTGCCACATTGGCACTGATCCCAAGTACGTGCCATCTCAGGTGACTCTCACCAAGGCGGACTTGGGAATGGCAAAGAGCACGGACGCTCCTTTCTCCAGCCATCCCGATCAGGAACTTCTTGCCTTGCATCCGCTCGAAAAATTTGGATGCTCGCCCTGTCATGGCGGAAACGGCCGCGCAATCGATTCCGTAAAGCGCGGACATGGCCGTTACGAACATTGGCTGTGGCCGCTCTACTATCCCGAAAATTACAACGCGGGCTGCCAGCAGTGCCATTCTGCCGACATGGTCACCGAGCGCGCTCCGGTGCTCAACCAAGGAAAGCAGCTTTACCGCCAGCGCGGCTGCATCGGATGCCATCGCTTTCAGGGATTCGACAATCAGGACGAGCAGCTCGTCAACGCGCGTCAGCAGATATTGCAGCTCGCGAAAACCAAATCCGATGACTTGCTGAGCATTCCGCGTCTCCAGAAACAAGCGGATGCTGCGCCGGATAATGCTACCGCCGATAGGCTCAACAGCCAGGCGACGAATCTCACAGTTGAAATTAGCAGGATGGATGCGCGGACTGAATCGCTGGAACAGCAAAGCCACAATCTCTTACAGGAAATCAAAAAAGTCGGCCCAGATTTGAAAGAAGCGCGCCAGAAGTTGCGCAAAGAGTGGATCCCATATTGGATCGGCCACACCACGGAATTCCGCCCAACTACGAAGATGCCGCAGTTTCATCTCTCGCAAGATGAAATTCAAGCTCTCGCAGCTTTTGTCTGGCAAGCCGGACTTACCGGTCCTCCGCTCGATCATCAAGCGCCGGGCAACGCCGCTCACGGCAAGGAATTGTTCGAACAGCGTGGCTGCTTGGCTTGTCACTCCATGGGAGAAGGATCCTCCACGGTTGGCGGGACCTTTGCCGCGAATCTAAGCCGCGTCGGCGAAAAAGACAATTACGATTACATCGTTCGGTGGGTTCACGACCCGCGCCAGCGCACGCGTCCCTATTGCCCGTACGAAAAGCGCGACCTGGGTCCTGAAGATTACGCCAAGAAGAATCTTCCTTACGTTTTTGACTTGGATCATTCGCGCTGTCCGAACGACGGCCACGAGCTCGTCGTTCAGCAGCCCACTGTGATGCCCAGCCTGCGTCTGTCGACAGAAGATGCTCGCGACATCGCCACGTACCTAATGGCGCAGAAGCGTCCAGACGCTTCGTACGCTTCTGCGGAGTACATGGACGACCCAAAACTCGCCGCGAAAGGGAAGGACCTTGCGCGACATTTCGGTTGCGCTGGTTGCCACGAGCTTAGCGGTCTTGAAGACGAAGGCCGCATCGGTACCGAACTCAGCAACGAAGGTAGCAAGCCAATTGAACGCTTGGATTTTGCGCTTTGGACCGAAGACGCCAAGCGCGGCGTCCTACCCGACGGAAAAAAGTCGCCGCGCGGTGTTTGGTACGACGCCAAAGGCTTCTTCGAACAAAAACTTCAGAACCCGGGAATTTACGATCAGGGTAAATATCACGCGAATCCGATGGACGCCTTGCGCATGCCCAAACCGAATCTTTACGGGGATGGCGAGGTGGAAGCTTTGGTCAGCATGCTCTTGGGGAGTACGGATCCGACGCTCCCTCCCGAATACATGTACAAGCCAGCCGACCGCAGGCGTTACATCCAAGAGGGTTGGTGGGTGGTCACGAAATATAACTGCATCGGGTGTCACCAGATTGCCGTTGGCCAGAAATCGGTGATGCAGACTCTGCCGTTTTATCAAGGTGAGAACAAGGCCAATTTGCCTCCAGTCCTGACTACTGAAGGCGCGCGCGTAAATCCGGAATGGCTGCGCCAGTTTCTCGCCAACCCGTCACTTACCACCACGGATACGAATCGCAATGGCGTGCGCCAGTATTTGCAAGTGCGCATGCCGACTTTCTATCTATCCAACGACGAAATTCGCAAGCTGGTTCTTTTCTTCCAGGCTATGTCGTCGCAGCCCGACCCGTTCGTACCGCCGAAGGTACAGCCTTTAAACGACAACGAACGCGCCATGGCTCGCGCGCTATTCACGAGTCCGGCTGCGCCCTGCTTGAAATGCCACATGACCGGCAACGAAGCGCACGACAAAAACGCTATCGCGCCAAACTTTTTGCTGGCCCGCGAACGTTTGCAGCCGGCCTGGACCGAACGCTGGATCATCGATCCTGCGAAAATCATTCCGGGAACCGCCATGCCTTCGGGACTGTTCCGCATGGAAGGCGACCACTGGGTGTTCTCAGGTCCCGTTCCGGCCTCCGTGCAGCATTACACTGGCGATCAGGCGGACTTGCTGGTTCGCTACATGTTTACGCTCACGCCCCAGGAACAAGCCGCGTTGGTCGGCAAATCGCCGGCCTCTGCCAGTAGCGGCACGAAATCATCCGCCATAACAGGCGGCAAAGGCGCAGCTGGCGGCAAGTAGTGCAACATCATTCCGTCCTGGTTTTAAAAGAATTTGCGCCTCATGCGGGCGCGGAATTGTTAGAATTACCCCGTTCTACTAAGGAGGAATTGTTCCAAATGAAGACCAAGTTTTTTAGTCTAGCGTTGTCAGCCATGGTGATGTTCGCCTTTGCAGGCTGCGGCAGTAAGCCGGAGACGAACGAGAAACCGGTAGCGAGTTCAAATGCCACGAAAGTAGTGGATACCTCCACCGTCGGTTCCATTTCCGGTACCGTAACTTTGGATGGCAAGCCCGTGCAGGCCAAGCCGATTAACATGAGCGCCGAGCCGTATTGCCAGAAAGAACACCCGAAACCCGTTGTCCCGCCCGAAGTCGTAGTCGATGATAAAGGCAATCTCTCTAACGTCGTAATTTTTGTGAAGGACGGTCTCGGCGACTATACCTTCAACACTCCGAAAGAGCCTGTCGTACTGAACCAAAAGGGCTGCATGTACGATCCTCACATCATCGCTTTGATGACTGGCCAGACGTTTGAGGTCAAGAACGATGACCAGACCACCCACAACATTCACCCCATGCCGAAAGATAATCGCGAGTGGAACAAGTCCCAGCCGCCCGGCGCTACGCCGATTGACGACACCTTTGGCCGCGCCGAAACTGGCATACCCGTAAAGTGTAACGTACATCCATGGATGAAGAGCTATATCTTCGTGTTCAAGAATCCCTACTATGCGATCTCCAAGGACGGAAAATTCGAACTGAAGGATCTGCCGCCGGGAACTTACACGATCGAAGCTTGGCACGAAAAGTATGGTGTCTCTGACCAAACGGTGACCATCGGCGCAAAAGAATCGAAGCCGGTTAATTTCACCTTTAAGGTCGCCGGCGCATCGGCAGACTAGTTGCGCGCGGTTTAGTGCGGCCGTATCGCTAACGAATGGCAACGGAGGTGAGTTTCCACTTGCTTCCGTTGCCATGTGCATTAGGTTGCGAATTCTGAATCAGCAGATTGAATCGTTTGGGACTAGATAAGGGAACTGTCCTCAATAATGCCGGAACCCCTAAAACTCCAAGGCGCCCACCGCTTCGCCGTAGCAACGGCATCTGTCACCGTATTTCTGTTGATGGCCGGTGCGTTAGTAACAAGCAATGACGCCGCAGATTCCGTGCCCGACTGGCCGCTGGCCTACGGGCGGATAATTCCTCCACTTGTCGGTGGAATCCGCTATGAATTTGCGCATCGCGTGTTTGCCGCGACGGTCACAATTCTCACCGTGATTCTTGCGGTCTGGCTCGCGCGCCAAGGCACTCGCATTGCCCGCAAACTTGGCTGGACGGCTCTTCTGCTGGTCCTAGCGCAAGCTCTTCTCGGCGCCCTGCGCGTGCTCGAAGGCCACCCCGCAGTCACTGCCACCCTGCACGCCACGCTCGCCCAAATCTTTTTCGTTACGATTGTCAGCCTCGCTTTAATCACCGGTGCATGGTGGCAAAATGCTGTTGAATCTCTCGACGATCGCGGTTCGCCGCGCCTGCGCCCATTAGCAGCCATCACCACCGCCACGATCTTCATGCAGCTAATTCTCGGCGCTGGCTTTCGTCACGGCGCTTTCGGAATTTTGCCGCACCTGATCGGATTCGTCGTAGTCACTTTCCTGGTCTTCTGGACTTGCCGCGCAGTCCGCAAACGTTTCGGCCAAGTTCGCGACCTTCGCCGCTGGGGAATTCTTCTGCAAGCATTCCTTGGAACGCAGATCCTCCTCGGTGTCGCGGCCTACTGGGCAGTGGTGCAGGCTATGCACTCGGTGCAGCCCTCCATGTCCTACGTCATTATCAGTGTCTCGCACGTGCTGGTCGGCGCGCTTACGCTTGCTTCCAGCGTGGTTCTAACGCTATCTTGCTATCGGCTGATTCGTCCTAACGCATCCGTCGCACTGAAAACGGCTATGGAAACTACGCGCGCCGCTGGCACGCGCCCGGAAAGTTCGAGAGCCTGATCGCATGGACAACCTCCAATGAGCAACACACGCGCCGCCACCATCACCGCTTTTGAGAAGCCGTGGGCTTACGTCGTCCTGACGAAGCCGGACGTGACCTTCCTGGTGGTGATAACTACGGTGGCTGGTTTCTATCTGGGTTCGACCGGACCAATGGACTGGGCCAGGCTGGCGCACACTCTTTTCGGCACCTTGCTGGTCGCCGGAGGCACTGCCGCGCTGAACCAGTACGTAGAACGCGACATGGACGCTGTCATGCGCAGAACTGCTGCCCGCCCTCTTCCCAGCGGTACCTTGAAGCCTTCAGAAGCTTTGATTTTCGGCGTGGTGACGATCGTTCTCGGTATCGCTTGGCTCGTGCTTGCAGTAAATCTTCTCGCGGCCCAGGTCGCTCTGATCACCAGCTTGTCTTACTTGGGCCTGTACACGCCGCTGAAGACGCGCACGACGCTCGCCACCGCCGTAGGCGCCGTCCCTGGCGCGTTGCCCCCGCTGATCGGCTGGGCCGCCGCGCACGGCTCCCTGTCGCAAGGCGGCTGGATCCTCTTTGCGATTCTGTTCGTGTGGCAATTTCCGCACTTCATGGCCATTGCCTGGATGTACCGCGAAGATTACGCGCGCGCCGGAATCCAAATGCTGCCGGTGGTGGACCCTAAGGGTGATGCTACTTTCCGCCTGATCGTCAGCATGTCCGCGGTCCTTGTGCCAGTAAGCCTGTTGCCTTCCGTGGTAGGAATGGTTGGAATTCCTTATTTCTTCGGCGCTCTCGTGCTGGGCATGATTTTGCTGCAAGTTTCGTTGTGGGCTGACCGCGCGCGGACAAATGTCCGCGCAAAATGGCTGATGCACGCCACGGTGGCGCACATCCCACTTCTGCTCGGGTGGATGATTTTCGATAAACTCGGCCGATGACCACCGGCGCAATCGGGAGGGAAGCAGGAATGACGCTCAAAGAAAACTGGATCGAACTCAGCGTCATCTGTGTCGCTCTTGCCGCGCTCGCAATCGTTGGCATCGTCTGGAACATCACGAGCGGGCTGCTTACCAGCGGCATTGACGGCATCATGCTTCTTTTCGTATGCCTGATGATGGGCGGCATTTTCAGCTTGATGCTGCTCGTGCTGCTGTACCAGGCGGGCATGCTTCCATTTTTCCGACGCTCGAGCGAACCGGCGGCGACACCGGCACCCGCGCCGGCAGCGCCGAAGGCCCCCGCGCCAGCCGCGCAGCCTTCGCAGCAGGCGAAATAATCGGCGCACCCGGTCAAGCCTCGCGCACTCATGAAATTTCTTCAGCTCTCATCGCTTCCCGCCGTCAACGCAACCCTGAACGGGATAACCACGGTTTTCCTGCTCTTCGGCTTCGCCTTCATCCGGCGCGGAAAAATAGCCTGGCACCGAGCCTGTATGGTAACTGCGTTTATTTGTTCCATGGTGTTTCTGGGCTTCTACCTTTATTTCCACTTTCATGCGGGCATTATTCGTTTCGGAGGCCAAGGCTGGATTCAGCCCGTTTATTTGACACTTCTCATCTCGCACACTACATTGGCCATCACGACTGTGCCGCTTGTGATCATTACGCTCGCGTATGCGCTAAGCGAAAGATTCAGCAGCCATCGCCGAATCGCGCACTGGACCTACCCAATTTGGCTCTACGTTTCAATTACCGGCGTCATCGTTTATTGGCTGCTATACAAGGCCTATACACCTATCTGGCCGCAGGCGCCCCCCGTTTCCGAGATCGTCTCCGGACTTCTGCAGCGATTGGCGTAGCCTGAACCGCAAATGACGGACGCTCCCAAAACTCAGTCTTCCTTCGGTGGCCGCTGGGCCCTGGGAATTATCGCTGTGGCGCTGCTGTTTGTCTCGATGCCGTTTTTGTTCTGGAACGCAACGTGGTTTGGCCGGCCGCTCACCGACGCGCAAATCCCGAAAGCGCTTGCTGACCGTTCCCATCCGCGCGAAATCCAGCATGTGTTGACACAGCTCGAATCGCGGATCGAGGCGCGCGATCCCTCCGTGCAAAGGTGGTATCCGCAAATCGTGACGCTGGCCGGCGATCCTGTCGTCGAAATTCGTGTGACCGACGCATGGGTGATGGGCCAGGACAATACTTCGGACGACTTCCATCACGCTCTCTTGCAACTTCTCGCGGATCCGAACCCGATGGTCCAGCGGAACGCCGCGCTTTCGCTCGTGCGGTTTAAGGATGATTCAGGTCACGCCCAAATCATCGCGATGCTGCGGCCTTCTGAGATGATGTCGCCATTCTCCGGCAAACTCGACACGCGGCTGAAGCCGGGGGACGTGATGAATCCTGGAACAATGGTGGCGCACATCGAATCCGCCGCGCAGAAGAAGGAAGTTCGATCGAACGTACCGGGAACTCTCGATCGCTGGCTCGTGGCGAATGGTTCCCGCGTCTCGACAGGGCAGCCGATTCTTTCCATCACTCCGAGCGAGAGTATGGTTTGGGAAGCCTTGCGCGCTCTTTACTTGATTGGACGCGCAGAGGATGCGCCCGACGTGAGCCGATTTGCGCGGGGAGTGGACGGTATGTGGCCGCAGATTGCGTTGCAAGCCCAGGCAACTTTGCGTGCAATTCAGACGCGGGGTCAGTAGTCGACGCAGGGGAGCAGCGACAGATCCTGAGTGGACCGCTATTTGTACTTGATCACGGCTTGGCCGT
>Ga0073928_10011007_pt1 | contig 10629 bp, 5 predicted proteins | sample PaiPotPPA55metaG_FD_76969 | JGI IMG/M metagenome (GOLD analysis project Ga0073928, IMG submission 76969) | Iron sulfur acid spring bacterial and archeal communities from Banff, Canada, to study Microbial Dark Matter (Phase II) - Paint Pots PPA... ...
CTTCGGCCCGTTTGCGCTTCTGATAACGGCGGTCATGAAATTGTTGGTCGGACGCTTGTTTCTTCATGCTCCTATCATGTCACAAATTGCTGCTAGTTCCCGGCACTATGCCTCCGGATGTCATGCTGAGCGAAGCGCGAGCGCGCAAAGCGCGGGTCGTCCGCAGTCGAAGCATCCCTGCCGCCGCCAAATTCCAGCCCAGGAATGATTGCCCGCCATTTATGACAGCCGACACTTCCAAGATACGTGCAGGGATGCTTCGACTGCGGAGCATCGTCCTTTGGACGGTTCTCCTTCGCTTGATTGCATGACAACGTCCGTTTTTGCTCTACCGATTAATATCCTCCTTAGCCTGCAACCGCTTCACATAGCCGTCCAGCGCATTCTTATTGGCATCGGGCGCTCCCGGCAGCGACATTTTCACTTCCTTCACTGCATTGTCAAAGTCTCCCTCCGCACTGTACACGCGAGCCAGCCCCAAATGCGAAGTCCAATCATCCGGAAACCTCTTCGCGCTCGAGCGATATATTGCGAGGGCCTCGTCTTGCTTTTTGTCGCCCTGCAATTGCCGGCCATACCCGTAAAGCTGAATGGCACTCGCCTCCTCTAGCGCCTTGGTACGGAACGGCGCTGCATCCTCTTTGCGCCCCAGAGCCTCCAGAATTCGTGACTTGTTCATCAAATTATCGAAGCGCTCTTCCGCCTGGATCGACTGGTCTTCATCCTTCAGCGCTTCGTCAAGATTGAACTTGTTGGCCAGGAAATAGCCGGCCGCATCGTCCCAGCCTTCCCAGTAATATTGATTGAGCCCGTGCAACTGCCGGTGAATGCTGGCGGTGACCAGGTTGTTCACCTTGACCTCGACTTTGAACGGCACCGCAACTTTATCCCACCGCATGGTGACCACCGTCGAATCCGGCTTCACCTCGTCAAAATCATAGGCCAGCGCATCGTGAGCCTCGGTCGTCCGCGGCTTCACGTTGACGCGCAGTGCATCTTCCTTCTGCTCGTAAGTGAAGCTTCCCCAATCTTTCGAATTCTTCGAAAAGATCACCGTCCACTGGTTCTCGCCGGGAATCATGTGCAGGCCATAGGTTCCCTTGTCGAGCAGTTGCCCTTCAATGGTGACCGGATCGCTGAACGTGATGGTCGTATTTTCGTTTGCCCCCGCGCGCCACACCTGCCCGTAAGACACAAGTTTGCCCCAGATCTGGCGGCCATTCGCCAACGGCCGGTGATAGTTCACGGTGATATCGGTGATGCCAATGCGTTGGCTCACCAGCGCATGCTGGCTCGCACGCGGCAGATCGAGCATTAACGTTTCGCTCGTGGCGGTTTGGGCAGGGCTGAAACTTGATACCAACAAAACACCTAAAAACAAAACACCCATACGAACTCTATACATTCTGCACATGGGGAAGCTCCTTTTCGCGGCTGCTGGGACCCGGTGGCCGATTCGTCACAACATAGAATAGAAAACAGGGATTCAGCATTACGGCTGAAAAGACGTGACGCTTGACTTAGACGATTGGCAGCTGCCAACGTAAGCAGTTCCGCATAGCACCGCTCTGGCACTTCTTCGCGTCCTCGTTTGCTTTTCTTGGCGATCTTTAGTTCTTGGAGTTCTTGGCGATCTCTGCGATAAAGTTTTTTGGTTTGCAGCTTGACAAAACCCACCCTCGGGAGCAGAATTTTGAAAGGCGAACAAAAAGCGAAATAACCTCCGCGGCTCCAGTCTAAAAACACCAGCCCGGCGCTCCCTGAAATCTTTCGAGGATCTTATGTCTTCCGCAGTGGTTTCCAATTCGGCGGCCTTGGGCCGCCCTTTTCTCTTTGATAGCAAAGCAGTTCCCGAAGTGTCTTTGCCTACCGAATCAGCTGAGGGGACCTCCCATCCTCGTCCCGCCCAACGTGTCCGTCCCAATCTTTCTGCCCAACTTGCCTCAACCGACCCCAGGCTAGCGCCCATAACCCTAGCTTCACGGCTCGAGATTCGTCCCGCCCCGGAAATGGTTTCCAGCGGCGTCTCCGCCATCGATGCTCTGACCGGCGGCCTGCCCCGCGGTTGCCTCACCGAAATCTGCGGCCCCGCCTCCTCCGGCCGCACCACCTTACTCTTGGCCGCTCTGGCCGCCGCCACCCGCCGTGGAGAATTTTGCGTCGTCGTCGATGCCAGCGACGCCCTCGATCCCCATTCCGCCGCAGCCGCCGGCGTGGAACTGGACCGCCTGCTGTGGGTCCGTTGCGGCGAGAGCTCCCCACAAAGAGAGAGCTCACCCCAGAGGCACCCTTCGACTTCCCTCAGAGCTTGCCCTGAGCCTGCCGAAGGGGCAAGTTCCAACACAGAGAAAAAAAATCCAATTCAAGCACAAAGCGAAAAACGTCTGGAACAAGTTCTGCGCGCCACCGATCTACTGCTCGAAAGCGGAGGCTTCGGCTTAATCGTCCTCGACCTCGCCAACCTTCCGCCCCAGGCAGCCCGGCGCATCCCCCTGACCACATGGTTCCGCTTTCGCCGCGCAGTCGAAAACAAGCCCACGATCCTGCTTGCGATCGAGCAGCACCCCATCGCCGGCAGTTGCTCTTCGTTGATACTGCAACTGGCATGGGCAAGCCATCGAATGCAAGCGGCAGGATTAGCCGCGGAGCGGCGAAAGAATGCAGCCCACCGCGCCAGCCGTGGGGCAGCCGTGAAAAGTGAGCAAGCCCCAGAGAGGCGAAAGAAAATTTGCCTAGGCATAGATTCCCCAATTGCAGTCCCGGCCCACGCGCAATTGCTAACCGGACTGGAAATCTCCGCCGAATTAATTCGTTCTCGTCTCGACCGTAAACCCGCTCACTCCATCACATTCGCAACCAAAACTGCCTGGGTCGGATAAGAGATGAAACTAAATTACTCAATTACCAAATTATCCAATTGCTGAATGATTCACTCCCATGCCGTTTGCCTGCATCTACGTGCCGAATTTTCCCGTGGCGGCCGCACTCCGCGCCGAACCGGAACTGCAGGCGCGCCCCGCCGCAATTTACGAAGGCAAGCCTCCGCTGGAAAAAATTATCGCGGTAAATGGAAAAGCCGCTCGTCTGAACATTGCGCCGGGCATGACCAAGGCCCAAGCCGAACTGTGCTCCGAACTTGCCCTGCGCCCGCGATCTCCACTGCAGGAATCCGCCGCGCATGCAGCTTTGCTCGATTGCGCGCAGTCGTTCTCGCCCTGTGTGGGAGACGCCGCCTTCGACACAGCCGTACTCGATCTCGCCGGCATGGAATCTCTTTTCGGATCGCAGACGGAAATTTCTCGTGCCATCTTTAAACGCGCGGGCACCCTAGGACTCGCCGCCAACGTTGCTCTAGCTTCCAATCCCGATACCGCCGCGCTCGCTGCCCGTGGCTTTACCGGCGTCACCGTGATCCCTGCAGGAAAAGAAGCAGATCAATTGGGATCCCTGCCGCTGGAAGTTTTGTTCGCGAACCGAATCGAAAAAGATCATCTGGATGGAGATCAGAAAGAAACCGGCGACCGTCTTCTCGAAACCCTCGACCGCTGGGGCATTCGCAATCTGCACGCACTGGCCATCCTCCCGGAAATTGCATTGAGCGAGCGTCTCGGACAAGAAGGTCTGCGTCTGCAGCAGTTGGCGCGCGGCGCCACTTCGCGCACTCTAGTCCCTGTAGAAGCGCCGCAGATATTTGAAGAAGCCGTCGAACTGGAGCATCCCATCGTCCTGTTAGAGCCTCTGGCCTTCCTGTTAAATCGTCTATTCGAACAACTCTGCGCTCGCTTGGGTTCGCGCGCCCTGGCCACGCAAGAACTGCGCCTCACGATGGAACTCGAAAATTTCTCCTCCCGCAATCAACAATCAAAAATCAACAATCAACAATTTCTCCGCACCCTGCGCCTGCCCCAACCCATGCTCGACGCCAAGGTTTTTCTAAAATTGCTGCAACTGGATTTAAATGCGCATCCCCCCGGCGCGCCCATCTTGAAGATTCATCTGGCCGCCGAACCGGCACGCCCGCGTTCCGCCCAGGGCGGTCTCTTCCTGCCTCCATCGCCAGAACCGGAAAAATTGGAACTCACTCTCGCCCGCATCGCAACTATGGTCGGCGTCAACAATGTAGGAGCCGTGGAGTTGCTAGACTCCCATCGCCCCGAAGGATTTCGCATGCGGTGTTTTGTAGCCGAGGTCCCAAGAAAAAGTTCGCCAGAAAAAACTCTCGATCCGGCGGAAGAAAAATCCGCAGTCACGGCTCTGCGCCGCTTCCGCCCTCCGCTGCGCGTGCAAGTGACGTTGGAAAACGCTCAACCCATAAGCTTGGCCTGCGCCAAGAAAAAAGAAATCCAGGGCGAAGTGCTCTGGAAAGCCGGCCCCTGGCGCTCCTCCGGCGATTGGTGGGAGCGCGAAGCCTGGTCCCGCGACGAGTGGGACCTCGCCCTAAGAAACGGAGAGGCTATCTCTTTCTACCGCCTCGTACACGACCTGCTCGGCGGCAACTGGTTTGTGGAAGGAACCTATGACTGATCACTCAATTCAATGCTTTCACCACCGAGGCACCGAGGCACAGAGAAAAACACGAATAGCTTTGGTTTTTCCTTTGTCTTGGTCTTTCTCTGTACCTCTGTGTCTCGGTGGTGAATGAGTTTGTCCTACATCGAACTCCACGCCCGCTCTGCTTTCAGCTTCCTCGAAGGGGCATCCCTGCCCGAGGAATTGATCGGGGCGTGCGCCCACCTCGGCATGCCCGCCATGGCATTCCTCGACACCGACGGCCTGTACGGCGCCCCCCGTTTTCACTTGGCCGCGACAAAAATCGGCCTCAAGGCACACATCGGCGCAGAAGTAACGACGGTTCTACCACGGAGACACGGAGACCCGGAGAAAATCAATCAACAATCAAAAATCATCAATCAACAATTTAGGAATTCCTCCGTGCCTCCGGGTCTCAGTGGTGAATTCCGTCTTCCTCTCCTAGTCTCCTCTCGCGCCGGCTATCAGAACCTCTGCCGCCTGATCACCAAAATGAAGTTGCGCACAAAAAAAGGCGAAGGCGCAGTCTGCGCAGACGAACTCCAGGCGCACGCCCACGGTCTCATCTGCCTCACCGGCGGCGACGAGGGCCCGCTGGCGGCAGCCTTGCAACAAGGCGGCCTCGACCAAGCTCGACGCCATGTCGATCAACTCATCGGCATCTTCGGTCCCAAAAATGTCTACGTCGAATTACAACGCCATTTCCAGCGTGAAGAAGAATCCCGCAATCGCGCCGCCATCGATATCGCTCGTTCGTTGAAGCTTCCGCTGCTGGCGACCAACGGCGTCTGCTACGCCATTCCGCAGGGTCGCGAACTATGTGACGCCTTTACCGCCATTCGCAACCATCGCACTCTCTCCGCCGCCGGCCGTCTGCTCACTCGCAACGCCGAACGCTTTCTAAAATCTCCGCAGCAGATGCAGCAACTCTTCGCCGATCTTCCCGAATCCATCGCCAACACGCGCGAACTTTCCGATCGCCTGGAATTCACCCTCAACGATCTCGGATACGAATTCCCCCGCTATCCCGTGCCCGAAGGCGAGACCATGAATTCGTTTCTGCGCGAGCGCGCATGGGCAGGATTTCGCGAGCGCTATGGCCGCGCCTCCCCCGACATGCAACTCCGCGCCCGCCGCCAGATTGAAAAAGAACTGGCTCTCATCGAGAAACTTAAACTCGCCGGATATTTCCTGATCGTGTGGGACCTGGTCCGCTACTGCCGCGAGCAAAATATTCTTGTGCAAGGCCGCGGCTCGGCCGCCAACAGCGCCGTCTGCTACTCGCTGGGCATCACGGCGGTCGATGCAGTAAGTATGGAGCTGCTCTTCGAACGCTTTCTTTCCGAAGAACGCGGCGAATGGCCCGACATCGATCTCGACTTGCCCAGCGGCGACGAGCGCGAAAAAGTTATCCAGTATGTTTATCAGCGTTACGGCGCGCGCGGCGCCGCTATGACCGCCAACGTCATTACTTACCGCAACCGCATGGCCGCACGCGAAATGGGGAAAGCTCTGGGCTTCGATGCGGAAACGCTGCAGAAGATTTCTGCAGCCGTCGCAACCTGGGAATTTCGCGACGAAAACGATGCCCTCGACCGCCGCTTTCGCGACGCCGGGCTCGACCTCAACCATCCCCGGCTGCGCAAATATTACGAACTTTGCATCGCCGTGCAAGACATGCCGCGCCATCTCGGCCAGCACTCCGGCGGCATGGTCATCTGCCAGGGACAACTCGATTCCGTCGTCCCGCTCGAGCCCGCCTCCATGCCCGGCCGCGTCGTCGTGCAGTGGGACAAGGAAGATTGCGCCGACATGGGCATCGTCAAAGTCGACTTGCTCGGCCTCGGCATGATGGCTGTACTTAAAGACTCCATCGAACTCATCCACGACCACTACCGCGAAGAAGTCGACCTGGCGCATCTTCCGCAAGATGATCCGCAGGTGTATTCCGCGCTGCAGCAAGCCGACACGGTGGGATTATTCCAGGTGGAAAGCCGCGCGCAAATGGCATCTCTGCCGCGCCTGCTTCCCAAGCGCTTCTACGACATCGTGGTGCAGGTTGCGATCATCCGCCCCGGCCCCATCGTCGGCCAGATGGTGAACCCGTTCATCCTTCGCCGTCAGGGACGCGAGGAAGTGACGTATTCACATGCTTCGCTTGAACCGGTGCTAAAGCGGACACTTGGTGTTCCACTCTTTCAGGAACAACTGCTGCGCATCGCCATGATCGCCGCCAACTTCAGCGGCGGCGAAGCCGAAGAACTGCGCCGCGCCATGGGCTTCAAGCGCTCGCAGTCGCGCATGCGCGAAATCGAAGCCAAACTGCGCGCCGGCATGACCCAAAACGGCATCCCTCCAAAAGCGCAGGAAGAAATTATTCTTTCCATCACTTCCTTCGCGCTCTACGGATTCCCCGAATCGCACGCCGCCAGCTTTGCCCTGCTGGCCTACGCCAGCGCCTATCTGAAATGCCGCTACCTGGCCGCCTTCACCGCCGCCCTGCTCAACAATCAGCCCATGGGCTTTTATTCCCCCGCGACCATCGTCAAAGACGCGCAGCGCCACGGCCTGAAAGGGCTGCCTGTGGACGTGACGCAGTCAGACTGGAAATGCACGCTGGAAGCTGTCAGCTCTCAGCCTTCAGCTTTCAGTGAAATCGCGCTACGGATGGGACTACGGTATGTCCGCGGTCTGCGGAAAGAAGCCGGTCAGGCTCTGGTGCGCGAACGCACGCATGCTCCCTTCGCATCCATCCACGATCTCACCCGCCGCGTCCCCGAACTGCGCAAAGACGAACTTACCACCCTGGCCGAAATCGGCGCGCTGAACGCAATCGGGAATTCACCACTGAGTCACAGAGACACAGAGAAAATAAAATCGACAATAAAAAATCCAAACTCAGTAATAGTTTCCTCTGTGCCTCTGTGTCTCTGTGGTGAGAGAAAACTCCACCGCCGCGACGCTCTCTGGCAAGTCGAACGCGCCGTTCGCGCCGCTGGCCCACTGCTCGAAACCCAACTCGAACCCGACGAACCCTCGCCGCTCCAGCCCATGAATCATGAAGAGCGCCTGATCGCCGACTTCCACGGCACCGGACTGACCGTCGGCCCGCATCCCATGGCTTACCGCCGCGAGTGGCTCACCGCCATGGGCATTCGCCGCGCCAGCGAACTGCGCGGCATCCCAAGCGGCAAACGTCTCCGCATCGGCGGCTGCGTCATTACCCGCCAGCGCCCGGGAACGGCAAAAGGATTTGTGTTTTTAAGTCTGGAAGATGAAACAGGTGTCGCCAACGCCATCGTCACGCCCGACCTGTTTCATCGGAATCGCCTGCTGCTCACCAGCGAGCGCTTCCTGGCCGTCGAAGGCATCCTGCAAAATCAGGACAACGTCATCTCCGTCAAAGCCGAACGCGTGCTCCCGCTCTTCGTCACCAAAGCCGAAACCCTCTCACACGATTTCCACTAATAAACTCCGCTCTCACCACGGAGTCACAGAGGCACCGAGAAGAAAGACACCTAAAGATTTCCGCAGTTTCAATCAACAATCAGAAATCAACAATCTTCTCCGTGTCTCCGTGCCTCCGTGGTGAAATCCGCTCTACTTACCCGTATAGCTCACTCTCCAAATCGAGTTCGACCCATCGTCGCTCACCAGCAGCGAACCGTCATGCGCGACCGTGATTCCCACCGGACGCCCCCACACTTGCCCATCCGGCAGTACGAATCCAGTCAGAAAATCCTCATACTCACCCGTAGCATGCCCCGTCTGATGCAGCGGCACGCGGATGACTTCGTAGCCCACGCGCACCGCCTTGTTCCACGATCCATGCTCGGACGCAAAAATATCTCCGTCATACTCGTTGGGGAACTTGTCGCCCTGATAAAACGTCATTTCCAAAGACGCGTTATGCGGCTGCAGCAACACGTCCGGAACAATCGCCTTGTCCTTCAACTCCGGATGCTTCCCCTCGTGCCGTGGATCCTGATGCGCCCCCATATACCACCACGGCCAGCCATAGAATCCGCCATCCTCCACGTGCGTGATGTAGTCGGGAACCAAGTTGTCGCCCAGCGCATCGCGCTCGTTGACCGAGCACCACAGCTCTCCCGTCTTCGGATTTACCGCAATCCCGCCTCCGGCATTGCGAATGCCGTATGCATACACCTTCAGCTGGCAATTCGCAGGATCGCACGCCAGGATGTCGGCGCGATCTTTCTCCGCCGGGTGCGTGTCGGTATCGTCGACGTTCGACGCCGAACCCACCCCCACAAACATTCTCTTGCCCTCTGGGGAAAATGCGATGGCGCGCGTCCAGTGTCCACCCCCCGCCGGAAGATCCGCGACGTGTTGCGATTCCCCGCTCGCCTTCAAATCTCCATTGTGATAGGGAAAACGAATCACTTCGTTCGTGTTGCCAATGTAAATCCACTGCGGATCCGGCCCTGGCGGATAAAACGCAATCCCATACGGCCGTTTGAGACCTTCCGCGAAGACCGCCGTCTGCTCCGGCTTACCGTCAGCAGTCATTCCCCGATACACGCGAATGCGTCCCGGATCGCTCTCCGCGAGAAAGATGTCGCCATTGGGAGCGGTCTTCAGCCATCGCGGATTATCCAGTCCCGACGCGAATAGTTCTACCTTGAACCCCGCCGGCGCCACCGGCCACGCATTCTGCGGACGCGCCACCACCTGCGCGCCATTCTGCGCCGAATCGGTCGCATACGGCTTCGGCAAATCCTTCACCGTAATCTTGCGCGTCGTTCCCGGCTTCTCATAGCGAAAATCTGTGAATGGCGCGTTCGGGGCCGCACCCCTTACCCTCGTCCCAGCAACTTCCGCCTGCGGCGCCGAGGTTGGCCCGGCGCCCGCCTTGCCCGAAGCCGTCGTCTTGCCCGAAGCCATCGCTTCCACATAGCTCACAACCTGCCAGCGCTTCTCCTCAGGCAGCGCCGCCCATGACGGCATGCCGTTATCCTTATCTCCCTTGGTGATGAACCAGAAAATCTCACCCGCGCTAACTCCATTCAGTTTCCCGTCAACCAGCGACGGCACATTGCCCGTACCCTGTCCTATTTTTCCGTGACAAGCCAGACAATTTCGCGCATAGACCTGCTTCCCGGCATCCACGGCAGCCGGCTGTCCGGCATACGGATTCTTCACAGCTCTCGCCGACGCTGGCGCATCATGAAAAGGTTGATTGGCCGCCTGCAACGCGGCCAAAGGAAAGACAGAAAAAAGAACTGCCGAGACCATCAGGTTCGAACTGAAGCGCATAAATATCCTCACCGGTATTTTTGTTTTAGATTAAGCGATTCCCGGAAAAGATGCGAATCTACACGACTTACAAAATTAATCGAACGAGAATGCCGCTACGAATCTAGGGGAATGAAGGACTTAGAGTAAGTGATGGTAGCGCTAACGGGAATCGAACCCGTGTTTGAAGATTGAGAATCTTCCGTCCTAACCCCTAGACGATAGCGCCACAAGAACGATCTCAAATTATAACAAAGCACCGTTTCCATTCGGCGATCGTGGCTGTCGCCAGCCACTCGCCCAAGCATTTTATTCTTATCTCCATTTTCGGAATACCGCACGGCCTCATCGTATTTTTTTGTGCAAGTTGCTCCCTTCCACAGCCCGGTAAGCGATATAGTAGTCGTATCTCCGCAAGTTCACACTAATAGCAACCACGACTTCGCAGGGGCAGTCTATGTTGTTCGTTGATCAACCAATCTAATTATTCCTAAACTTAGGAGTATGTAAGGAGTATCTCATTATGGCTAAACTCAGGTTCCCCAAAAGCACCACTGAAGTGACAGATCCCGTCTCCTCCACCAATGGCAATCCCTCTTTGTCCGACATCCGGGCCGACACCAGCGTAGGACTAGCGCACGTCCCGCCCGCGAGCGCCGGGCCCGAAAGCAAAAAGGCGGAAACCAAGAAGCCCGCAAGAAAGCCGGAAATCGTTAAAACCGAAGCCCGCGCCAATCTCGTTCCCATCAACGTAGAGGACGAAATCCGCCGACTCGCCTATCTGCTCGCCGAGCGTCGTGGATTTGAACCCGGCCACGAAGCCGAAGACTGGCTGGCCGCCGA
>Ga0073928_10011008_pt1 | contig 10629 bp, 8 predicted proteins | sample PaiPotPPA55metaG_FD_76969 | JGI IMG/M metagenome (GOLD analysis project Ga0073928, IMG submission 76969) | Iron sulfur acid spring bacterial and archeal communities from Banff, Canada, to study Microbial Dark Matter (Phase II) - Paint Pots PPA... ...
CGTACGGCAAGTTGCCGTAAAAGGAATGACAGTGGACGACGTCCGGCTGGAAGTGCGAAAGTTCGGCCAGGATGCCCTCGATCGTCTCATCGAACGATCGCGGGAAGTATAGCACCTCGTGTCTCTTGCCGAGCTCCCGCTTCAGATCCAGCGCGCATCGCGCCGCTCCGGCACCCCAGTTCTCATGAACGATTGCGATCCGCATCGTGAAAAGTGCAGCGAGGCTTCCTGCCGCGTGACTCCAGAGTTCAGATTTCGCGACTATTGATAAGGATTGGCGATCGGAGGCAGCGGGCCAAAGAAATGCTCAGCAGCCACCTTCATGTTCGTGCGGTCGACCTTGTCGAGCTTGTTGCCTTCGAAATGAAGAACATCGGCGGCCGGCGGTAACGCTTTCAATCTCGCAATCAAGTCGGATTCTTTTGTGCGCGAGGCGATGAAGATCGGTTCGAAGTATAAGAAATCGGCATAAACGGGCCTGACCCCACATCGCCTCAGAAGGCTTGAAAAGAATTGGTCTTCCGGGATTTCTCCCCATTTTGTCGGCGCGAGCGAGGCCTGCGCAACTGGTGTCCTGAGGATCGCTTCCAACTCCGTCGCCCTTATGAAGTAGCAGCCGCCTTGCATGTATTCTTCCGCACCTTCGGACTCGTGGAGCTTGGAAACGGTGGTTCCTACCGCGCCGCCGCTGCTCTTAAGAACCAAGCGGAAGGTCCTGTCCGATAGAAACAGCACGTCGGAATCGAACTTCACCAGAAAATCGCCGGCGGCCATGCCGCTCGCCACTACGCGGTAAGCTTCGAGCTCGCTGAGCTGAACCCTCGGTCCCCAGGAGGCCATCGGGTATTTCGTCGAAAGAAAGACGATGGGATGCGACGACTCCTCTTGCAGTTGCCGACGCTGAAGATCGGACAGAGGGTCACCCTTATCCATAAATATGCTGATCTGACCAACCGGGATGTCGCACCGGTTCAGACTGTACAGCGCCAGCCTCACAAACTTGAAGTGCTTGCCGCATGTGAAGCAGATCGGGAAAAACCTAGCGCCGTTTGGTGCTGATAATTGTTTCGTTTCAACTTTCACATCGGTGCCGGAGACCAAGCGCTTCAGATCGTATCGATAGAGCCTCGCCGTGTTCAGCCATTTCGTGAGATGGCCGCCAGCTCCAAAGCCGATTCTTAGTATTTTGCCGATGAGCGCATCAAACGCCGAACTGTTGCTGCGGCTGTTCTGTGACAATCGCGTAAAATCTGCCTTCAGAATTTTCCAGATCGCGCGAGCATCAGCAAGTGAATACGGCCGTTGCCCCCGCGAGAACACCAGCAGCGTGTTCTTGAATGCGTCAGACGAGCAGCTTGCACGCAACATAGAGGTCAATTGGGGTTCATAGCTGAACCCTTGTCTTCGTTGCTGAACGATCAGGTAAAGGCTTGTTCGCCCGCACGGATAATGCTTGTCCGTACTGTAGTTGAGAATGAGAAGCTTCGACGCATTCTCTGCCAGATTGTCCAGGAGGCGCGGTGTTGGCCGCACCGACAGCAGCCGACCGAGGTTGAGACACAACACGGCTTGAGATCGCGCGCCAAAGGCGTGCTCTTGCGATTTGCTATTGAAGCTCTGCGCTCTCATGATAGAGCCGGCGTCTGGCGCCAAGAGACGGCAGTCGACACCGCGCTCATTGAGCTCTTCTACGTACTGCTGCTCGGTCGAGGCGACGCTGCAACTGGCTTTTTCCTTGAGCAGCAGAGCCAGTTCATCCGCGAGAGCGGGATCGAACATGTCGGCAGGGCTGCTTCGGTCAAGCATCGCGACCACGTCTGCCGTCAGCTGAGATCCCGGCTGGCGCGATCTCGAAGGTTTTGTAAAACTGGTTCGGCTGCGCAAACACGCTAAACAGCTCCCGCGCGTGGACTTTAAAAGGCGGTTGATCGAGGTCGATTCCACGACCGACGCCGGTTTTCCAGTCATACCGAACACCAAATCCAGCCGAGATATCGGGGTTTACTCCTCCCCTTACAATCGCCGGATAGCCATCTGTCACGTAGATCTTCTGATAAAACGCGAGCTTGCCCAGTACCGCCTGGATCTCCTCGTTCGAAAGATGCTGGAACATGTGGCGAATAATGCACACGTCTCCGTTCGGAAGGGGATCGGTAACGACGTCCAGCAACTGAAAGCGGATCCGGCCCTCTGAATTTTCCCGTGTATTATGCTCGATTAATTCCGGCACGACATCGCAACCAATGTAATCAGCCTGTTCGATTCTCGCGAGAAGCTCGCGACCTACGTTGAAATCGCCGCAGCCTAAGTCAACGATGGTGATCGGCCGGCCTTTCTCCCTTGAAAGATTGTTCAAGACGCGCGCCATTTCCTGAACATACGCATCCACAGCTTCGCCGCGTGACGCACCTCCTGAAAAAAACCTGGACCGATTGTCTGTGCCCCACGCGTTCTTGCTGTAGATACGTGCGAATATTTTCTTCCTGCGCCGGCGACCATACAAGCGGGGCGCGAGTCGCATCAGCGTCGGGGAAATCCGCTGATCCAGCGATGTTGTCAATTCCGACACGCTGCGAGCCAACCGCCGTACGCCCGTAGCGCTTGCGCCAACTAGATGCCGAAAATCACGATGGACCCGTTCATAAAGGGCTGGTTCGCCAAAGTGGTCCGGCAAATCTGCAACAAAAGGGCGAGCCCACTGATGGAAGGGACTGTCGCTGGACCTCACTTTTCCTGGTGTCAGATCGGCCAAGTAGCGGCGCCAGGCATGCGACTCCCAGAGATGGTTGGCATATTTCGAGCGGGGATCGGAATGACCTCCCAACTCATAAATTGCTTTCAAGCCATCCTCAGTCCAGAGCGGCGAATGGAAAGCGGTATTGGGGAGGACCGTTAGGTCGTTGGGGAACAGCTTTGAAAGTCTATAGGGCACGTGGACAGCGTGCTCAGCCCAGAATTCGTCCCTGCCCTTTGAGCGAAAGCTTCGAAACTCATCGTGCCACTTTGCGAGGAACGGTGCATTCGGCTCAGAAAGGATCACCGCGTTGCATAAGCCGTCGGTCCCCTCTCTCCCAAGGACGGCCGAGAAATCCAGCAAGCCATCGAAATCGCGATGCACTAACACATCCGAATCGAGGTAGATGCCCCCTTCCCTGAGCAGTGTTTCGAGGCGGACTACATCGGCTCTGTGAGCCGGATGCAAAAGATCGTTGCCGAATATCTGGCGAGGAGCCACGATCTTGTTGGACGTAACTATCTTTCGTGTCTGCTCCCACCAAACACCTTTGGGCTCGTACTCATAGTGCACAAAGACTTTTTCGGGTCGCAGCCGCGTCACGGCACTGCGCACGCATACATAGTGCACTAGACTCCATGGCTTGCCTCCGAAATCTTTGTCGAAGCCAAAACAGTAGTGCACTATCCTAGGTATTCGCGTCATCTCGACAACACAATCCCTGAGCCTTACTTGCGAAGCCTGCGCGACGTTCAATCGCGCTCTGTGAGACGACGATCATGGCATGGTGTTCCCTTGGATTCGGGCGCCCCAGCGATCGCGTTGGCGTTGAGATTGTTCTGCGCTCAATGCCAAACAGAGATACTGCCTAGTCTTACGCCGGCGCCTTTTCGAACAATGCTTGTTGGTGTCTTTGGTCCAGGCACGATTTCGATCTGCGTCGCGCCACCTAAATATTCGATTGTGCCGAAATCGCCTGACCGAAGGCCAATATCTAGATTGTAGACATCAGGGGCGAGGGGCAGAGAGTTTACTTCAATTTCTACGGAGTATGCGCCGGATCTCTCGATCTTTGGCCGGTGTCCGCTCGGAAAGTCAGTATCATAGGTCAACATACGCGTGCCATCGAGCGAGGAGAATCCAACGCCGACGACCAGATCGTTTATTGCAGCTTTTGCAGACATATGAACGAGAATTTTGAGCGGCTCTCCATGGCGAAGCGGCAACCCGGATGCCCACTCCAGCGATTCGAGGCGACACGGGCTTTGTTGGCCTTGATCGCGCGCAATCGCGTTTAACAGCACTGTTTTATCCTGACTCGGAATTCCGCGAGCCAGATATTCATTGACGATTTCGCGGCCATTACCCCGGCCGTTGATGAGGCCCTTTTCGAGCCAGATGATCGAGGGGCACAAACTGGCCATCAACCCCATATTGTGTGAAACAAGGAGAACCGTCCTGCCATTCTGTCGCGAGATTTCATCAATCTTTCGAAGACACTTTCTTTGAAAGCTCGCGTCACCGACAGCCAGTACTTCATCCACGACTAAAATTTCCGGCTCCAGATGAGCTGCGACGGCAAACGCCAATCTCAGATACATGCCGCTGCTATATCGCTTCACAGGCAGGTCGATGAACGGCTCGACCTCCGCAAAGGCAACGATCTCGTCGAACTTTCGCCGAATGTCTGCGGCGCGCATCCCGAGGATGGCGCCGTTGAGAAACACGTTCTCCCGGCCGGTGAGCTCTGGATGGAACCCGGTTCCCACCTCCAAGAGACTGGCAACCCGCCCTTTCATGATGACGCGTCCTTGCGTCGGTTCGGTTATCCGGCTCAGGATTTTCAACAAGGTGCTTTTGCCGGCGCCATTCCGACCGATGATGCCAAGAACCTCACCCTGTTTTACTTCGAAGCTGACCCCCTTTAATGCCCAAAACTCTTCGATTTCGTCTCCCGTTACGAGCTCCTCGCCTCGCAATAGGCTTCTGACCTTCTTGCCAAAGTCACGAACTTCTTTGCCGATCACGTCGCGCAAAGAAGCGTAACTGCTCCTTTCCGATTGATGGCCAACCAGATAGCGCTTCGAGACATTCTCAACGACAATAGCGTCTGACAAGGGTCAACCCAAATTCGGTCTAACTGAACTTTGCTGGCGTTTGCTGACTAAGCGGCACGCCACCAACGGTCGGCTGCACCAGCGTGACGCCGTAATCTCTGTCAATCGTGATGATCGGGAACCGGTTTTGACGAAGTTCATCGACGAACCGCGGGACGCCCATATCCTTTCGGCTCCATTGGGAATCCGGTCGACGATCCCATATCGTGTCGTGAAACACGACCACGCCAAACTCCTTCACATGAGGAACAAACAATTCCCAGTCCTGCTTCACGCCTTCGTATGAATGATCCCCATCGATGAAGATCATATCAATCGGGCTGTTCCAATCGTTAGCCGCTTCGATGGAAGTCTTTCGGACGATTTGCACTTGCGACTCGAGCTGAAACTTCCGCAGATTGCTCTCCAGAATCGGCAGTGTCTCGACTGACGCGTTATCATTCCAGTTCGTCGAAACATGAGGGTCTATGGCGAAGAGCCTGCCGCTTCCATTCTCCTTCAAGGCTCGTCCGATGAAGCATGCAGATCGACCTCTTGCCGAACCGATCTCCACGCAAACGGCGGGCTTCATCGAGCGAACCAGCCCATAGAGCAAGTAGCTCGAATTACCGAGGCCGGACATGAATTCGGTCCGTTGCATTTCTCGCTGCAAACGAAAATCTTCAAGTCCCTTCAGCAGTCGAGCAAACTTTCCTAACATATCGAAGATCGCCTTATTCTTGAATGAGTCGATACGTTATCAGCATCTCGGACGTCGTCGGTGTGCGCGCGCGACAAATCTCCTTAATGGTCCTGTTGTAAGGCGGTTTGTCGAGCTCCACACCGCGGCCATATCCGGTTCGCCAGTCATAGCAAACGCCTGATTCAATCGGCATGTCTGGATTGACCGGCCCCTCTGCAACAGCGGATTGCCCTCCGTGATCAACGCGAGCTGATAGGAAGATAGTTTGTCGAGAATGAGCGCGATGTCCTTGTTCGGAAGATGTTGCAGAACCTGGCGCACCAGGCACACATCGCCTTCAGGCAGACTATCGGAACGATGTCCAGAACTTCAAACCTCACCCGTTCGCTCGAGTAAAGCTTGCGATTGCTTCGATCAACTCTGGGACAATATCGCAACCGACATAGTTCAGATTCGTCACTCGCTTTACAAGCCTTTGGCCGACGGCAAAGTCGCCACAACCGAGATCGACAACTCGCAAACGGCATCCACCGGAAAACCGTTCAATCTCATCCGCCACGCTGGCGACATAACGTTCTGGCGCATCGCCTCTCGATCCAATACCGGAGAAAAAATCGGCTCCCGGCTCGGTCCCCATTGCCCCTGCTTGTAGACGGCGTGAAACTTCAATTTCCTTTGAGGTGAGGCGAACAACGACGGAAAGAGCCATGCTGCTACCGCAGAAGCAGAAATCTCCTCGCTATGAAGCATCGCCTTGATTGCGCTTTTCGCCGCGTTCGGCATCAGGTGTCCGAGAACCTGACGCGCTACCAATTTGAATCGTCGAAACATGCACCGCCAGGCAGATCTATTGCGCGTGACTTCGGTTTTGAAGAGTTCCCACATTCGACTGGCCCAGACGAAACTCATAGTCGAACGGACTTGTCATATGAGATCCGCGAAGCTTCTTTCTGTCTTTCTGAACTGGCGGATGCCAACCCACAAAAGCAATCCAGTAACCCCGAGACTCATAGCCAAGCTCACCAGGTCCGGAGCACCTTCGTTGCCCAGGATGCACCAGCGAAAACCGTCGATGATCCCAACCATCGGGTTGATCGAATAGACAGCCCGCCAATTCTCAGGGATTACCCTAGTGCTGAAGCCTACCGGAGAGATGTACAATCCGAACTGAACGATGAACGGGATCACATAGCGAAAATCCCGATATTTCACGTTGAGCGCCGCGATCCATAGCGAGGGGCCCAGGCTCACAAGGAACGCAAGAACAACAAACAGCGGAAGCAAAACGATCTGCGCCCCCGGAACATAGCTATACCAGACCATCAAGAGCACAAGGATCGCCAAGCTAATCAGGAAATCCACCACGCTCACAACGACGGCCGCCGCGGGAATGATCAACCGCGGGAAGTAAATCTTGCTGATGAGATTTGCATTGCTGACGAGACTATTTGATGCATCTGCCAGAGCCGTAGAGAACAGAGTCCATGGCAACATCCCGGCAAAAACCAGGAGAGGATATGGAGCGCCGGCCGAGGGAAGCTTTGCTATCCGACCAAACACGATCGTGAAGACCACGATCGTCAGCATTGGACGCAAGAGCGCCCAGGCGACACCAATTGCGGTTTGCTTGTAGCGGACGGAAATATCCCGCCAAGCGAGCACACGAAACAGCTCGCGGTAGCGCCAGAGATCAAGCCAGTAGTGCCGCTCAGCACGCCCGGCTTCAACGATGAGCTCCGGCTCGGTTGCGTTGACAATCGAATATTTCATTGGATGGTGGCGCTCTGAGCTCTGGTCGAATAGAAGAAAGTATCGATCAGATCTTCGAGGTGCCGGAAAAATCGGTCAAAACGATATCGATCCACGCGCATGCAATCCCGGACCGGATGGCAGAGCGCATTGCATATCGCCGAGACAAGCTCTTCAGGGTTCGTCGGGTCGATGGCCTGCCCCACTGTTCCGTCGCCTAACGCGTCGGCACTGCCATCTTTGTTGCCGCCAATCGCATCGATCCCGGAGGCAACGGCTTCAGTAAACACAATTCCAAAGCCCTCGCCTGTGCTTGGCATCACGAAAACGTCTGCGAGTCTGAAGTAGTCAGGCAGCTCCGCCCAGGAAATTTGCCCGACAAATCGGACATGCGCAGACACACCACAATCGACTGCCAACCTTTCAAGCCAGGGCCTGTCATCCCCCTCTCCTCCAACGATATACAGAAGATCGGGTATTTGCTCCAGGACTGCGGGCATCGCCCGGATGACGCGGTCGACTCCCTTGTAGCGATCTGATCTTGGCAGCCGCGAAACTGTCAGCAGAACTTTTTTCCCAAGCGCGCTATGTCGACGCAAAAGATACTCAGCCTTGGGACCAGGCGTAAAACGTGCATCGACAGTGTTGGCCAGAATCTTGACGCGTTGAGGATCAAAGTCCAACCATTCCAACAACCGCCGCCTCGTATACCGGCTCACCGAAGTAATCAGAGCAGCGTGCTCGGCAGCACGCCGGTACGGCGGGGATAGTTCGTCCCATGCCTCCAGGCCGTGTACCTGGATCCACAAAGGGACGCTGCTCAGCCGCGCAATGGTGGCGGCCAACGGCGCCATATAAATATGGCCGCAGAACACGATGTCGAAAGGCGCATACTTGTTCGCAGTGGAAAATGCAGACGCCATGTACTTCAACTTTCCTGTCGGCGAAGGCAGCTGATTAATCCGAGCCGGAAGCTCGCCTGGATCAGTTGATGTACGTCGCGGGAGCACCACGGTTTCTCGAACCAGACAGGACTTGGATAGGGCCGATAACAGGTCACGGTTGTATTGCGCGATACCGCCGAACTCACCAAAGGCGTCGGTGACAAGCGCCAGAATTCTCAAATGTCCATCTTTGGGCATGCGCCGTTCTCAAAGACGCGCAGCTTGCAGCGCCCAGTTTTTCACGCTGGAATTGCCGAGCAAAAACCACGGCGTTTCTTGACTGTCGTTCCGTGGCCTTTGCGCTCCAGTGCCGGCACTCGACTCCAACTGGTTCCGCAAGTCGAGGTCAAGAAATGGATAATGCATCTGGACGGCAAACGCCTTGCTTGCCCAGTAGTTGTTGCGCAGCGTACCCCCCAGCAAGCCACCGCTGGTCCGCACGCCAGCTTTTCCGCAGCTCGCATCCAGGGTCCCGCCTGTCTTTCTTCGATGCATTCGTCGCAAGCGGCGGAGACCGATACGAGCACCCTGTTCTCCAATGAGCGATTTCAACTCTCCTGGCTTGAACAAATCAGCGTGATACTGCGGTTTCGATTTATCAAACAATGCACCGCATCCGAGCGGAGAGACGATGTTGCCAAGCCCGAGTTTACGGGCGGCCTTGCTAAAGAACCACGCCGAAATATCTCCGACTGTCGGCTGGTCCATCGAAGCAAGCACCGCGTGCAGATCAGCCTCGAATTCTTCCTTTGAAACGCTCACGTTCGTATGAACAACGCCGTACCGTCGGGCGATCGTTTGCAAATGGTCACGATGTTGACTCGGCGCTCGGCCGTACGAGAGCGAAAGGGTTTGAAGTCCTCGACGCTCTTGCTCGCCAAGAGAGGAGAGAAAAATCGCGGCAGCGTCTGTATTTCCTTGCGAGATCACGCCGATCGGTCCCAACCCAAGATATCGCTGCATCATGCATGAAGGGAGCGTCCTATCCTGCAATCGCGCGTTTGCGGCCGCGCCAGCGTGAAGCTCTGGTGCGCCCACTTCCGGAACGTATGATTGCGCAGCGCGCACCCCTATTCGATCGATCCAGAGCGACGATCCGACAGGCACCGAGCGAATTTCCTGATAAGTGGTGAGCGGCTCGGGAACTTCGCCGCTCAAGAGAAAGCTCACCAATCCAGCAGGGTCACGCGTCTTCGACACTCTGTTGCTGGCAAGCAGTGCCTTGACTTGAGATGCGAAGCGCACGCTCCAGCCGTCGTCAGCATAATATAGCGGCTTTATGCCAAATGGGTCTCTGGCCAGCAGCAGACCACCGCGCCGCGCGTCCCATATCGCGACCGAGAACGCGCCGCGCAAATATCTGGCGAACTTTTCACCCTTCTGTTCATAAAGCTTCAGTACGATCTCCGCATGCGATCGAGTAGAGACAGTCTGCTCCATTGATTTCGCGAGCAATTGATCGCCATTATAGAGCAGTCCATCAAAGACGATTGTTTTCATGCCATCTGCGCTGACGAGCGGTTGACGTTCGTCGCGCGGGATAGCGAATTGGCTACAAAGGCAGAGCGCCGAGCGGTTATCGGTGGATTGCCATGTACTGCATTCACCGCCACCGCCAGGCTGCATTTGGTGGCAGATTTGTTCTAACTCCTCGCGCTCGAGAGGATTTGTAGCATAGTGATACGCATGTATGCCGGCTATGCCGCGCATTTCGTCTAAGCTCTGATGAACGAACGATTTAGGCAAGCTACCGCACTGCGGGTGAATCGACCCACAATCTACAGATCGAAGCCGGCGCAGATCTATTCGCCGACTAGCCCCAAGCAAAGATCGAGCACACCTTCATCGAAGGCATGGCGCCAAAGCGAAAGAAATCCTCGGAACCAAAATAGGCCTGCCTACGAAGCGATCGGCCGAAAAAGAAAAGAGAACGTCTTTTTGTCAAAGCACCGCAACAGATGCGCGCCCCTCGGCACGCGCTTTTGTTTGATCATAGATCCATCGGAAAGTCTTCTCCATACCGTCCGCAAGTTTGATCGATGGGGCCCAGCCAAGAGTTTTTCGCATCAATGTGTTGTCACTATTTCTGCCCCGAACTCCCAACGGCGCGTTCAACTTGTATTTTCGCTTGAGCCTTATTCCGGCGATCTCTTCTACGATGTCTACAAGCTGATTGATGCTGACCATTTCATCGCTGCCGATGTTCAATGGTTCGGTGAAGTCTGAGTCCATCAACAGGCAAGTGCCTTGCAGGCAATCGTCGATGTACATGAAGCTCCGGGTTTGCTCTCCATCGCCCCAGATCTCGATTTCATGTCTTCCGGAAAGAACAGCCTCTGCGACTTTGCGTGCAATTGCGGCCGGCGCCTTCTCGCGACCCCCGTCCCACGTTCCAAATGGACC
>Ga0073928_10011010_pt1 | contig 10626 bp, 11 predicted proteins | sample PaiPotPPA55metaG_FD_76969 | JGI IMG/M metagenome (GOLD analysis project Ga0073928, IMG submission 76969) | Iron sulfur acid spring bacterial and archeal communities from Banff, Canada, to study Microbial Dark Matter (Phase II) - Paint Pots PPA... ...
CACCTGCTCCGGCGTGACGCCAAGCGGCCGCGACCGCGCGTCGAACACGATGAAGTCGTTGCCCAGCCCATGCATCTTGCGAAAAGGGATCGTCATAGGCGGGTTATATGGGCAAGGGCGCGGTCAAGTCCACTTTTGCCCGGCGAATCTTGCTTGCAGCGGCACCCGCTTCGCGCGAGTTTGAGCCCAATCATCCGGCCAAACGCCGATAGCACCAGGGGAAGTCATGACCAAGCGCTTAGAGAACAAGATCGCGATCATCACCGGTTCGGGGCGCGGCATCGGCCGGGCCTGCGCATTGCGTTATGGGCAGGAGGGCGCGGTTGTCGTCGTCAACGACATCAATGCCGAGAATGTCGCCAAGGTGACGGGGGAGATTGTGGCGGCCGGCGGCAAGGCGATTTCCTATCCGGCCGATGTCACCGACCCGGCGCAGGTCCAAGCGATGGTCGATCGCGCGGTGTCTGAGTTTGGCCGGCTCGACGTGCTCATCCAAAACGCGGCGATCTCGAATACGAATAAGCGGCCCGGCCAGTCCGTCGAAGAATACGCAGCCACGACCCGCCCGAGCAACGTGTCCCTCGATGAGATGCGCGCGGTATGGGAGACCAATGTGTTCGGCGTCCTCGCCGTTTACCAGGCGATGCTGCCGCTGCTGCGCGAGGCGCCGCAAGCCCGCATCGTCAACGTGTCGAGCGGCGTTGGCTCGCTGACGGCCAGCTCGGACCCGGCCTATCCCTGGCGCGCGATCTTCGGCCCCGTCTATCCAGCGTCCAAGACCGCTCTCAACGCATTGACGATCGCCATGGCGATCGAGCTGGAGCCGGAGGGGATCAAGGTCAACGCCGTCTCGCCGGGCTTCACCAGGACGAACCTCAACGGATATGCGGGGACGGAGACCGTCGAAGAGGGCGCCCGCGAGGCGGTGCGCGTGGCACTGCTCGGCCACGACGGGCCGACAGGTACGTTCACGCGCTGGGAAAACGCAACGATCCCGTGGTGATGCGTTCTCGAGCGCGTGAAACTGAGCGCAGCAGGGCGGCGCTGACCATAGGTCAATGAACAAAAAGGAAAAGGCCATGCAATACCGCACGCTCGGAAGAACCGGAATCAAAGTCACGCCCTATTGCCTGGGCGCGATGATGTTCGGCGGCATCGCCAACGCCGATCACGACGATTGCGTCCGCATCATCCACAAAGCCTTGGACTCCGGCATCAACTTCGTCGATACCGCCGACCGTTACAGCGCCGGAGAATCGGAAGAGATCGTCGGCAAGGCGCTCAAAGGCCGACGCGACCGCATCGTGCTCGCCACCAAGGTGCACGGCCCGATGGGCGATGATCCTAACCAGCAGGGCAATTCGCGACGCTGGATCATGCAGGCGGTGGAGGCCTCGCTCCGCCGCCTGCAGACCGACCATATCGATCTCTACCAGATTCACCGGCCCGCGCCCGATACGGATATTGAGGAGACCCTCTCGGCGCTGACGGACCTGATGCGGGCAGGCAAGGTGCGTGCGATCGGATCGTCGACGTTCCCAGCTTCCGAGATCGTCGAAGCGCAGTGGGTCGCCGAGCGGCGCGGACTGGCGCGCTTTCGCACCGAGCAGCCGCCCTATTCCATTCTGGATCGCGGCATCGAGCGTGAAGTGCTCGCTGCCTGCGAGCGTTACGGAATGGGAGTGATGGTCTGGAGTCCGCTCTCAAAGGGCTTGCTCACCGGCCGCTACCGCAAGGGCCAGCTGCTGCCCGACAGCCTGCGCGTCAAGGTGATGCCCAAACAGATGTCCGACGAGCGCAATCTTGACGCGGTCGAACAGCTCATCCCCCTGGCGCAAGAAGCGGGGCTGTCGCTCACGCATATGGCGATGGGTTTCGTGATGGCGCATCCCGGCGTGACCTCGGCGATCCTCGGGCCACGCACGATGCAGCAGCTGGACGACCTGCTCGCCGGCGCAGAGGTTCGTCTCAATGACGAAATTCTGGACAAGATCGATCAAATCGTCCCGCCCGGAATCGACGTCGCGCCGAATGCAGCCGCTTACAATCCGCCGGTGATCCTGAAGGCCGGACTGCGTCGCCGTCCGGTCGCCGAACGCGCCGCTGCGTGATCGAGACGAAAAAATTCGTCTCAATCCGCCGGTGCGATACTCGGCGCCAGCACGGCTTCGAGGTGTTCGGGGCGGTCGCGATTGGCGTGAGCGAGGTATTCGTCGGCGACGGCGCGCAGTTGCCGGCTCAGTTTGCTGGCGGTGCTGATGGTGTCCGGCCTGGTGCGTTCGCGCACAATCGCCTGAATCGCATTGATGTGATGCGCGATCAGATCGGATGGCACCTGGTCGAGATCGGGCGCGTGCTCGATGATCCGGCACAGGCTTTCGGCGGCGGCGCCAGCGGAGGGAAATCCGAAGGTGGCGGCGTCGCCCTTGATATCATGGGCGGCGCGAAACAACTCTTCGCGGGTGAAGCTGGTAAAACCGTCCTTCAGAATGGCGGCATGGGCCGCCGCGAGCCGCTCGGCTTCGATTCCCATCCAGTTCTTGAATTCGCCGGACATGCCGGCAAGGGCCGCTTCGGCGCGCGCGACCGGATCGTCGAGATCCTTTTCGCCGACACGGCGCAACACCTTGCGTAGCGGGTTGGGCTGCGTGATCACGTGATGGTCGGCGAAGGTCTCGATCTGCAAGCTGCCGGGCTTTTCTTTCGCCATGATGATTTCCTTATGCCGCGCTATCTTTTTGTTTGAGCATGATCTATTCGGAAAACCGGTACCCACTTTTCCGGATCATGCTCTAGACGGGGGTCCGGGCCTTATCGAGCAACGAGGGCTGTTGCAGGACTTCCACCTCGCCGCCAATGCGGCGCTCGGGGCCGATATAGGCGTTGTTGGTATTGCGCCGGCGGTCGGGACCGACATAGGTCTTGGTCTTGATGAACGGGCGCGGATTGGCGACCACGTTCAGGATGCGCTGATAAAGCCCCTTGGCCGAGATCGGCTTGGCGAGGAATTCGGTCACGCCGGCGTCGCGCGCAACCATGACGCGACGCTTCTCGGAATGGCCGGTCAACATGATGATCGGCGCGTAGGGATTGCCCTTCGATTCCGGCTGCCGGATCATCTGCGCCAGTTCGAGTCCGTCGAAAATCGGCATCGACCAGTCGGTGATGACGATGTCCGGGACGTAGTGGCTGTACATCTCGAGCGCGGTTGCCCCGTCCTCGGACTCCCACACCTCGCGCGCGCCGAACGAATGCAGCAGCGTCCGCAGGATGCGGCGCATGTGCGGATTGTCGTCGCAGATCAGAAATCGCAGCTTGTTGAATTCGATGCGGAACATGGACCAGCTCTCAGCGCGGACCGAACAGCCCGGTATACCCCGCGTTAACCATATCCCGGCCCCGTTAACGAATGGTTGCGAAGGGAAGGGTCGTTGTTCTTGCCCTCCGAAAAACCCCTGCTAATCCGGGATCGTTTCCAGGAAACCGATCGTCCTGGAGAGGCCCTTCGAGGCGAGTTCCGGCCAGTCTAGATCGCTCGATGCGTTTTGCTACGATAGCTTCTTGGCGACTCGCCGAAACGCTCGCGAAACGCTTTGCTGAAGTGACTCAGATCGTTGAAGCCGTTATTTAAGGCAATGGTGGAAATGCTCAGGCTGTCGAGGCCGTTATTCTTGAGGTCGCCCGCCGCCATTTCGAGTCTCCGCCGCCAGATGTAGCGGGATAGCGAGGTGCCTTCGGTTTCGAGAAGCTGATTGATGTAGCGGGGAGAAAATTTCAGGGCTGCCGCGACCGCGGTGGGATCGAGGTCGAAATCGCCCAGGTTTCGTTCCACGAAATCCTTGATCCTGATCAGCGCCAGGTTTCGATAGTCGGATATCGGCGCGGGCGAGGCCTCGGTCGCTTCGGCCAGCATCGCCGCGACAAGCTCGATAAAACTGTTGGAAATCCGCCGCGAGCTGGCGTCCGAGATCGAACCCGTGCGCCGCAGCAACTCGGACAAATAGCTGAACACCAGCGGACACAACTGCGTTGAGGAATTGAAGTTCGTGGCGGTGATGCGCTGAAGTCCGGCAATCTCGTGAGCAAGCGCCCGGTGCGGCAATCCCACACAGGCGATCTCGAAGGGCTGGTCGAAGTGCAGGGAATACGCCCGGCGTGCATCGCAGACCACGCCTTCGCCGACACCGATTTTGACCGATCGTCCATCCTGCTCGGCAATCATTTGTCCGGAAAGCACGAAGTTGAAAACCATCACTTCTGGCCCGAGCCGGCTGATGTTGGCCGCGCTGCGCGACACCCGATGCGCGGTTGCCTTTATTTTCGAAACATTGATGGCGTCCACCGTGGCGCCGCTGAACATGGCTTCGAAAGGCGTGCGGTCGACCAGACTATAGTCGAGATCAACCAGATTCCGGGACACCACGTCGTGCCAGAAGTCGAATTTCTCCGTCGCAGAGATACCGGCGGTGCTCGCAACGCACGGTAGCACGGATGTCGCACCGGTCTGGATGTGGCTGTTCATTGCCATGGACCAATTCCCCGACCCGGAAGGAAGCGACCGCCCGAATGGCCAGCATCAGGCTCGGGGATCACAGGTCCGGAATCAAGCTCAAAATCTCACGGAGCTTGGCTATTTCGCGGGCATCCGGGCTTCCGGGTGTCGCGAGGCGGTTCCGTGTCATCCAATAATCCATTCCGCTTGAACCAAGCGGCGGTCTCGTGCCGGTGCAACTCTGCCTCCCGCCATTCCAGTTCACGGGGGAGGATCGATGTTTCGAGACCAGGAAAACTCCACGGCCAAGACCGCGGATTTCGCACCTGTCAGCAAGCGCCATTTTCTCAAGACCGCGGCTGCGATCGCGGCCGGCGCGGCGGTTTCGGGGACGCGGGCATTTGCGGCGGATAAGGACACGATCCGGATCGGATACATCAGCCCGCGAACCGGGCCGTTCGCGCCATTCGCCGAGGCGGACGAATTCATCATCGGCCAGATTCGCAAGGCGACCGCCGGTGGTATTTCCGTGGGCGGCAAGAATTACAAGGTGGAGCTGATCGCGCGCGACGACCAGAGTAACCCGGACCGGGCCTCCAATCTCGCGGTCGAATTGATCAACAAGCAGGGTATCGATCTGATGCTGGCGCAAGGCGCGCTGGGCGTGGTGCCGGTGTCGCAGCAATGCGAACTGAATGGAATCCCGTGCATCACGACGATGACGCCGTGGCAGGCATGGCTGTTCCCGTTGAAAGGCGATCCGGCCAAGGGATTCAAGAATGTCTTCCATTTCTTCTGGGGCGTCGAAGATATCGCAAGCGTCTATCTCGACATCTGGAACGACCTTCCAACCAATAAGATCGTCGGCTCCGTCTTTTCCAACGACGTGCCCGGAAACGCCATGGGCGATCTCAAGCTCGGAATGCCGGGCCTGTTCGCCGCGGCGGGCTACAAGATCGTCGACATCGGCAAGTTCCCGATCGGCTCCGACGACTTCTCGAACTACATCCAGGCGTTCAAGAAGGACAATGTGGAAATTGTCACCGGCCTTTTCAATCCGCCGGAATGGGCGACCTTTCTCAATCAGTCAGCGCAAATGGGGTTCAAGCCCAAGGTCGCGACCATTGCCAAAGCGCTGCTGTTTCCGGGCGGCGTTGCCGCGCTCGGCCCCCGCGCCGAGGGCATGTCGACCGAGATCTGGTGGCTTCCTGCCTATCCGTTCCGCTCAAGCCTGACCGGGCAGAGTGCCGCCGAGCTTGCGTCGGCCTATGAAGCCGCGACCAAGCGCGACTGGACCCAACCGCTCGGCGTCGTCCACGCCCTGTTCGAGGCCGGATTCGCCGCGCTGAAGGCATCAAGCGATCCGAAGTCCGCGGCAGGTGTCGTGGAAGCGCTGCGCGGCCTGAAGCAGGACACGGTCATCGGCCGGCTGGATTTCGCCAACAGCGGTGTCAAGAACGTGTCCAAGATGCGAGTGGTCGGCGGCCAATGGCACCTGGGCGCGGGCGGTAAACCGGAGCTGTTCATTGCCAACAACAAGGCGGCTCCGGAAATTCCGGTGCAGCGAAAATTCGAGCTGCTGAATCTCGCATAAGGAGCGTCGCGGTGATCCTTCAATTAAGCGGGATCGGAAAGCGTTTCAGCGACATGGTCGTGATCCCTGATCTTGCTTTCTCAGTCGAGGAGGGCGAATTTGTCGGCGTAATCGGGCCGAACGGGGCCGGGAAGACAACGCTGTTCGCCTTGATTGCGGGATCGCTGCGATGCGACTGCGGTGACGTGCGCCTCGACGGACGCTCGGTCACCCAACTGAGCGCCAACGCCCGGTGTCGCGCCGGCATTGGCCGAACATTCCAGATTCCGCAGCCGTTCGAGACCATGACCGTCTATGAAAATGCCCTCGTCGCCTCGGCGTTCGGTGCCGGGCTTCATGGCGAGCCGGCCCGGCTTGCAGCGCGCGACGCGCTGGAGCGCTGCGGCATCCTGGGCTTCGGTGACGTAGCCGCGGGTCGCCTGACCTTGCTGCAGCGTAAGCGGCTCGAGCTCGCCAGAGCCATCGCGACAAGACCGCGCCTGCTCCTGCTCGACGAAGTGGCCGGTGGTTTGACCGACGGAGAAATGGCGCAGTTGCTCGACCTCGTAACCGCGATCAACGCCAGCGGCGTCACGGTGCTATGGATCGAGCATCTCGTGCATGCGCTGGTGTCCGTGGTCCGCCGCCTGATCGTTCTGGCGGAAGGGCGCCTGATCGCCGACGGCGTGCCGGAGTTCGTCATGCAGGACCGAATCGTGCGTGAGGTCTATCTCGGCGCCGAAGTCGAGGCAGCGGAGCAGAGCCGTGTTACGCACTGAGGGCCTGCGCGCCTGCTACGGCCTGTTCCAGGCGCTGTTCGACGTCAACATTCGCGTCGGCCCTTCCGAGATGGTGGCGCTCATCGGATCGAACGGGGCTGGAAAATCGACGCTGTTTCGCTCAATCGTGGGATCGGTGCGGGTCAGCCCACAGAGCGTCTGGCTTGATGACGTGGCGGTCGGCGGCGACTCCGAGCGGCGCCAGCTTGACCGCGGCGTCGTCCTGGTGCCCGAAGGACGACGGCTGTTTCCGAGCCTTTCGGTTTTGGAAAATCTTCAGCTCGCCGCACGCAACGGACGGCGAGGGCAGTGGACCATCGAGCGTCTGTTCGACGAGCTTTCGGTGCTTCGGCCACTCGGCAAGCGGCCAGCGACGTCGCTTTCCGGCGGTCAGCAGCAACTCGTGGCGATCGGGCGTGCCCTGGTCGCCAACCCCAGCTATCTGCTGTGCGACGAGGTGTCGCTCGGCCTGTCGCCGCTCGCCGTCACCGACGTCTACGGCCTGCTGAGGAAAGCGAGCGCAGGCGGGACCGGTATTGTTCTGGTCGAGCAGACCGTGAACCGGGCGCTGTCGGAATCCGACAGGTTCTACTGCCTGCAGAAGGGGCGCGTCATGCTCGAGGGAGAATCCGCCGCGGCAGATCGTGCCAAAGTAGCCGAGGCCTATTTCGGGGTATGAGATGGCTATCGCTTGTGAGACGCTGATCGACGGACTGCTGCTCGGCGCGCTCTACGCCCTGTTCGGGCTGGGGCTCAGCATCAGTCTCGGCGTGATGCGCATGATCAACATTGCCCATGGCGACTTCATCGTCGTCGGTGCCTATCTCACCAGCCTCACGATGCAGCTGGCGGGAGTTCAGCCGCTGGCCTCGCTGATTGTCGTCGTGCCCGCCATGTTCATCCTGGGGTGGCTGCTGCAGCGGCTGCTGCTGAACCGCGTCGTCGGCGGAAGCATGTTCGCGCCGCTGCTGGTGACGTTCGGGCTGTCGGTGATCATCCAGAACCTGTTGCAGGAGACGTTCACCGCCGACACCCGGTCGCTTCAGGCCGGCGATATCGCCGGGCGAGGCTTCGAAGTGGGAAGCATTTCGATCGGTATTTTGCCGCTGCTTTCGGCCAGCGTCGCGGTTCTGCTGTTTGCGCTTACCCATCTGCTGGTGGCAAGGACGCATTTCGGCCGACAGTCGCGCGCGGTTGCCGACGATCCGGCGACCGCGCGGCTGATCGGCGTCGACGACAAGAACTTCTTTGCCGTTGTCACCGGATTCGTCTTCGCAGTAATTGCGATCGCGTCGGTTCTCTACGCCATGCGCACGCCGTTCTCTCCGTCGGCCGGCCCGGAGCGTCTGCTCTATTCGTTCGAGGCGGTCGTGCTCGGCGGCCTCGGCAGCTTGTGGGGCACCCTTGTAGGCGGGCTTGTGATCGGCGTTGCGCAACTGTTCGGTGCGCGCATCTCGTCAGGCCTCGGGCCATTCTTCGGGCACCTGATATTCCTGCTGCTGCTGCTGGCACGGCCCAACGGCTTTTTCAACAGGCAGGCGCGATGAGTGAACCAGCCGTGTTGTCCGTCCAACGAAACGACGACGGCGGCGCAAGACCCTGGCGATTCGCCGGGGGGCTGCCGATTGCGTTGGTTTTGGTAGTTGTCGTTCTTGCGTTGCTGCCATGGTACGCGGATTTCGCCACCGAGCGGCTGCTGGTCGAGGTCTTTACGCTGTTTGCGATTGCGTTCGCGTGGAACCTGCTGGCCGGCTACGGCGGAATGGTTGCCATCGGGCAGTATGCCTTTGTCGGCATCGGCTCCTATTCGCTGTTTGCGATCTCCGACGCATTTCATCTCAATCCATGGCTTGTGCTGCCGATCGCGACACTTTGCACAGCGACCGCTGCGCTGATATTCGCCGGACCGATGTTTCGGCTGAGTGGCGCGTATTTCGCGGTCGGAACCTGGGTTCTTGCCGAGATGACGCGCATCGCAGCGCTGAATACCGGCTGGCTGGGCGCTGGCGCTGGAATGCCGCTGGAGATGATTGGCGAGTTCGATCGGTGGTCGCGGAATGCCTATGTCTACTGGGCCGCGCTGGTCGTCGGCGTCGGCTCGTTTGCAATCGGAGCCGTGGTGCTCCGCAGCCGTCTCGGCCTTGCGCTGATGAGCGTTCGGGACTCCGAGGCCGCGGCACTCGCCTGCGGCGTTCCAGCTACCCGCGCCAGGCTTTCGCTGTGGGTGATCGCAGCCGCCATTACCGGGACAGCTGGCGCGGTGTCCTATATGAGCACGCTTCAGGTCACGCCCGATGCGTCGTTTTCGCTGAACTGGACTGCGTCGGCGATCTTCATCGTGGTGCTTGGCGGAATCGGTACCATTGAAGGACCGGTGATCGGCACGGCCGTCTACTTCGCGCTGCGCGAGACCTTCGCCGATTTCGGCGCCTGGTACTTTATCGGGCTAGGCTCACTCGCGGTGGCAACAATGATCGTGGCGCCCGGCGGCGCATGGAGCTTGCTCGCGCGCTACGCAAACATCGATCCGTTCGGCATTCGCCGGCGCATGCCCGACGATGCTTCAGGCAATCACCGACGCTCGGACGATTGCCCAGCCTAGAGCAAGATGGCTTTTCGTCGAATCGCCATCTCGCTCTATCTTTTTGTTTGAGCATGATCCTTTCGGAAAACCGGTTCCCACTTTTCCGGATCATGCTCTAGTGCCCGAACTGCTCGCTGAGAATCCGCTCTTCCAGGCTGTGGCCGGGATCGAACAGCATCCGCATCGCGATGGTCTTGTCGGAAAGCACCTCGACACGGCGGACGTCGCGTGCCTCGTCGTGGTCGGCCACGGCCGCGACCGGCCGCTTGTCGCCCTCCAAAACCTCGATCACGACAAAGGCGGTGTTTGGGAGCAGGGCGCCGCGCCAGCGGCGCGGGCGAAACGCGCTGATCGGCGTCAGCGCCAGCAGCGCGGCGTTGATCGGCAGGATCGGCCCTTGCGCCGAGAGATTGTAGGCGGTCGATCCCGCCGGCGTCGCCACCAGGATGCCGTCGGCGATCAATTCCGCCATGCGCTCGCGTTCGTCGATCAGGATTCGCAGGCGTGCGGCCTGATGGCTCTGGCGAAACAGCGCGACTTCGTTAATGGCGTGATGCAGATGCACCGTGCCATGAACGTCGGTGGCGCGCATCAGCAGCGGATGGATCACGGATTCCCGCGCCGCCGCCAGCCGCGAATGCAGATCGTGGGTTGAGAACTCGTTCATCAGGAAGCCGACGGTGCCGCGATGCATGCCATAGATCGGCTTGCCCGAATGCATATGCTGGTGCAGCGTTTGCAGCATCAATCCATCGCCGCCCAGCGCCACCACGACGTCGGCGCTTTCGGGATCGTGATTGCCGTAGAGCTCGGTGAGCTGGGCGAGTGCCTGCTGGGCCTCGGCGCCTGCGCTCGCAACGAAGGCGATCCGGTCATATCGCTGGGGCGTGGTCATGGGATCGCGGGCTCATCTGGGCGCTGAGGGGAGCGGGGGCGCGGAAGGTCGTCTATACGACCTTGGCAGTGCTTGTCGAGATGGCCAACTCCCTGGGCATGGCGCAGGGTCGGGTGACGCGCCCGCGAACCACGCCAGGCTGTCGCAGTTTCGCGCCATAATCTCACTATATAAGCGGCCCGCGCCAGAGCCATTTCCGTTCCGATGGAATCGGAACGGAGGCTCTGGTTCTTTATTTGACGCGTTTTCTTCACGCGAACCGGTATCCACTTCGCTGGAAAACGCTCTAGGCTGCAGTGAGAG
>Ga0073928_10011011_pt1 | contig 10626 bp, 12 predicted proteins | sample PaiPotPPA55metaG_FD_76969 | JGI IMG/M metagenome (GOLD analysis project Ga0073928, IMG submission 76969) | Iron sulfur acid spring bacterial and archeal communities from Banff, Canada, to study Microbial Dark Matter (Phase II) - Paint Pots PPA... ...
CGAGCTGGATGCGCAGATTCGCGCCCGCGGCGACAATGAGGCTCTAGGGAGCGTCGAGTCCGACGCGTTCCTTTACCCAATCAAAGTCTGCAGCGGCTGCCTGGTGGCTGAGGTGATGGCGTGTCCGTATACGATGCCGCCGATGTATCCAGGCAACGCTTGCAATCCCGCGCAGGACGACCCCGTCGACTGCTGCTCGATTGCGGGCGGTTCGCTGGTGTGCCCGCCGATCGTCGTCATCTCCGGTGGGTCGACCGGCGCCGAGGCAGGCAGCGCGCCAGTCCCCGACGCCGGAACGACCCCCGGCACGAGTACAATGTACGATGCCGGCGAGTAGCAAAGCGTCCCGTGGGTCTCCTGCGCTCCACGCTGCTCACCGAGTGCGCATCGAACTTACCATGCCGCCCAGCCGCGGGCGGCTCTGTCGTTCGCTCCGCCCTCAAATAACGCCGAAAAGATGCGGGGCTCGTCCCGCATTCTCGCTGGCAAGCGGTGGCATAGGTTGCGCATATGCAGCAAGCACCTTTCCCTCCGAAACGTATGTGCAACCAGGACATCTCGTCGAAATAGCCATGCCGCGATATCGATATGATTCGACTTCCGTTTCTGCTTGTTCGTTGGCGCACGATACAAATTCGCGAGTGTGGCCGTGTACCTATTAACTTCAATGCTGTCCGAGCCGATTAGTTAGATCACACGTCGGCTGAACCTCAGACCAACCCCGACTTTACCTCCGACCAAACCCTCCAAAGGAGAATCGTATGTACGCTGTCATCCTCGCCCTCACGAACTTCACGAACAAGCTCTCTCGCCGCGAAGAGGGTGTCACCGCTCTCGAGTACGGCCTCATCGCTGCTCTCATCGCAGTCGCCATCATCACTGGCCTCAATACGCTCGCCACGGCCCTCAACGGTAACTTCACGAATATCGCCGGCCATCTCTGAGACGGGGCGGCCTGTGAGCGACTACGTAACCGCCGCAAAGAAGCTCGCCCAGCGCGAAGAGGCGGTCACCGCTCTCGAGTACGCCTTGATCGCCACTCTCATTGCGGTCGCCATTGTGGCCACCGTTCAACTGCTGGGCACGAGTCTTCAGAGTCTCTTCAATCAGGTTGCTGGGTCGTTCTGATTCGACGGCACTCATACCATCTCTCGTCGACCTCGGAATCTGACCGAAACCGGCGATTATGCCATCGTGTGTCGACTCTAGCGAAGCGATACACGACCCCTTCATGATAAAGTGAGCCCACTCGCGTTTTGGCGATGGGCGCAACGAGACGCTTTTATTGTTTGGCGCGAAGATAGAGGAAGCGGAGCCGCCCAATTGTCATGAGTATACCCACGCCGCACGGATTCGTGCTGCTCCTCGTATTTGCGGCTCTCATAGCAGTCGGGATTTGCGATTTGCGATTTCGGAAAATCCCGAACGGACTCATAGCAGCCATTGCCGCTACGGGTATTCTTCACGCGCTCGTCGCAGGCGGGCCGCGCGCCGTGGTGGCATCCGTCCTCGGGGCGATCGCAGGACTTGCCCTTCTTGCCTGGCCCTTCTCGCGCGGTTTTTTGGGGGGCGGCGACGTAAAGTTTCTCGCCGCGCTCGGCGCCTGGATCGGTGTGGTGGGCGTTCTGCGTGCGCTGCTCGTCGGATCCCTTCTTGGTGGAGTGTTGTCGCTCGTCTTTCTTGTGCGACTGACACGCAAGGAGCGTACGGATGTGGGCGTAGCACTTAGCTCGTTCGCGCGCTCCGGAGATCTCGCGGTACCAGCGCCAGAAGAGCTCAGCGCTGCGCGTGGCATTCCATACGCGGTCGCTCTTGCGGCAGGTGGCGCATGGGTGCTCTATTTGGGAGTTGGGTCATGACACGCCTGCGGTCGATGCGGTCGATAAGGTCGACGAACGGCGCGGCAGCAGTCGAGTTTGCGCTCATCTTGGGACCTTTCTGCGTCGTTCTCATGGGGATGATCGATTACGGTTGGTATTTCTTCGTCGATCTCGCTTGTACGAACGCAGTGCGGACCGGGGCGCGCAACGCGACAACCGTTTCGGGTGCGGTCCAAGCCTGTAGTGGCGCTGCGTCACTGCAGGGAACACAGGCAACGAAAGCTGCGCTCCAAAATCTGATGCCCCAGGACCCGCAATACGCGGCTTCGGCCAATTGCGTTTGCGCCCCGGGTGGGGGGCCGCCTGCGGTTCCCCAGTATCAATGCACGATTGGCGCGCCCTTTACGGGGCTGACGGGGTTCACCGCGGCCGCCCTCCTGCCCGCGCAGATCCAAACCGCTTCAACGATGCGCTGATTTCGAGAAAGAAGGCTAGGGAATGGCAATCTATGGTGACGGCACCGTCGCGAAAGCGACCGTGAGGCGGCCCGAAGGGACTTCGCGAAATGTGCGAGCCCGTGCGATCGTCTTCATGGTCATCGCTCTCGGCGCTGGCTTGACCTCCGCGCTGATGGTGACGCGATACATCGCAAGCCACTCTGCGACCGGCGCTCCCGTGCCGATGAGCCGGGTCGTCGTAGCGGCCACCGACATTCCGGTTGCAGCCAATCTGACGCCGGATCTGCTCAAGGTCATCGATTGGCCGACCAGCGCGCAACCGCAAGGGAGCTTCGACGGCGTCGAGGCGGTCGCCGGGCGTGTCGCCGGAAGCGCCCTCGTCGCCGGCGAGGCGATCGTCGAGGCGCGCCTGAGCCCCAAAGGTGCCGGCGCCGGAATGGCTTCGCTCATTCCGCCGAACATGCGCGCGATGACCGTCCCTGTAAACGAAGTGGTCGGAGTCGGCGGCTTCATTCATCCCGGCGATCTGGTGGACGTCATCACGACGATGCAAGGACCGCCGACTGCAGGAGCGCCCACAGGCAGCCCGCAAGATCAGTATCGCTCGAAGATCGTCCTCCAGAACGTCCGCGTCCTGGCTGTTGGCCAAGAGCTTTCGGCGAACAGCAACAAGCCGGAAGCAGTCACCGTCGTCACGCTTCTCGTGTCTCCCGAGCAATCCGAGCACCTCGCGCTCGCGTCGACACAGGGCAAGTTGCAGCTCACGATGCGTTCGCAGCTCGATACGCAAGAGTGGAGCACGACCGGGGTCTCCCCGCCGGAGCTTCTCGGTCGTGTCGCGCCCCCCGCTGCGGCACCAGCCCCCGCTCCCGTCGCCTACGTGCGTGCGCGTCCCGCCCCCGTCGTCGCCGCTCCGGCGGCGCCGCCTCCCGCGGCGGTCGAAGTCGTCGAAGTCTTCCACGGCGATCGTGTAGAGCAGCGGAAAGTCTCGAAGGCGGGCCAGTGATGACGATGGTGCGCCTTCGCGCCTGGCTGCTCGCAGTCGCCGTTTGTCTGGTCGCTGCTTTCGCCGGCGCCGACCAGCCGCCGCTTCGGATCGACCGTGAAATTACGTCGAGCCGCGAGCTGTCGCTCGAAGTCGGTCAAAACCGTCTCCTCGAGACGTCCGGCCCGCTTGGTCGCGTGTCAGCTGCCAATCCCGAAGTGGCCGATCTCAAAGTCGTCACGAACAACCAGCTCTTGGTCACGGCCAAAGGCGTCGGCGACACGTACCTCACGCTGTGGGATAGATCGGACGCGCCGCTCGTCCTGTCGCTGCACGTCATCCGGAATTTGGATGCCCTGCGAAAGCAGCTGAAGGAGCTCTTCCCGGAGGAAGACATCGCCGTCTCGTCGGCGGGTGACCTAGTCGTTCTTTCCGGCGAGGTGTCCGACATCCGAATTCCCGAAAGGGCGCTCGCCGTGGGCAGGCTGCACTCGGAGAAGATAGCCAATCAGATCAAGGTCCGCGGCAATCAACAGGTCCAGATCGAGGTCAAGTTCGCCGAAGTGTCACGCACGGCATTGCGCGAGATCGGTATCAGCATTTTGCAAAATGGCGCCTCGTTTTTCTCGGGCTTGGTGACGCCTGCGGTTGGCGCCTCGGAATGGTCGCATCCTTTTGTCCCCGGGATGGGAATGCCGCCGCCGGTTGGCAACCCCGGCATGCCGGCGGTGTATCAGCCGCAGCGCGCCGATGCGTTTTCCCTCTTCTTCTCGGGGCTCTCGAGCTTCCCGTTCTCCGTTGTCTTGTCGTTGCTCGAGCAGCACCAGCTGTCGAAGACGCTCGCCGAACCGACGCTCGTCGCGATGACCGGCCAGGAGGCGAAGTTTCTTGCCGGGGGAGAGTTTCCGATTCCGCTGGCCACCGGTTTCGGCACAGTGCAAGTGACCTTCAAGAAGTTTGGCATCCAGCTCACGTTCACACCGACCGTTCTGTCCGACGGGCTGATCAACCTCAAGCTCGCGACGGAAGTCTCCGAGATCGATCCGACGATTGCGGTCCAGCTCGGAGGGTTCAGCGTTCCCGGTCTGAGCTCCCGCCAGAGCGAGAGCACGGTGCGAATGCACGACGGCCAAAGCTTCGCGATCGCGGGCCTCTTGTCCGACAAGACACGCAATCAGGTGTCGAAGCTGCCGTTCTTCGGCGACATCCCTATCCTCGGCGTCCTCTTTCGGTCGTCGCAGTTTCGTCGCGACGAGAGCGAGCTCCTCGTCGTGATCACGGCGCACCTGGTCCACCCGGTTTCGGCGCACGATGCACCGTTTCTTCCCGGCGGCGACGAAATCAACGACCCGGACGACTTCTCGATGTTTCTGCTCGGCACCGGCGCGCAGAGCCCAAGCCATCGTCCCCTTCGCGGCGAAGCCATCCCTGTCCCGGGGCAGATGTCGGGCGGTCCCGCGGGCGAGGTTGGATACATTCGATGAGAAGTAGCGAACCTCCCTCCGTGCAGGTGCGACCGACCGTCGTCCTCCTCGAGGCGTCGCATGAGCGCTACGCGCTCGCCGCGTCGGTCCTCGCAAACACAGCGGTCGTCACCAAGGACCTCGGCATCTTGACGGCACCGGCCGGCGCAAAGAGCCGCGTCCTACTCGTGGATCTCGTCGCCAATCTCGAGCGCGCGCTGCGGCGGCTTGAAGAGGTTCACGCCGCCCTTCCTCAGGTCCAAATCGTCGCACTCGCCGCAAAGAAGGATCCGGACGTCATCTTGCGCGCGATGCGCGCAGGCGCGTGCGAGTTTGCGCTGCTCGACGAAGGGTCGGAGCTTGCGAGCATTCTCGGCAAACTCTTCAAACGGGCGACGGCGGAAGAAGAGGGCGGAGCGATCGTCGCGGTCTTTCCCGCGAAGGGGGGCATCGGCGCGACGACGGTCGCGATCAATCTCGCCGGTGCGCTTTGCGCCAAGGGCAAGCGGGTGCTCGTCGTCGATCTCGATCGCCATCTGGGCGACGTATTCGTGTCCCTCGACATGACGCCGCGGTACTCGATGGCGGACATCGTCGGAAATTTGCACCGCCTGGATCGCGATCTTTTGTTCTCATCGCTCGACCGGCACCCTTCCGGAATCTATGTCGTCGCGCAGCCGGACTCGCTCGAAGGAGGCGATACGATCGCCCCGGCCCAGGTGAGCGCGCTCCTGCGCTTCGCCGCAATGCATTTCGATTTCGTCATCTGCGATGGGCTCTACGGCTTCGACGAGCTCTCGCTGGCCGTCCTCGATGCCTCGAGCCGCATCGAGCTACTGCTCGCCCAGGACGTCATCTCTCTCAAGAACGCGAAGCGTTGCCTCGATATCTTTCATCGCCTCGACTACGACGAAAAGAAGGTCTCTCTCGTAGTCAATCGCTTCCACAAGAAGAGCCCGATCGATCGCGTCGCGATCACCGAGAACGTGGGACTGCCGGTTCGGGCAGTCTTGACGAACGACAGCCCGTCGGTCCTCGACGCTGTCAATCGCGGAGTGCTTCTCAAGCAAGCCGCGCCCCGCTCGCAGCTCACCGCGGACATCGACGAGCTTGCGGCGATCCTCGCAGGGACGCCCGAGGCGAAGCGGCGCGGTGGTTTCGGCGCCCTCTTTCGACGCAACGATCCGCCGGAGGCCGAGAATGCTCCATCGCCTACGCAATCCATCGACAAAAAGGTAGGGCACCCCAATGCCGCTCGGCGAACGCCTCAAACAAGCTAGCGCTTACCCGCCTCGCGCTGTTTCCGATCCGCCGGCTGGGCTTGCGCCGGAGCTTTATTATGACCTCAAGGGAACCCTGCACACGCGCCTCGTCGATCGCCTCAACCTCGAGACGCTTGGTCGCCTGACGCGCGAGCAGCTCACGGTGGAGATCGGGGCTCTCCTCGCGCAGATGGTCGCGGGGACGAACCTGCCGCTGAATCGGCGCGAGCGCGAGCAAATGGTCGTCGAGCTCATCGACGACATTCTGGGCCTCGGACCGCTCGAGGCGCTTTTGCGCGACAACTCGATCTCCGACATCCTGGTCAACACGTTCAATACGATCTACGTCGAGCGGGCCGGGCGTCTCGAGCGCACGGCTCTTCGGTTCCGCGACAACGAGCATCTTCAACACACGATCAACCGAATCGTGTCGCGCGTCGGACGCCGAGTCGACGAGACCTCACCGATGGTCGACGCGCGCCTGCCGGACGGGTCGCGCGTCAACGCGATCGTTCCGCCTCTCGCCGTCGACGGACCGATTCTCAGCATCCGGCGCTTCGGCGGTGCTCCGCTTCGGATGGACGATCTGCTTCGCAATGGGGCGATGACCGAGGTGATGCGCGACTTTCTCGAGCCGTGCGTCAAGGCAAGGTTGAACATTCTCGTAGCCGGGGGGACCGGCACGGGCAAGACGACGATGCTCAACGCGCTCTCTTCTTACATTCCCAACCACGAGCGCATCGTCACGATCGAAGACGCCGCCGAGCTTCAGCTGCAGCAGGCGCACGTCGTCCGCCTCGAGACTCGTCCACCCAATGTCGAGGGCAAGGGAGAGGTGCTGACGCGCGATCTCGTGCGCAACAGCCTCCGTATGCGACCTGACCGGATCATCGTCGGCGAGATTCGGTCGATCGAGGTCATCGACATGCTCCAGGCGATGAACACCGGCCACGAAGGATCGATGGGGACGATCCATGCCAATACGACGCGCGACGCGCTCACGCGGATGATGGCGATGATCGGAATGTCGGGGCTCAACGTCACCGAGCAAGTCGTCTCGCAGATGATTGCGCGAGCGCTCGATCTGATCGTCCAATTGCACCGGAGCTCCGACGGCAAGCGGCGTGTTATCGCAATCGCCGAGGTTACGGGCATCGAGGGGACGGTGATTCAAACACAGGACATCTTTACCTTTCGGCAGCGCGGCGTCGACAGCGAGGGGCGTGTCGTGGGAGATTTCGTCTCGACAGGGCTGCGACCGCGATGCGTGACGCGCCTTGAACGCGCCGGATTCGATGTGCCAGCGGAGATGTTCGCTCCCCGTGAGGTTCGCGCATGAGCGGACTTCTCTTCGTCCTTCTCCTCTTGGGCGCCGTCGCAGGGGCTGAGGCCGTGTACTATTTCGTGCGCTATCTCGGCGAGCGCCCGGCCGAGGAGCTCCGCCGCCGCCTGCGGAGTGTGGGGAATAGCACAGCGGACGTTCAGCTCCTTCGTCACCGCCGCCTGGGGTCGTCGGTGTGGATGAACGATCTGCTCTCGGGCATTAACACCGCGCAACGGCTTGAACGCCTCCTCGAGCAAACCGACTCCCGGATGAGCGTTCCTAGTCTGATTTTCCGGATGACAGCGCTCGCGCTCTTGGGTGCAGCCGTCCCTGTCCTCTTGCATCGACCTCTCGTGGCCATCGTCTTTGCGCCTCTGATGGGGGCGTCGCCCCTCTTGTGGGCTCTTCGGGCGCGCGCCGTTCGCACGCAGAAGATCTCGGAGCAGTTACCGGACGCGCTCGACATGATGGCGCGTGCAGTGACCGCCGGTCATGCGCTTCCGGCGGCGTTCAAGTTGATCGCCCAAGAGTGCGCCCAGCCGGTCGCCGTCGAATTCGCGAAAGTCTACGAGCAGCAGAACCTGGGACTATCGCTGGAGACGGCCGTCCACAACATGACCGAACGCGTACCGGGGTGCCTCGATTTGAAGCTTCTCGCGGTCAGCATCAAGATTCAAAGCGAGACCGGCGGCAACCTCGTCGAGGTGCTCGAGAAGATCGCCGATACGATCCGCGAGCGTTTCAAATTCTATTCGAAGCTTCGCGTTCTGACGGCCGAAGGGCGCCTCTCGGGGATCATTCTCGGGTCGCTTCCGATCGCGGTAGCGGGCTTCCTTTCACTTACGAATCCGTCGTACTTGAAGGTTCTCGGCGAAGGCCTAGGCCGCACGATTCTCATGGGCGGAGTGGGCCTTTGGGTGATGGGCGCTCTGTGGCTCCGGCAGTTGTCGAAGGTGACCTACTGATGGAACCGATTGTTGTCGTAAGCGCCGGCCTGGCGAGCGTAGCCGCCATCGCGGCGTTTCTCGGTGCGCGCGCCGTCATGGCTGCGCCGCAAGCCCAGGTGCTCGATCGCGTGAGGCGTGTGACACGTGTGGCGGTCGACGAGACTGCTGCGACGACGCAGGGGAGTAGCGTGTGGGCGTCTTTGCTCGCGCCGCTGGCCGGTCTCGCGCGCCCCCGAGACGCCGTCGAGAAGTCGCGCGTGCGAAAGTCGCTGGTTCACGCTGGCTTGCGCGGTGAGCGCGCATTCGAGACGTTCTTCGGGGCCAAGGTTGCCCTCGCACTTGCACTTGGCGGTGGCCTCCTCGCCGCGAGTGCCCTGCGCGCGACCGCCGTCCCGAATGCAAAGAGCCTGGCTGTGGTCCTGGTTGCCATCGGTTTCTATGCGCCGAACATTTGGCTTCATCGGCGCGTACAAGCGCGCCAGACGGCGCTTGCCCACTCGCTTGCAGACACGTTGGATGTTCTCGTCACGTGCGTCGAGGCCGGCCTTGGCCTCGATGCTGCGCTGACTCGGATTACGCAGGAGATTGGATCGTCGGCGCCGGTGCTCTCCAGCGAGCTGCGGCAGACGACGATGGAGATCCATGCCGGCGTCCCTCGGGCCGACGCGTTCCGGCGCCTTGCCGATCGTACAGGTGTCGAGGAGCTGCGCGCTCTCTCCGCCATGATCATTCAGACGGAGCTTTTCGGAACGAGCATTGCTCGTGCGCTGCGCATTCATTCGACCTCCATGCGCATCCGGCGATCCCACCGGGCCGAGGAGAAGGCGACGACCGCAGGCGTCAAGATGCTCTTCCCACTAATCCTCTTCATTCTGCCGTCGCTCTTTGCGGTCATTCTCGGACCTGCCATCGTGCGAATCGGCACGGTTCTCCTGCCTGCCATCGTGGGGACCCATTGATGCGCTTGCGAGCATACACTTTCGTTGCAGTGGTGGCCGTGTCCGCAGGCCTGGGGTGTGCGAGCACGACCACGACGACCGATTCGGTCCGGCCGAAGATGAGCGCGGTCGAGGCGCTGAGCTTGCGCAAGGAGCTCGTCAACTCGCTCGCCGACCATCGAGAGTGGGCGGCAACAATCGGGCCGCTCCTGCAGCTGAGTCTTCAGCGTCCGAACGATTCCGAAGTCCGGACTCTTCTCGCGGCTGCGTATCGCGAGGAGGGACTGTTCGAGCAGTCGGCCACGGCATATGACGAAGCGATTCGCCTGGATGCGCGCAATGCCAAGGCGTACGGCGGGCGAGGGATTTTGCGGGAAGTGCGCGGCGACAAGGGCGACGCGGCGCTCGGCGACTTCCTGACGGCCATCCGCCTCGATCCGATGGAAGGCAGCTACTCGAACAACCTCGGCTTCGCTCTGTGGGCTCGCGGGCGCTACCGGGAAGCGGCCGCCGCGCTGCAAGACGGCCTGCGGTACGATCCGCTCTCTCGCCGGATGCGCAACAACCTTGGCTTCGTCTACGGGAAGCTCGGCGAGTACGATCGCGCGAAGCGCGAGTTCGAGCACGGCGGCACGGCGGACGAGGTCGAAAACAATCTCGGCTATGTCTACGAACAGGCAGGCGACGCGAAAGCGGCGTGCGAGCACTACCGAAATGCGCTGTCGATCAATCCGCTCCTGCCTGCGCCTTCCATCAATGTTCGCCGCGTCTGTGTCGGTGAAGCCTCGCTTCAAGCGCCCGCGCCCCAAGGGAGTACCCCATGAAACGAATCGGAGTGATCGCGTTTGCCGTCTTCGTGCTGGGCGGCTGCGATAGAACACACTTGAGCGCTCACTACGGGGAACCAAACCGAAACGCCTTCCACGCCCAGGTGATTCACCCGAACGCGGGCAACGAGACGAAACCCGAGCAGCCGCTCGACCCGGAAGAATCGGCGATGGTGGCCAGAACGTACATCAAGTCCCTCGCGCCAGCGAGCATGCAGGAGCAAGGGAACACGCCGAACCAGATTCTCGTCGTGCCCGCAGCCCCGCCCGGGGCAGCGGCGCCGCCGCTGGAAATGCGATGAGCGCCAAAGACAGGCGTCGATGCGTTCACGTGTGGGTTACCCGCAGGCGTCAGCGCGGGAACGTTGCGGTCCTCTTCGCGCTCTTGCTCACTGTCCTCGTCGGAGTCGTTGCGATGGTGGTCGACATCGGCAATGCCTGGAAGGTCGACGCTGAGCTGCAAAACGCGTCCGACTCCGCTGCGCTGGCGGGCGCTCTTGATCTGAACGGTATCGCGACGCAATTTCCCTTCGCGATCAGAGACGCCCAGTACGACGCGACTCGGAACAACGCCAATGGAAGCGCGGTGAATGTCCCGGCCG
>Ga0073928_10011014_pt1 | contig 10624 bp, 11 predicted proteins | sample PaiPotPPA55metaG_FD_76969 | JGI IMG/M metagenome (GOLD analysis project Ga0073928, IMG submission 76969) | Iron sulfur acid spring bacterial and archeal communities from Banff, Canada, to study Microbial Dark Matter (Phase II) - Paint Pots PPA... ...
CGCCAGCAGTGGAATTTCAGCCCTAATTGAGACCGATCAAAAAGGCCCTCATAATATCGGGGGCTTGTTTGCAGCGGGCTGAAGGACTTTAGGTAACACAAATCGCGTTACGACGGGCAATTGCGCCCGTGCAGATCAGAACGTAAGGTGTGTGAGAGCAGTTTTCGGGGGAGGATTGTTCGACAAGGGCGTCCCGTGACTCGATGAGTCTGGGGCGCTTTCGTTTTGTGCTCTGCGCTAAACTGGGTGGGATTTCTTCCTGTCGCCAGCCTGCTTCTGCCGGCTCAGAAACGGTCGCAGCAAGTGCACGACACCCGCAGACTCTGGAGCGAGGCGCGAGCGCTCCTCGACTGATGTCCGGCACAATCAGCCGGCACCGTGGCGACTCGGGGAGATGTGCCGTATGGAAGTCCGGAGCTGGTTGTGGCAGTGGGGACAAGCACCGTCCGGCCCTCGCATCCGATGCCCGCTCTGCCGCTCCGTGGGCCATCTCTGGATACGTGCGATACGGCGGGATTTGGAAACGTTGCCAACCCCAGTTTCTATGGGAAACCGTCTAGCGCACTGATCCTTTCGGTATCAGGCCTACATAGTCCAAGGAGACTCAAACCAGTGCGTCCCTTTACAGATCCGTTTTGAAATAAGCCAATCCGTTCCTCGGGTGGGCGGGTACGAGCTAGTAGCACACCGGATGGCTAGATGAGTGATTTTGGATGGGTTGGATTACCTCTGGTCATTGCGCCAATAGGGATCGGAACGTAAGAAACTAACCCGAAACGACGAAGTCCTGAGAAACGTGTACGGGCAAGTTCTCGAATTCCAGTCGGTTACGCCCGCTGTGCTTGGCGGCGTACAGAGCGGTATCGGCACGGGACACTAGAGCATTCCAGTCAGGAGGCTCGGTGCCATGAAATCCTGCAATTCCGAAGCTGGCGGTTGCCGAAATGGTGCTGTTCCCAAAAGTGAACTTCGTGTTCTCAAATTGTTTGCGTATCCGTTCCACTGCAGACTGCGTTCCTTCCCGGTCGGAATGGGTCATCATGACGAGAAATTCCTCGCCTCCCAAGCGGGCACAGATGCCGGACTGCCGTGTATGCGTCTTTAGAATCTCCGCGAAACTCTTTAGCACGGTGTCGCCTGCATCGTGCCCGTAGGTATCGTTGATGTTCTTAAAAAGGTCCAAGTCTGCCATTACCACCCAAAAAGGAAAGTCATGCCTAGCGGCGGCACTGAGTTGGCGCGAGGCCCAAACATCGACCGCACGACGGTTTGGTAAATCTGTTAGGGCGTCGGTTAATGCCATCTCTTCCAATAATCGATTCTTGGCTTGGATTTCGCGGTGAAGGTCAACGATCCTGCGGCCCACTTCGACACGGGCTATAAGTTCACCGGAATGAAAGGGCTTCGTTAGATAGTCATCGGCGCCGGCGGCGAGGCCTTCCACAACTCGCTCCTTCTCCGTGTTGCTTGTAAGTAGGATGATATGAGAGTGGAAGTCTTGGAAGTCCTGACGTATCCTTCTGCATAGTTCGAGACCTCCAATGTCCGGCATGCTCCAGTCCGTAATGACAACGGCAGGCTGGTGTTCTGCAAATAGATCAAGAGCTTCGCGGCCGTTCTTTGCCGATAGCACCCGGTATCCTTTTTTCAACAAGGAATGCTCGACCAGTTTGAGAGCTATGCCCGAATCATCAACCGCTAGAATCTTGAATGGCCGGGAGGAAGGATTCATGGTCCCGATCTTGTCGCTCGCAGTCGTCATTGAGAGGAGAGTTCCGTCTCGCGGAATTGTTCGGCAACGAATTCAGGAAGAGTCTCTTCCAGCTTTTGTGACAGCCAGACCTGGAGTTCGGCCTTTTGCTCGTCCGAAAGAGACACGAAGCGAATTCCCAAATGGCCCGTTTTCGACCAGCAAATCGTTGATTCTGCCAAGAATGGTGCGGCGTGGTCTGGCAGAGTAAACTGCAGGCGGACGATTTCTCCGGCGACGAGCGGAACGGGCATGCTCAACGCCATTCCCCCTTCGCTGATGTTGACGCTGTTGCACCAAACTTCAGGCAAGCTTTCCCTCCGGATGATGACCGGAATGGAGACCGCGCACCGGAAATAGCGGCGCCGTTCTCTTAGGATCAGTCCGTAAGCAGGTCGGAGTGTGTTGCGGATGGATTTGGCAGAAAGTGGCCTTTTGAAGACAAACTCCGCCTTCTTCTCGAACCCGACGCCTTCCGCTACATTGTCACTGATGCCAAACGTCACTGCCGTCCGGTTCGCCGAGGAGAGACGCACCTCGTCCAAAATCAGTGCCGACTGCTCTCCCAATTGGAGGTCAACGATGACGGCATCGAACTTCCGGTTTTTCAGGAGGAGACCTGCGCTGGCCACGTCCTGACATGCCTCAGGCGACATAGACAATTCTCGCAGCGCGAGGCTGAACTGCTGAATTGTAGCCGGATCAGCGGACACCAGGAGTGCAAGTCCTATCGACATAAGTGAAATCCGCACTTCATGAGGCTTGTTGTCACGATTCTCTCCCTCTGGCTGGCCTACGGCTTGCGGGTCGGCAGAGTCGGCTCGCAGTTTGTCAGCAACGTCGTCAACTGCCAATGGCTTGCTGAAGTAGTATCCCTGAATCTCGTCACAATGATGAGTCCGAAGGAACGACATTTGCGCTTCGTCTTCGACGCCCTCGGCGATCACTTTGAGGTTTAGACTCTTTGCCATGCTAATGATTGCGGTTGTGATCGCGGCATCATCAGGCTTTATAGCGACATCTCGGATAAACGAGCGGTCGATTTTGAGCTTGCTGACCCGAAACTGCCTCAGGTAGCTGAAGCTGGAATAGCCGGTTCCGAAATCGTCAATCGCTAGCGTTATGCCGATAGCCTTTAATTCCTCCACAACCGACAACATGACCTCCGCGTTGGCCAGCAGTAGGCTTTCGGTTAACTCCAGTTCCAGATATTGCGGGGCGAGGCCAGTCTCTTGAAGCACCCTTCGGATGAGTTTGCAGAAGCCCTCCTGGCGAAACTGGACCGCGGATACATTTACTGCCACCGACACCGCAGGAAGACCTTCGTTTTGCCACTTGCGGGCTTGCGAACAGGCCGTCCTGAGCACCCATTCACCGATTGGCACGATCAGCCCGCTCTTCTCGGCAATTCCTATGAACTTATCGGGGGGCACAAGACCCAAGTCCGAACGTTTCCAACGAAGGAGTGCCTCCAATCCGGTGATCCTTCCGGTGGCAATGTCCATCTGCGGCTGGTACACCAAGAACAGTTCCTCGTTCTCCAGTGCCAGTCGCAGGCTGTTCTCCAAGGTCAATCGCTCCACAGCCTGAGCATTCATATCTTCGGTAAAGAACCGGAAGTTGTTGCGTCCATAATCTTTGGCGTTATACATGGCCGCATCAGCATTCCTGACGAGGATTTCGCCGTCCGCACCGTGTTCGGGAAAGATGCTGATCCCCAGACTACAGCTAATACTCAAGGAGCGACCTTGGACGACGAATTCAGCGGTCATTGCGCCCATGAGCCGCTCGGCGGCAACCGCAATGTCGCCGACGTTCTTTACATCGGTCAGCATGATGAGGAATTCGTCGCCGCCTAGCCGGGCGACGGTGTCCTGTTCCCGTCCCCATGTCTTGAGGCGTTCCGCAACCTCCTGTAAAAGAAGGTCGCCGACCGAGTGTCCCAGTGAGTCGTTAATGATTTTGAATCCGTCGAGGTCGAGGAACAGCAGCGCAACTTTGTCTTTTTGCCGACGAGCGCCAGCGAGCGCCTTGGCCAAGCGATCTTGAAGGAGAGTCCGATTGGGTAGTCCTGTCAGCGCGTCGTAGTAGGCTAAGTATCGGACCCGCTCTTCGGCGACTTTGCGATCTGTGATGTCGCGAACCGTGGCCAGCAGCGTGCGCCGCCCGCTCAACGTCAATGCTGTCAGGCATACCTCAGCCGGAAACACATTGCCGTTTTTGCGCTGGTGCAACCACTCGAAGCGTTCTTTGCCATTGAGAAACGCGGCCGCAATCTTCTGTTCGGCCGCCGCTCGGGAACACGTGCCGTCAGGTTGGTGGGGCGGGGAGATATCGGCCGGGTGTACCATCTCAGCCCCGGCTGAATATCCGAACATCTGGAGCGCAGCCGAATTGCAATCCAGAAATCCCTTTTCGTCCATCAGCCAGTTCGCATCCGCCGAGTCCTCGAACAGCACGCGGTACTTGTTCTCGTTGTTTTGCAGCATCTCCTCGGACAGCTTCCGCTCTGTAATGTCTTGCTTGATGACAATGAAATATCTGTTGGCCGGACTGTCATGGCCTCGCGTTACGGGCGTGATCGTCATCTCTTCGGGGTAGGTTGTTCCATCTTTCCGCCGGTTGACAATCTCACCTTTCCAGACCTTACCTGACGAGATGGTCGACCAAAGGTTGGCATAAAAGCTGTCTGGCTGCTCGCCGGATTTCACCAAGCGAGGATTCTTACCCAGCACCTCTTCCTTGCTGTAGCCAGTCGTGGTTGTAAAGGCCCCATTTACCCACACGATTGTGCCTTCATGGTCAGCGATGAAAATTGCATTGTCAGCCGCTTCTAGGGCGGCTGATTGCAACTTCAATTGCTCTTGAGCACGTAGGTGTGCCTCCTCTTTCGCAAGGTCGGAGTGAGATGAACTGGAAAGATACAGTGCTTTCGATTGAGGAGCTCCTTCGCGGAAGGATAACCTGAAAGTCAAAATGAAAACGACGGAGGCACAGAACAAGATTGCAGCGGTATGCGACTGCCAAGAAGAAAGACCAGGAACGACAATGTGCCTAAGACCCTCAAGTGCCGAGGCAAGGAGCAGCGCGCTGGCGGCGCACCGAATCGCCCGCAGAAAAGGATACTGTTGGGACATAATTCGTCGAAAGAGCAGGCCGGGCGAGGGTATCCGGCTAGGGCAGGAGTTGCATTCGGGTGGCCAGTTTCAGCTGCAAGCTAAGCCGTTGATTCAAGTTGTTCAGCCGGAGTAGAGGGATTGGAGGGGAGCCCGATTTGTCCCAAGTGCGGACACGGTTCCAAATTGCGGACGAATCGGAGGCATGTGCAAGAGATGGAGTCGCCCGGGAGTTCGTCAGCTATTCGGGCTGCACGCTGCCGGTGCACGGGATGCGCTGCGAAGTTCCGCGAAGATTTTCGTCAATACAGCCAAAAGGGGCTCTGCACCCTGATCCAGCGCAAGGTCGGCTTTGGCTAGAAACGCGAAAGCTCCGTCGCGATGCAAGCGCTCGGCATTTGTTTCGGAGAGTCCAGTCAACACTACGACCGCAATCGTCGCAGTTGCGGGGTCTTTCTTGAGTGTCTTCAAGACATCCAGCCCGCTCATTTTCGGCAGCATCATGTCGAGCAGAATGAGGTCCGGCTGCTTCTCGCTTGCCATGAGCAAGGCCTCATCTCCGTCGCCCGCGAAGCTCATCTCATAGCCCCCACCGGCTAAAGCCCGTCCCATCTCCAGCCGCAAGAACTTGCTGTCTTCAACAAGCAGGATTTTCATCAGGTGACCTCAGCAGGTACCTCAAGTACGTCTTGGAGGGCATTCGATCCAACCGGAAACCGTGCATCTTGAAGACCAATCTCAATTTCCAAGCTAAGATGTTGATTTGGCGTGTTCTGCCCCTCGTCTGGGAGAAACCTTGAGATGAACCGCATTGTACTTGCGGTGGACGCACGTTCCAGCTTATGGACGGCCTCCTTATTCTCTCAGAACACTTTTCCCGTTCGCCTGCGAAACAAAAGCTATGTTCAGGGGCTAGAGGCATACTCGGAGTTGATTGCACGCTTGTTTGAGGAACGGTTCCCAAGCGGGGAAGACCGCCTTGACCGCTCTCCTCGTGGCGTTTGATTGGGTATACCGGGCTTCGGTTGAAGCGAAACAGGGGGCGACGGGCCGCCAAAGAGTGGACGGCTGCGGGAGCCTTGCGGGCGAATCGGGTCGGCAAGGGCCGGGGAAGCCCAAACTTGGTGGATTCGCGATTTCCTGCGTCCACCCCGTTGCCGTCCTCGTTGACTCGGCGTGCTTGCATCCCTAACATTGCACCCTGAGTCGCCACCCATGATCGGCCAAATCATCTCCCACTACCGCATTGTCGAAAAACTCGGCGGCGGCGGTATGGGTGTTGTTTACAAAGCTGAGGATGTGAAGCTAGGTCGTCTGTGAGGGCAAGAGCCAGCGTGCTCTGCATCCTCCGAAGTCGTCTGCGTACTAAGCGATCCAATCTCGCTCGCAGAACTCACAGGGACCGCAACACCGCATTGCGGGGAGGCCGCTGGAAGCGGAAGCTCTTCTCCTGCTCGCTATCGAAATCGCCGACGCGCTCAATGCCGCTCACGCTGCTGGCATCGTTCCCCGCGACATCAAACCTGCCAACATTTTCGTCACCCAGCGCGGACATGCCAAGATTCTCGACTTTGGCTGGCGACCGCAGCCATCATCCTGCTACTCACAATCCTGCTGGCTCCAATCCTCTTCGAAGGGTACGCATCGGCATGATCGCTCAGCTCCTACGGAAACGATGGAGTTGGGGGGCTAGGCTGCCGCTGTCTGCACGACACCCATGAAGCTGTCCATCGCCTGGGTCAGTTGTGAATCGACTTCATCCGCAATCGTCATTACATCCGGCAGCAGCAAGCTGAAATCCAGAGCACTCAGATTCTTCTGTAACGTCCCAAACAGAGTCACTTGCAGGATTCGCGAATCGTGCACCAGCATCGCAGGCGTGTAGCCTTGCAGTTTTCGCATCTTCCCGTGGGCGACGGCAGCGGTGGAACAGACGGAATCACGCTCTTCTCCGGGGACGTTGGGCGCTCTCAGACGCACAATCAGGTCTCCGATCAGCTTCGGAAGGTATCCCGTGCGTTCTTGGTCGCTGAGAGAAACACGGTTGAGTTCTTTGCTCCTTTTCACCTTGGCCAACCAGCCTTCGACCATATCGCTCGTGCATCGCTGCAATATCGAGGCCACTCTTTCCTTCGGCGTATGGACAGCAGGTTTACGATTGAGCAGCTTATCGTGGACTAGTTCAGCGAGTTTTCCGGCCTCGAACGGCTTCACGATGATGTCATCTGCTTCCAACAGGATAGCGTCCATCGCGCTCTTTACGTCGGGATAGCCACTGACCAGAAGCGTAAGTGCCTTGGGTTGGGTGTGGCGCATGGCGGTAATCACCGCAAAGCCGTCGCTGGGGTTCGGCATGTGCAGGTCGGTGATCAGCACGTCGAAGGTCTCAGTAACGATTAGTCTCAAGGCTTCGGTCACGCTGGCGGCGAGGGTCACGGCAAAGCCCTTGGCCTGAAGTATCGCGCTCATCATTTCGCGAACCGCGTCATCGTCATCCACCAGCAGGACCTTGCGCGAAGCTGAGGTTTTGGTTTGGGTCATAGCGGCAGTACTCCCATCATGAATAGTGACAGTTTGACTGACAGGTATCTGGGAAAGTGTATAAAAGTGAACAGTTATTGAAATTGGCAATAAGATAATCTTGGGTGAAGTTGGGAGTGGCAAAGGGTTAGCGGCGGGAACCCAACATTCGAAACCCCGCGACCGCGCCACTTCTTTAGTTGTGTCGATGAATGCTTCAGGCTGGACCCCACGGGTTCGGCCTTTTTTTCGTCCTGGCGCTGATTGCAACTTGCTGCGAGAAGAAGCGTATGCTGGTCTTGCACAGCAGAGAGTTGAAATATGCAATGCCAGCCAGCATTGGTGCCAAATCTTCCCCTTGTATCGGTATCCGCATGTGCGACGCGGGTCGTTTTGTGGTCTGCATCGATTGCCGCCTAAGCGTCGAATTTCCCGCTGGGGCGCACTACGACACCATTGCGAGACAGTTCGAGTCTCATCCATGCGGCTCCGCGAGCCTGTCGAAAGATAATGCTCTTTATGCCAAAACCGTAAAACCACACGACCCGATTCCAGAAATCCTGAATCGCTTTGACTTCGATCAGAATGCGGCCCCCATGTGGGTCTTCGATATCAGCACGCTCGCCTTCGTAGCCGTCAACGATGCGGCGGTATGTCATTACGGCTACTCACGAAACGAGTTTCTGTCGATGACCATTCTGGACATCCGCCCTAGCGAGGACATTGTTCCGCTATTGAGGGAAATAATGCACAAAGGAATGCATACCTCGGCAAAGAAACGCTGTAGACACAAGAAGAAGGATGGCAGCTTGATTGAAGTGGATGTCACGCGATGTGAATTGCTGTTCAACGGGTGCGTTTCCGACATTGTCACTGCCGTGGATGTCACTGGGCGTCTCCCAGTTCGAAGCTCCGACCATGAGGCGCAGATCCCGACTGAGCTGCGTTCGCCTAGCGGTTCAGTCCTGTCGAAAAACGATGCGCCACCGTCGCGGTTGAGAAATGCCTGACGGCGAAGTGAGACCGCATCTCGCCACCGTGAACCTGTAAGTGAATCCAGGTTTGGTATCGAAGAAAAGCGTGGCTTAGGTGCAGGCGATTTCCGCCGCCGCCCGGTTGCACCAGATTGGGTGCGGCAAGCTGACACATAAAGTGCAGCAACGTCAACGGAATAGCACACCAGTGCAGTCTGGCGTCGATTCACAGATTCACAGCAGCAGGAGATCGCCGTTTGACAGTTTGACAGTCCCGCCACATAGGACTAGGGTTGTAACCGAGGTGGTTCCCACCTTCTCCTCATTTCAGGTTCTCTGAACTAAGTCAGCCCATCTGAAGCAGTCTTTCTTAGCGACCCCAACCCTAGGAGGTTGCCCTATGTATGCACGCAATGTTTCCATCCATTTGAAAGCCAATATGCTCTCCGATTACACGCGAGCATTTGAAAAAGATGTTCTTCCTTTGCTTCGCAAGCAGAATGGTTTTAAGGACGAAATCACTTTCGCAGGTCAGGGCGGTGTCGATGTGACCGCAATCAGTCTGTGGGAGAACAAGGCCGATGCCGAGACTTACAACACGAAGGCTTATCCGGACGTTTTAAAGACGTTGGCAAGATTCATCGACGGAACGCCAAAGGTTCACAACTTTGACGTTGTCAACTCGACCTTCCACAAGATTGCAGCCCCCGAACTCGTAACCGCTTAAGGACTGCGAGAATCTTGGCCCGAGAAGGCGGTTAAAACCGTCTTCTCGGCTTTCCAGATCGCTCGTACGTCCGGTTTCCTTGGGTATTGTTTTATTGTTTGGCTGTTGTGGGCGACCTATTCGCCCACGTCCCTGCCGAAGATTTCCCTGAACTGGCGCTCCGCTTTTGTTCTTAGGTACTACGCATCGTTTGAGAGCAACCTGAAGGAGACGTGTGAAGAGTATGCCAGGAGCAGGGCATTTTCCTTGCGGCTGTAGGACATAAGCGGCAGGGTTTCAAAGTTTCTAAGGCAAGTAAATAAATATCTCACTCACGTTGTAGAACGCCGACCGCTGGATGCGCAAACTTTTATGGAAGGACGTTCTCGATTACTCGCGGGTAAGGCACACCATCATTCACAACGAGGGCAAGGTTCTTGATGAAAAAGCTCTTGAACAGCCTGTGAAAGTGTGAAAGAGCTGTTAGCCGGGCCTGAGCTGGCGCAACGGACGGATAAGAGTGAGAGGTTCCTTTTGTTATCGGAGCGATCGGTGTAGTGGTGAGATTTCTGTATCACGCGGTCGAGGACTGAGCCGATGTGAGCGATGTCTGTCTAACTACCTCAACGATTCAGGCAGCAATTATTGAATTATTGAATTATTGCGTGCTGGATGCCAAATGAGCTAAACAATATTTACGACCCTGCTCGGCAGCGATGTCGCAATTTTTGCCTTGCTCGCCAAACTCACACCGCCACACCTCGCACCTACAGCGAAAACCGCCCGCCAGACTTTTGTACCAATCGTGGCGGTGCTTCGGCCGTGACGACTCCGTGCCTCGTTTGCGACCCGGGAAAAGCACCACACTCTTCCTTGTCTTCATGCAGGATTGGATGCATCGCCAGAGATAAGGGGTTAAAACAGTCTCACCGGATGGGACCGGGTTGAGTCTTTTTCCGATGGTGAGCGAATCTGAACAGCGGCTCGGTTGTTTTGGTGTTACTAAGATTTTTGACTTTTTGACTTGGGTACAAAAGCACTCGGTCCATTTTGAGAGCGGGTTGATATCTTCCCCTCGGTGCACCCGCAAAGGTTTCGCGAGTTCGAAAAGTGTGCAATTTTGAACAGCCCAGCGGTTTTCTTTTACGTACTCTTTAAGGAAGTGGCGGTCCGCCTATATGGAACGGCGGATAGTCCTTGGTGGGCGGGCATGGGTTAACGGCGACGTTCGGACCCTCACGTCCGCCCCGATCACACGGGTGCTTGGGTCGAACGCTAATCGTCGGACGCTAATCAAGGACACAATGGACTGGAAACCGCAAGACTGGATCGAGCACGCTTCATTCGGGATAGGGCGCGTAAACGAGAACCGAGGCGACAGGCTGGATATTGACTTCATCAATTCCGGCTCGAAGACGATCCTCAGGACCACTGAACTCAAGCCTGCCGTCTCTCCCGCAGATTTCAAGTCTCCCAGAGTCAAGCGCAAGTCTCCCAGTCCCCGAATCAAAGTGAGCGTTTGACTGTTTGACTTGTCCTCCCGAGTAAGATCGCAGAC
>Ga0073928_10011015_pt1 | contig 10624 bp, 8 predicted proteins | sample PaiPotPPA55metaG_FD_76969 | JGI IMG/M metagenome (GOLD analysis project Ga0073928, IMG submission 76969) | Iron sulfur acid spring bacterial and archeal communities from Banff, Canada, to study Microbial Dark Matter (Phase II) - Paint Pots PPA... ...
AATGAGCCTTGTCACCAGAGTTGTCTTGTTATCCCGATCAGGATGACTGAGGGAGATGCTCCCCTCGCGGGCATACAGACATCTGGCGAACGACCGGTACACCCACCCTTAAGTGCGATTGACGCCACTGCACAGCTTCCGTACCCTGTAGAGTGCAGAAGACGATTGAGCACTCCCGGCTGCAGGTCGCTGACGACATCACCCAGCTCGTTGGCGAAACTCCCATCCTCAAGTTAAGAAGAATTGTCCCCGCTGGCGCGGCCGAGGTTTACGCCAAGTTGGAATACATGAATCCCGGCGGAAGCGTGAAGGATCGAGCTGCCATCGGCATCATCGGCCGAGCCGAAGCCCAGGGCTTGCTCAAGCCCGGAGGAACGATTGTCGAAGCAACCGCAGGAAACACAGGAATCGGCCTGGCGCTGATTGGAGTGAATCGCGGCTATAAAGTCGCACTGTTTGTTCCGGAAACTTTTTCGGAAGAGAAAGTTATTATCATGCGCGCCCTCGGCGCGGAAGTAATCCGCACACCCGATGCCGAAGGCATGCAGGGCGCAATCGACCGAGCCCGAGAGCTGGCCTCTAGCGATCCCAACGCATTCATGGCCGCCCAGTTTGAAAATCCTGCCAATCCTGATTATCACTACGAAACAACCGCACAGGAAATGTTCGAGCAAATGGATGGTCAGATCGACGCGGTCGTGCTGGGCGCGGGAACCGCAGGTACCTTCACCGGCGTCGCCCGCTACATGAAGAAGCACTTACCCAAGGTGGTGGCGGTGGCTGTGACCACGCAAGGCTCAGTGCTGGGAGGAGGAAAGGCTGGTCCTCACAAGGTGGAAGGGATTGGATCGAGCTTCATCCCCAAGACGTTCGACTCTTCGGTGTGCGACGAAGTTTTGGTCGCCACCGATGTTGAAGCCTTCGGCATGGTGAAAGAGTTGGCGGCACGCGAGGGCGTGCTATCCGGCTCAAGCGGCGGCGCGAATGTGTTCGCGTCTGTTACCGTGGCCAAACGGCTCGGCCCGGGCAAGCACGTCGTAACCATAATTCCAGATTCAGCCGAACGCTATCTATCCAAGAAAATTTTCGAAGGCGGTATCTAATTAATGGAGGCCGGGCGTCCTTGCCCGGCTCGACGGCAAGATGCCCGTGCTCCATCAAACAAAGTTCACCATGAATAAAAATATCAAACACCCAGGTTTTGCTACTCGCGCCATTCACATCGGACAAGAACCCGATCAGGAAAGCGGCGCTGTCTCCGCTCCAATTCATCCAACGTCCACCTACGTTCAACAGGAGATCGGCAAGAATAAAGGCTACGAATACGCTCGCGTCTCCAATCCCACGCGCACCCGGCTGGAAGAAAATCTCGCCGCGCTCGAAGGCGGCGTCGCTTCCCGCGTGTTCGCCAGCGGCATGGCCGCGATTAACGCCATCTGCACCATGTATAAATCCGGCGATCATGTGGTCTGCGGACACAATTTGTATGGCGGTGTGCCGCGGCTGTTTAACCAGGTGCTGACTGGATACGGAATCGAATTTACTTATGTCGACACTTCCGACGCGCGCAACGTAGAGCGCGCCATTCGAAAAAAGACGCGCATGGTGTACGTGGAGACGCCCACCAATCCGCTGATGGCGCTGGCTGACCTCGAAGCCATCGCCAAAATATGCCACGCGAAGAAAGTCGAACTGGTTGTGGACAACACCTTCATGTCGCCATACTTCCAGCAACCTATCGCGCTGGGCGCGGATATGGTCGTGCACTCCACGACAAAATTTCTAAACGGCCACAGCGATGGTCTCGGCGGCGTCGTAGTGTGTACCCGGCCGGAGCAGGCTGAGGAACTCGGTTTCGTGCAGAAGACTGCAGGAGCGATTCTCTCGCCCTTCGAATGCTGGCTGGTGCTGCGCGGAGTGAAAACGCTGGCTGTGCGAATGGAGCAGCATGATCGCAGCGGCCGCGTGGTCGCGGAATTTCTGGCTCGACACAAGAAAGTAAAAAAAGTTTTCTATCCCGGATTGCCCGACCATCCGCAATACGAACTCGCGCAAAAGCAGATGACCGGATTCGGCTCCATGATTTCGTTCGAAACCGGTTCCCTCTCGAACGCCAACAAGATGCTGCGAAAACTTCGTGTCTGCTCTTTGGCGGAATCGCTGGGCGGGGTGGAGACGTTAATCTCGCATCCCGCGACCATGACGCACGCCGGCATTGGCGAAAAAGGAAGAAAAGAAATCGGCATCACCGATGGCATGGTCAGGATTTCAGTAGGCATCGAAAACGTGGAAGACATCATTGCCGACCTCGACCAGGCACTATCAGCAATGTAGGCGCGGGCGTCCCGCCCCGCGCGGTTTGCACTAATCCCGTCCAAGTGCCGCATCCGCCGACAATGGCGATACGACACGGAATATGGGTAGTGTCTCAATTTCGACAAAGCTGAAGATTCCTTTCCGGCGCCTTTCTATCTCCGCGTACTCTGCGAAGCCGCCCTCGACGATCTCCGCGATTTAAGACTTTTGTTTTTAACGTGGCCTCATCAACACCTTGAAACGCGGAGACCGCAAAGAACGGCCGCAGAGCACGCCGAGAAACCCGGCGAAGAGCAGACTGGGCCAGTACCGGAATATGAATTTTGTTGACATGTTCCGGCCCAAGGCCACACTATATGGACCGACCGTACAGCGCGGCAACCGATGGCTGTCTCTCGGATGCGCTTCACGGACACTCTCCCCCACACTCTCAATACCGCCCTCGGGCGGCAATTTCTGCGCGTTCGGTCTGGCGAACCTGCAAAGGATGAGAACTCTATGAAACTCCCTGTTCTGCTAGCCGTGATTGCCCTTGGTGTGTTTGTTCCAACCATGCTGCATGGGCAGAGTCTTGAAAGCGGTGCTCTGCTCTCGATCCAAAGCGCGGATGGGTCTTTGAACCTGGCCGTGTACGACAGCCAGATTCATTCTGGCATTTCACACTCTTTCCCTTGTGATAACAGTCTCGTAACCGATGCCTACGTTCTGCAAGGAGGGTCGGCGATCGGCTGCGATCCCGGCGATGCCTCCGAGACTTCCCAAGCCCCGGGCAATTTCGAGTTCGCGGGTAGTGGATACAAATTTGACGTAAAGACTTTCTATCAAACCGGCGGCTGCAACACCGCCAATACAATTTGCGCCAATCCCGACACCGGGTTTGTGACAGTTACCAATAACAGCAACTCGAATTTCAGCGGGACGATTACTTTATCTGGCAACTCTTCCGGGATGGGAGCGCCTTACTGTGCCATAGGAGGAGCGGCCCTTGACACGTGGACCAGCGGACTCGCTATGGGCGCATCGGTGACGTTAGCCTTGGGCACCCCCAACTCCGACAACCCTTACAATTCCGACAGCAGCAACTGCGGCGGTTTCAACGCCCCGCAGACCCAAACCCTGACGCGCGGGTCAACCGCCATCTTCCCGGTCGGCACTGACGACTACGAGTTGGCGGCCCTTGATAATGCGGGAGGCGAGCAGATTACTCTTCTTCCGGTTCCGGTGCTTCAATTGTCATCTGAGCCGGGCTCCAACTCATCCAACACCTTTAATCCGGGCACAATGTTTCCCACTTTCAGTTGCGCCCCCTATGGCGACTTCAACCAATCAGCGGCAAACCCGGAGTGTGTCGAGTTCCACTTGACTTGTGCAGGAGCTTCGGATTGCGAGCAATTCCTGTACACCGCGACCACTCATTACAGTTTCCCCACCGGCTTTCCGGGAATCGGCGGTCCCGGATTCTTGAAGGCTACCGGGCAAAGTTGCCCGACGAGCCTCTTTAACGAAAATATTTTCAGTTTCTACACGCAAGACACGACTCATCAAGGAGGAGGCGGCGGCATTTCATGCTTTGTTGCGGCATTTACCCCGGGCGATCAGATCGTCGCCAGTTTCACCAGCTTTGTGGGATTTGAGTCACCCGTGTCAGATACTCAGATTAACGTGATTCACCCTCCGCAAGCCGTGCCCTTGAGCTGGCAACAGTTCATCGCGCCTAACGTTCCACTCACCAATCTCTCATTCTGTTCCAGTCCCAACCCTGTCAAAGGCGCCTGTCCGGTTCCATGGGTAAATCTTGGAACGATTCCGGTGACTTGCCCAGGCGGTCCGCCGGTGCATTCCGAAACCGAAACCACAATAGCGTCTGCGGGCAATTCAGGTCTGCAGAATCTCGGCAACGGAAATTACCAGTTCAACTGGAAAACCGTGAAGGGTTCGACCGGCTGCGTCACAGTCGTGGCCACATTTGATAGCGGCCTGACAGTGTACCCGGCAACCTTCCAATACAAATGACGTTCTGACGTTGATTGTCAAAAGGTGCAGGCCACGGCTTGCACCTTTTCTTTTGCTCTTTTTGCATGGATGGTGGCCGTGCTTGGCCGCCTATTGAGCTCTGTTTATGCAAATCAGGAGGGGCTTATCGACTTCTCAGCTACGCTGATGCGTGCGTCGCTTCTTCGTACATCGCCTTGAAATCAGGACGTTGCAGAATTTTGTCTGCGCCCTGATCATCGTGCATGGCATTAATCAGCTGCAACGTCTCCTGGTAGTGCTGCAGAGCTTCCGCCTGATCGCCGGTCGCGTGGAAAAGAGTGGCAAGAAGATAATTCCCTTTGGCGCTCAGCGGCTTCAAGCCAAGTTTGTCGGCTTGCAGTATCGCGCGCTCGAGTTCCTGCTGGGCATGCGTGTTGTCTTTAATCTTGATCATGGCGTCGGCCATGGAAATCGAGCAATCCACTTGCGTATACTTCAATCCCAGGTTCTCGGCTTGCTGCAGCAGTGGCCGCAATGTGGCGATGGCCTGCTGCGCGCGGCCTTCCTGGATCGCAACCTTTGCCAGACCGATCTTGGCAATCAGAATTTTCTCCGGCTCTTTACTATGATTCGCCGCCTGCAACGCCTGTTCATACAAAGCTCCGGCCGTCTTGGCATCGCCGCGATAATAGGCCGCGTCCCCCTGAAAAGACAGACTCTGCGAGACCATCCCATCGTTCTTCAGTTCGCGTGAAAGGTTAAGTGCATCCTGCAGGTAGCCATTGGCCTCGTCGCCTCGACCGGCAAGGACGAGCGCCTGAGCATAACCACCGAGGATCTCTGCCATCCAATAGGTTTTGTCTTTCAGGTCTTGGAAAGTTTTCAGTGCTGTTTGTTTCGAAGTGATAGCGGCGCCGAATCGTCCTTGATAATCCAAAACCATCCCCAGAGTGTAGGACTCAATAGCCGCGCCGCGCGTGTCATTCATGCTGCGCCGCAGATCGAGCGCATGCATGTATTGGGAGAAGGCTTGATCGTAGTCGCCCATCCTGACCGACGTCTCCGCCAAATTGTGCACAGCCTCGACGATGTCTTCCGGCGCCTTGGATTTTTCCCGCAGTTGCAATGCTTGCAGGTAGTAAGTGCGGGCATCTTCGTACTCTCCCTTGGCAAAATAGACCCCGGCGATATTGTTCAGACAAGCCGCCTGCAAACGTTCATTACCGATATCGCGCTCGATTTGCAGCGACTCCTTATACATGTTCAGCGCCTGATCATGCTTGCCAGCATCATCGTAGAAATTGCCGAGATCAATCAGAGTGTCGCCCAGGCCGCGCTTATCCCCAATATCACGCCGAATCTGCAATGCTTCCTGAAAATTCCCCAGTGCCTCCTTATTCTTGCCCAACAGAACTTCTGCTCTCGCAATTTCGTTCAGGCTGGAGGCAGTCCCGCGCTTCTGCCCGATGCTTCGCCAGATGGTCAGGGCGTCCTCCCCATCGCGCAAACTATCGAGCGGCCGGTTCAACATCCGGTAGGCCACTGCCATGGCGTGCAAAGTGGCAGCCTTTTGTTCCTGATTGTCCAATTGAATGGCGAGGCTCAGCGCCCGGTTCAAAGAATCAAGCGCGCCTTGCGCATTGTCACTTTTAATGGCCAGGCGCCCCATTGCGAGGGTTGCGTTAATGTCCTTCGGATTCGCTTTCAGAATTTTCTGGTTGTATTCGCCAGCTTTGCCAAAGTCCCCGGCCTGCTCGTAGAGAGCCGCCAGTGCCGACTGCACGTCCGTATTTTCCGGCGAAGCTTTCGCAATGGTTTCGTACTCGCTGATGGCGGCGGGAAAATTCTTGCTGATCTGCGCCTGAATCGCGAGCAGTAAGTACTTCTCCGCCTGCGGCAGGTTATGGCTCAAATTCACTGCCTTTTGCGCTGCCCGCTCGGCTTCGGCGTCATAACCCAAATTGCTGTAGGATTGCGCCAACTTGGAATAAGCCAGCGCGAAGAAAACATCCTTCTTAGTGGCAGCATTGAAATGCTTTTGCGCCTCGAGATTCTTACCTTCTCTAAGCAGACCGACTCCCTCGTTATAGTCCCGCAACGCTTCAATCGAGGTCGAAGTCGGCTGATAGGAATTGGCCTTCAACTCCTTCAATACATCCGGCGACAGGGCAAGGTTCTGCCGGACCGCATCCGCGAGTTTATCGAATGCGGCGGGAATATCTTTTTCGCTCGCAGCATCCGCCTTCATCGAAGTGGTGCGGTTGTTTTTCAGATCCTGCAAGGTCGCATCGATGCGTACCTGACCGCCGAAGCGCGCGTACTGGCCAAATACCACAACATCGGCGCTGCTGAACTCAGCGATGCGTTGGAGCATAGTGGGATCGAATGAAGTATTCGGCGCGATGTGCAAATCCTGAAGAACCTGGTGTAACCGGTCGGGAGAGACGGTCCGCAAACGTGCGGACTGGCCAACGTCGGTGCTCAGCATATCCGCCAGACTCGGCCCCAGCCAATCGAAGCTGGGGTCTCCGGAAGCGTTCCTAAAAGGCAGGATTGCCAAAGACACAGCTGGCGCGCTTTGCGCAGCAGACGGCTGAAAAAGTTTGTCGCGAAACTGATATCCACCAATCGCCAGCACGATTACTATCACGCCCGCAGTAATCCATGGCCACGGAAGCGTCCGGCCCCAGGGCCCAATCTTCGGCTCAAACCCTAGCGTCGCCGCGGCACGGTTGCCTTGCCAGCTGTTGAGGTCAGCCAAAAGCTCAGCAGCAGTTTTATAACGCAAATCAATGTCGCGCTCTAAACATTTGCTGACGATATTGCTCACCGACCGCGGGATGGTGTTGTCATGGTCAGAAACCGGCGCCACTTGTTCCTGCGTGCGCCGAATCAGGCTGGCAATGGTGCTGTCAGCCTTGAATGGCATTTGCCCGGTGAGCATCTCATAAAAAATCAGGCCCAAAGCAAAAATGTCGGAGCGCTGATCCAGATGCTTGCCCAGCGCCTGCTCCGGGGACATGTACTCCATCGTCCCCACCAAAGCTCCGCTCTGGGTCATGCCATCGCCTTCGAGCGTGCGCGCCAGGCCAAAGTCCATCACCACGATTCGCCCGGTTTTATCCCGCATGATGTTCTGCGGTTTCAAGTCGCGATGGATCACCCCCACGCGGTGCGCGGCTTCCAACGCCCGGCACACCTGCTGCATAATTTCCACTGCTTCGGATGGTGAAAACTTCTTCTTCTCATGGAGGAGCGACAGAAGGTTTTCACCTTCGATGTACTCCATCGTGATGAACCTAATCCCGTCCGCTTCGCTGATGTCATAAATGCGAATCACGTTGTGGTGCGTGACTTGATGCGCCAGCAACAATTCCTGTTTGAAGCGATCCACAATCGCTTTGTCGCGAGCCAAGTCCGGCCGGATGACCTTGAGCGCCACCGTGCGGTTGAGTTCGACGTCGGTCGCTTTGTACACAGCGCCCATCCCACCTTGCCCCAGCATCTGAACGATCTCATACCTCTGCGCCAGGAGCACGCCCGGCTGTAGCGTGGGTTGATTTGAAATTACGACGACTCTGGCTTTTTGCTCTGTGTTGTTCGCTGATGTGACTGGAGAATTCGGCGACCCGTCGATCAATCTCGTGAAGTCTGGTGAAAAATCCAACAAGGTTGGCGCGTCGGAAGGCAGGTTTGCATCAGACGAAGAACCACCACCCTCGGAGGGAGTGCGTATGGCAGCAGTCTCGTTTCCAGACACATCCGGCCGCTGCCCGAGTTTGGGGTTCGGCTCCATAAAAGTGGACCAGCAATGATAGCCGAAACTACCCCAGCACAACCGAAATTATTGTCCAAATAAGTTGCCGGAAATCCCCGGGTAAGAGATGTCATCCTGAGGCTGCGGAGTCTCCGCACTTTTCCGCACCCGACAATCACATCAAGGCGATGTGATCAATTAACTTTCGACCAATTTTAGCGTCGGCGCGAGCGCCAACTCAGCAATATACCGAGACCGATTCCCGCCACCACCGCTCCGGCCAGCTTCTTGCGCGAGGTAATCGGAACGAAACAGGTGCGCTGCTCGCTGATTTCTATCACACCCACCGGAATAGCCCGCACGCCCCCGCCAGCACCACCCCCTTCACCGCGAGCACTGGTATCGCCCACACCGCCAGTGCCCGCCCCAGCCCCATAGCCATACATTATTTTTGCCACTGGTACCACCGTCCTGCCGTGGGCTGAAATCGGTTCGCCGTAAATGGCTTTTACGCTCGCTTGACTAAGAATGTTTTCTTTAAGTGATTGCAAGACATCTAGAGTGCTCATTGCCGAACTCCTTGTGAACCACCATTATCCTCCTTCGAGGGATGGCATTCCGAGGCAGTATTATTCGCAGTCACACAGAGGCATTCCAGAAGTGAGTGACAAGGGGACGTCCGCTCCAATTACAAGTTCTTCGGGAGCGGCCTCTGAGATTCGCTAGCCTTCTCGTCTTGCGCCAGTTGCTTGAGAGCGGCCATGGTGCGTGCGGTGTAGTCTATCCGCTTCCCCGACTTAGGACGTCGGTTGCGTTTCGTAGCGGTATCATGTTTTGACATTGGCTCTCCTGTGATGCTGCTGGACTACTTTGAAGGTTGGATGTCGCAAGTTCCAATCTAGTCCCGAAACACTCCCCAAGAATGGTCAATTTTGCACAGCATCACTCCCTCATCACCCACCAGGCCTCCCGATAACTCTCCCACCGCGCACTCTTGCTCTTGATATCCGGATAAAACCGCAAATTCTTCAACGAAGCCAACGCCGCCACCGGAAGCACATACCAAACATCCCGCGGACCAATATGCACCACCAGCACATCGATCTCCTCCGCCGTATACCCAGCCTTGCTGCGAGCATTCCCCCGGTTGTAAACGCTAAACACAGGCTGCACTTCATACCCCCGCGCATGCACGACCTCAGTGCATTTCAACTGCACGCGCCACAACCGTCCCCCAGAATCCAAAATAAAATCATAACGATCGCTGTCGCCCCAAGGCTTGGCCACATGAAACCCCAAGCTCTCCGCCTTCAACAAAAATGCCGCCTCAGAAAGCTCCCCAGTCCGCTTCGGATTCTTCCGCCGCCCGTTGTCCTCAACCACCCCAGTCAACTCCACCAAGACACCCGACTCCGCTCCAGCATGTTTCGTAAGCACCTCGCCTAGCTAGAAAGATATTTATATTTATTATATATTATCTTACAGATATAGCAAGAGGGCGATGCAAATAATCCGCGGGATCAGACCGCTATCATCCTGAGGCAGCGGGGTCGTGCGCAAAGCGCCCGAGGCCCAACGAAGGATCTCTGCATTTTTATCAGGAGCAAGAAACCAAACAGCCAACGGGCTGGCGGGCCCACCCTCGGGGATTTTGACCTCTGACCGCCCGATGGCCCACTCAAGTCCGGTCTTGGCTTGACCGTGGATGCTTATTCACCCCAACTCTGTCATCCCGACCGGAACAGATCATCGCAAAGCGATGATCTGTGGAGTGGAGGGACCTTGTGTTTAAAAGGTACGCACGTCCCGACGGCGGCTGGCCCACCTTTACGTTTTTTGTAGAGGTGGGAATTTGTGCCGCCGGCGCCGCGGTTTTTTATCTTTGGCTCACTCCACTGATTGATCTGCACGCGCACCTTTTCAAAAGGTATACTCGACCCGACAAGAGAAAGCCAGATGCCCGACTTCGCCGTTCCCACCTTTACAAAAAGCGTAAAGGTGGGCCAGCCACCAACATCGGTCGTTAAAGTCACCCAGGAGAACTTCCATGACAAATTCGTGGTTTCGTACAGCGATTCGTCTTCTGCCAGCTCTTGGGTTATTGACCCTCGCTGCAACTTCCGGGGCGCAGACCCGCCCGCCGATTCTCGAACAGATCGCCAAAACCTATGGTCTCGACTCGTTGGGGCAAGTCGAAGCGATCCGCTATACCTTTAACCTACAGTTCCCAGGCGTGAATCTCTCCCAACCGTGGGAGTGGGAGCCGAAGACCGGCAAGATCTCTTTGTGGACTCCATTCTATGGATTTCAAAAGGGCATTTATGTGCGCTCTGAGCTCAGCAGCCAGCCCGATGACGTGAAAAACAAAATCAACCCGGAATTCATCAACGGTAATTACTGGCTTGTGTTCCCCTTCCATGCTTACTGGGACACCAGCGCTACCGTGACCGATCAGGGTACGCATAAACTGCCCGTGGGCCAGGGATCGGCCGAGTTGGTCTCAGTGAAGTATCCCGCCGAAAGCGGCGGTTATACGCCCGGCGACACGTGGAACCTCTACGTAGGCAAAGACAACCG
>Ga0073928_10011016_pt1 | contig 10623 bp, 9 predicted proteins | sample PaiPotPPA55metaG_FD_76969 | JGI IMG/M metagenome (GOLD analysis project Ga0073928, IMG submission 76969) | Iron sulfur acid spring bacterial and archeal communities from Banff, Canada, to study Microbial Dark Matter (Phase II) - Paint Pots PPA... ...
GCAATCGCCGGCCGCTCGATCCCGGCCAGCATTTTGAGGTCGAACTTCGACATCGCCATCAGGGCGCCGGTGTTGCCCGCCGATACGACCATGTCGGCTTCTTTTTTCTTAACCGCGTCGATCGCAAGCCACATCGAGGATTTGCGCCGGCCGTGGCGGAGCGCCTGGCTCGGTTTGTCTTCCATGCGCACCGCGATTTCCGCGTGTACCACCCGCGAGGCGGATTGCAGCGCCGGATGCCTGGCAACGAGCGGCTCGACCTGAGCGGTGTTGCCGAAGAACAGGAACGTGCTTTCGGGACGGCGCGCCAGCGCCAGCTCGGCGCCGGCGACGACCACGGCCGGGCCATGGTCTCCCCCCATCGCATCGAGAGCAATGCGGACCATTTGCGACATCGCCTGACCGCAATCCTAGACCTTGATCCAATTCAGCTTGCTCGGATCGCGGTCCCGGTTTTCCTGATTGCGCATGATCCTTTGCGAAAGCCTTCTTCCACTTTTCGGAATCATGCTCCAGGTCCGAACAAGGGGCGGTGAGCGCGGCTGGAGAATAGCGGTTCGGCGCCCGGAAACAACTGCGATCACCCGCCATCGCCCCCCTTCTTCAGCGCCGCGAGCGCGGCGAACGGGCTCTCTTCCGGCTTTGAGTCCGCCGGCGGCTGGAATATCGCGTCAGGCTTACGCGGATAGGGATCGAGACTGAGAATGAGGAACTCGGTGGCGAGCGCGCCGAGATCGATCGATCCGCCGATCAGCGGCTCTCTGTCTTCCGCGCGTCGGTCGTACGTGGCGGTTTCTCCATCCTTCGGCATGGCGGACTGTGGCACGAACACGAGAGCGACCTCTTCCGCCACCTCGTTGGCGAGCGGCTCCATCGTGACGACGCACGACTGGCCGACCGTCGCCGCGACGAGCCCGATGACTCGCAAGCCGCCTTGGCCGTGACGCGTCACGTCGAAGGTCGCCTCGAGTCGCGGCAAGTCGCGCAGCCCCGCGATCCGCGCTACTGCGGCACGGGTAGTCGCGTCGGCGACGAGATCGAAGTGCCGGCCATCCTCGGCCACATCCTCGACCGCGACGGGCACCTGCCAAGGAATCTGCACAATTACCGGCGCCGGTTTGTGTTGCTCAGACATCCGCCAAGGCCTCCGGGCCCGGAAAAACCGCCCTACCCGCTAGAAGCACATCTTCCGCTTCGGCGTCTAAGTGCTGGACCGCCGCGCGCGCATAGCGCGCCAGCCGCGCCGCATTCTCGTCGGCTTCGGCCGTGCCAAAGATATTCCGCGCCAGGGCCTTCTCAAGCTCCCGATCATCGGCAGCGCCGAGCGCCGCGCGGTAAGCCGCCTGCCGGCCGTAGAACGCTTCGCCGAATTTCCGCATCTCGCGCGGCACCGCGAGATCGCCGACGCCCATTTCGCGCAGATTGTCGTCGAGATCGCGGCAGAACACGTCGAACAATTGCTGCCCAATCGTGCGCCCGGAAGACCGTGGACCGGGCGCCTGCTCGCCACCGAGCCGGCGCAAGACCAGCACCAGATGCAAGACGATCAGCTCAAAGCGGCCGTCGAGGCTGTCCGCAACCCCGTAACGCGTGTAAAACACCGCCGAACGCGCCTGTGCCACGATGGCGCCATAGAGACCATGGATGTTACGGTTGTGGTGACCACGCCGAAACGCGCCTAAGATCATAGAGATAGCTCACTTCCTTAAAGCTAAATCCCGGTCACAGATTTCTGGCAAATTGCCAAATGCAGGTTTCGGGGGTACGGCAGGCGGCGCTGGGACACAAGGTGGGAATGCCGGAATGCGGGGCAAGCGGGGGCTGAGGGGCGAACGGCGTCGGCTGGCGGCCTATGCGCTCGTTTTCGCGCTGGCGCTGCCGCTCGGTGGTTGCCTCGGCGAAACCTTCCAGCGTGGCTATGTGCTTCCCGAAGGCGCGCTCGAGCAAATCCGCCTCGGCGCATCGCAGGAGCAGGTGCTGATCGTGCTCGGCACGCCCTCGACCGTTGCGACGGTCTCGGGCGAGGCGTTCTATTACATCTCGCAGAAGGCCGAGCGCATGGCTTCGTTCATGCCGACCAGCGTGACCGACCAGCGCGTGGTCGCGATCTATTTCGATCGGGATCGGCGCGTCGAACGCGTGGCCTCGTACGGCATCAAGGACGGCAAACTCTTCGACTTCGTCAGCCGCACCACGCCGACCGCCGGCTCGGATGTGAATTTCCTCAAGCAACTCTTCTCGACGATCCAAAACGGCCGCTTCGGACTGCCGTTCTAACGGCGCTGGGTCGATCGCGAGCGAGTGAGCGGTATGCGGAAGGCGGGCGCAACCCTCCGCTCATTCCCGCGCAAGCGGGAATCTAGAGCCGCTTGCTCAGCCATCTGGGTCCCCGCCTTCGCGGGGACGAGCGGAGTGTTTGCGTCGCTACAACGCGCTTAGTGCGCGAGCACCGCGAGCAGCAACAGCGCCACGATGTTGGTGATCTTGATCATCGGGTTGACCGCCGGACCGGCCGTATCCTTGTAGGGATCGCCGACCGTATCGCCGGTCACGGCCGCCTTGTGCGCCTCGGAGCCCTTGCCGCCGTAATGGCCGTCCTCGATGTATTTCTTGGCGTTGTCCCAGGCGCCGCCGCCCGAGGTCATCGAGATGGCGACGAAGAGGCCGGTAACGATCACGCCGAGCAGCATGGCGCCGAGCGCGGAGAAGGCCGCCGACTTGCCCTGCGCACCGCCGCCCGCGACGAAGTAAATGACGAAATAGGCGACGATCGGCGAGAGCACCGGCAGCAGCGACGGGATGATCATCTCCTTGATCGCAGCGCGCGTGAGCATGTCGACGGCACGGCCGTAATCAGGCTTGTCCCTGCCCTGCATGATGCCCGGCTTCTCGCGGAATTGCCGGCGCACTTCCTCGACGATCGAGGAGGCGGCACGGCCGACCGCGGTCATGCCCATGGCGGCGAACAAATACGGCAACATGCCGCCGAACAAGAGACCCGCCACGACATACGGATTGCTCAAGGAGAAATCCGGCGCGACGCCCTGGAAATACGGGTGCTTGTCCGCGCCGGCGACAAAGAATTTCAGGTCCTGGCTGTAAGCGGCGAACAGCACCAGCGCGCCGAGCCCGGCGGAGCCGATGGCATAGCCTTTGGTCACCGCTTTAGTGGTGTTGCCGACCGCGTCGAGCGCGTCGGTCGATTTGCGCACTTCCTTCGGCAGGCCGGCCATTTCGGCGATTCCGCCGGCATTGTCGGTGACCGGGCCGAAGGCGTCGAGCGCAACGACGATGCCGGCGAGCGCAAGCATGGTCGTCACCGCGATGGCGATGCCGAACAGACCGGCGAGGTTATAGCTGACAAGGATGCCGGCAATGATGACGATCGCCGGTAAGGCGGTTGATTCCAGCGACACGGCCAGACCCTGAATCACGTTGGTGCCGTGACCGGTGACCGAAGCGAGCGCGATCGAATGCACCGGCCGGAAGTTGGTGCCGGTATAATATTCGGTGATCCAGATGATCAGCCCGGTCACCACGAGACCAACGATGCCGCAATAAAACAATTCTGCACCGGAAAAAGCCACGCCGGTCAGCGGCCCGAAGCCGATCAGGTAGTGCGTCACGCCGGCAATGCCGATCAGCGCGAGAATGGCGGTCGCGATCATGCCCTTATAGAGCGCGCCCATGATCGACTGGCTGGCGCCGAGCCGCACGAAAAACGTGCCGATGATCGAGGCGATGATGCATATGCCGCCGATAGCGAGCGGGTAGGTCATCATCTTCGTCACCATTTCCGCCGAGCCGCTGAAGAAGATGGCGGCCAGCACCATGGTCGCGACCGTGGTCACCGCATAGGTCTCGAACAGATCGGCGGCCATGCCGGCGCAATCGCCGACATTGTCGCCGACATTGTCGGCGATGGTCGCCGGATTGCGTGGATCGTCCTCGGGGATTCCGGCTTCGACCTTGCCGACCAGATCGCCGCCGACGTCGGCGCCCTTGGTGAAAATGCCGCCGCCCAACCGGGCGAAGATCGAGATCAGCGAGGCGCCGAAACCGAGCGCCACCATGGAATCGACGACGGTGCGGTCATTCGGCGCCAGATGCAGCGTGCCGGTGAGGAAGCCGAAATAAAGCGTCACGCCAAGGAGCGCCAACCCGGCCACCAGGAGCCCGGTGATGGCGCCGGCGCGGAAGGCGAGCTCAAGCCCGCCGGCGAGCGAACCGATGGCGGCTTGCGCGGTGCGCACATTGGCGCGCACGGAAATGTTCATGCCAATAAAGCCGGCCGCACCCGAGAGGATCGCTCCGACGGCAAAGCCGACCGCGACCAGCCAGCCGAGGAAAATACCGACGATCACGAAGATCACGACGCCCACGATGGCGATGGTGGCGTATTGCCGCCGCAGATAGGCCTGTGCGCCTTCGCGGATCGCAGCAGCAATCTCCTGCATCTTTTCGTTGCCGGGATTGGCCGCAAGCACGGAAGTAGTGGCCCAGATGGCGTAAATGATCGCCAGAACGCCACAGAGAACGATGAGCCACAACGTCGTCATGAAGGAACCCCGGTTGATGGGGGCCAGCGGTTAACCCGGCCCGGAAGGAGAGGAAGCGCGCGCCCCGCGTAAAGGTCACGGGTCCGTCGCAAATCCGCGCGGACATTGCCAAAAAGGAACGGGCGGCGCAACGGCGGCGAGCGGGTTTTGGCCCGGCCGGAAGGCGCCGGCTGGAACCGCGCCCAGGAGGCTAGTGAGGCGAGCCGCGCTTTGGCTTCCTTTACCTCGCACGGGTCGAATCCTTTGGTGAACAGCCCGTAGACCGGATCGAGCAGCGCGCGGGCTTGATGCGGCCGCGATCTGATCGCACCGACGGCTATCACCGGGCCCGTGTCAGCGGCCGTGGAAGCGGCGCGCAGGTCGTCCACTCACACGACAGAGGGTTTGTCGGCAACGTCGAACACTGCGGACAAAACCAATGTGCGCAAGAGCAGCCCCACGGTCCCCTGCATACCTTGCCATCGAAAATCCGACCAGGCGCTACCGCAGTGACCGCCGGAGGGTCGCAATATACCGGCCGCTCCCGTGATCGGGCATCCGATCCGGAACAAACAACGACTGAGATTGCGAGGGCTAAGTAGGATAACTGAGAACGGTGCATCATTTTATCGCCTTGCCTGCCGTCAGGTGGCCAAAGTGTCCAGCAAAGCCTTCGCCTCCTTCAGATCGAGGGTGTCGAAGCCTTCGGTGAACCAGCCGTAGACCGGCGCGAGTAGTTCGCGAGCCTGCTGCGGCTTGGCGACATCAATCTCGTTCTCGGCAAAGCGCTGAGCGTATTGACCGAGGGCGAGCTTTGAAAGCCAGTCCGCAATCTGCTGCATTGCGGCCCTCCGGCGAGTAGTCCCAACTGACCGGGCTGCTAAAACGCCGCCAGAGATTTATCAGGAAAAGCGAATCATACTACGCCGCAGGACCAGCAAGGCCAAGCAGCCATCTTTCGGGCGTCGACGTTCACCCGGAGCGGTCACTTCGGTCGGTTTTAGGCTCGAAAACGCTCACGACGTCGGCGCGATGAACGCGCAGAGCGGCAGGTAAGGCAGCAGCGTGCTGCCTGTCTGCTCCTTGGCGCAGACATGACAGAACTGATCCCGCGAAGCCTTAACCTGCGCGTCGTTGAAGAGCACCACGCCGCGCCACATGATGCCGTTCCTGGTCTCGACCAGCTCATCGCACGGCACTGGATGGCAGTCCGCATCGTGGCAGCAGTCGTGAGGATACCAGGAGTGGGGATAAGCAGCGCTGCTGACGAGTACCAACGTGGCCGTCAATAGACCTTTGGTCGTCCCGCGCCAGGCGCGACTTGAGCGGATACCCGATCCCGGCCGGCTATCCGTTCCAGAGCTTCTTACGATCTTCGCTGCGCGCAACTGCGCGCCATTGAACGCATGGCCGAATACAGCAACAAACGTGCTGAACATTTGAGCCCCCATCGCTGCTTTTTTTGATGATCAATGATCTGGAAGCGGCGTTTTCATACCGCCCCAGCATCAACGCCCGCTTCGCATGCGCGCGAACCACCGCACGCCGCCCCAGCTAAATGTCTCATGCAAAATCGTTGCCAACCGCCTGGCCCAAACGCGCGAAGCTACCGTACTGGCGGGCCCAGCTGATTCGCTCGGAGCAGCGCAGGCGCGCGAAAGCGGTGGAACAGCGCAATAAACTTCAGCTGAAGGCCATTTTCTAAAAGACGGCTACGCACCGGCAAGGCGAGCTGGTCGCGTTGCTTTCCAAACTACAACTCTCGATCGAGTTTTTGTTGTGATCGCAGCTGAGGGAGCAAATAGAATGAGGTGCAAGTGCGTAAACGCAGCAGGCCGTCCGGCCGCGTAGCGCTTCTATGCCGCGAAACCGTGAGTTTAGTTCAGCGGCGGTTATCCTTCCTTGGGCGTCGAAGATTAATAGAGTTTATTCCGATAGCCCTCTTCGACGACGGCGTCCGCCTGTTCGACGGTTACATTCGACGGCTTGGTCTGCTCGACGATCATACGGCCGAGCGAGGGGAAGGACTTTTTGTCGACCCGGTAATCCTCGTGCCAAAGCTTTGAGCGCTTGAGCGCCTTGCCGCAATGGAGGAAGGCCTCCCGCACGGTCACTAAAATGACCAGGCGGGGCTCGCGTCCATTGACGGCGGCCGCAGCGAGAAGCTCAGCGTCCTGAGAAAGCCGCGCCGTGCCGTTGATGCGCAAGGTCTCGTCGATCCCGGGAATGAAGAACAAGAGCCCGACGTCGGCATCGGCAACGATATTCGACATCGTGTCGAGGCGACTGTTGCCGGGCCGGTCCGGGATGGCGATGGTGTGCTCGTCGAGCACGCGGGCAAAGCCCGGCGCGTCGCCGCGCGGGCTCACGTCGGTGCCCTTCCCGGCCCGCGTCGAGCCGATCACCGCGAAGGGCGAATGGGCGAGGAAATTGCGGCAATGGACGTCGAGGTGATCGAGCTGCTTGAGGACCGCAAGCTCCATGGGCGGCTGATACAGGCCGCGTAGCGCCGTCTCGTCGCTGATTGAAGGCAAATCTGCAGTGCGGTCGTCCATATGACTCTCCGTCGGCAAGATTTTGTGGATTTTAGGTGAAAGCGCCCGGTTATGCGACTCCGAGATAACGGATGGGACCGCCCGGCGCGATGGCCTGCGCGGCGGCGATGATGGCGTTGGCGTCGATGCCGTAGTGCCGGTAGAGGTCGGCGATCGATCCGGTCTGGCCGAAATGCTCGACGCCGAGCGGGCGGGCCTTGTGGCCATACACGGCGCCCAGCCACGCCAGCGTCGCCGGGTGTCCGTCCAGCACGCTGACGATGCCGCAATGTGGCGGCAGGCCGGCGAATAACCGTTCGACGTGGGAGCGGGCGTGGACGAGGCCGCGCTCACGCGCACGGCAGGCGGCGGTCCAGCCGGCATTGAGCCGGTCGGCCGACGTCACCGCGAGCAGCCCCACATCGCGCCGGTCCTCCGCCATCAGTCCGACCGCGTGGATCGCCTCCGGCGCCACGGCGCCGGTATAGGCAACCACCACCTGGCAGTTGGGCCCGGGCTCGCGCAGCCAATAGGCGCCGTCAACGATCGCCTGGCGCAATGCCGGCGTCATGGCGCGCCTGATCTGCTCGATCGGCCGGGTGGATAGCCGCAAATAAACCGAGCCGCCGGTCTCGTCGCGCAACCAGTTGCGCTCGCTCGCTTCGCCCTCCCCGTCCCGCTGCATATAGTCCAGCGAGAATGCGAGAATGGCGGCGAGCTCGTCGACGAATGCCGGCTCGAACGAAGCAAGGCCGTCCTGCGCCATGCCAATCAGCGGCTCTGCGATCGACTGATGGGCGCCGCCTTCCGGCGCCAGCGTTATTCCCGAGGGCGTCGCCACCACGATAAAGCGGGCGTCCTGGTAACAGGCATAATTGAGCGCATCGAGACCGCGGGCGATGAACGGATCGTAGAGCGTGCCGATCGGCAACAGCCGTTCGCCGTTGATGGTGTGCGACAGGCCGAGCGCCGACAACAGGATAAAAAGATTCATCTCGGCGATGCCGAGCTCGATGTGCTGTCCGCTGGGCGAGAACTCCCAGGTGAACGTCGACGGGATGCGTTCACCCTTGAAGGTGTCGGCCATCGCTTCGCGTGCGAACAGGCGCCGGCGATTGACCCAAGGCCCGAGATTGGTCGAAACCGTCACGTCAGGCGAGGCCGTCACGATGCGCGCCGCAAGCTCAGTCGTGCCGCGAGCGATTTCGTTGAGCAACGCGCCAAACCCGAGCTGCGTCGACATTTTTGCTTGGATCGTGACCGGTAGCTCGTCCGGCACCTCGATGCGCGGCGCCTGCAAGCGGCGTTCGCCGCCGGCGGCGAAAGGCACACGGCCGAGAAATGCAGCAATGCTCTCGGCCGGCTCGCGCAGGCCTTCGAACGCGTCCCATTCGTGACCCTGGCGAATATTCATCGCCGCGCGAAAGGTTTCCATCTGCGCCGGGGTCATCAGCCCGGAATGGTTGTCCTTGTGGCCGGCGAACGGCAGGCCGATGCCTTTGATCGTATAGGCGATGAAACAGACCGGCCGGTTGTGATCGATCGCATCGAATGCGTCGATGATGGCGCGCAGGTCGTGGCCGCCGAGATTGCTCATCAGCTGCGCCAGCTCGTCGTCGCTGCGGGAATCAAGGAGCTTCGTCACCGCTCCTTGGTCGCCGATCTCATCGGTCAGACGCTTGCGCCAGGACGCGCCGCCCTGGAACACCAGCGCTGAATAAAGCTGGTTCGGGCACGAATCGATCCAGCGGCGCAGGACCTCGCCGCCCGGTTCGGCGAAGGCGGCCTGCTGCAGGGAGCCGTATTTGAGAACGACGACGTCCCAGCCAAAATTGCGGAACAGATTTTCGTAGCGTTCCCACAAACCCTCGCGCACCACCGCGTCCAGGCTTTGCCGGTTGTAGTCGACGATCCACCAGCAATTGCGCAGGCCCTGTTTCCAGCCTTCCAGCAGGGCCTCGAAGATATTTCCTTCGTCGAGCTCGGCGTCGCCCAGGAGCGCAATCATGCGGCCTTCCGGGCGATCGAGGCCCCAATTATGGGCGCGTACATAATCCTGCACCAGCGAAGCAAACAGCGTCTGCGCCACGCCCAGGCCCACCGACCCGGTCGAGAAGTCGACGTCGTCGCTGTCCTTGGTGCGCGACGGATACGATTGCGCGCCTTTATAGCCGCGGAAATTCTCGAGCTTGTCGCGGGTTTGGCGGCCGAGGAGGTATTGAATCGCGTGATAGATCGGCGCGGCGTGCGGCTTGACCGCGACGCGATCCGCCGGCCGCAAGGTGTGGAAATAAAGCGCCGTCATGATCGAGGCGACCGAGGCGGACGATGCCTGGTGTCCTCCGACCTTCAGTCCGTCGCTATTTTCGCGCAGGTGATTGGCGTGATGGATGGTCCAGCTCGCCAGCCACAACACCTTACGCTCAAGCTCGCCGAGGATGCGCAAATCGTCCATAAGCTCGTCTTCCGTAAGCGGGTCTTCCATAAGCGAGTCTTCCGTAAGCTGCTCTTGCGAGAGCGAAGGCGGCATCATCGTCACACCGGCTCCGGTCGGCGCGCGAACGCGCCCCAGGCGAGCAGCAAAACCGCCGCGAGGACGACCGGAAAGACCAACTCGGTGACCGCGGTCCAGCCGTAGCGCGACAGCAGCGCACCGGAGGAAAAGGAAGCCAGCGCCATCGCGCCGAAGATCAGAAAGTCGTTGACCGCCTGCACCTTGTTGCGTTCGTGCGGACCGGCGCATTCGGTGACCAACGTGGTGGCGCTGATGAAGCAGAAATTCCAGCCGACGCCAAGCAGCACCAGCGACAGCCAGAAATTCCACAATGCCAAGCCCGCATATCCGACCGACGCGGCGGCAACGATCAGCGCCAGTCCGATCGCCATGATGGCGCGCAGTCCCAACCGGGCAATCAGCGCGCCGGTGAAAAAGCTCGGCGCGTACATGCCGAGCACGTGCCATTGGATGCCGAGCGCGGCGTCGCCGACCGAGTGGTTGCACAACAGCCTCGGGCGCCCCTCCCCCCCCATTGAACGGACACGCTTTCTTGCGTCCCTGCGTCTAAACACTAGCATTCTCTGCGTTTTCCATAGACAAAGACTGGACACCGTGTGACACACGTCAGACACGACCAGCCGTCAGGGCGGCTGACATAGTGATGACACGGGAGGGAACCCAGTGCGTCTCACGGATGCGATCGTCAGGAAGCTGCCGGTGCCCGTCTCGGGCAACCGCATTCAGTGGGACAACAGCGTACCAGGGTTCGGTAGTCGCGTCACCGCAGCCGGCGCCAGGGCGTTCGTGCTCAATTACCGGACCCGGACCGGACGCGCGCGCCGGTACACCATTGGAGCCTTCCCCGACTGGTCGACCGTCGGCGCTCGCGACGAGGCCCGGCGACTTCGTCGTCTGATCGATCAGGGCGGCGATCCGCTGGCGGGAATCGAGGCCGAGCGCGACGCACCCACCATGGCGGACCTGATCGACCGCTTTATCGCCGAGCACCTGCCCCGTCTGCGATCATCGTCGCAGCGCAATTATCAGATGCTCA